>RCNG010000565.1_pt1 | contig 21998 bp, 28 predicted proteins | sample 2041371 | NCBI WGS metagenome assembly RCNG01 (sample SAMN09708227, study PRJNA481090) | Marine sediment metagenome, whole genome shotgun sequencing project. | biome: marine sediment; feature: ocean; material: sediment; isolation source: Sewage treatment plant 1 marine sediment (STP1) ... | reverse complement strand
ATGAAAGAATTACTGACAGAAGTCTATAAAACTACTAAGAAAATTAGTGGTATAGACCCGTCAAAACCAGGGAACATGAAAGCTGTTCTCGTCGATGATGCTGCATTTGAGGCTTATGTAACTGGCCTAGCAGAATCAATCGAAAACAAAAAAGATCGTGGTGCTTTTGTACAACTGGCAGAAAACACTAGAATTAATTTACTTGAAAATTCAATGTTTCAGATCAATCCTTATGAAACACTGACACTTCCTATTCTAAGAGTTTTCTATCCTAAACTTGTTGCTAAAGAACTAGTAACAGTTTCACCTATGGATAAACCAGAGACTGTTAAAGCATTTGTTAAAGCTTCATTCTCACCATCAAATAGCCCAACACAATATGATGCACCTGTTACAAATACAGACATCTCACGTGGTGTTGCTTTTGGTACTCCTATTGCAGCTACAATGGCTGTACCGAGTACAGGTTATGATGTTCTAGCTACAGCTTCTTTATCAAGTACAGAAGCTCATCTAGAAAGAGATTATGAAATTACTGGTGTTTCCAGTGATGGTACTGCATGGGTTGATGTTTCTATCGTTCCTGCTGTTGAAGGTCACTTCTCAGCTAGCGTAAGCGTCGGCGGAAATGCAGATGTCGTTTCTGGTAAAGTTGATTATCTGAATGGTACAGTTGATATTTCCAGTACAACTGGAGTTGTTACATTTGTACGCTATTCAGTAACTACATCACTAGAAGAAAACAGAATCAACCCTGCTGTTCAACTGAGCGTTGATAAAATTAGACTGTATGCTAGAGATAGACAAATCTCAGCGAACTGGACCATCAACATGGAACAGGACATGAGAGCACTGTTTGATATTTCTATGCAAGCAGAAATCGTCAACATTCTTGGTCAGCAAGTTGCACTAGACATTGATAGAGAAATCATCAATGCACTTATTACTGCTAATACACGTCTGAATGCTGCAGATCATCAAGGCACATTTGACAGAACTCCACCTGTAACATACACTTGGGGAACTAAATATTGGCATGAAAACATCATTCCTGTTCTGAACCAACTTTCAGGAACTATCTACACAGATACTAACATTGAGGCTGGCAACACAATTGCTGCCAACCCACTTGATGTTGCTATTCTGGAAGATCTCCAAACATTTAATTATACTGGAACATCTTCAGTAGACGGTGATATGGGTTATCGTTCAGCTACAGTTGCAGGCGGAAAATGGAGAATTCTAACTTCTGCTGTTGTAACACAAGGAACGATGCTAATGGTTTACAAACCTGTAGAAGAACTGAAAGCTGTGTACTTCTATAGTCCTTATGTACCTGCTGTATTGCATCCATATCCACTTGGATATACTCCATCACTAACCATCCTTAGCAGATATGCTACTGCTCTGGTACGAAGTGCTGGTATTGCAACAATCACAATTGGTGCATAAATAAAGTTTGGTTTATAGTTGGGACGGGGTGGGGGTCAAACGCCATTCGAGTTGGAACTGTAAAACCCGACAAAAAAAAGATCCTGGGCTTATCTCACGACAGTCCAGGATCTTTTTCCGTCGGTAAAAAAAGAAAGGGGCCGGAGCCCCATCCTTCCTGTATTTATCTTCCTATTGAGAAAGAAAATGTTCCTTCATCTGTTTGAAATCTGAAGTACAGATGCCCATTATTTTGATAATAACGACCGTGTCTGTATTCACTACGATGATCCCTTCGATAACGATCAAATTGATCCCATGATCTCCAATGCCCACGATAACGCTTTGGAGGATGGTGACGTTGGCCGTAGTACTTATCTCTGTACCCTCTGTACTCGTGTCGATCTTTTCGATGCTTCTTATGTTTCTTATGATAGCGTTGAACATCTTGCTGTTCCTGGTAGTATCCTTTTTGATCATTCTTTCTACGATCATTTTGTCCAGCAAATGACATCCCTGTAAACAGGAACATCAAAGCAACTAAATAAATCACAACTTTCTTCATCTTTTTGTCTCCTTTAGATTTTCATTGTCCAATTTTTCTTAGTACCTTCAACCAAATGTGATTACACTTCCAGTTGTTGCTAACATAATTAATTCTATTATTAGAGCCATTAGCACTATATAAAATGTCCACTTCATTACCAATCCTACCAATTCACCTTTTATTTCTGCCTTACCCTTTGTTTCTTTCATTATTATTCCTTTTTATTTTCTTTATGAAAAAAAGACCATGAGATATTGAAAATTCTCATGGCCTTTCTTATTACATTGATTGCAATATCTGATCATTTAATGCTTCAGATATTTCAAAATCTTTATGATTTTTAGGATTGTCTCTATGCCCCAAATGCTTTCCGCAGTTGGTACATTCCCATCCCAATGAGCCGGTTTCATTATGACCGGCATGAAGGCACGAAAGATTGTCTATTGTAGTTTTACAATTCCAACATTTACTTTCATAATTCGGATTAAAATCCATCTAGTCCTCCTTCCTCTCCAAAGGGTTAACCCAAGGGTTGAGACCAATAGGCGTCAATACTTTTTCATTAAACCATACAGCTTTCGGATGATTTCTGAACTGCGCCCACAACAGACCAAACACACCAATTGCCAAAAGAATAATAAGTTCCATCATGATAACCTCCCGATTAAAAAGATTAATAATTAATGCTCACCTATTAATATATATAGTAAATCAATCCTTCTCGGATGGTGGTTCGTTTTCAAGTTTACGATATACACCTGAGATTTCTTTCATAAATTAACCTTTCACATTTATTATTGGTTCAGTATAATCGATAGCCTTAATAACTATACCCTCTTGCTCTTTGATAATTTTGTGAAGATCTTTATATGCATCTGGTGCTTCATCAATAGTTGATTTTCCAACTTTAGCAATTATCCCACTCATCTGTTCCTTAAATCGATCAAGTTTGATTTGTGCCTTTGCATCTGTTCTTGATAGCTTTCGACCGGCCCCATGAGATGCAGAACATAAGTATTCTTCATTTCCAAGACCCTCTGTAATATATACTCCAGACTTCATACTACCAGGAATGATTCCAATTTGCCCTTTATGAGCTGGGGTTGCTCCTTTTCTATGAAGTACTTCATTTGCATTAACAATTGCGTGATTGTGATTTTCATTTATCATATGCTGATCAGTAAGAACATTTATTTCATGATTATTGTATCCAAGCATATCAAGAATACATCTCATCATGATAGTTCTATTTTCAAGAGCATAATCAAGAGCATAATTCATATCATGTAAATATTGTTGCCCGCATTCACTTTTAAGATCAAGGAAACCTTTTGGTAGATGAGCATCTACATGTTTAGATAGTTTCATATAATAAGATGCAATTGAATGGCCAGGATTTCGAGACCCTGAATGAATAGTCACAGTTATATAACCTTCCGTGTTCACTCCAACTTCAATGAAATGATTACCACCACCCAACGTTCCAAGTTGTATATATATTCTGTCCTCGACTTTATTAGCTAAATCCTTATCTCCAGATGCATTTTTGAACCTTTTGTATCTGTGTTGTTTATCTCCGGAATTGAATCCAACTGGAATACGTTTGTATATTTCATCAAAGAATTTGATTTTCTTTTTCTTATTGTTGAAAAACTTATCTGCCTTGAGTCTTGTTAGGATAAAGCACATGCCACATCCAATATCATATCCAACATATTCAGGAGATATAACATTATCAAGAAGTGCGACTCCACCAATTGGTAATGTATACCCTTTATGGCAATCAGGCATGACTGCTAATTTTATTAAAAAATCGAGATCGAGAGCATTATATATTTGCTGCTGTGCTCCTTGTTCTAATAAATGTATAGGTACTAAAGAATGTAGTTTTTCTAGTTTTTTAGACATATTGTTTACCTTTTTATCTTCAGAGCAGTAGTCACGCATTTTCTTTTTTCGCTCCACACTACTCTTATGGGATCTATAAATTTATATGTTACGTCAAAGATTATTTGAGTATCATCTTTTTGTTTTTCAATATCAATGAGATGTACATCGGATGATTGATTTTGTATATCTTTACACATATTATCATAGAATGGCCTTGTTATTTTAAAATCATATCTTTCCAAGATTCGTTCTTTTGTATGATTGAAACTATAATCTAAATCTTTTATTGTTTTCATTTGACCAACTCCTTAAATCTTTTATATACTATTTCATTTGTTTTCCCTATGTGCCATTTATGACAATGAATACATTTATATGGCTTAAGTCTATGGAAAATAAAATGTCTTCTAAGAGTTGCATTTACAGCATTTGTAGCATCATACTTTGATCTATAAGTCCTTTTTGATTCACATGATTTTTTCTGCATCCTCTTTTTTTTATTCATAATAATCACCTTGTTGAAAAAAAAGACTCACACAATGAGATGTGTGAGTCCTTTTAATTACCAATATTTGGGATTGAAAATTTCCGGTAACATAGAGAAACCTTCCCATCCATAACTTAAATAAATACCAGCTGCTATTCCAAATATAGTCATAAGGGAAGCCACAACTAAAAATACAATAAAGACCTCAAACAGAGTTTTTACTTTTGAGTTTTTCGGTGAATTGTTTCCAGGCTCCATCGGCTTCCTCCATTAAATTTTTATGAAGTTGTACTAATAAACTTAATTCATGTGGATTATCATCATATCTTTCGTCAGTCCAACTTTCATACGCTCCCTCCAATCTGTCAAGAATATATTGACCAATAGATTCTTTTTTCATATGGCCTCTTGGTCTGAGAACGTCTTCGGGATAATACACATGTAATTGTGACCTCTTTGGAAGATTCTCGAGTTCTTGGGCAATTTTTGTAATTGTTTGTTTTGTTGACATAATCACCTCATCTTAATTTCATAGACTTTATTATCTAAAGAATTTAACTCGTGTGCCATCTTTACAAAGACGCATAGTCGAGTTGATCGTTGGATCCTCAATCCTCTTGACAGAATCCTTATCGATTCGATTTAGGAATATTTCAACTGCATCATCATCAGTGATCAATATACAAACACCATTATCAAGACATATAAAATTGATCGGAGCATAGTCTATATTATTATCACTCCGGAATGTATATTTGTTGTGTTTGTTATCAAAGATAATGACAAATCTGCTATAAACCCCACCCTTATGCCCAGTCAAGACACAAACTTTATTGTCATACTTAGCATCCATGATTTGAAAATCATTAAGCTCAGGAATCTGTTTGATAATGAATTGACTTTTATCAAATGTTGGTAGAGGTATTGCTAGGAATGTTTTACCAAGAACACTTTGAACTATCACTCCGCTATACATTTGACTTGAGTTTGGTTCAATTGTCCATACCTTTTTGATAATGGCATGTACAGATTCATTCATGGATTTAAATGTTATCTCCATCAACTTTTCTTTATTTTTCAAAAAGAGTGTGTTGTTGATAATCATCATATCGGTACACTCAATATCAAGTTTCGGATTAGAAGGAAGTACAAGAGATTTAAATCTTGGTCTTTTATCTTCAATCTTGATAAGTATTGGATGATTCTCTAATGGAGTAAAGACTACTTCGACATTGGGTGGAACTTTATAATCTGTTTTGCCAATATATAGTCTTTCTTTTGTCTTTGTAATATTAAGAGGTGCATTATGATACAGCACATCCCCCAAATATTCATGGAGTTCACGAATATCAAAGTTGTCAGTACTCTGAATGAGATGAACTCGAACTTGAATCTGTCCAGCTGTTCCAGGCATCTGTGGAGGTAGTTTTCTCTCTCCATTTTCAAACAAATGAAAATACCAATCCTTATAAGAGGATGGAATCAAATTGAAATCTCTAGTTGTTGGAGGGAGAGATACCGAACCATTAAAGACTGAAACACAGTCCGTAATTCTTTTGATAAAATCATTCTTTTTATACCCGCTATGTTTCCCCTTGAATGGATGAATACCGATAAATAGCTGAAATGATACAATAGCAAATGAAAACCAATCTGACATTACAGTAAATTTATCATTTCTCCAATCTCTAATTGAAGGCATTATAGCTGTGGCTGGATATGATGGAGTTTTCCATGCATTTACATCGATGAAATATGGGGTTACAAAGCTATTAGAAACCATGTAATTCAACTCATTTCCATCAACTATTAGGAATTTTCTATCATGAATAAACTGAATAACTTTCTTCATGTTTTCAACCAATTCAATGATATGATCATTCTCAACTCCATTATTATCTCGAAAGGTATTGGTGAATAGTTTACATAAAGCAACTACATTACCATCCAACCAATCCATTGTGAAACCAATTTCATGTTTCTTTTCATTATAAACCACATCTGCTGGTCTGACGATACTTGGATTATCAAGAGTTGATAGTTCGCCAATCTTTGCAACTGGAATCATTTTGTTGAGATCATCATAAATTTTATATGCTAGCTGACCTTTTCTATAGATGCTACCTTCCCCGCCTTTTGTTACATAATCTTTTTGGGAAAGGTTCACCTTTTTACCGTTCACAATAACTATCATAGATTTCTCCTTAAACGTCAACACCAGGAATTAAATTCAATACTTGTGGATCATAAATGTCAAATTGATAACATTTTCTAAATGTAATAGTATCACCAATTTTATATGGGTTAACCCCAAGTTTATAATATACTTCTCCAGTAATATTATTACCATCAATCTCTGTTACTTGAACCCAGAAATACTCACACTCTCTTCTTATTCTGACGTAATATCCGACTTCAACATTGTCCCAGTAAAATGGATCAATGGCGCGGGTGTTTGTGGGGCATATTGCATACATCTCTTGTGGATCAGTTAAATCATTTGGGGTATAGTGTGTCATTGTTTTATCCTCGTATATGCACCTATTGATAAATCATCATAGTGCGTAATGCCTTGATTTTCTAAATCAGTTAGAGCTCTTTTCATCCTTCTTTTGAGAAATTCTCCTTTGACATTTTTGAATGCCATCATTTCCGGAAGAACATTATGAGGTTGTAAGATATCTCTTTTAGTAGGATCTTTTTTAATAAAAGATTCAATTCCATCGGAGCAAATAAATATACTTTGATGGGTATCGATGTTATATTTTAAAATTGTTTTGGCATCATACGCCAAATTATCAAAGTTTGTGCTTCTATCATCATAAGTCATGCTCAATGTTTTTGAATTTTTATTTTGATGATAGATCTCATCCCTAACCTCGTCAATGAGATATGATAAATAATAAGGGGCGTTGTTTGTATATTCAATATGATCAACTTGAATTGCCCCATTTTCAGTTTGTGATACAACAGCACCATCTCCATACATATAGACATACACGGTATCATCTAATACATATGAAATGATGAGAGTAGCATCAAGACATGATATTTTTAAACCAAGCTGCCTTGCTGTTAATTCAGCATTATGAATTATCCATCCGCCCATTTTGTGATAGTTAATAACACCAAACCCAATCTTTTTATATAATAGAAATTGTTTGGCAAGGTGGCATAGAATTCTAGATCCCATTTCTGTATTATCAGAAGAAGAGCATCCATCAGCTAAAATAATAAAAGGGACTGGAAAAGATCCCTGTATGATATAATCTTCACAAATTATATGCGAATCGCCAATTTTCAAAAAAGTATCAAGATTGATCACAGTTCTTTATCTCCTTTCATTATATCAGTTGGGGCGGTAGGCGGTGGAGTATTTTTAATTTGACTATTCTTCGAGTTTTCTACACGGTTTTTATACTCCATATCATTAACTACTCTTTTTATTTGATAAGTTGATAATACATCTTCGTTCGTGCATATCTTAACTCCACCTATATAATAAGTAAAATAAACGGTATTCCTATTTCCTTCATTGAAATATACATGAACTCGTAAATTTAAATCATTTTGGTGTTTTGCAAAATAATTCACCATCTGGGGTGACGCATCCCTAATTTCATCCAGAATGTGTTCTCCATATAAGGTATAATCCAAACCAATTATATCTCCAACAAGATGAATTTTCGGTTGTACAGATACCGTATCTTCAAATTTAGTACAGGATATTGTTATAAAAATACAAAATAATATACATAAAAGTTTTTTCATGACCTAACCTTTATAATTTTTTAGAGGACGTTTTTTGTGAATTTCCGTTCTGTTCATCACTAGGAAAAGTATTAATGTATTTTATGAAAGTAGAGAATGTGATGGGGTTAGTTCTAATTTCAATACTTCCAATTGTATAGTAAAATGTGGCGTAGCTACCGAAAGTCCAATCTTCTGCTATTACTCTAAGAGTAATCTTTTTCGGAGAATCATCTATTAAAAATAAAATTTCTCCAGCATTTAGACCAGTTTCCCATTCATCAATCACTAATAAATCACCTAACATGTATTCAACAGCTATTGTAGTTATACCAGAACGAGTTATTTTTGGCACAATAATTGTTTCTAATTCAGTTTTACTCTGAGTGCATCCGCTTAATAACATTATAATCAAAAATGCCATTACAAATCCCAGTACAAAGCATATAAATTTGAGTGAACCTCGTTTCATTATTTCCTCCTAAATATGGGAGGGGTATAAATACCCCTCCCTTTAAAACTTATATTTAATCCACAGAAACTTGAGCAGACTTTACATATGTTCGTTTCAAAATCGAGACCGAATGTTTTCCAACTGCAGGTTGAAATAGTTTCAGTCGATCCCATTTAGTTCTCTTTCCTGGTTCGATAAAATCCTTTTCCCATGCTACATTTTGTAGCCATGATGGGAATCTGTCAGGATTAGTATAGTGAGCGTATTCAGATGCTCTGGTCATAAAGCGTAGAGCTGCAAGTGCTTTATTATATTCTTTTCTTGTGGCGTATGCATTGTAAAGACCTTCTGAGGACTCCGCATATGGTGCATATTCACCATCAATAAAAGTATCCGGTATATGTATTTTGGCTTCAAATGCAACGAACTTCTTGGACACACTTGCGCCATAATTGTATGAATGTGACTTTGGTTTATCTCCAGCAGAAGAAAAATTAATCCCTGCTTCTTTAAGACGTTTGACTTCACTATTCATAAAAGCAGCTTCATCTGTAAGACGTTCCATCAGAAGTCTTGAAATTACATAGTGATGGCCAAAGAATGAAGTCCATCGATTAGGATGAATAAAATCCTTAAAAATAATTTGAGTACCAGACCACATTTCATTTTCAGTTATAAATCGATTTTCTTTCAGAGTTGGTTCAAATTGGATTTTTTTCCATCCATCATACCATTCTCCATCTTTACCGGTAATAGAAAATGTCCGGTAGTCTCCGACTTTATCTTCACCAATGATGTTTTGATCCATCACATTGATATTGAAAGAAAAGAAATGTTTGTTGGCTCCAACTGCGAGGAGTTCACCATTCCGATTATATTTTGATTTTAATTGTTGATCTTCCCGGGTTTTCTTTTTTGTATGGGATTTATATTCCGGGATATTTATAATGGCACCACGACCAGCTAGTGCATACATAAAACAAGCAAGATCAAGATCTGTTCCTTGAAAGATTCCATATTCATTATAAGCAGCACTTGGTTTTCTTGCAAACAGATCATAATTCCACCAGGATAAAACTTCATCCATAACTAGTTTCATATCACTTCCACGATCTAAGATTGATATGACTAGTGGATTGTCTAAAATAGATGTTAAACTTTTGGCAACGTACTTTGGTTCTGTCATATGTTTGTTCCTTTTTTTCTTTTATTATTGCTGCATGTTAGCAACACGATTCAATTCTTCAACAATAGGTTCTGCAATCTCTGAACACATTTCATCTGGGACGATTAATGCTTTGAACATAGCTTCTTTCTTATTAAAATAAAACTCTTGAGCAACAATAATACAATCGGAAGTAAACCCACCGTCAAGTTCATGTATGACACTTAAAGGTCTTGTATGTAGAGAAGTATAAGCGGTTACATTACCATTAGAATATATTGCTGAGTCTCTATCTATCCAATTAACATTTTTAGGAAATCCATCACCTTTGGGTGTTAATGTGGTGATCAATATATATTTCCCTGAACGATTATCTTTCCACACATTGTATTCTCGCATCGCTTTGTCGCTTTCCATATTCTTTTTACCGAGATATTTATATATTGGAAATATTGCTATTGGATTATGATGCTTGGGATAAAAATAACTTGCTTGTATATCAACAGGATCCTCTCTAACTTCTGGCCCTGTTCCATTACAACCCATAATTAAAAATAAAACAAATAAGATTTTGATAATATTCTTCATACTCTGTCCTTTTGTGAAACTTTTGCCCCAAATATAGGGGCGTTTTTGGGGCAAAAGTTCAGATTAATTTATTAGAAATTGAGTGCCTGACTTGGTGCTCCGCTCCCCAATGCCTGACTTTGGCTGCTGACACTCTCACTTACAAAATTTGCAAGTTTTGCCAGTTTGCCGGGGGTAGCGTCTCCAATTTCAAGAAATTGAGTAAGATTGGCGTCCTTGTGAAATTCATTCAATTTTCTATGAACATCAGCAGCCCATCGTGTAGATGGATCATGTAGACCAACAAGGACTGTAATCAGAGATTCAATTTCCTCTTTGACCATTGCATCAAGCATCTTCTCCTTAATGGAGGTTGGTGTCATGGATGAACGATTGTCCATTCCATCCGTAATGATATAAACTGCACCGTTGCAGTCAAAATCCTGATCGACAAGACGTTTGGAGTACTCAAGGGTAGCTCCAACGGCATCATATGTAGCATCGAATAACGCAGTCATATTATCAGGATCCAATTCATCATATTCATCGGGGTTAATATCAGATAGATTGATGAATCCATGAATTTCTATTATATCATCGTTAAAATGCAACAGGCGAATCAATAGATTTTCCGCCCGAGGACTTTTCTGACATGCTGTAATAATTGATTTAATACACTCAAGCAAAGCATCTGCAAATGGTATAACACTGCCAGATATATCACAAACGATTGTAACGAGGGTATATTCAGTAGCACCAAGATCTTCAATTCTCACAGCAGAAAATTGAAATCCTCCGGCACCAGGAATGTTTATGATCTGGTCGTCAGTAGCTGCCATCATCTTTGGCATAATGTTTCTCCTTATTAATACGTTAAATTGTTATTTATGATATACTCCCCCAGTCTACAATTACAGTCAACATTTTTTTCAATTTGACCGTGAGAATAACATGGGGTTTCCTTATACCATTTTTTGGAATGAACCTTACAAAAATATTCACCCGGTTTAGTTCCTTCCAAATGCTTGCAAGGTCCATTTCCATCATGACTAATTAAGTTGTCTTTTTTGATACCTTTGTCTGGATCATCAACTATCACCACCATATATCTATGGCAACAATACCCGCACCTTAAACAAATCATTTCAAAAAGTCAACTGTTGTGCTGATCGTCATACCTCTTGCTGTCAGATTTTTAACAAATCCTTCACCCATATCTGTAAACATAGTTGTGCCAGGAGGGTCAGCAACATCAGTTGTGGCATCTTCAAGAAGAACCATTTTCTTAATGTTATCTTCTCCAAAGTTGTCAGCAATATCCGTAACCGTATTTGCAAGACAATGTGACCGTGCTTCTCCACCAAGAAGAATGATGTCTGCATCCTGGAGAGTTTCAATGATCCTCATATTAAGATGAGTATCTGGATCTTCAGGGTCGGGGACATCAGCTTGTACAGCACTATAATGTTCAGTCCAAAAATTGGATCCCTTGGTTACATAATCAACCATAGCGAACTGCTTTTCCCATTCAAGAAGAGCGGAGAAAAGCTCTGGAACAACCATGTACCCCTCACTACCAATCAAGCAATGGGGAGGCCAAATACATAAAGGATAACGACCATTAGCTTCAAGAGATTCAACATATTCCTTGGCTCTTGTCTGAAACTGTGGATTGGTTGTTCTCCACACGCCATTTCGTACATCGTCGGCAGTAATAATTGTGAATGGTGCAGGAGTTTTCCCCCTTGAATCCATCCAAAAGATCGGGTGAGCAATGTCCAGGTAATGATGACTATCCAGAGTGATATGAATATCATCAATTTTGCCTTTGAGACGCATAATCATTGCTGCCAATCTGGCCATGTCATTCTCTGCACCAGGAACATAAAGCGATCCTATGTCAGGATCACAGAAATCTTTTTGTGGATCAATAATCAATAATTCAATTTGCATTTTAAATACTCCTTTAAATGTTAAAACCATGCAAGGAAACTTTTATAAAGTATTCCAAGGTTACCGTGTTAAGTTATCTGCTTCTGTATTAAAATTACGTTTTACATGTTCGAGTCGCCACTCGGGAATGTCTGCAAGCATTTCTAATACCTTATCTCTATTAGCAACCATTCTCTGGTCCTTAGCTTTCCAGATACGATTTACCTGGTTTACAACCAACAATGAATCCCCATATATTGTTACATTCTTTACACCTGCTTTCACAAGACCACGAACCAACACTATTAAAGATAAATATTCAGCTTCATTATTAGTACCCTGTCCTATTTCTTTAGAGTAATTGCCCTTTATAGTACCGGATTCATCTTTAACAAGACCTCCGATTTTCATAATTCCGGGATTGGGTTTAGCAGACCCATCAAAGAATGCTTTATACTTTTTTATAGATTTCTGCATAAGTCACATCTTTCTTGCATTATAATATCCTTTATATAATAAGAATAGGAGGGGAATAAATCCCTCCTTTTTAATTAATAGACTTATTTTGCAGTTTGTGTGCTATTCAATCCCATGTTCAGATTGCTTGCACCCAAGATAGCTGCAGCTCCTTCCAGGCTTGATCCGCTACCCATAACTAAGATTTTGGGTATTTTGATGATTTCCGGATTCGTTGTTGCTGCTGCAAGAACTTCCTTGATATAAGCAAGTTCAAATGCTTTCTCTTTTCCAAGAACGTTGGCTTGAGCTTCCTGACCTAACGCTATAGATGTTAGATATGCTTTCTCACCCTCACCCTCTTTCTTACGAGCAGCGGCATTATTGTCTGCAACTGTAATGCCAATCTGAGATTTCATCAAGCGAGCTTGCTCATCAGCACGTGCGCGCTCTTTCTCAGTATTAACCCGTTCACCCTGTGCAATTTTTTCCTGTTTGTACGTTGCCATTAGAGCTTCGGCAAGTTGTTTCCTTTTGCCAGGGATCAATAGTGAAGGCGGAACAGCAGGATCGCCAAATCTTACCCATTGAACAGTAAGACCAGCTTGAGCACCAGCCGGAATCAACTTCATTGCAACTTCATTTTCCAATTCTTCTCTATGATAAAGAAGATCAAGGACTTGACGAGGACGAGTGATTTCATGCATCTTCGCTTCACCCTTAGAATTGGGAATTTCATTTCCATCTTTATCAATTGCAAGATTGAAAACAGGTTCCCCATCCTTACCAAGAACCGCTTCAGAAACTTTTACAGTTTCGGATACAACATTTCTGAGAATGGAACGATAATTGGGTGTGATGATCTTATTCTCAACAGCTTCTAAGCTACCAACGGAAGCAACAACAAACGGTGCATTTTCCGGAGTAACCTGAACCTGTACTCGAGAATCCTGAAATACATCCCAACCTTGAACTCGAAGAACGATTGCCATATCAGCAGCGTTTTCTGGAACTGGAATGGTTTCTTCATGAGCTTCTTGATGAATCTTACCATCATCACCAATTGTCAGATCAATCCATTTACGAGTATATCCACCAATATATTTCCAGGTTTGTACTCGAGTATCAACCATGGTCACATCATATGCTTTTTGGTTGATGTAATATTCACCAGGATTGTAAACATCTGCCCACACACCACGAAATCCCTTTGGAACGATAGGCACAGATAGATCGGTCTTTTCAATTCCAGTCGGTAGAATGGCGACACCATCATAATCTTCGCCAACGTTAGATTTGATAACCGCAACATGTCCGGCCGGTACAGGTGTTGATTTCCCCTCAAAGGCGTCAAATAGATAACGATTGATTCGATAATCACCTGGAGGAAGAACTGTCAACTGAGGCCCTTTAATTCCATTAACGTCCCCACTTTCAACATCATATCCCATGAATTTCATGGCATTGATCATTTTACTCATGTCTTCCCATTCCGGAGCGATGAACTGTCCTTTTGGCATGGGATTACCATCTTTGGCAACCAACAGGCCATACTTTCCTTGAGCAATTTTCAATATGGGAAGTTCCTCAATATCATGAGTTACACGAATAAAGGGAATCAAATGAAACCCTGGTGCCAGAATTTTTGCCTGAGGTCCCTTTTCATCTGTGTCAGCGATAATACGACCAGAAGGCATCTGACTACCGAAGTAGATACGTTTCAAATGACCAACACTATCAGAATCAATGATAAGACAGCTGGTTGCAAGAAAACATACAAATACAACGGATATCAATACTCCTCTAATGGCCCATCGTACCCATTTGTAATCTGCTCGCCCGTGAAATTCATCTTGTTCCACATCTTTAAGAAAAAGGGGTGCAACAATCGCCCCGATAATACAAAATACAATAATAACTAATAATATCATTCTTTATTCTCCTTATTAAGTTTTAATTTACTTCTGGTAACCACATCCACCATTTATCTCCAAAACCGGGAGCACTTAAGGCGTGCCACTTTGTGCCCATCATTTTCCCATCTTTGTATTGATGCCAGTGGCCAAAGAACCATAGATCAGGTTTATACATCTTCCATAATTCCGACAATGCTTTATTTGAAGGTTCAAATCCCTTTTCGGGATAGCGTTTTATCATATCATGAACTAATTCAACAGGACATGTATGAGTAATGAATATATCAACTTTAACATCTGGAAGGTCATATAAATCCGATTGTGTGATAACTTCTTCTGGAAACCAATCGACTCCAATTCTTCTCAGATGTTTATCAATTGAATACCCACCACCCATGAACATTATTGTGCGACCATCTTCGAGCGTGTAAGTTGACCCTCTTGGCATATAAATAATACCAGGTTCTAACTCATCTGTTTCCCTATCTCTTAATGACCAATGATCTTCATGATTTCCGTCACACCATAACAACTTTTTTGTTCCTTGTAATTTTATATTTGATAGTGGAAGTCCCCAATCAACTTTTGGCCAATATCCAAAGTCCCCACAACATATTACCATGTCTGGTTTCCTTCTACTGATCAATTTGTTTAATTGAGCAAACTCCATGTGTAGATCACCTGTTATCATAATTCTCATTGAATTATTTGCCTCACTTTCATTAGAATTTTACCAAGATTATTCTGACCCATAATAGTTGTACACTTTTCACAATAACAATCACCCCAATAGTTATCATGCCAATAATTACCTTCAATGATTTTTACATCTCCTGTTTCAAGAAGACATTTTTTGAATACATCATAATTGAATTTTTGCTTGAGAAACCTTCTCATATTAGATAATTTTACCATATTCCAATCTTTTCGTATTAGAATCTTTCTTCCGAGTCTTTTAGCTTTTCCTGCCCTTTCCACAGGCAATTCTGATATTAATTTCCAAAACATGGGGTCTTTACTTTTGCTTGCAACGTAGGCATGTTCAACTGAATTGAAGCTGAAACTGTTGTGATGAATTACAACAGGGTAAAAATTACTAAATCTTTCATATAGTCCTTTAAAACTATCAATAACCTGACATTCTTGAATCATCTAATTGTTTCCTTATGGACTCAATTGTATTTGCATTTTTTACGAATCCTTCAAACCACTCATCAACATCAGGAATTTCAGTTTCTGACGAAAAATGATGCATTGTGGCCTCATTAGCTGCTGATGCATATTTGAGTCCAGTTATTGACATAATAAGACTTTTACAATCATACATTTCAGATGCTTCTTTCGGAGTTGTTTTAAAAACCTCATCAATGCTCATTAAAGTAGCGTTTTGTACATTTTCAATTTCTTTATGATGAAAATATATTGGTCCATATTTTAAAAACATTTTGCCACGAGTTTCTGCATTAGATTTCATACCATGCATGGCGACTCCTATAATATAATGATGTGGAAACTTTGGATCTGCGTTTAGTTTTGTAAAATCATACATTAATCACCTATATTTATTAGAACAAAATTAAAATGAATATACAGTAAGGAGAATCTCAATGAGTAATTATCCGTATCAGTTGTATGACGAAAAAGGAAAAGTAATCTGTCAAATATGTGGCAAATCATTTCTTGTAATTTCCCCCAGACATCTTAAACTTCACAATGTTAAATACTCCGAATATACCGATAGATTCCCAGATGCTCCCCTTTCAAACCAAGAGTTTGTTGCAAGGGGTAAATATGGAAAAAACAAAGATTTGTTCATCCACCCTGAGAATGAAATAATAGGGGATGACATCCTTGTTGATGAAGCAGGTGTTGAAGAATTAGATGATGTTGAAGAATTTATGAGAAGGGAAGTTCAGCTTGATCCTATTTCAGGAATGAAAGCTAGAATATTTGATCATCTAAAACTTTATTTTGCAAACGTCAAGATGGATCACTTAATCAGGCAGTTTGAAACTAATAATCTATTAAGGTTTGAGTTTATAACTGACTTCTGCGATCCTATACTGAAAGTTGTAATTCAATTCCCCAAAACCTTCTGGCACAATCATGATATGCTTATTGATCTGAATAAGACAATAAAACTAGAAAAATACGGATGGCAGGTTTATAAAGTTAACTCCAAGAATCCAACTTTTTCTGAAATAGACAATGTATTGAAAGGATTGTAACTAATGTCTGTTTCAGTTTAGAACAAATATCTAATAAAATACTAAATAATTAACTGTATTCAAAGTTAACAAAAATGTTACGGGGCACTGCATATTTGTGGTGCCCCACTTTACCACCCTCCCCTTACCCTACCTAAAAAATAGCAGGGAAATATGGTTCTCTTTGTTATTAATATATATAGTTTTAATATATAAACCTAAATGTGTACCTTGCATAAAAACTAACTAGAACACAAATTTAGAACAAAAAATAAAGAGTACAGTAAAAAAATTCTTTCGTTTTTCATCCAAAAAATAGAGTCTATGAGTAAGGAGAAATATCAAAAATGGCTAGCAGCATTCCAAACCAAGACAGAGCGGTAGACCCGTTCGCATCGTATAACAGTACTACTGTTAATACATTAACTAGGATGCTTACTTATGGGGAAGAAGGTATAGCAACCCCATTATCATGCGATGTAATCGATTCAACATCTTCTAATACAGAAGTTATTTTAGAAGAAGGATTTGTTTACATGGATGATGTGTGGTTTAATATATCAAGTGATCATGTGATCGACTTTACCGATTCAGAACATTATTACAATTTTGATACAGGATTTGATGAAGCGGGTTATTATTACATTGTTTTGGATTATACTTATGTAAAATCAAGACCTGCCCCACAAGCCAAAGCTCTTATAGTAAAACCATCTCAACGTAATTTATATACAGAAGGTGGCTCGTGGTTATTCCTTAAAGCTGTTAAAGTTGAAGGAGCTGGTCCATTTTATGTTGTTAGTGTTCATAACTTTGACCCAGAAAATACTGATAACAGACGAGTTTTTACAAAGACTTATGCAGGTACAGAAGTTGGATTACCTACACATGTACCAGCAACAGATCAAGGAAGGATTGTATATGGCATTGAAGAAGATGATTTTTTCTTTGGCCTTTCAAATAGATGGGAGTCTGCTTTTGGCTCTGTTTCATTTCCAGCAAATACACTTGGTTTGAACATTGGTAATTTAGTTTATGTAGATACCACTGGTGATATTTCTTTGGCAATTGCAACTGCATCATCGAGAACTGCTGATGGAGTTGTGAGTAACGTATCCGCTACTGGAGTTGTTAAAACATCAGGAAAAGCTGATAATGTTGAAGTTGAATCAGCCGCCAATGTTAATGTTGGTGATGTTATCTATCTTTCAAAGAGTGAAGCTGGTAAGGTAACTAATCAAAGAACTCCACAATTTGTTGGTAAGTGTATTGAAGTTATTGATTCAAACACTGTAAATATTCTATTCCATAGAGGTGAACCAACGTCTATATCTGTAATTCTATCTGCTGGTGTTAGTTGGATCTTAGATGGTGGTAGTGGTCTCTATTATCAAGAAATAGATATTTCAGATTTTGGAAGGAATGTAGCATTTGAAATATTTGATACAGCTACGAGATTAATAATTATGCCTTCTAATATTGAATTTGTTTCAACCAGCATTGCTAGAATTTGGATGCCTAATAATACAATAGAACTAAATGTTACAATAATAGGATAAGGAGCTTCAAACATGTCAAGTACGGACACATTAATGCTAAAGTTTCTGAGGGAACTTAATTCCAACACAGTACAGGAAGCGTTTCAGTCTCTTGATGTTCTTTTAGATCATTTGGAAAAGAAAGACGACCCAGAACCGTTTGAAATGCACATTGTAGATAGCGCGTATCAAACATTGGAAAAACTTAAAACCTTAGAAGGGATTTTGAAACAACGAGTTAGTGAATCAGAAGTATTGTCAGGGAATAAGTTACAGAGATTATACGATAAAACTCCTTCAAGTTCTGGTTCAAACATTTTATTCGATTAAATAGAGATATAATCAAAGGGACTAATAACTAATGGCTGATAAAAAAATTACACAACTTAACATTCTGCCAGAAGCAGATGGGGCAGATCTTCTTGCTATTGTTGATGTAACTGGTACTGATGAAACAAAAAGAATAAGTGTTTCTAATTTGATGGGGTCACCCGGTCCTATTGGAGCAAATACACCAGGGGCGGGAACATTCACTTTATTGGAATTGAGTACTCCAGTCCAAGTTGATGAAATTTCAATCAATCCAGATTTAGGGACAAATGATGACGTGCTGCCTACGCAAAATGCAGTAAAACAATATGTTGATAATGCAATTGCTAATGTTAGTTCATCTATTGTTAATCCAAGACATGTTTCAAGTGATAGTACAGCGATTGTTGGTGATGTAATATTAGTAGATACGACAAATGGCGATGTGAGTATTGAGATGATAGAAACGCCAAAAGGAACAATAATTATAAAGAAAGTAAGTCCAGATTTAAACAGCGTAATTATAACATCAAGAAATGGATTTATTTATAATGAAAGCGCAATCCCCTCATTTGCAATTAGTGGGGACGGTGATTCATTTACTTTTGTAACAGATGCATATAACTTTTATATAGTGTAAAACAAATAGATACTACAAAATGGCGATGTGAGTATCGATATGATAGAGACGCCGAAAGGAAAAATAACTGTAATAAAAATTAGCTTAGATAGGAATTCCGTATTTTTAACTCCGAGAAGTGGGTGTAGGTCAGGATACTATATCTACAACGAAACATATACTTATGTGACAGACACAAATAATTTTTATATAGTGCAAAACTCATTTTACAGAAGGACGAGTTGAGTTCCATTTAGAAGATTGGGACAAAATAAAGATAGGTTTCTACCTATCTACGGAGGAAGCAAATAATGAGTTACAATCCTAAGTGGAGTTTATTTAACCAAATCTTCGCAGGTGACTCGAAAGTAGAAGTCGTAGATGATGGAACTGCTGCAAATGTAGTAACTACATTAGATAATGCAGAAGTTGCCAGTTTTACTGGAGATGGATTAAAACTATCTACAGGTGTTAGAGTTAATGAAGTATCTGATACTTCAGCAGATAACGAAGCAGATCAGCTATTAACAGCTCGGGCCATTCATGAGCTGAATATTGCTGGTACTAGTGGATCTTCTGGTACATCAGGTACTAGTGGTACATCTGGTTCATCTGGAACTAGTGGCACATCTGGATCATCCGGAACATCTGGTTCATCTGGTTCATCTGGTAGTTCAGGCACATCTGGTAGTTCAGGTTCATCTGGTAGTTCAGGAACATCTGGTTCATCTGGTAGTTCAGGTTCATCTGGTAGTTCAGGATCATCGGGTAGTTCGGGTACAAGCGGCAGTTCAGGAAGTTCAGGAACATCCGGATCATCTGGTAGTTCAGGAAGTTCAGGAACATCTGGTAGTTCAGGTTCATCTGGTAGTTCGGGTACATCTGGTAGTTCAGGTAGTTCAGGTAGTTCAGGGACATCTGGTTCATCTGGTAGTTCAGGTAGTTCGGGAACAAGTGGATCATCTGGTAGTTCAGGTAGTTCAGGAACAAGTGGTTCATCTGGTAGTTCAGGCAGTTCAGGAACTAGTGGTAGTTCAGGTAGTTCGGGAAGTTCAGGAACATCTGGTAGTTCAGGTAGTTCGGGAAGTTCAGGAACATCTGGTTCATCTGGTAGTTCGGGAAGTTCAGGAACATCTGGATCATCTGGTAGTTCAGGAACATCTGGATCATCTGGTAGTTCAGGAAGTTCAGGTAGTTCAGGTAGTTCAGGAACAAGCGGAAGCTCAGGATCATCCGGAACATCATCTGTAACTGCTGCAGGTCTTGATAATGCTATTGCTAGATATGATGGCACTTCTACTATTCAAGATTCAGGAGTTCTTATTGATGATCAAGACAACGTGACAGGTGTAAATAATCTGACAGTTGGCGGTGATTTATTTGTTGATGGTACAGCATTTGTTGTTCATCAAGGTGAAGTTACAACATCTGATAACCTTATCATTATTAATGATGGGGAACCAGGTCATGGTGTAACAGCAGGTCAAGCTGGTTTCCAAATTGATCGTGGTACTGCAACAGATTATCAATTTATGTTTGTTGAAGCTACTGATGATTTTCGTATTGGAGAGGTTGGTGATCTTCAAGCAGTTGCTACAAGAGAAGATGTTCCAATAGATCTAAGAGTTCCTTGGTGGAATGAAGATCAAGTAAGATTTGATACACAAGGTGATACTTATATCACTATTGATCAAACATCAGATGATATTGTTGTTGGTGTGGATAGTGTTGAAGCTATGTCACTTACAGCAGATGGTATAAAACTTGAATCTGGTGTTAGAGTTGATGAGGTATCAGATACCGCAGCAGATAACCAAGCAGATCAACTATTAACAGCTCGTGCAATTCATGAGTTAAATATTGCAGGTACTAGTGGTTCATCAGGAACATCTGGTATTAATGGTACATCGGGCAGTTCAGGTTCATCTGGTAGTTCAGGAACATCTGGTAGTTCAGGAAGTTCAGGAAGTTCAGGTTCATCTGGTAGTTCAGGGTCATCTGGTAGTTCGGGTACATCTGGTTCATCTGGTAGTTCAGGTTCATCAGGTACATCTGGTAGTTCAGGTTCATCTGGAAGTTCAGGAACTAGTGGTAGTTCAGGTTCATCTGGTAGTTCAGGAACATCTGGATCGTCTGGATCGTCTGGTAGTTCAGGAACATCTGGAAGTTCAGGTAGTTCAGGTAGTTCAGGAACTAGTGGTAGTTCAGGTTCTAGTGGTTCATCTGGTACATCTGGTAGTTCAGGAAGTTCAGGAACATCTGGTAGTTCAGGAAGTTCAGGAAGTTCAGGAACGAGTGGAAGTTCAGGTTCATCAGGTACATCTGGAAGTTCAGGTTCATCTGGAAGTTCAGGAACAAGCGGTTCATCAGGTTCATCAGGTTCATCAGGTACATCTGGAAGTTCAGGTTCATCTGGAAGTTCAGGAACATCTGGTTCATCTGGTAGTTCAGGAACATCTGGTAGTTCAGGAAGTTCAGGATCATCAGGAACATCTGGAAGTTCTGGATCGTCTGGATCGTCTGGATCAAGTGGTAGTTCAGGATCAAGTGGTACAAGTGGTAGTTCAGGATCATCAGGTACTTCATCTATAACAGCATCTGGTACAGATCAAACTATTGCTAGATATGATGGTACTACTGCAATTGAAGATTCAGGTGTTCAGCTTGATGATTTGGATAATATATCTGGAGTTAATGATCTTACAGTTAACGGAAATCTATATGTTGATG
>RCNG010000289.1_pt1 | contig 22044 bp, 13 predicted proteins | sample 2041371 | NCBI WGS metagenome assembly RCNG01 (sample SAMN09708227, study PRJNA481090) | Marine sediment metagenome, whole genome shotgun sequencing project. | biome: marine sediment; feature: ocean; material: sediment; isolation source: Sewage treatment plant 1 marine sediment (STP1) ... | reverse complement strand
TCGGTCAGGGGGGTGTCCTGGAGGTCCCGGAGCCATGGATGGCGGAGGGACCGGAAGGCCAAGTCGGCGAAGGGCAGGATGTCCGCAGCCGACCTCCCCCCTGGCCGAGCCACCGCTGATAAACCCTCAAGCCAGACAGATATCTCGCAGCATGACCAGGCGGAAGATTCCCCGGGGGGCGGCCGTTATCACCACCCCCCGCACCTGTCGCTGAATTCCGAAAAAACCGGCCTCTCTATTCAACCATGACGAGCTTCACTACCGCCTGGGCATTGCCCACCTTGATCCGCGCAAAGAACAGACCCGCACCGACTTTTCGTCCGGAATCGTCTTGGCCCCGCCAGCGAACCGAATGCGATCCGGGCGCCAGGTCTGTCTCCAGGATCCTGATCATCCGGCGTCCGGCCAGGTCGAAGATCTCCACCACGGCGGGCAACCGGATTCCCGTCTCCCCGGGAACCACGAAGGAGATTACCGTCGTCGGGTTGAAGGGATTGGGTGAAGCGGCGGCGGTCAGTATCGGCTGGGCCACCCGACCCCGGTTCAAGCTACCCGATTCGGCGGGCCAGAAAAGCAGGGCAGGATCGCCCGCGACCCCAAAGCATTCCAGAGTGGCGAGCCCGGAAGCTGAATCTGCATAGGGGGCCTGCAACCGGGTCTCCAGGGTCTGCCGGTAGACGTCGCCGACCCGGTCGGCGGTGCCTTCCGCCAGGCCACTCCAGAAGCCTTCGTAGAACTGGTTGGCCAGGAAGAGATAGTAGGATGAGCTCACCGCCAGAGCGCCGGCGCAACCTCCGTCGGGCATCGTCAACAAAGATTCCAGGATACCCTCTGCGCGCCAATCCGCCGCCTCCTGCACCCCGGCGACCATGAAGAGGGAATGGTCCATCCCTTCCAGGGCGTCCAGTTGATCGGGTTCGAGGAAGTCCGGCCCCATGGACTAGGCGTCCACGATGCCGTAAAGCATCAGACCCGAGAAACGATGGTGCCCGGTCCTCATGGCCAACAGGAAATCGGAGGGGGAAAGGGGTTCCCCGTGCGGATTCCCCTCCCAGTTCTGGTACAGGCGTTGAATGTCCCCGAGACCCTCCACCCCAGCCAGGATGTCCGCCACGTCCTCCATCATCCAGGCGAAATCCATCTGGACATCCATCCCGGGGGTCCAGGGATGGGGACTGCCGACCTCGGCCGCGAACAGGACATCGCTGTTGGCGGGATCGGAGCCCGTTTCGAAGGCGATAACCTTGTTAACGAAGGCCCGGGCCTCGTCCACGCTGGAAACCGGTGCCCGGCCCAGGGCGACCACAGGAGTAAGGTCGGGGTCGTCGTCTTCGAATTCGCCGAGAATCCCGTCACCATCGAGATCCCACTCGCCGTTGGGCGCGGCGTAGTAGAGATCCAGAGGGATGTCCCAGGAGTAGTAGGTCGACTCGAAGAAACCGAGGGGAACCGGGATGATCCCGGCATCACCGCCCAACAGGACGTACCGGGTGCCCCACTGCTGCTCGGCTTCGGCGATGAACCAGCGGATCGCCTCCATCAGGTTGTTCTGGCTCGACCATCCGCCAAGTTCCTGGATGGTGATGACCCGGCTGGGCAGGCCCTGGCCTTGGCGATGCTTGACCAAGGGGTGGAAGGCGGGTGCCAGCAATTCGTCGGTGATGATCAGGTGGTCCCATTCACCCGGTGGAAGGCCGGACGGGAGATGTGGGGTCGCGGCGTACCCCTTCAGTGTAGGAAAACAGATGGCCAGAAGTAGAATCAGGCTTGCGCCCAGAATAAAGCGAGGGAAATCGGAACGGAGATTATGAACAGGGTAACCCATGGAATCCTCCTCGGGAGTTGAGGCCGATTGCTCGACCAGCCCGCCCCGGATCCAGAAATCGACGAACGAAGCTGACCGGGGCTCATGTGAGAGTCCTTGGGTAGCAATCGTTCTTGTGGGTACCTCCCATGGTTCGGGTTGAAATTGGCTTGTCGGATTGTAGCAGATCGGGAGGGGTGAGGCAAACGGGTGAGGAGGGGAAGTGGGGCCGGGGGGACTTTCGCCAGCTAGTCAGCTAGTCAGCTAGTCCCCCATTCAATCTGCGAAGCGGCCAGGATCAACAGGGAAAACAGGAGTGCACTCCCCACCGCGATCCCCGACACGACCCCATGGACCTTTTCGGTCTTGATCTCGACGATGTCCTCCGCCCGGATCACCGTTTCCTCGAAGCCATAGTTGCCTGGTTTGCCCAGGACGATTTCCCCCACCGAAACCGAAACGACTTCCCCCTCGAACTTCGACCCGTCGGTGGTGGTCACTTTCACCGTCTGGCCGATCTTGGCGAGGGGTTCCTCTGGGGAGGGTTCGTTGGTGGTCGGCAGGGCAACCTGCTGGTAGCTGCAGCCGGACAAGAAGAAGCAAAGGACCACAAGCCGGATAAAGCGCACAATCGCCCCCCTTAAGGCATCCGGTAGAACACCACCTCGAGCGGCTCGGCGTCGTCGAGGTCATCTTCCTCTTCATCGTCGCCGCCACCGAAGCCGGCCATCATGGCCTGCTGCGCCTGGTCGAAGTTGCGGATCACCAGGAAATTCACGCCGTCCATGAACAGCAGCTGGTCCTGGTCGCCGTCGAAATCGGGGACGGCCAGGGTCAGTTGCTCCAGGAATTCGCCCGCGGGGGAAATCACGTCGTACCTGGCCGCGGTGCCGATATCCAGCAAATTTTCCTGGTCGAAGCAACTCTGGACGAACAGCCTGCCGTCGTCGGCCACGGACAGGCCCATGATGGACGGGTCCTTGTCCAGGGCCTTGCTCTCGATTTCCTGCCGGACACCGTTCATGACGATGACCATCCCGTCGGTGAGCTCTTTCTTGTCTTCCTCGTCACGGTGGCGGGGCTTGAAGGGACGAGACATGACCCGGACCAGTTCGCCGTCCAGACCGCGGGCGTTGATGATGTATTCGTCGCGCACGGGGGCGGTGTACAGGGTTCCGTCGGAGCCCCCGGCGGCCCATTCGTCCAGCTCCGAGAACTGGGCCTTTTCATCGAAGACCCGGCGCTGCATGTCGTTTTCCTGGGTGTGTTCCAGGATGACCGACTGGTCGTTGCCCTCGATATCCATGATCGCCAGGGTGTTGGTTGCCACGCTCTTGGCCGTCTCCATGTCGAAGGTCGCGCGGCCGCGGACACCCACCAGGTGGTCGCCGCACTTGGTCAGTTCGCGCACGAAATTGAAACCGCCTTCTTCCGGGGGGCCGCCGATGTGGATCTCACCACCGGGCGTGTCGTCGGGATTGATGACGGTGACCTTGCCGGGGAAGCCCTGGATCACTCCGACCTTGTCGTCATCCAGCAGAAGCAGGCCGTGCGGCTGGTTCAGTTCGCCGGGGCCTTCGCCCTGGCGGCCGAGGGTGGTCACCAGTTCGCCCTCGGGCGAGATGACCAGCACCTGGGAAAGCTGGCGGTCGATGAGGTAAACGTCTCCGCTGGGGCCGATCTTGGCGCCGAAGATCACGCCCAGAAGAACGTCTTCATCGTCTTCTCCGCCGATGCGCCATTGTTCGACCAGTTCCACTGTGCGGGTGGACGGCGGATCGGCGGGCAGGGTGATGGCGGCCGGTTCGGCCAGGGCGCAGGTGGCGGCCAGGATCATCAGGAGTATAAGGGCCGATCGGCCGGCAATAGCATGATTCACGGAATTCCCCCCGGAATGGGATGGCTGGTCGGTCGGGGCGACCGGTGACAGGAAAAGTGCCGCAAGTGCGGCTGCAGATTCAACCGCGATGATGCCGGATGGTTCCTCTATTGGAAAGCAAAACCCCCGCGAGAGGGTTCGCGGGGATTGGGGATTCGAGCCGGGGTTGAAATCAGAAGTTGAATCGGGCGGCCAGTCCCCAGATCACGTTGGTCTTCTTCCCCGAATAGAGGTTGTCGTTGCCGTCGACGGCCTTCTTGGCGTCGCCCAGCAGCGTGGTGAATTTCACGCTGGGTGCCACGGTGAAGAAGGGAATCGGATGGAAAGGGATTTCGGCGAGCAGGAAGGCATCGTTCAACGAGGCGTTGAGGTCGTTGTCGGGCATCGAGGTCTGCCCCGCGAAATAACCGGCGATGAAACCTTTGGAGCCCAGGCCCAGTCCGCCGGTCAGATCAAGCTGCGTGGTTTCACCCAGCGTGAATCCGTGGCCGATGCTGGCTCCCCAGTAGGCTCCCTTGAACCTGTCGATGTCCTGATAGAGGGCCAGGGCAGGTGACAGGATCACGCTAGCCTTGGCGGACAGAAAGAATTCGGTGGTGTTGTCGTCCTTGTTGTTAGGATAGTAGTAATGAAGGAATCCGGCGCCAAGTTCAATCAAAGGCAGACCAAGAGTATAGGAAAGGTTGTAGTTGATTTCGTCGAATTCGCCGCTGGTGCCGTTGACATCGCTCAGGTTCATGTTGCCCCAAAAGTTGAAATTGAAGCCGAACACGCTGATGTCAAAATTGGGCTGCAGCACCCAGTCGTTGGCGAGGTTCATTCCACGCCAGACATATTTCGAATAGACGGGCAATTCGGCTTCGATATCCAAAGGACCGAGGGCCAGGGCCGGCACCGCGGCTGTAAGGGTCATGAGCCCCGCCAGGGCGATCAGCAGAATCTTTTTCATTTCAACTCCTTGGGACCGCGGGCGGAGGGTCGGAATTCGACGGCAGATCCAGATCCCCCCCAACAAAATGGATTTCCGGAGTTTTCAGCCCGAATCCCCATCGGTCAAGGGGTATCAAAAGAGAGATCAAGGTTCCGCCAATCCAGCCGAATATGGGGAAAGAAGCCATCGATTCGCCAAGCGAGAGGAATCGCCGTGAGCAAGGAACTGAACCTTCCGGGATCCGATATGCCCGTCATCGACGAATCGCGCCTGATGTCCGAATTCGGGGGGGACGAGGAAATCCTGAATGAGCTGCGCGATCTGTTCCTGGATCACGCGCCGCCCCTGTACAAGGCCATCAAGGAAGCCATCGCCACCGGCGACTGCGAGCGCGTGGCCCGCGAGGCCCACAGCTTCAAGGGCGCCTGCGCCACCTATGGAGCGCCGCGTCTGGCCATGGTCTGCCGGGAATTCGAGATGCTGGCCAAGGAAGACGATCTGCCCACGGTCCGCGAGAACATCGCGCACCTGGAAATGGAATACCACGCCGTGTTCGAGGCCATCGGGTCCATCGGCGTCGCCTGAAATATATCGATTCGCCCAGGGGATTGGATGGAGTCCCGGACCGCTTCATAGTGGTCCGGGATTTTTTTGTTCGGTCAGATGCCCTCGTCCTGGGATTCGTCCGGTGCTCCGGGCAGACCGGGGAAGCGGGGCGCACCCACCTTTTTCAATACCCGCCGGCAGAACAGATGGTAGATGTGGGACTCCCAGTTGACGATCCCCGCCCGCATGTGCAGCTGCCGCAGGTAGGTCATGAACTTGATCGTCTCGGCCTCGGAATAGCCGACCGCATCCATGGTGTGGGCCAGGTGGGCGTACATGTTCTCCAGCTCGACTTGCGTGGGCAGCTTGGTGGTGCGGTGGGGGTGGCGCACGCGCATTTCCGGCCGTCGTACACCCGGTCCCGGCGCGTTGCGCGGCTGACTTGTGCTGTTGGGGGCCCCGGCCCGCTGCATGGCCTGGCGGATTTCCCAGCTGTAGAGCATCACGGCCTGCGCCAGGTTTAGCGACGGCTGCTCGGGCGCGGTGTCGACCGTAGACAGGTAGCGGCAGATGTCGGCCTCGTCGTTGGTCAATCCGGTGCGCTCGGTCCCGAACATGATGACGACCTTGCCCGAACGGCTGTGGTCGGCAATGTGGTCGGCCAGATTGGCGGGCGTCAGCAGGGCGCGCTTGCGCAGCTGCCGCATGCGCGCAGTGGTGCCGGTGACCACTCGGGCGTCGCTGACCGCCTCGTTCAGGGTATCGACGACCTGGGCGTTGTCGAGAATGTCCTCGGCGCCGTGAGCCAGCGCCCGGGCGCTGCGCCCTTTCGGATTCAGCGGGTCTATCAAACGAAGGTCTTTCAAACCCATCGTCTTCATGGCCCGGCAGGCGGCGCCGATGTTCATCGGCTCGGTGGTGCGGCTCAACACCACGACCACGTTGTCGAGGCTGGGGGCGTCCTGGCCGGATTCGATGGTGTCGGGGGCATTCTCGTTCATGGGTGTGGACTCGCTGTGGGTTGGGGCTGCCTGCGCAAGAAGGACCCCCCGGGGGGCCCTTCCTGATACTTCAAGTTCCTGAAATCTATTTCAACAGGGTCAGTTTTCCAACCCGCTTCTGGTCGCCCGTGGTGAAGCGGTAGAAATACACTCCCGACGAAGTGGCCCGGCCATCCCCGTCACGGCCGTCCCAAACCTGTTTGTGGACGCCGGAGACATACGGGCTCTCATCCAGCAACCGGCGAACCAACCGCCCCTGCAGATCGTAGATATCCAGGGAGACCTCCGCCGCCCGGGGCAGCTCGAAGGCGATCGTGGTCGAAGGGTTGAAGGGATTGGGATGAGCGGCGACCGTCACCTGGCCGACCCCGGGAACATCATCGATCCCGCTGACCACGTCGGCCCCCAGCCAGGACATCAGGTAATAGACCAGATAGGTCGAGGGGGAAAAAGCTTTATCCCTCTTGCCGGACCCGACCGTTATGCCGCTTATGGAGTCCAGGTCAAAGGGTACAACCACCGTGCGGTTGCCCAGCGCCAGATCGTCGACCGTTACGGTGGCTGAATAGAGGCTTCCGGAAGAACCTGCCGCATCGAGGTCGGCGGCCGACTGGCCGGATACCACGGTGCCAAGGGCATCGATCAAACGGATTTTGGGACAGGCGGCGTTGATCTGCCAGGATACATCGTCAGGCAGGATGCCGTTTCCGGGTATTGGGGAAACCAGGAGGTCCCATATGCCGCCGTTGAGCCCAGTGACGGAAGAAGATTCGGAATGGACGCCCAGGGAAAATTGCAGGTCTACTCCGACCTCGCGACTCCCCATTCGGCTCACAAGTCTCTGGCCGGCGAATAGACCATTTTTCCCGCTGCTCTCCAGCCAGTCGATCAACACGGCGGGACCTTCCCGGCCCAGACTGGTAAATGAGGGGCCCGATGAATAGATCATGGTCGTGTAACCGGCGATAACCTCGGCGGTGGTAAAGAAATCAAGATCACCGGGGTAATGGAGGGTCAAAATGTCAAGGTTGTTGCCCTGCATATATCCCAGATCATCCAGTGCCGCAAGCCAGGATGTCCTAGTCTCAGCATCGCCGCCGCTGTCATCAATGTAAAGTACCTGCGGATGGGCGAACTGGTCGGGGACGGGCTGGGTGAGAGTTGGCAGACCGCGGATTTCGGCCTGCAGCGGATAGGGTTCCCCTGGAGAAAAATCGAGGACACCCGTGGTGTCGGGCGGCCAGACACTGGTGCGAATATCTCCGGCCAGGTCGTCACTCGCGGTGAGGTAATAGCGCAGCACGTCACCGGGGTAGAACAAGCCTGTGTCCGGTAGATCGAAGGACCACCAATCCTGGGATGGACTGCTGTGCATGATGCCGCTGACCGAAGCGCGCACGACACCCTGGGCATCGGGAGTGGAAATCCTGACGGGGTCGAATACCGGGTTGCTCTTCAGGACCCAGTGCAGGGTAGGCGGGTCCACCACGGTGGCGCCATGCCTAAGCGGGGTCACAAAGGCGATCAGGGAATCACCCCGCGCTTCCAAACCGAAAACCCGGTCGATTCGGCAGGAGTTGGCCGCAAGATCCACAGGATCCAGGACGCCGGCTTCGGCCGTCGCGTCGCCAAAAACATTTTCCGGCTTGATGAAAATATCCGGCCCAACCGGATCCCAGATTTTGAAGGCGACGTTGTCGAAGTAGGGGGCGGGAGTTCCGTCGGGGCCGTCGAATCCATGGGCGAAACCGAATTCGTAGATCCCGAGGGCGACCTGGGCCCACTGGCGGCCGGGAACCATCATGTCGCTGATCTCATGAATCTGTCTCTCGTAGGAACCCTGGGCATTTGTGAGGCCGAGGCCCCGGTCAACCCAGGGAGCCTCCTGGAGATCGGCCGGATCGGAACTTGCCGTGGACCGGACCCACCAGAAGGGAAAAATACCGGATACATTGGTGGAAAAGAAAAATTCGTGGACGTAGGCGTCAAAGGCGAGCTCCGCGGCGTCGGTCCCCGCAGGCCAGGCCAGGGGCGGGGAAATCACCCGGTTGATGATGTGAAAATCTGAGTCATTCGTCAGACCGCCGCTGTTGTTGATGATGTAGCCGCCGGGGCCGTAACACCAGGTGATGCAGGGCGTGCCTCCGGTACCGGGAACCACCACGCCGTCGTCGATGAAGTTGGCCTGGTAGGACTGGTTGACCGACTGGCAGGGGTGCACCGACGGGAGGTTGTTCCGCAGGTTGGAAAAATCCCCCGCGACGAGAACGGGGCCTTCGCTCCAGTTGACGGGGCTGCCCGGTTCGAAGTCGTCAAAGGTGATCAGGTTGCCGTCCAGATAGACGGACAGGTCGTCGATCTGGCAGGCGCCGTGGGAGGGGTAGATGCATCCCTCGTCCGACCAGGCTCCGTCGGACTTGAACCGCCAAATCAGGCGAACCTCGTCGAGGCCGGGTCCGGTGAATTCACCGGGAGAGAGAACGGTTGTGTAGTCCAGGGCCGCGGTATCCTCTCCACTCCAGGAATCCAGGATTTCGGTGGTTTCTCCCCTTTGAATGAGGAGCTGAACAATGTCGTAACCATCCTCGGTGTCGTAGAGCATGGCTCCGGTCAACCGGACGGTCACCGCCTGCGAAGGATCAGCGACGGCCTGGCGCCACTCGATTTCATCCAGCCAGTTGTTGCCGTATCCGCCGATCGTGTCGGGGATGGCGGTGCCGCATTCCGGCATGGTTTCATCTCCACAGTACATGGCGTGGTTGCCGAGGCCATGGCCGGGGATGTATTCGGCATAGTAATTTGACACGTGCCAGTTGTTATCGAGGGGGAGGCTGGCGTCCTCATGGGTCCAGCCGTGCCAGTCGGGTTGGCCGCCGGGTGTATCAAAGCTGCCGTCCCAGCGGTCGGGGCCGCCCAGGAGGTAGGTGGTGTCGACGGCGGATTTGGCCATGGCGTTAGGAAATGCCAACCGTGGGGCAGGGTTGTCCGTGATTTGGGGAACCGTCATTTCCTGTGTCGGTTTGGCCAGGCCGGCGCCGGCGACAAGGACAGTGACGAGGCCGAGCAACATCAGGAAGCGTTTCATATTGAACCTCAGTGGAAACGAGGGCCCCCCGGGGGGGCCTCGACATAGTGATCTATTTCAACAGAGTCAGTTTGCCTACCCTGTTCTGGTCTCCTGCGGTGAACTTGTAAAAATACACGCCCGAGGCGGTAACCTGGCCGCCACTGTCGTGGCCATCCCACACCTGCTGGTGGCTGCCGGAGGCATGAGGGTTCTCGTCCAATAGCCTGCGCACCAGTCGTCCTTGCAGGTCGAAAATCTCCAAAGAAACCTCCACCGCTCGTGGCAATTCGAAAGCGATGGTGGTGGTCGGGTTGAACGGGTTCGGATGCGCGGTCACGGACACCTGCCCGACACCCGGCAGGTCTCCGACGTCACTGACCCCACCGGCTTCCAGCCAGGTCAGCAAAAAGTTGAGCAGATGGGCCTGTGACGAAAATGAGGCGCCGTTTTTCCCTGCGCCGACCTCCAGGCCGACCACTCTTTCTAAATCGAAGGGCATGACCGCGGTGCGATTGTTCAGAACGGCGTCGTCGGTGGTCACCAGGGCGGAATATGGCCCACCGGAGGTCCCTTCCGGGTCCAGGGTGGCGCCGGACTGGCCGGTACCCGAAGTCATCAGGGAATCGAAGGCGCGGATCCCGGGGCAATTCCCATCGACGAACCAAAGGACGTCATCGGGCAGCACACCGTTGCCGGCCACAGGTGAAACCTGAAGATCCAAATAGCCTCCGTTGAACGCGGAGATGTTGCGAGAGTGATAACCAACCCCCAGCAGGTTGACCAGGCCCTCACCCGAACTGGTACGATCCAGACCGGTCACCATGCCGTCGCCCGCCAGGAGAACGCGCCGGTCCCCGGTGGCCAGCCAATCGGACACCAGCTGGGCATCGTCCGATTCTTGGTCTCCGCTCAGGGTGTAGATGGAACTGGTGCCCGAGGAATAGACCAAGGATTGATATCGCGAAAGGTCGGCCAGGGTGGCCTGGGCGCCGAGCCCCACTTGGGTGCCTTGCGGGTAGAGGGACATGACATCGAAATCGACGCCGCGTTCCAAACCCAGTTCCTCGAAGGCGGCGAACCAGGCGTCGGCAGCGTCCGTAGTTCGGGCACCATCACAGAACAGCAGCGAAGGCTTGGCGAACTCGCCCGGCACCGGTTGGGTGAGGTTGGGCAGGGCGCTCACCTGGAGATTGTCCGGGAATGGCGAACTGGGTGAAAAGTCGAGCACGCCGGTGGTGTCCGGCGGCCAGACGGATGTTCGGATATCCCCATCGAGATCGTCGCCGGCCGTCAGGTAGTAGTGCATCCGGTCACCTGGAAAGAAAAAGCCCGTGTCCGGCAGGTCGAAGAACCACCTGTCCAGGGGGTCGTCTGGGGAGTGGATTCCCGGCGTCATACCGCGCAGTATTCCCAGACCATCGGGGGCGTCGGGCCTCACCACATCGAAGGTGGGATTGCAGGCCATCACCCAGTGCAGGGTGGGTGCCTGGGTCACCGTGGCTCCGTGGCGAATCGGATTCACATCGGCGACCAGCGAATCGCCGAGCGCGCGGGTGGTGTTGTAGTTGTAGTGCGGCACGGAAGAAGCATCCAGACGGCACCAATTGTTCTCCAGGTTGACGGGGTCGAGCACGTCGGTTTCGGGAAAGGCGTCGGCAAACAGGAAGTCGCCGTCAACCTCGATGGCCGGGCCGTCGGGATCCCAGGCCTTGACCGCGACGTTGTCGAAGTAGGGGGCCGGAGTGCCGTTGGGGCCGTTCCAGCCCCACAGCCAGCCCAGTTCATTGGCACTCATGGACACTTGGACCCACTTACGGCCGGGGACCAGAAGGTCGCTGATCGGTTCTTTGTGCCGCATGTAATCTGGGCCGCCGGCCAAGGCCTGATTCCGGGAAAGCCAAGGGGCAAGCTCGAGGTCGGCGACATCGTCGCTGTCCGTGGAGCGCACATGCCACTGGTAGAAAACTCCCGCGGCGTTGACGGCCAGGGTTTCGTGACGATAGACATCGAAGTCGAATTCGGCCCCGTCGATTCCCGCCGGCCAGGCGATGGGCGGTGAGATCACCCTGTTGTTCAGGAACCAGTCGCCGCCCCCGTTGACCAAAAGACCGCCGGTGTTGTTGACCTGCCAGCCGCCGGGGTCGTAGCACCAGATGTAGCAGGGCGTGCCGCCGGTTTCGGGCACGGGAATGCCGTCGTCCACGAAATTGACCTGCCAGGTGTTGTTGTCCCGGCAGGGATCGATGTCGCCGAGATCGTTGCGCAGATGGGTGAAGTCCCCGACCGACAGAGGCGGGGCCTGGACCCAGTTGGGCGACTCGCCGGATTCGAAGTCGTCGAAGGTGATCAGGACGTCGTCGAAATAGATGGCCAGGTCGTCGATCTGGCAGGCGCCGTGGCTGGGGTTGATGCAATCGACGTCGTCCCAGCCGTCCTGCGAGGTCCACACGCGCCAGAACAGCCGGACCTGGTCGCTATCCGGACCGACGAATTCACCGGGCAACATCACCGTCTCGAAGTCAAGCACGACGGTCGTATCGCTGGACCCCGTCCAGGTTTCCAGCATTTCGGATTCGATTCCCCTCTGGACGAAGAGCTCGAGAAAATCCCAACCGGCATCGGGCAAATCATAGTTCATCAGGCCGGTCAGCCGGACGGTCACTGGCTGGGAGGCGTTGGCCACACTCTGCCGCCATTCGATATTATCGAAGAAATTCGGGCCCACTCCGCCGATGGTGTCGGGAGGATCGCAGGCGGGTATGGTTTCGTCCCCGCAGTAAAGGGCGTGATTTCCGATGCCGTGCCCCTCGATGTATTCGGCCCAGTAAGTGGACACGTGCCAGTGGTTTTCGCCGGACCAGTCGGCGGTCAGGTCCACGTGGGTCCAGCCGTGCCAGTCGGGCTGGCCACCCGGGGTTTCGAAACTGCCGTCCCAGCGGTCGGGACCGCCCAGCAGGTAGGTGGTGTCGACAACGGCTTTGGCCGCCGGAGCGGGGAGCAATACCCGGGAATCGGAACCGTCATTGATCTCGGGCAAGACATGCGGAGCCCGTTGTCCGGCGAAGATCGACTGGGCGAACACCGTCAAAATAATCGCGGAAATAAGGACTGGGCGTTTCATGTTTTTCCCCCGGGGAACAAGTCCACTACTTGAGCAAGGTCAGCTTGCCGACACGTTTCTGATCTCCGGCCTCGAACCGATAGAAATACACCCCGGACGACGTGGCCTGGCCGCCCCCGGTGCGTCCGTCCCACACCTGCTGGTGGCGGCCCTGCGGATACGGATTCTCGTCCACCAACCGGCGCACCAAACGGCCCTGAAGATCGAAGATGTCCAGGGACACCTCCATGGCCCGCGGTAAATCGAAGGCGATGGTGGTCGTGGGGTTGAACGGGTTGGGATGCGCAGTGACGGATACTCGGCCGGCCCCGGGCACGTCATCGGTCCCGCTGACCACATCGGCTCCCAACCAGGACATCAGGAAATAGACCAGGTAGGTCTCCGGCGAATAACTCTTGTCCGTCCGGCCGGACCCGATGGACATCCCACCGACCACGTCCAGGTTGAAGGGCATCACGGCCATGCGATTGCCGAGCGTCTGGTCGTCGACGGTCACGACGGAGGCATATTGCCCACTGGGATTTCCCACCGCGTCCAACGCGGCGGCCGACTCACCAGGACCCAGCTGGCTGACGGCATCGACCCAGATGATCTGGGGACAGGCAACATTTACCTGCCAGGTGATGTCGTCGGGCAGGACGCCGTTGCCGGGCACCGGGGAAACCAGAAGATCCCAGATGCCGCCGTTGCGGTCGGTGATATTGTTGTCGTGGATTTGGACGCCCAAGCGGTTCTTCAGGATAGAGCCATCTCCATTGATGGACCCGTTCAGCTGGGCGACCAGATTTTCGCCGACAAACAGCCCGATCTTACCTCCTTGGTCGAGCCAGCTGATCACTTCCGCCGGGCCGCCGCCTTCCAGGCTGGAGGTGATTCCCGCCACATAGATCATGGTGTCGTACCCGGACAGCAGGCCGGAGTTCACGAGGACGCTCAGGTCATCCGTGGCAAAAACAGTCAATATTTCCAGATCCGGCCCCTGCGAAATGCCGAGAGTCTCCAGGGTTTCCAGCCATTGGGATCTCAGCTCGCTCTTGGGATAAGTGTCATCGACCAGCAGCATGGCCGGATGGGCGAACTGTCCGGGCGCCGGCTGGGTGACCGTCGGTAGCCCGCGGATTTCCGCTGGGTAGGGGTAGACCGAAGGGAGGGAGAAATCGAGCACACCGGTGGTGTCGGGCGGCCAGACACTGGTGCGGACATCTCCGTCGAGGTCGTCCCCGGCGGTGACGTAGTAGTGAATTCGATCGCCGGGGAAAAAGAACCCGGTGTCCGCCAGATCAAAAGCCCACTCGCCGTAAATGGGCTGGCCGTTGAAGCCGACAGCCACGCTGCCGTCGGTCGCGCCCCGCAGAATGCCCTGGGGGTCCGGTGGCATGGACCTGGCCGAATCGAAGACCGGGTTGCACTTCATCACCCAGTGCATCATCGGCGGTTCCACCACCGTGGCGCCTCGGCGCAAGGGAGTGATGAGGGCCACCAGGGAATCTCCCCGGGCGCCGTTCCAAATCAGGTCGTTCATGTCGACGCGACACCAGTTGGCCGCCAGGTTGTCCGGGTCGAGAATGCCCGCTTCGGGAAAGGCGTCTCCCAGAAGATGGTTTCTTCGGACCTCGATGTCCGGCCCCATGGGATCCCAGACCTGGAAGGCCACGTTGTCGATATAGGGTGATGGGGTGCCGTTGGGGCCGTTGATTCCAAAGTGGAAACCGAACTCGGTAACTCCCAACGCGATCTGAACCCATTGGCGTTCCGGCACCAGGAGATCGCCGACTAACTCTTCCCCTCGCCTGTAGCTTCCTGCGGAATTCTCCAGGATAGTATTCCGGTTGACCCAGGGAGCGTTCTGGAGATCCTCCGGGTCGGCACTCGCCGTCGACCTGACATTCCACTCGCCGAACATGCCGGACGAAGAGCCATTGAACGGCTCGTGGATGAATAAATCGAAGGAAAGACGGGCACCATCCATGTTCCCGGGCCAGGAGAGGGGTGGCGAGACGACCTGGTTGTGGAGGTGGGCGTCAATCCCCAGGTCAGCCATCAGTCCACCGTCGTGATTGAGAATCCAGCCGTCGGGCCCGTAGCACCAGTCGATGCAGGGCGTGCCTCCCGTGCCGGGCACTACGATGCCGTCGTCGACGAAGTTCACCTGGTACGAACTGTTTTCACTCTGGCAGGAATGCACGGAGTTCAGGTTGCTGCGGAGGTTAGCGTAGTCGCCCACGCCGGGCAACGTGCCCTGGTTCCAGTTGACGGCACTGCCGGGCTCGAAATCATCGAAGGTGACCGCCGAGCCGTTGAAGGAAACCGTCAGATCATCGATCTGACAGGCGCCTCGCGAGGGACGCAGGCAATCGATATCGGAAAAGGAGGAATCGGACTTGAAACGCCAGGCCAGGCGCACCTCATCGAGGCCGGGGCCGGTGAAACTACCGGGCGAAACAACGGTCGTGATATCCAAAGCGACACTGCCGATGCCTTGCCAGGTTTCTACCACTTGGGGGGTGTCACCATCCTGGAGGATGAGATAGACATAGTCGTACCCCTCTTCGGTGTCCCAATTCATGGCCCCGGTCAGCCGCAGGGTCACCGGCTGCGCGGGATCGGGAACGGTCTGCCGCCACTCGATCTCCTCGAACCAGCCGTTGCCGTAGCCGCCGATAGTGTCGCTGGCGCTGCAGGCGGGAATGGTTTCGTCACCGCAGTACATGGCGTGGTTGCCCGGTCCGTGCCCGGGGATATGGTCGGCCATGTAGGTGGATACGTGCCAGTGGTTGTCGGGGCTGATGCTGATGTCTTCACTGGTCCAGCCGTGCCAGTCGGGCTGGCCGCCCGGGGATTCGAAGCTGCCGTCCCAACTGCCGGGACCTCCCAGGAGGTAAGTGGTATCGACCACCGCCTTGGCCCCGGGAACGGAAAATTCCACTCGGGCGGCGGAATCATCCGCCGAGGGTAGTCGGGGATCTTCGTAAACGGTTTTGGCGGGAGCGGAAAAGGCGATGAGTGCCAGGGCAGCACCAAAAAGCAGGGTCGAGCGAACCATGATATTCCCTTCAAAAATAAAAAATCATTCCCAAAGGTATGGGACGCAAATATGCCGGGAAATCCCAGCATTTCTATCGGAATCGATCCCCATATAGAGCGATACAAGGAACGAGGTATTGATTGTCGAACCAAAATCAGTATTTGTTTTCAATTAGCTTACGGAATTGGAGGCATAAAATCAACCGAAAAAGTCTTATATTGGCCAATAACGCCGAAAATCAGGGGTTTAGCGGGAAAGTCAGTCGGTTTTTTCCAGCAGCAGCAAGGTCTCGATGTGGGAGGTCTGGGGGAACATGTCCAGCACTTTGAGTTTTTTGGCCTGGTAACCGGCGGCCACGAAAGCGGCGGCGTCGCGGGCCAGGGTGGCCGGATCGCAGCTCATGTACATCAGGTGCCGGGGCTGGACCTCGAGCAGGGTTTGGACGCCGTCCTTGCCCAGGCCGGCCCGCGGGGGGTCGACGATGCACAGGCTCGAATTCCAGATCGCGGGAGGGGCCAGGTCGGGCCGGGCCAGGACCTTGTCCAGCCGGCCGGCATGGACGCTCACCTTGTCCCGGGCGGCTTCGCTGTGGGCGACGTTGTTCTCGGCATCGCGGCAGCCACCCTCGTCGCTGTCCACGGCGATCACCTTCTCGAACAGGTCGGCCAAGGCCAGGCTGAACAGGCCGACGCCGCAAAACAGGTCGCCCAGCATGGGGCCCAGCTGTTCGGCGTCCTTCAATTCGGTGATCCAATCCCGGATCACCTTCAAGGCGGCTTCGGTCTCGGAATGGTTGCCCTGGAAAAAACTCTTGGCACTGACGCGGTACTTGTGGCCGGCGACCTCGTGGACCAGGTGGCCGCGCCCCCACAAGGGCAGGTTGTTGTACAGCAGACCTTCGCAACCGGGAGCGGGCGGCTCGCCCTCGGGCAGAGCGGCCAGGACCTTGCGCACCACCTTCAGGCGCTGCGGAGGGCCGAAGATCGACACCAGCCAGCCGCCGCGGCCGTCCATCCGGACCACGATCTGCTCGGCAGGGGGCAGCATGCGCAGCCAGGGCAGGATGTCCCGGTTGAACTGTTCGGGCATCAGGGCGCAGGCATCCAGGGGCACGACTTCGTGAGTGCCGCGGCGCATCAGACCGTAGTGATTGACGGGGTTGGAGAACACGCGGATGCGGTTCCGGTAGCCGAATTCCTCGCCGGCGGTGGGGCCGGTCAATAGTTCGGAAACATCCATCTTGCCCAGGCGTTGAAAACAGTCGACCACGATGGCGGCCTTGGCACGGCGCTGGTTTTCGGGATCCAGGTGCTGCATGTCGCACCCGCCGCACTGGCCATAGTAGGGACAGGGCGGATCTTGACGGCCCGGCCCGGGTTCGAGGATTTCCTCGAGGGTGGTGCGCACGAAACCCTTGCGCCGTTCCTTCACGGCCACACGCACGCGGTCGCCCGGGGCGGCCAGAGGCACGAAAACGGCCTGGCCTTCGTGACGGGCCAGCCCGTCGCCGCCAGTGACCAGCTTGTCGATGACCACTTCGAGGGTGCCGGATTCTTCCGGTTTGCCCGGCGGTGTTGATGGTTTGTCTGTCTGCTTGTCATTCATGGTCCGCTTAAACTAGCATGGGGGTGGTCCCGGGGCCAGAATTCTGAATTATCGGTGTCACCGGGTCCGGCCGGGCGGGTGTGTCCGGCGGCGGCCGACGGAAAAGGAATGGATTCCTTGGTGGGTTTGGGGAACAGAACGGATATTCACCGGCTCGGCCTGGGCGCGGTCGCCCTGCTGTTGCTGATGTCGGCGGGATGTTCCCCCAAGCGAGTGCTGCGCACACCGCCGTCGACCCAGCCGACGGAATCCCCAGCCCGGACGGCCACGGAAAACGCCCCGGAGGAAAGCCAGCCGGTTGATACAGACCTGGGCTTACCGGACCCGACATACCGCGGAGCCACCGGAACGTCTTCCCTGGAAGCGGCCCAGGCCGCCCCACCCGGCGAACCTCCGGCAGAGCCCCTGACCGGATCCCGCCTGGGTCTGGAGGCAGCCGAACTGGCCAAAAAGCAACTGGGCAAACCCTACCAGTGGGGCGCCGCGGGGCCGGACAAATTCGATTGCAGTGGCCTGGTCATGTACGTCTACGACAATCTGGGAGTCCCTTTGCCGCGTGTATCGGGCCAGCAGGCCTACGCGGGGGTTCACGTGGACCGCAAGGATCTCCAACCCGGCGATCTGGTGTTCTTCAAGCTCAACGGTTCGCGGATCGACCACGTCGGCATTTACTTGGGTCACAGTAAATTCGTGCATGCTCCACGGAAGCATATGCCCGTGCGCACGGACACCTTGAACGATTCCTACTGGCGACGGCGTTTCAAGGGCGGCCGACGCGTGGGATGAAGGATGCGCCTATTGGCCCCCGGTTTCCCCCTATTCCCCAGCAGACTCTTCAAGGGATTCATGGTCCTTTTTCTGGTCGTGTTTCTGGGGACCGTCTGTGCGCCAGCAGCCTGGGCCCAGAAGCAGGTGGAAGATCCGCAGCAACCGCGCCGGGGATTCTGGGCCGCCGCCCAGGCTCCGGGCGACACTCTGGAGGCCTATTCCGGCAGCTTGTGGGGGCCGTTGCCGGCACGCGACGACAGCGTTTCCGCCCATTTTTCCAACCGCTCGCGCCCCGGCTGGGAAACCGCGGTCATGGTGCCCTACTGGATCGTCGGCATTCCCTTCCGCATCGTGTACGTGGTTCTCGACCAGGCGATCATCGGCATGGACAAGCTGGGCCTGTTCGGGGCGGCGGCGGAGTATCCCGGAATCAAGGTGCCCGGCGGCGCGTATCTCATGCCGACCATTTCCATCGGTGACATAACGGGATTTACTCTGGGTGTCGATGTGACCCGCCCGCATTTCCTGGGCCCGGACAATCTGCTTTTTCTCCAGGCATCCCGCTCGAGCCGCAAGGCGGACCTGCTGTCCGGCGGGACCCTGTTCAATCTGGGCAGCGGCTGGTCGGTGCAGGTGGGCGGCGGCTACGAGGAAAAAAACCAGGTCCGGTATTACGGGCTGGGCCCCGACTCCTTTTACGGCGACAAGTCGTATTACATGCGGACCACGACCTGGGGCGGATTCGAACTGGAAAAGGATGTGTGGGATAGAACAGGGTTCGAACTGAGAACCTATTTCTCCCGGGTGCAGGCCCGCGAACCGGTCTACGATGTGGATCAATCCCTGGGCCGTATCCACGCCGACGATCTGCCCTTTGGCTACCCCGGGGAGTCCAACGGCTGGACCTCGCGGTTCGCCCTCTACCGGGACAACACGGACCAGCGGGGCCGTCCGAACCGGGGCGGTTTCCAGTCGGCGGCCGTGTCGCTGTTCACCGCCAGTGACGGCAGCGACCTTCAGTACCTGACCTACCACGCCAACATCGAGCGCTATCACAAGCTCTGGTTCACCGACCGGACCCTGGCCCTGCGCGGATTCTTCAACCGAATCTCCAACGTCGGCACCTCGGAAATACCCTTCTCCCGCCTGGTGACCTTCCAGCGCCCGGACGAACTGCGGGGCTTCAGTTCCCTGCGCTTCTACGGGCTGGGCTCGCTGGGTTTTTCGGCGGAGTACCGCTGGCCGGTCTGGGTGGCGCGGGGGCGCGACGACATGGGGGTCGACGCCTATCTCTTCACCGACATCGGCCAGGTGTTCGACAAGACCAAGGAAATCAGCATCGAAAACATGAGGGGCACCGGCGGCGTGGGGCTGCGCCTCGTCAATTCGGACCGGGGTTTCGGCGCCCGGTTCGAACTCGGATTCAGCGATGAACAAACGGTCGTCCGGCTCAAGTTCAGCCAGACGTTCCAGTACGATCCGAAAGGCATTCTCTATGGCAAGAACCCGACCCGGTTCTACTAGCAGGCCCGTGTGGGCGGCCCTGTTGGGCCTGCTGTTGATCTCCCACCTGGGGACGTTGCCGGCGTCCGCGCGCGAGCCTCTGCGTGACGAACCGGTGGCCTGGTATGCGGATGACCGCCAGCCAATCCCTGTGCCCGAGTTCCAGGAACCCGGCCTGGTGCCCTACGCCCTGGACTCCTTCGTGGGTCGGCCGTTCTCGAGATTCTGGAGCCCGGGCCGATTTTTCCGCAAAGTGGGAACCGGGGATCGCGTACAGGTGGCCGCGAACATCAACGCGCTGGACGAAGTGGTCAACTCGACCTGGTTCACCAATCGGATGGGAATGAAGCAATTGACCCCCCTCGAACTCGCCGAAGGGCCCGCCCACGGGAGCGACCTGGCCGCGGGGCCGGACCGCAGCGAACCGTGGACCATCATCGGGGCCAAGACCGCTGGAGTGACTCCGGGATTCCGGATCCGGGACGCCAAGGATGACGTGTGGCTGCTGAAGTTCGATCCGCCGTCCCATCCCGGAATGACCATCCGGTCCGGCGTGGTGACCAACCTGCTGTTTCACGCCATCGGTTTCAACGTGCCGGTGGACCGCCTGGTGAAGTTCTCCCGCGAGGATCTGGTGGTGGGCGAGGGTGCCATGATGCGCCTGCCGCGCGTGGGCGAAGTGGCCATGACCGAAGCCAATCTGGACTCGGTGCTGACGGCCACCCGTTCCATCTTCGACGAGGAGTTCCACGCCCTGGCCAGCCGGTATATCGACGGCCAGCCGCTGGGCCCCTTTGACGATCAGGGCGTGCGCAGCGACGACCCCAACGACACCATCAGGCACCAGGACCGCCGTGAATTGCGCGGGTACCGGATGTTCGCCGCCTGGGTCAATCACTTCGACACCAAGATGCACAACTCCCTCGACATGTACGTGGGAGATCCCGATCAGGGCTACGTCCGCCACTACCTGATCGATTTCGCCTCGACCCTGGGCGCCTTCGGCGATGCGCTGGTCAAACGCTTCGGTTACGAATACGGATTCGATGTGTTCCCGATCATGGGCCGGACGGCGGCCCTGGGATTTCACGAGGACGTCTGGGTGGGACTGGAGCGCCCCGCCGGACTGGACGAAGTCGGGCTGTTCGAGGTGGCGACCTTCGATCCCGAAGGCTGGAAGCCGGATCTGCCCCACAGCGGCATGGCCAACCTCACTCGTCGGGACGGGTACTGGGCGGCGAAGATCCTGTCGGCCTTCACCGACGAGGATCTGGGCCTGATCGTCCGCCAGGGGGAATACCGGAATCCGGCGGCGGTGGAGTTCCTGGTCACGTCCCTGGCCGGCCGGCGCGACAAGATCGTCAACCACTGGTTCGGCAAGGTGCCGCCCATCGATTTCTTCACCTTGACGACGGAGGGCCTCGAGTTCCGCGATCTGGCCGCCGAACGGGGTTATGCCGCCGCCACGGATACGCGGTATCGCTACCGGATGGCGGCGGTGAATCCTGAACGCCGGCCGAATGCGGAGGGCTGGACCGATTGGCTGGAAACGTCCGAGACCCTGGCGCCCCTGTTCGACGATTCCGGCCGGCTGACCCCGGACATTCCCCGCGGCGATGGGGACTTCCCCTTCCTGGCCGTGGAAGTGCAGCTCGATCGGGGCGAAGGCTGGAGTACCTCGACGACAATCTACGGAGCCTATGCTACGGGCCGCCTGGTGGCCCTGGACCGCTGAACCGAGGGTGACGATGAATCAAGCCGACACCGTGAAACGAAAATCCCTCCTGGACCGCTCTCTCAATCTGTTCGCACCGGTCATGGGGGGCGAAGGCGGCACGGTGCTGCTGATGGCGCTGAACGTGTTCCTGCTACTGACCGCCTACTACATCATCAAGCCCGTTCGCGAAGCCCTGATCCTGGCCGAATGGGGAGCCGAGACCAAGATCTACGCCTCGGCGGGACAGGCGCTGCTGCTGCTGGGCGTGATCCCGCTGTACAGCCGGCTGGCGGACCGAATGAACGTGCGCCGGCTCATCGCCACCGTCCTGGTTTTTTTCGCGGCCTGCCTGGTCGGCTTCTATCTGCTGGCCATGGCGAAGGTCCCCCTGGGAATCCCCTTCTACCTGTGGGTGGGCATCTTCAACATGATGGTGGTGGCCCAGTTTTGGTCCTTCGCCAACGACTTCTACACCGAGGAGCAGGGTAAGCGGTTGTTCGCGATCATCGGTTTCGGGATGTCGGCCGGGGCGGTGTTCGGCGGATTCATCACCAAGAAGCTGATCCACCCCCTGGGGCTGTATCAGTTGATGCTGCTGTCGGCGGCGCTGCTGATGGTCAGCCTGCTGCTGACCTTGGTGGCGGCCAACCGCAGGAAGAAACCTGCTTCATCGGTGAAGGAACCGAAGTTGGAGAAGGAGACGATGGAAGGTCCCGGGGGCTTCGCCCTGGTCCTGAAGAACCGTTACCTGCTCATGATCGCGTTGATGATGGTCGTGGCGAACCTGGTCAACACCACTGGCGAGTACATCCTCGGCGCTCTGGTCACGGACACCCAGGAGGCCGCGGTGGCCCCCGTGGTGCGCGTGCCTGGCATGAGCGAAGCAGCCCACGGTGCGGCGGTCGCCGTGCGGGAAGCGAAGGTCGGCCAGGCCATCGGTGATTTCTACGCCGGCTTCTTCGCGATCGTCAACCTGGTGGGCCTGCTGACCCAGCTCTTTTTGGTGTCGCGGATCGTGCGCTGGATCGGCGTGAACCGGGCGATCATGATCCTGCCCCTGGTGGCGACCGGCGGGGG
>RCNG010000713.1_pt1 | contig 22072 bp, 17 predicted proteins | sample 2041371 | NCBI WGS metagenome assembly RCNG01 (sample SAMN09708227, study PRJNA481090) | Marine sediment metagenome, whole genome shotgun sequencing project. | biome: marine sediment; feature: ocean; material: sediment; isolation source: Sewage treatment plant 1 marine sediment (STP1) ... | reverse complement strand
CGTGAGAGCTTTTCACCTGCTCCTGCTCTTAATAAGAGAAAGCAGGAATCCTCTTGCTTTAGCTGGAGGAGGAGGTCAATGATAGCCCGCAATACTGAAGATAAGCTCCTTTGTTAAATAAGATTATTGTAATTTTTTCAAATAAACAATCAGACTTATTTTGAACCTCGCCCACCTCGTTTGTCTACCATCTGGCTGGAAGGAGTAGGTGATGAACTTGCTGCAGTTTGTGCTTTTGTCCTGGATGTCCGGTTACGGCGATTGATACGCTTTTTTGGCTTTTCCGGAGACTCTTTATTGCTTGAGGACTCTTTATTAGTTGAGGACTCTTTATTAGTTGAGGACTCTTTATTGGTTGAAGACTCTACATTGGTTGAAGACTCTACATTAGTTGAAGACTCTACATTGGTTGAAGACTCTTTAGCCGATAAAGACTCATCCGTAGTTGCTGTTTCAGATTGTGTTATGCTTTTCTTTTTAGCCTTTGCTTCTGTTGTTGAGCTGACGGACTCCTTCTTATTAACATCTGATTTTGTTGGCTTATCGGTTTTTATATCTTTATCTGTTGCAGCTTCTTTTGTTTCAGCGGAAGGCATGGTAGCTGTGCTTGCAACCTGAGATTTTTTAGTCGCAGCTTTCTTTTTACTCGCCGCCTTTTTTCTGCGGGCTTTTTTCTTGGGTGCTGCCTTTTTTGCTTCGACAGGTTTTTCTTCTGCTATTGAGGCTATAGTGTCGGACAATGAATCAATTGGCTCCTTTTCTTTAAGGTCAGGAGCTTCAACTTCTGCTGCTTTTGAGGCGGCTTCAGGTATTTTCTTAACAGGTTTAGCTATTTTTGATGAATTAGTATCAGTTAAAGGCTCGCTACTGACTGAAGGCTCTGTTCTAGCTGAAGGCTCTTTAATGGCAGCAGGCTCTGTACTAACCGAAGGTTCTTTATTGGCAAAAGGCTCTTTGTTAGCTAAAGGCTCCTTGTTAGCTAAAGGCTCCTTGTTAGCTAATGGCTCTTTTCTTCCAACAGCTACAGCTTTTTTCCGGGTGCTGGTTCTACGGCCAGTGCGGCGTGAACCCGGACCACGTAATGATTTCTTTTTGCCGGCTGGAATTGCCTTTTCTTTTACAGGTAAGTCGCTCACTTCTCCTACAGAAGTACTGGAAACTGCTGATTGAGTGGGTTCTGAAGCAACTTCAGTTTCAATAGTGGTTTGAACTGCTGCAGCTTGGGGCTCCTGTTGTGACTCTGTGCTCAATGTTGTATCAGCAGCTTCACCTGGTGCACCAGAGCTAGCTGTAGATTCAGTTTTTGTTTCCGCCTGTTTTTTTGCAGATGCTTGTTTTTTGCTATGGTCGTCAGATTTTCTACGGCCTTTATTGGAAACTGGTTTTTTACCTGCCTTTTTATTCTCTTTTTCTTCTGGTGATGAAAAAATTGCAGGTGTTTCCGGCTCGGTGGCTATTACAATATCTTTAGCTGGTTGCTTGCGTGGACGATTACCTTTCTGACCGCTTTTGCTTTCATCGCGTTTGTTTTGTCTTTGCGGTTTTTTCCGGGGATCACGCTTATCATTTTTTCTACGGTTGTCCTGATCGCGTTCAAAACGTTTTTCACTTGCAGAAGGTTTAGAATCTTTTATTGATTCATCCTGAACTGGGGCTGTCTCTTCCTCAGACTCACTGCGGTTAAATAACGAAGTCCAGATGCGCCTGACTAAAGTCAGAGGCTGGAGGCTATTCGCTGCGTCTTTTTGTGCTTTAAGTGTTGTTGGCGCTTTAACTGCGGGTTCTTCATAACTGGAGGCTTCGGGGATCAGGCCATTCGCTTCATTATCATCAAGTATACGATTGAAGTTATAACTATTAACCTGATATTTATCGGTTAAATTTTCTTCAGTACGAACACGTTCGATTCGATAATGAGGTGTTACCAGACTTTCATTTGGGATCAGAGTAACGGTTATTTTTTGTCTTTGCTCAATTTCACTGATGATATCCCGCTTGTCATTGAGCAGGAATGTGGCCACATTGACTGGCAACTGCGCTAAAATTCTACCGGTACTGTCTTTCATTGACTCTTCTTCAATGATCCGCAGTATTGAGAGGCCCAGAGAGTCGATGCCACGTATGGTGCCATGCCCGCTGCAACGAGGACAGGTAATCTGACTGGATTCACCCAGAGACGGTTTTAAACGCTGGCGTGACATTTCCAGCAGGCCAAAACGTGAAATACGGCCCACCTGAACCCGTGCGCGGTCGGGTTTCAGCGCTTCTTTCATGCGCTGTTCCACTGCACGTTGATTTTTTACCGGCGACATATCGATAAAATCGATAACAACCAGACCACCCAAATCTCTCAGACGTAGTTGGCGGGCGACTTCATCGGCTGCTTCAAGATTAGTGTTTAAGGCGGTTTCTTCAATATCTCCGCCTTTGGTCGCTCTGGCTGAATTGATATCAATTGAGATCAGAGCTTCAGTATGATCAATAACGATTGCTCCGCCGGAAGGCAGACTCACTTCACGCTGGAAAGCCGTTTCTATCTGGCTTTCGAGTTGATAGCGAGAGAAAAGAGGGATTTTATCAGTATACAGTTTGACCTTGTGCAGGTGCTGCGGCATGACACGCTGCATAAAGTCATACGCTTCGGTATAGGTTTTCTCTTCATCAATAATGATTTCAACAATATCGGAACGAAGGTAGTCACGAATGGCTCGAATGACAATATTACTTTCCTGATAAATCAGAAAAGGTGCTTTTCTTTCTGAAGAAGCATTGTCAATAGCAGTCCAGAGGTGTAATAGATAATCCAGATCCAGTTGCAGTTCTTCCGGATTTTTACCAATACCGGCTGTTCGCACTATGAGACCCATATCTTCCGGGACATCTAATTGGCTCATACTGTCTTTTAAATCACTGCGTTCATCCCCTTCGATGCGTCTGGAAATACCGCCAGCCCGGGGATTGTTAGGCATTAATACCAGATAACGTCCTGGCAGGCTGATAAAGGTGGTCAGTGCAGCTCCTTTGTTGCCGCGCTCTTCTTTATCAACCTGCACGACAACCTGCATACCTTCATGGAGTAAGTCAGCTATATTAGCTCGTTTGCCACGCTCAACAGGCTTCTTGAAATATTGGCGGGAAACTTCTTTAAGTGGCAGAAAGCCATGTCTGTCAGCACCGTAGTCTACAAAAGCAGCTTCCAGGCTGGGCTCTACCCGGGTGATTCTTGCTTTATAGATATTGGCTTTTTTTTGTGTTCTCTGGGTGGTCTCAATATCGAGATTGAACAGGCGCTGACCATCGACCAGCGCAACACGCAACTCTTCAGGTTGAGTTGCGTTAAATAACATTCTTTTCATATAGTTATGCTCTAATTTATCTCAGGCTCAACTATATAAAGTTCATAAAAAGTAGACAACGGGTAAGGTGAGTGTTTCTGTATTAATTTATATTTGATTAAAATGTTTATTAAGCAAATAAACTCTGAACTTTGGCGTAAATCACAGTATTACATATGCAATGTAATACCTACAATAATATAGTCTAGTATTTGCTTTCCGTCGATCAACATTGTACCGATCGAGTCAGGGAGTTCAAATAACTGCAAAACTACAAAAATGTTCTAAATTCAATTTTCTGCTCTTGATACCATTACTTAACCAGATTGCTTCATTGTTTAATACAATTCAAAGTTTAATACAATTCAAAATGGTTACAGATATCAGGCGTGATTACCTGTTGTTATTTTCCTGTGAACTTTATACAGGAGCTAAATTGTTTATCATTTATGGCCTTGTTTTACGCGGAGCTTGTTACCATGTGTCTGATTTCTATGCTTGGGTTATTGTTTGGAATTCTTGAGTTTACTGGTTTTATGATACCGATAAAAACTATTGCATTTCTCTAATAATGTAGAGGCAGCAATGAATTTACAAACTTTTAAACGGTGTCTTTTGCCGACATCTTTTTTGGCAAATTAGGCACATCAAGCGCTCTTGTAAAAAACAGCCATGCTGTTTATTTAAACTGATTTCTCATAATTATTATATTATTGAATCGTAATATAATTTAAAATTGAGTAAAATCACTTATCTTCTATTAATAGCTTAAATAAATAGATTTGTCTTATGTTATTCATAATCTGTCATTCAAATTACACTGATTTATCAACTAACAGTATTTAAACGAATGATCCAGATCAGTAAATAACTGGCATAATATAACAGTTAGAATCAATTCCATCAATGTGAAACGCTAAAATATTGCATGAATCTGAAAAAAATAACCCATTCAGTTAATTTTGTTGAAATCGATGAGCAAAATGCCGGACAACGAATTGATAATTACTTATTTAACCATTTAAAAAGTGTGCCTAAAGGGCATATCTATAAAATGATTCGAAAAGGCGAAGTCAGGGTTAATAAAGGCCGGATTAAACAGACCTATAAGCTGCAATTTGGTGATATCGTGCGAGTACCACCGGTCACGGTCACTGAGAAAAATCCCCTACCGGCGCCAGGACGTTCTTTATTAAGCTTAATTGAAAATGCCATTATTTTTGAAGATGCCAGTCTGATAGTCATCAATAAACCCAGCGGTGTGGCGGTCCATGGAGGGAGCGGGGTGAGTTATGGTATTATCGAAGCCATTCGGGTTTTGAAACCACAAGAAAAATTTCTGGAACTGATTCATCGGCTGGATCGGGACACTTCGGGGTGTTTGTTGATTGCAAAAAAACGCAGCGCCCTGACCGGAGTGCAAAATCTGCTGCGTAACCGTCAAACGGACAAACGTTATCTGACTTTATTATGCGGCAAAGTCGGCTTTTCGCATAAAAAAGTGACGGCGCAGCTATTGCGCGAAGCCCTTAAATCCGGGGAACGATTTGTTCGGGTTGATAAAAACGGCAAGGAATCCACCAGTTATTTTAGCAAAATCGAACAATTTAAAGATAGCGCTTTAATGGAGGTTAAAATTGTCACCGGTCGTACCCATCAAATTCGAGTTCACTCCCAATATATAGGACATTGTGTGGCTGGTGATAGTAAATATGGAAACTTTGCCTGTAATCAGCGTCTAAAGGAAAAAGGCCTGAAGCGACTGTTTCTGCATGCGGCTCAAATTTCATTTATACATCCAGATACGGGTAAAAATATGACCATTAAAGCGCCATTGACCGATGAACTGGAACAATTTTTATTGTCCTTACGTAGTAATAAATAGTGAAGTTAATAACCAGTAAAGAGAAAAACCAACAATGCCCGCCTATAAACTAATTATTTTTGACTGGGATGGAACCCTCATGGATTCTCAGGCCAGAATTGTTGCCTGCCTGATGTCTGCGGCCAATGATTTGAACTTAATGCCTTTACCTGAGAAGCTATTAAAAAATATCATTGGCCTCGGTTTGCGCGAAGCTATTACCCAATTATACCCGCAATTGACTGAACAGCAGATCACAGGCTTTGCTGATCGTTATCGTTATCATTTTGTCACAGCCAATGAAACACCCAGTGGCTTGTTTGAGAATGTACGGCTGATGCTGGAGCAATTAATTGCCAGAGGGTTTATGCTTGCCGTAGCAACGGGTAAAGCCAGAAGAGGCTTAAATCAGGTACTTAAAGATACCGGGCTGAAGGATTGTTTTCATGGCAGTCGCTGTGCCGATGAAACGCGTTCGAAACCGCATCCACAGATGCTGGAAGAATTGCTGGACGAGTTTGGTCTTTTGGCTCATGAGGCCGTTATGGTAGGAGATACTGAATATGATATGCTTATGGCCCGTTCTCTAGGCATGGATGCGTTGGCAGTCAGTTATGGAGTACATGAAAAACAGGACCTGTTAAAGCATGAACCATTGTCCTGTGTGGATAGCATTACAGAGCTGTCCCGGTGGTTATTACAATGTGAAATGAACTGAAACCCAAGGTGTAATTTTGGCTCACAATGTCAATTTATGCTAAAAATAATTATTTGTCTGAAAAATATATTATCAATGCAGGAAATCAACTATGGATAATGATGAAGTTAAACTTAATAATAGTTTTGAAAAAATGACCCACAAGCAGGGCTGGGAGAAAAAGTTAATAGAAGATCTGGCGCTTGCTTCATTAAAGGAAAAACGTAGCACTCGCCGTTGGGGGATTTTTTTCAAGTTAGCCTTTCTGGGCTATCTGATCACCCTGGTTGCTTTGTATTATTCGCCTCTGGAGCCCGGAGCTCTGGAAAAAGCGGCTGATAAACATACCGCATTAATCAATGTAGAGGGTGTGATTTCATTCGAATCTAAAGCCAGTGCTGATTATGTGATTACTGCATTGAGAGATGCCTTTGATGACAAAAAAACCAGAGGCGTTATTTTACGCATGAATACACCGGGAGGCAGTCCGGTTCAGGCAGGTTATATTAATGATGAAATTTATCGCCTGAAAAAAAAGCATCCCGATATTAAAGTGTATGCTGTTATTTCTGATTTGTGTGCCTCTGGCGGCTATTATATTGCTGCGGCTGCAGACGAAATTTATGCAGATAAAGGTAGTATGGTAGGTTCAATCGGGGTTTTGATGAATGGTTTTGGATTTGAAAATGCAATTGAAAAAATCGGCGTTACTCGCCGTTTGTATACTTCCGGTGAGCATAAAAGTTTTCTTGACCCATTTTTACCTCCGAAAAGCGATGAAATTGATCACACCAAAACCATGCTGGCCAATGTTCACAAACAGTTTATTGATGTAGTTAAAAAAGGCCGCGGTGATAAACTTAAAGATGACCCGTTATTATTCAGCGGTTATATATGGACGGGTGAACAGTCATTGGAACTGGGTCTGGTGGATAAACTGGGTAGTAGCAGCTATGTTGCCCGGGAAGTCATCGGTGCTGAAGAAATTAAGGATTTTACGGTTTCCGAAGCCTTTCTGGATCGGTTTGCAAAAAAACTGGGTGCCTCAATAGCAACCAAAATGGCTGAGATCAGCGGTTTTAGTTTAACACCGCAATTACGTTAAAAAACACTCAATTCATTAAAGTTGTGCAAGTTCCTGCATGGCTGACTGAGTTATTTTTTTAATGACTTCTAATTGCAATTTGTTCATTCTAACGGCAAGATTTGTATCCTGAAGAAGTGGCAGAAAATTATTTTTGGCAGTTTTGTGGAAATTTTCAACAATATAATCCATGTGCTGATTATGAGTTTCTTCAGGATAACCAATCATTTTTTTCAGACCTTCCTCAATCAGGTTCCTGGCGTTTTTTATTTCTTTGCTTTTTCGTGCTGCAGGATTAGAGAGATACTGATACAGTCCGGCAAGTGTTATTGTGCCAATGGCTGCCCAGCCTATTGGATTTGATATAAAAAAGCCGCCAATGGTGGTTGCACTGACTAAAAACAGACTGGCAGGTATACCGGTTGCTATGGCAATTCCGCCAATGGTCATAGTGCCTGCGCCTGCCATTTTCAGCGTGTTAAGGATAAGGCTGGAAGCACCATCAAGCTGTTGTAATACTTTGAGTCTTGGCGATGGCGGCAGAATCAACTGTGACAGCTCCTGTTTTTCAAGTCCCTGTAAAATAACTTGTTGTGTGAGTGATAGTTCTTGTGAAAAGCTGCTAAATTCGTTGTTCCACTGGGAAAAAATGCGCTCGTAACGTCTTTGAACTTTTTCATAATGCTTTGATAACGCTTTGGCTGCTTCCGTTTTAGCAAAATTTTCCCATATTTCAGGTTTAGTCCAGTCATCCAGTTCCAGTTGCTGTCGCAAATTCAACTCGACCTCATTAACACTTTGTTCAATAAATTCATCAATATCTTCTTTGAACAATTGTTTTTGCAATTCAGCGCGGTTTTGAATTTCTATCAGTCGTTGTTCTACCTGTTCATAAAGCGTTTGCGCAAGTGTGGTTAATTGATCCGCAGCCGAGTTTTGTTGACACAGCAGTTCCATTTGCTGCTTAAACGTTTGCAGGTTTTCAAGAACTCTGTGTTTTGAATCGTGCAGTTGCTGATTCAAAGCATCCAGGCTGGCCTCAGAAGAGTGAGTTCGCAACTCTTTTAATCGTTCAATAAGCTGGGGCTCATTAAAACGATAGGCAAATGATTCAATTTTAGACAGCTGTCGAAAAGTTGTAGACAGTTTATTGGTGTGGATCAAAGTACTTAAATGCTTTTTTACCCGTATTAAAGGGGTAAAAGGGTGCTCAGGGAACAAATGCCGCAGTCCATCAGAAACACTGTTTTCATTTGCCGCGTTTTCTCTAATGCCAAGAGCGTTGGAGAATTGAGTCTGAATTTCCCGTGATTTGAGTTGTGCCGATATGAGGGGAAGACTGGTTTCAAGAATAATTTTTTTGTTTTTATCCGGTATAGTATGGCTCATTTTACTGAGGAGTTTGAGTGAGGAATCCAGTTTCGTTTCAGCAAGAATACCCTGCAAGGTAAAAATATTGACCAGGGCTGGATTGTCAGAGAGTCCGGCAAATTTTATGGTAGTCGCCACTATCAATGCATATTCTTCCAGGGTAATTGCACCATCGGAGCTGGCAATACCGGCAAGGCATTGACACAAAGCTGGCACGAAGCCCTGGATATTAATGATGTGTTCTACTTCTTTCTGGATATCAAGCTGCATACTCATAAAACCTTTAGTTCAACTATTGGGTCTGTTTTTCCCATGTAGCAGTCAGCCAGTTTTTTACTTCATCCAAGGCTGTTATGGCTTTGGGATACCAGTTGTTCAGTTTCTGATGCAGACAGATTAACTGATTATCTGAACTTACTGTTTTGTCATTATCATTGCAGGTGATTACTGCATTACAGTAGTTTTTTTCAGGTGTGCTAAAACACCAGGGCTGCTCAGAAAGCCATCGGTTTTCAAATTGTTGCAGAGTTAATTGATTATAATTAACTACCGAATATTGGTTGTATAAGTCATTAAAATAACCTGTTTTGTAATCATAGTAGTATTGGGCGGCAACCAGGCCAATTATGATCCCAAGAGTTAAAGTGAATAAAGTTTTCATGGTAATCCTCATCGTTGAAGTCTTATAATAACATTATATGGTGATATAGTGAAATAGATTTTGTGCAGATTAATCAGTGATGAGTCATTAAAAAAACATAGAATTAACAGCTTATGAAAAGAGTCTGGATAAAGCGATGATGCCTGATGTTAGAATATAAAAACACCTGCAGAAAAAAAGGCCTGGAAGCCCTTTTTTGCTATTCTATAAGAAGCTTATCAATAATTTCAGTCACTTCAGCAGTATCCCATTCAAGAGGGCCTTGTGCCTGATAGCGAATGTGGCCATTCTTATCCAGCAGGAAGCTGGTTGGTAATATTTTAGACTGCCATTGCTTGAACGTTTTACCCTCCTGATCAAACAAAACAGTAAACGTCATATTAATACGTTTTAACTGACGGATTACGCTACGTTTTGGCTCGGAAACATTGATCGCTACAATTTCAAACGGACGGTTAAGCAAAGATTCGTCCAGACGCTGCATACTGGGTATTTCTCGAATACAGGGCGAACACCAGCTGGCCCAGAAATTAACCAGCACCACTTTACCCTGATAGTCTGTCAGGCGGTGCAGCTGGTTATTAATACCTTCAAGCTCAAATGAAGCCATACCGGCTTCATCGTGAAATGTTTCCAGTGCGCCTTCTGCCAGAGCTGGATTTGTCAGCCAAATAATAACAGATAATGCTATTGTATTGATTGTCCTGAGATGCATTTACCCTCCTGAACCTACAAATAGTCCTGAATCTACAAATAGTCCTGAATCTACAAATAGTCCTGAACTGATGACTATTGATTTTCTTTTGTTGATGTTGGCAGTGTCTTTGCCATAACGGTCAAAGTCAAGCCTGTAAAACTGATTTTTTAACTAAATTGATCATTTTTTGCGCCGCCTGAGAAAGGCTTCTGGCCCTGAGAGTGACAATACCCAGTGAGCGACAGGCTGTAAAGCCTGGAATATCTATTCTGGTCAAACTATCGTCAATTAATGTTTGTGGTAAAACACTCCAGCCCAAACCAACACTGACCATCATCTTGATGGTCTCCAGATAGTTAGTGGATAATTTAACCTGTAACTCTATCTCGAATTGTGCAAAATATTCATCCAGCAATTCTCTGGTATAGGTTCCTTTTTCAGGTAATATGGCTGGAAATTTTGTTAATTGTGTTAAATCTTCACGCTTAAGCTCCAGTTTCTCTGTTTTAGAACGTATTTTTTTAATGATAGGGTGATCGTTCTGTATGCTAATGCTCAGTGGATCGGTCCAAACTTGTATTAATTCCAGACAGGCAGCGGGATTATTAGGCAAAGTAATGACGGCTAATTCAATTTCTGCATTCTCTACAGCCTGACAGGCAGATTCTGAGTCCATGAAATCCAGGTTGACATCAACGTGTGGAAACTGGCTGACATAATCTTTCAAGACCGGGGGCAGGTGATGTAGGCCAATGTGGTGGCTGGTGGCCATCACCAATTTGCCCGATATCACACCGCCTATTCCTGCCAGTTCATTCTTGCTGGCCTTGAGTTCCTCAATGATCTGTTTTGCTCTGGGTAAAAAGATCTGTCCAGCCTCAGTCAGGATGATTTTTTTCTTAACTCGATCAAATAATTGACAATTTAATTCGGATTCCAGAGTCGCTATGCGTTTACTGATGGCCGGCTGGGTTAGATATAACGCTTCTGCGGCCAATGAAAAAGACTGTTTTTTTGTGACCATCAGGAATGTATCGATAGAGGGTATATCCATTGTAATGCCTTTATATTTAATCGATTGTATTTTCCAATGTTTAGATATGCTTAAGGAGTATATAACATTTGGTTATGCAAATCATAAAAATTATGAATTTGAGTTATTTAAAATAAAAAGCTACTCTAAATACAGTAAAAACAAGCTATTGCAAAGCCAGCTCAGCCTTTCAGGAGAATAAAATGAGTGCCAAAACCTTATATGACAAATTGTGGGACAGCCATGTTGTCCGGGAAAATGATGATGGTACGTCATTGTTGTATATCGATCGTCAATTAATACATGAAGTGACCTCACCGCAGGCCTTTGAAGGGATGAGAATGGCGCATCGTACGCCCTGGAAATTGTCAGCTAATCTTGCGACACCGGATCACAATGTCCCGACCACCGATCGGGAGCAGGGTATTATTGATCCGGTATCAAAACTTCAAGTCGATACACTGGATGACAATTGTGATTACTTTTCCATAACCGAGTTTAAAATGGATGATGTCCGGCAGGGTATAGTCCATGTGGTCAGTCCGGAACAGGGGGCTACACTGCCTGGTATGACACTGGTTTGTGGGGATTCTCATACCTCAACTCATGGTGCATTCGGTACTCTGGCCTTTGGTGTGGGCACCTCTGAAGTTGAACATGTTCTGGCGACACAGTGTTTGATACAAAAAAAATCAAAAAACATGCTGGTACAGGTCAATGGGTCATTAAATCCGGGGGTTACTGCCAAAGATGTGATACTTGCGATTATTGGTAAAATCGGTACGGCTGGGGGAACCGGCTATGCCATAGAATTTGCCGGAGATGCGATTCGCTCACTTTCAATGGAAGGTCGCATGACCATATCCAATATGGCAATTGAAGCGGGTGCGCGAGCAGGTATGATAGCGGTAGACCAAACGACCATAAACTATGTGCGTGGCAGGCCTTATGCGCCAAAAGCAGAACAATGGCAGCAGGCTGTCGCATACTGGGAAAATTTCCGCTCTGATCCGGATGCCCGGTTTGATAAAGTCGTTACCCTGGATGCCAGGGATATCCGGGCGCAGGTTACCTGGGGAACTTCACCGGAAATGACTATTGCAATTGACGAACTCATCCCTGATCCGGCAGTTGAAACGGATCCCGTTAAACAGGAAGGGATGAAAGCGGCTCTGGCTTATATGGGTTTGAAGGCTGGTACTGCGATTAATCAGGTGCCGGTTGATGTGGTATTCATTGGCTCCTGTACCAATTCCCGCATTGAAGATATCCGGGCTGCGGCAGCTGTGGTCAGAGGCAATAGCGTTGCAGAAAATGTCAAACAGGCATTAGTGGTGCCGGGTTCAGGTCTGATTAAACAGCAGGCTGAAGCTGAAGGTCTGGATAAAATATTTCTGGACGCAGGTTTTGAATGGCGTGAACCGGGTTGCTCAATGTGCCTGGCCATGAATGCCGATCGTCTGGAAGCTCAGCAACGCTGTGCCTCAACCTCGAACAGAAATTTTGAAGGCCGGCAGGGGCAGGGGGGACGTACCCATCTGGTTAGTCCGGCTATGGCTGCTGCTGCCGCAATTGCCGGACATTTTGTTAATGTAGATGACCTCTCCTTAATAAGCGAGAGTTAGAGATCAAATTATATAAGAACCCATAGGTCAAGCCTTAGGGGAACTTTTATAAGGAATTTGAAATGGAAAAATTTACCAAAATCACAGCTATTACAGTGCCTCTGGATCGTGCTAATGTGGATACGGATGCCATTATCCCCAAGCAGTTTTTAAAATCCATTAAACGTACCGGCTTTGGCCCGAATCTGTTTGATGAATGGCGTTATCTTGATCATGGCGAACCCGGTATGGATAATTCCACGCGTCAGATTAATCCGGAATTTATCCTTAATAAACCGCGTTATGCCAATGCTAAAATCCTGTTGGCCAGAGATAACTTTGGCTGTGGTTCTTCTCGCGAACATGCGCCCTGGGCTCTTCAGGACTTTGGAATAAGAGTTATTATTGCTCCCAGTTTTGCTGACATCTTCTATAATAACTGTTTTAAAAATGGCTTGTTGCCCATAATCCTGGCAGAAACAGCAGTGGATGAACTGTTCAAAGCCGTTGCAGCAAATGAAGGCTTTCAACTGACCGTGGATTTGCAAGAGCAAAAAATTACCTCAGATAGCGGTATTGAACACTCTTTTGAACTGGATCAGTTCCGTCGTCATTGTTTACTGGAAGGTCTTGACGAAATTGGACTGACCCTGGATCATGCGGATGATATTCGAAACTATGAGGCCAGACAAAAAGAAATCACCCCCTGGTTATTTATAAGTCCTTAGGTCAGCCTTAAAAAAACTAAATTATTTGAGAAGAAAATATGAGTAAAAAAATAGCTGTTTTACCCGGTGATGGAATTGGTATTGAAATTGTGGCACAGGCTGTTAAAGTACTTGATTGCCTGAATGAAGACTTTGCTCTGAATGTTGAAATGGAACAGGGACTGGTTGGTGGTTCAGGCTATGATGATTGTGGTTCGCCTTTACCTGAAGCGACACTGCAACTGGCCAAAGAAGCGGATGCAGTGCTTCTTGGAGCAGTGGGAGGTTATAAATGGGAATCTCTGGACATTTCGGTGCGTCCGGAAAAAGGCTTGCTGGGCTTGCGTTCCGAATTGGAACTGTTTGCTAATTTGCGACCTGCTATCCTGTATCCGCAGCTGGCTCATGCCTCAACTTTAAAAGAAGACGTGGTCTCCGGTCTGGATATTATGATTGTTCGTGAATTGACAGGTGGTATTTATTTTGGTCAGCCCAGAGGAATAAGAACGCTTGAAAATAATGAAAAACAAGGGTTTAATACACTTATCTACAAAGAGTCTGAGGTAGAACGCATTGCTTATGTGGCGTTTGAAACCGCCATGAAGCGTAACAAACGCCTCTGTTCTGTGGATAAGGCCAATGTCCTTGAGTGTACTGAATTATGGCGAGAAGTAGTGCAGCGTGTCGGCAAGGACTACCCGGAAGTTGAGCTGAGCCATATGTATGTGGATAATGCTGCCATGCAGTTAGTTCGTGCTCCCAAACAATTTGATGTGATGGTTACAACGAATATGTTTGGTGATATCCTGTCTGATTGTGCCGCCATGCTGACGGGTTCAATTGGTATGTTGCCCTCTGCTTCCATGGATAAGGATCAAAAAGGTATGTATGAACCTATCCATGGTTCGGCACCTGATATTGCCGGACAGGATCTGGCCAATCCATTGGCAACTATTTTATCTGTTGCTATGATGTTGCGCTATTCACTGGGTGCAGAAGATTTGGCTGTGAAAATTGAAAAAGCAGTTGAAAGTGTGCTCAATCAAAATCTCAGAACAGCGGATATTTATACGGATGGTGATATCCGGGTGGGTACAGAAGCGATGGGTGATGCGGTAGTTACCGCTCTTAGAACATAAACAAATTTATTTAGAGCCAGGAAAAGCAAATGACAAAAGAATATGATGTTGCGGTAGTTGGTGCCACAGGTGCAGTTGGTGAAACCATGATGGCAATTTTGGAACAGCGTAACTTTCCAGTGAGAAACTTATACCCGTTGGCCAGTGCTCGTTCAGCAGGGAGTAAGGTTCAGTTTAAAGGAAAAAATTATACGGTACAGGATTTGAGCGAGTTTGATTTTTCCCAGGTGCAAATTGGTCTGTTCTCTGCTGGTGGCAGCATTTCTGAAGTATTTGCGCCCAAAGCTGCAGAGGCTGGTTGTGTGGTAGTGGATAATACCTCGCATTTTCGTTATGACGATGATATTCCACTGGTTGTACCAGAAGTAAATCCACACGCTATCGCAGGTTATAAAAAACGTGGGATTATCGCCAACCCCAATTGTTCCACCATTCAAATGCTGGTCGCCCTGAAGCCGATTTATGATGCAGTGGGCATTGAACGCATTAATGTCTGTACCTATCAGGCGGTTTCCGGAACTGGAAAAAATGCCATTGAGGAGTTAGCAGCACAAACAGCCAATCTGCTGAGCGCCAAGGAAGTCAAGGTAGAGGTCTACCCCAAGCAAATTGCCTTTAATGTCTTACCTCATATTGATGTCTTTAAAGACAATGGCTACACCAAAGAAGAAATGAAAATGGTCTGGGAGACCAACAAGATCTTTGAAGATGATGCCATTTTAGTCAATCCCACTGCAGTAAGGGTTCCGGTTTTCTACGGACACTCTGAAGCACTGCATATTGAAACCAAAGAAAAAATTACTGCAGAAAAAGCCAGAGAATTGATGCAGGCCTTTGATGGAATTGAAGTACTGGATAAAAAAGAAGATGGCGGTTATGCCACAGCAGTGACAGAAGGTGCAGGCAATGACCCGGTTTATGTAAGCCGTATTCGTGAGGATATTTCCCACCCCCGCGGCCTGGATTTGTGGGTGGTTGCTGATAATGTCCGCAAAGGGGCTGCTTTAAACAGCGTCCAGATTGCTGAAATCTTAATCAAAGACTATTTGTAAGCCAGTGTCTGCCTTTTAGCCCGGTAAGGTCAAGTCTTTACCGGGCTAAAAATTAAAAATAATTCATAGAAGCGTGAATTGATCTGCAAAATTTGACTTTTTTTTAAACCAGTTAAAGTTTTTCTTGAATTTTTAAATTTAACATACTAAAAATAAAGACAATATGATAAATATTCACTGAGATCATTTTTAATAGAGAGCTTTTCTCGATTTCTGAGTGAACACTTACTAAACTATTAATCTAGTCTTCATAAATTACTTATTTGTGTCACTGAGTGAGCAGGCTTTTTTCGTTTACCCTGATTGTATGGGACCGATATTGCTAAACACCGGATTTTACACTACTTTGAAGACATATTACTTTGATAAACGAAAAGGGAGAGTCAGCAAGTGCGGAAATCAATCCTTGCATGTACTGTGTCATTCTTAATGTCGCCAATGGCCGGCTGGGCATTGGGTATGGGGGACCTACAGGTCAATTCATCTTTAAACCGACCCCTTAATTCAGAAATAGAACTTCACTCAGTCACGAAAAAAGATCTTGATTCCTTACGCGTTGGCCTGGCATCAAAAAAGGCTTATTCCCGTGCAGGTCTGGATCGCAGTGACTACCTTTCCAAGTTTCGCTTTAAAGTGATACAGCGAGGTGGGAAACATTATGTCACCATTACTACACGGAAACCGTTTAGAGAGCCATTTGCCAATTTCCTAGTTGAAGCCAGCTGGGGTTCTGGTCGTATGCTCAGAGAGTATACTATGCTGGTGGATCCGCCAGAGTTTGTCAAAGCACAGGCACGTCCAGTTACCACAGCAGTCACATCGCGCTCGTCACAAGTAAAACGCAAAGTTAAAAAGACAGCAAGTTCTGACTATGTCCTCAGTCCTACAGATCCTGTATCGCCGGGAGAACTTTCTTATGGCCCCACCAGGCGAAATGATACTTTATGGACCATAGCCAAAAACATGGCACCAGCCGGTGTTTCAGTTGATCAGATGATGCTGGCTCTGTTACGAGATAATGGCAAAGCATTTTTTAATAATAATGTCAATAACTTGAAAGCCGGTTATGTATTGCGAATTAAAGACCCTGCCAGTCTAAGCAAAATAAATAAATCAACAGCATATCGCCAGGTTAAGGAGCAATATCAGACCTGGAAAGAAGCCAGAAAACAAAAAATATCCAATGCCAATCTTGTCGATCGCAGTGATCGTGCCTCGGATGACAAGCCCAGTAGTGACGGTCGTCTGGAACTCCTGGCTTCCGGTAGTTCTGATGCAGCCAATGCTCAGGGCAATATGACATCTCAGGCAAAGCAATTAAAGGAAAAGCTCGCCCTGGCAGGTGAGGAGCTGCAATCAAAAGAGGTAGAAAATCAGGAACTCAAAGAGCGTATAAAAGAGCTGGAAGAGATCATTAAAACGAAAACCTCACTGGTCGAGTTAAAAGATGAAAGCCTGGCAGCACTGCAAAAACAGAAGGAAGTTGAACTCCAGCAGGAAGATGTTTTAGAAACCACATCTGAAACCCAAAAGTCAGTCACTGAAATGCTTACGGATAGTCAGGAGCCAGTTACTGAAGCAATTGTTGACGCTTCGCAGGAAGTGTCCGGTGTGGAAACCGGTGTGGAAACCATAGTAGCCGAAACACCGGTGGCTGAAGCTACTATCACTGAACATATTGACCCATCGGTTGAGTTGGCAAATGACGAGGCAGCTGAGCAAGCAGCTGCCGATAAGTCTGGTATTGCTGACGAAGCAGTGTCAGAGCCCGTGGTTTCTGAACCTGTTACTGAAGCTAAGCCAGTTGTTGCACCCACAGCAAAGCCTAAAGTCAAGGAAACAAAACCCCAACAGCGTCCAAAACCTGAACCAGAAGAAAGTATTGTTGATTTACTCACGGGTGAATATTTGCCTTACGCTGCTGGAGGAGGCGCTTTTCTGATAGCCCTGCTAGCCTGGTTAGGTCTCCGTGGTCGCGGGAAAAAAGAAAATGATTTTGAAGAAAGTATTCTTGATTCCAAATTGGTCAGTGAAGAAAGTGATTTCAGCGTTGATGACTCAGAACTTAGCAAATCTGAATCCAGTACGGAAGTATTGGCTTCCGATACGGAAACATCATTTTTAAGTGATTTCTCATCAGATGATATGGAATCTTTGCAGCCTGATGATACCGAAGCTGATCCGGTTTCAGAAGCGGATGTTTTCATGGTTTATGGCCGCTATCAGCAAGCTGAAGAATTACTTAAAACCGCAGTTAAAGAGGAACCCGATCGCCTGGATTACCAGATGAAACTCCTGGAAGTCTATCATGGTGATAATCAGAAAGATTCATTTACTGTCCAGGCTGATGTAGTCAGAGATTTATTGAAACAAAATGAGGATGATTATGAACTTACATCTGAATGGAGCAAGGCAAAATCATGGGCTGAAAAACTGGGTGTTGACATTGAAATGCCAGATTCCTTTGAGGAAGGTATTCCAGGCAAAGACGTAGAAGAAGATCTGGATGCCACGCAAAAAATTAATTTTTCAGACAGCCCTGAACTTTCTCTGGATGACAGCTCTGAGCTTTCCCTGGATGATATTTCTGATGATCTGTCACTTGAAAGTGAAGAAATCAGCTTTAATGAAGACTCTGTTTTAGGCGAAATAAGTGGTACAGACGAAACTGATGAATTTGATCTCTCACTTGATGAATCCCTGGTTACCGATGAAGAGACTTCTGACCTCACCCTTGATGACATAAAGGCGTTCGATGATACTGAACTGGAATCAGATATTGAGAAATCTTTGCAGGCAGATGACGAATTTGATCTCAATCTGGATGAACTTGATACTGATGATAATAAAATAGCAGAAGACTTTGATACCAGTGGTGAAATGTTCAATTTGGATAAGTCAATAGCTGAAGACAGCCTTGAGCTAGAAGACAGCCTTGAGCTTGAAGACAAAGATAGCTTTGAGCTTGATGAATCAACATTAGATTTGGAAGATGCAGCTACAGACCTGGACGGAAGCCTGGAAACAGGAGAGTCACTTGAACTTGAAGACAGTCTTGAACTTGAAGACAGTCTTGAACTGGAAAAAAGCCTTGGGCTCGAAGACGATGATAGCCTTGAGCTTGAAGACAGTCTGGTCTTAGATGATAGTACCATCGATGAAAATATTGATGACTCTCTACTATCCGTTGATGACTCTCAATTATCTGTTGATGACTCTCAATTATCCGTTGATGACACATCAACAGCGGGCGATGAACTGGATTTGCTCGATGATGACATGGATTTTGATGAGCTGGAAAGTGATTTTCCAGAATTAGATGCAGTAGGTACAAAACTTGATCTGGCCAAAGCCTATATTGATATGGGTGATATGGAATCTGCATCCAGTATTTTAAATGAAGTGGTTGATGAGGGTGATGAAGAGCAAATATCTCAGGCCAGGTCATTACTGAGTCAAACCGAGTCTTAATGCTAATGGACTGGATAATAATTGATTCTCCGGAGTTATTGAGAGATGTGAAATAAATCTGTTATGCATCCTGCAGTCAAGATTGTCAGTTTGGTGATACTATCAATATTTTCAACTCAGGGTGAATGGATTACTTTGCTATTAACGGGAGTTCTTATACTCCCGTTTTATATTGTATATCCGTATTTGTGGCGCTCAGCCTTGTTTATGTTATTCAGGCTTAAATGGTTATTTTTCTCAATTCTTCTGATTTATCTTATTTTCACTCCTGATATATCACCAGAGTCTTTCGATGCGAATCAGCGAATTAATAGTTTGATTGTTCAAATTTCTCCCGCCTTATTTCGCATAGCAGTTCTGATATTAATAATTTTTGCCGTCAATCTTTTTTTAAAAACGACATCTAAAGAACAAATATTAGCAGCTTTACTCTGGTTATTTTACCCGTTAAAAGTTTTACAAATTGACATCAATCGGATTTCACTGAGGGCAGTGTTAACTCTGGAATATATTGAAGTACTGACACAACGTTTAGCAGAGTACAAACAAAATAATACTGTTGAACAGGGACAGTTATCCCGTCACAGGCAGGGGTTTAGACAAAAACTCAAACATATTAAAAACACTTTTTTTCATCTTATTGATCATTCTGGTATAATCTTGCGCGAAATTCTTGATGAAGCAGAAAATACATCTGGAAAAATAGTGACAATTGATTGTCTGGAAGGGCCTCAACCTTTTCAATACTTGATTCCGGTCATGCTTGGTCTGCTTTTTGTTTTTACACTTTAATTCATTAACTTCTTTACAAAAATAAGGCATTTCAAAATATGCGCATAGCTTTAGGCATTGAGTATGATGGTTCTGCCTTTTCTGGTTGGCAAATTCAAGACGGGCGGGTGGCAACCGTGCAAGATACACTTGAGGAGGCTTTAAGTAAAATTGCTAATGAAAAAATAGCCCAATGTCAGGTCGCTGGACGAACAGATGCAGGCGTCCATGCCACAGAACAGGTTATTCATTTTGATACTAACGTTGAGCGAACAATGCGCTCCTGGGTGTTAGGAAGTAATCGTTATCTCATTGACCATACTATCAGTGTCCTATGGGCACATCCTGTAGAGCAGGATTTTCATGCCCGTTTTTCAGCGCAACGTAGACGTTATCGTTATGTTATCCTTTCCCGCCCGATAAGGCCCAGTTTTTTAAACCGTCTGGTTTCCTGGGATCCCAGACCTTTAAGTTTGCTTCGAATGCAAAAAGCATCTGAGCACCTTGTCGGAGAACATGATTTTAACTCTTATCGTACGGTAAAATGTCAGGCACAAAGTCCCGTCAAAAATGTCTATTTTTTGAATGTTTCCCAACGGGGGGAGTTTTATTATATTGATATTGAGGCTAATTCTTTTTTACACCATATGGTCAGAAATATTGCAGGTGTTTTAATGGCCATAGGTTCTGGTGAGGCTGAGCCGGAATGGGCCAAGGAGGTTCTGGAAGCTAAAGATCGAACAAAAGGCGGTGTCACAGCTCCTTCTGGAGGACTGTACCTGACTAATGTGACCTATGACAATAAATTTAACCTTCCCCAGATAAATTCGTCTACTATAATTTGAATATTTTGCATAGTTGTTGAACAGTAGAAACAATTAGTCCCCTATAGCAAAGTTATTTTTGCCCTGTTTTTTCACTTGATACATGCTGCTGTCAGCTACTCTTAGTAAGGTATTGTAGTCTGTGCCATGTTCTGGGTACAGGCTAACACCAATGCTGATGCCAATATTACATTGATGTTTGCCAAGGTACATGGGTTGACCGATTTTATCAATAATAATCTGACAAAGCAGTCTGACATCTTCAATATCCTTTACGTTGGAATAACAGATAATAAATTCATCACCACCAAAACGGGCAATCAAGTCGTCTTTTCGCAAAGAAGACTTTAAACGATTAGCAATATTAAGTAGCAGTCCATCGCCCATATCGTGTCCAAGAGCATCATTTATGGCTTTAAAGCCGTCCAGATCCATATACAAAATGGCCAGGTTATACATACTGCGCCTGGCTCTGTTGATTTCCTGGGTTAATAGCTCTGTGAAAAGTCTTCGGTTGGGTAAGTCGGTCAAGCTATCATGACCGGCAATATGTTTCAGGATAAGATTGGCCTGTTTTAATTCGTTGGTTCTTTCTTCAACCTTAAGTTCAAGATTCTCATGGATGTGAGCTAATTTGTTAGCGGTTTTCTCATGATCCTGAACTGATTTTGACAAAAGGTTCACAACTTTTGAGGTGCGTTTTATGACTACTACTGCAACAATTAATGTCAACAGAAGGGAAAGGCTGGATAAAATAATGACTATAGTATAGGCCGTTCGATTTTTATTAAGAGCTTCTGACTTCAAAACCTGGTTCTGATGATTTTGATACAAAATAAATTGATCCATAAAAGACATGTTTTCATTTTGTATTGGAACAGTTTGATTGACTAAATAATCCAACGCCTGTTCAGTTAGGCCTTTTTGTGTTAATTCAATGACCTTATACTGGCTGGCGACACTTTTTCGTGCAATTTCTCTTTGAATGTCAAGAAGGGTAAATTCTTCTTCCGTGAGAACTGTCTTTTTTAAATCCTGACGTGTTTCCAGAAACAGACCGCCGAGTTCATGAAAATCTGAAATAATTTCATCCTGGGCAAATATATCATCGGTTGCAACCAGAGCCTGTAATTTAATAATACGTTCACGTGCTATGGAACGCATTTTATGCATGAGATCAATTTGTGTATATTGGGTTGCAATTATTTTATTAACATCGTGCTGGACAGCGTTAATATGGCTAAATCCGATACTGTCGGATAATATGTTTAGTAGGATAATGACAGCAAATGAGAAAACCAGAAAATATTTTGTTTTATTACTCTCTATACTTGCATTGAGAGGTTCTGTGTTCATAAAGTGTAATTATTTTTCTTATAAATTAATAATAAGAGAAGTATAGGAAGAATATTAAGAATAGGGTAGGAAAATCAGGGTTTGTTAATAAAAAATATCTTTCTTGGTTTTGTTGAGTGTTTATATTGTAGGTTGGGTTAGGCTGCTTTTTGCCGTAACCCAACCTACATGATAAATAGTAATTCTTAAGTCTCTTGCCGATCCGGAAAATTTTACAACGTGTAAAAAGTTTAAGATTTAAATATCCGCTTCAGAGTATTGTTCGACCCAAATCATTGTTGCGGCAATGACCGCAGTAGGCATAATAATAAAATTAACAAATGGGATCATGGATGCTCCCATAGTGACTCCGCCAAACCCCATAGAGAATAAACGGCTTTTACCCTGCAAATTTCGCTGCTGGGCA
>RCNG010000288.1_pt1 | contig 22073 bp, 20 predicted proteins | sample 2041371 | NCBI WGS metagenome assembly RCNG01 (sample SAMN09708227, study PRJNA481090) | Marine sediment metagenome, whole genome shotgun sequencing project. | biome: marine sediment; feature: ocean; material: sediment; isolation source: Sewage treatment plant 1 marine sediment (STP1) ... | reverse complement strand
CCTCTCCCGAGGTCGATGCGTGTCAAGAAGATTTGGCAGTCGCCTGTGATGCCGGGGCTGGTCATGCCTGGGACCGTGGCGATGCCTCGGCGCTCGCACGAGTGGTGTGACCCGTACTACTCGTCCGAGAACTTCCCGTGGTCAGCCATCGAGCAGGCCAACATGCTCCGAGAGGGGTGCTACGAGGGCGGGACGCCTTGGGGGCCGATCATGTGCTGCCCGGCGCCCATCGCCATCGGGGAGCGCGTCTACGGGCCGGGGATGGGGAACGACGGTGCAGGGAGTGGAGCTTCGGTGCTGCCTCTCCTGGCAATCTTCGGCCTGGCTGGCTTTCTCATGGCCGGGATGAGGTGAGAGCGTGGGCATTCCGACAGTCAAGACGATCAAGCAGCGCATTCAGTGGCTCGACGGGCTCAAGCTCGGCGACCAGGCGGCGACGATCTGCCGGCAGGCGATGGAGTACGCGGAGACCGGAGAGGTCGGCAAGACGCTTGAGGACTATTTCGAGACGTTGCCGAGGACCACTCTCCCCTTGTGGTTCAACGACAGGGCGTCCTACGGGGAGAGGGTGGACCTCGCTTTCAGCATCATGGACTACGCCCTCGAGACCTTCGGCGCCGAGAGTGTCCAGGGTCGAGACATGCACGGCCGCGATAGCTTCGAGTACCTCAACACGGGGGATGCGTACACGGCCACCGTGATCTACGACAACAAGACGGGGACGTGGAAGATCACCTCCTACGGGGACCTCGTCGAGGCCTACCCGTCGCGGTTTCCGTACTGAGGCAATCATGGACAAAGCAAAGCAAACCACCCTCCAGTTCCTCGAGTACTACGGACTGCTTCGTCTGCAACGGAGGAGCCCTGTACAGGCTCTCCAGCCGGTCTTCGAGCCGGAGGAGCAAGCCCTGGCGACCTTCTCCGCGCTGGCCCAGCTCGGCAACCTGAAGAACCAGATGACGCAGGCCCAGGTGGCCGGCTCCATGGAAGCGGTCGGGAGCATCCTCGGGATGGTCCCAGTGATTGGCACCGTCGCCCAGATGCTCGTTGGGGGCATGGGTTATATCATCGGCAAGATTCTCGCGGGGCGGGCCATCACCTGCACCAAGGGTTGCCGCTCTCCTTCGGACTACGACCGGCGCACACTCGTAGGGATCAACCCCCCACCGTACAACCGCTACTACGAGTACGAGACCTTGATGCCGACGTACATCCACGACGGCCTGGTCGTGTCAGGGACTGGGGCTCGAGGAACAGCGGATCAGGGAGGGAGGTCCATCGGCGTCCAGTCTCGGTTCAAGTCGGGCAGGCTGCCGGGGCTTCCCTGCACCATGGGAACGCTGGGGTGTAAGGACTGGAAGGCTTCCACCAGCGGTCCGAATTGGACTATGGACTCGGAGGGGGGACTCCCTGGGCGCTATGCCGGGGAGAAGCACCGCTACAACTGGTGGATGCGAAAGGCATGGTTCAGCCCCGAGATCGCAGAGGGCAACTTCAGCGAGCCGTGGAAGGACAAGGGAAACAACTACTACTACCGAGCGTGGCGCGTGCAAAAGATGCTTGGGTGGCTCAGGGATAAGACCACATGTGGCCACCTCGTCTGCATGTCATCGCAGCTCATGGATACCAAGCGGGCACTCTTCGACATTGCGGTTAAGATGCGAGCAGACGGGGCTCCCCCGCTGACCTACGAGGAGGCTCGGCACAACCCGATGCGCGAGAAAGGGTCGCGCTGGTTTGCGTCGATGTACTTCCTCCACAAGGACCTCTGGGACTCGCTCAACCGGATGCCGAAAGATCAGGCAGTAGAGCAGATCATGAGTGTCGGAGACACCCCGTTCGCTGCGGCCTACAAGCTCCACAGAGAGGGTCAGCAGTGGCCCGACTCAGCGAAGCCCTGGGACTTCTTCGGGGTCACGTCCAACATGAGGTTCGAGAAGGGGATCAAGCTCCTTCAGAAGTTGAAAGCACCCATCGCCCCCACGAGGGCGTTGGCTCCGGGAGCTTCCTACCTCCGGCGCATGGGGAGGGTAGAGAAGTACCAAGCGCCCCCTCCGGAGCAAGAGGAGAGCTCGTCACTGCTCCTTCCGGTTCTTGGAGCTGCGGGGGTAGGACTCGGGGCCGTGTGGCTCCTCACAAGGAAGGGATGAACATGAAACCTACGCAGACCATCACCAGAGGCTCGGCGCTCTGCACGAGCTCCAAAGCCTGCGGCGACCCCTGGCCCTTCCCTCGTCGCGTCCCAGGGCCCCGTCAGACGACGTACCCGTGTGGTGGCCGGCTCTGCCCCCCTGCGGCGCTTGCGCCCATAGCGTCGGGCTACAACACCATGCGGAGCACAGGGTTCCCGACGCGGAACACCGTGCCGAGCTGGATGGTGCCCCAGGGCCTCGGCGCATGCTCCCCGAGGCTCCCGTGCCCCAACCCCTACTGGCACAAGTACGGACTCGCAGCTCCTCAGCAGTCGGACTTCGACCAGCAGATGAACGAGCTCGAGCAGCAAGCTGGTGGGGGAGGCACGACGTTTCCCCAGGGAGACCCCGGAAGCATCTGGCTTCTCGGTGGCCTGCTGGGGGCCGGCGCCCTGCTCATGCTCATTCCCTTCGGCATCGGTGGAGTGGCCGGCGCCGTGATGTCGCCCAAGGGCAAGAAGAAAAAGGGCTTCTTCCTCGGCGCACTGGGTGGTGGCGCGGGGGGCATGGCGACGGGCTCGGTCATCCCGGGCACCGGCCTCCTTGGCGCGGCCGTGGGGGGAGGGCTGGTCGGGAAGTACTGGGACGGAGACTGGCCCGGAAGGGGGAAGAAGTGATGCCGCGATACCAAGTGGTCTACCCCCCGGTGGCTCTGGGAGATGGTCTCAGGATCGGTGGAGGGCTCTCTGCCGCGACCGTGCTCACTGCTGGCGCGATAGGGCTGTTCATCTACCTCGTCGTGGGGGCGACACTCTATCCCCCTCAGGGCAGCAGGACGCCCCCTCCCCCGGCCGGCGCCGGCACATTCATGAGGTGAGAAGTGATCTGTTCTGTCCGACAGGACGACGGAGCGTACCGCTACTACCAGGCCCCGAAGGCCCCGGTGCCTGGGACGAAGGCCCCTCTGGGCTCGGTGGGGCTGAGCATCGGGGAAGCTCTGCCCTCTCTGCCCGCAGGGGCGACGCCGACGGGTGGGGGACGGCGAGCTCGAGGAGTGCTCTGTCGTCAGAGCATCCCGGGACTCGGGAACTTCTTCGATCCAGTGGACCGGCCCTTCTCGAGCCTCGTGGCTGTTGTTGGGCTGGTTTGGGGTGTGTGGTGGCTTTCCCGGTACTGAGGCAGACATGACCCTGAAGAAGGCTGAGGAACGCTGGCGAACCTTCCACTCGAAGGAGCCCAGGGAGCAGATCAAGATCAACTCCCCCTGGGCCAAGGAGTGGGGACTCGTCGGGGAAGCCACGAGGGTCTACTACTACTCCGATAAGTGGGAGAAGGACGGCGAGTTCATCCCTTACTACCACGACCACGAGGGCGCCGTGGAGCTCTGGGAGCCCTGGGGCTCGCAAGCCTGGCAGGAGCGGAAGAAGCAGCGGCCCTGCCCGAGTGTGCCCTGCTCTCACGGCGCGATCCTGGGCTACTGCCTGGGCTGGGAAGTCAAGACTCCGGAGGGGGACTGCCTCGAGGTGGAGTTCAAGGACACTGAGGTCTTTCTCTGCTCGACGCCTGGGGGCAAGGCGCTCTTCGTCGTCGACCCGAAGACCGACGAGGTCATCGCTGTTTTCTGCGGTGGGAAGCTCGACGTGCGAAAAGAGGGGATCGTCGGCAACTAGCCGTCGATGCGGGAGCCACGCAATGTGGCGCCGCGCTTTTTCTTGGTTCGACTCTTTGACAGCAGTTTTTGCAGGTCGCGGCGCCGTATGCGGATCGTGTGCTTGCCGATTTGGATCATCGGGAGAATGCCCGATGCAATCCACCGACGGACCGTCTTTGCATCGACCCGAATGAAGGCAGCGACCTCGTCCAGTGTCAAAAACTCGTGAGGAGGCAGGGACATCTTTGGACATCGTAACGCGCTCGGGCGAGCGCGTCAATGCAGCGATTTATGGGGTGAGGGGCATTTCAGGGGCGCCCCGAAGACGCGAAACGCCGTTTGGTTTGCTTGACCAGCCTTCAAAAAACAGGGTAGTTTTCATTCGTCTCACCACGACGCTCGCCCGGCAGTCTGGTGGTAGCAGGACGGCGAGCAACCATGGCGAAGACAACCTACCGGAAGACGACGAGTGCAGCGCGGCGCAACCCGGCCCTTCTGACCCTCGTAAACCCCTCCAAGGCTCCCAAGAAGAAGGCAGCCAAAAAGAAGACACCTGCTGAGCTGCGAAAGCAGAAGAAGAGGGTGTCTCCGAAGCAGAGAGCTGCGACGCAGCAGGAGCTTCGAGGGGTTTCTCCGGTACGAGGCGCAACGAAGCGCCCAGCATCTCGCAAGGTCGGTGGACGCAGCTACGTAGGTGGCACGAAGGGTCTCCGATCTGGACAGTCTCTCAAGAAACCCGGCTTCAAGGGTAGGAAGGGTGATGTTGTCCCTGCTCGCCGTACTGGCCCCGGATCCGAAAAGTACCAGACCAGAGGAGGTCGCGGCGCTCGACGGTCGAAGCCTACCTCTGGGTGGAACTGGGTGTCGGAGCACGACCGAAGTGAAGCTGGCGTCAGCCCCCATTGGCGCTTCCAACAGAACGAAGGAGACGACATGTATGGACGACGGAAGATCCGTCGGCGCCGGGCCCGTCGGAATGCGCCCGCAGTGCGCCGAGGAACCAAGGGACGCTTTGTGAAGCGAGCAGCTCCGAAGCGCATTCGCCGGAACGCCCCGAAGCGCAAGGCAGCTCCGAAGCGCAAGGTCATGAGCGCGGCCAAGCGGAGTGCAGCAGGCAAGAAAGCTGCCGCCACTCGCAAGCGCAATGCCCTCAAGCGGAGCCGTGCAGGCAAGAAAGCTGCCGCCACCCGCAAGCGCGGCGGACGCAAGTCCGTCCGGAAGAGCACCAAGAGCAAGGCCCGCAAGAATCGTCGGGTCGTCCGCTCGGGTGGGAAGCGGTACACGTACACGAGGAACAAGCGCCGCAGCCCCGTGCGTCGGCGCAAGAGCCGCAAGTACTCCCGCAAGAATCCGATCCCGCAGCTCGCGAAGGAGATCGCAGTGGGCTTCGCCGGATTCCTCGCTGGGCGTCTGACGGCGAACATCCTCACCCGCGCAGAGTTCATCCCCGAGAACATCCGCCCCTACAGCGGACTCCTCGGCACGGCTCTCGGCGTTGGGCTCGCGTACTACCTCCCGAAGAAGGTCAAGGCTCTGAAGAACTACCAGAGCGGTCTCCTTCTCGGAACGGGCATCGCGATGGCCGACGTGCTGTTCTCGAGCTTCGCCCCGGCGAACATCCGAGCGTACGTCGGAGCTCCCCAGCCGGTCATCATCCCCGGCATGGGCCAGGACCTTTCCGTCTACGAAGCGGCGCTTCGCGGATGGGGTGGCCCTCCCGTGTGGCTCGACGAGGCCGGCGACTGGGGCCAGAAGCCCCTCCTCCCCGGTCGCGGATACCCCGTGACCAGCGCCATGGGTCTCGACGTGCAGGAAGCCCTCGCCGAGTACATCGAGGAGCCTCTCTCGGAGTACATCGAGGAGCCTCTCTCGGAGTACATCGAGGAGCCTCTCGGCATGGACGAGGACGGAGCTATCGTCACCGGCAGCGATGACCTCGATGCCGGCGTCGTCAACGACTCCCTCTTCGGCAACGACGAGATCGACATCCTGGCGTTGGACGATGTCCCTTTCGAGGGTGATCGGTCGGCAGGAAAAGCCGCGCAAATTGCAGCTCAGGTAGCGAATGCCGGAGCGCAAGCGGGCCGTCCGGTCAAAGAAATCGTCGCAGCAGCGCACGGCGCAGCCTGCCAGGCCATGGGCACGGCGCACCTCTCGGCCATGGTCAAGAAGATCGTGGGAGCTGAGGTCGCCAAGGCCGTCGGTCGCATCCAGTCGTTCGTTCCCCGGCAGGACCCCGCATCTGGGGCGCCCATGTCGGTCGGTCCCATCCGGGCTGCGAAGCCCGCGAAGTGGACCTACGGCTCGATCAACGAGTCGGGAGGCATCTTCGCGAAAGGGCCTTTCGGCTGATCTACAGCAGTGAACCCAGCGGCTGATTCACTCCCGGGACGCGCACCCGGGTTACAAAAACAGCGGTGGTCAGTGCGCTAAAGAGGAGAGAGAACGTCATGCCCAAGATTCGAGGAGCACGCGAGAAGAGGCACCAGCCGTTTTGGGACAGCCTCATGCGCGGCACGGTCGGAAACTTCACGTTCGCTTCGGGAGCCAACCAGCTCTCGGCGACGAACAACCTGTTCCAGACCGCGAGCGGCGGGAACATCTCGATCACCAATATGGAGGGCGCTGGCGCGATGCCTTCCGACCAGACGTACAGAGTACTCGCCCTCCGTTGTGGGCTGTACTTCAGGGCCTGTGCCGGCACGAGCGGCGGCACGGTTCTGACCGACCACGTCATGTACCACCGCGCCGAGAGCCAGCTCTTCTGGGAGCTCTTCATCGCCCAGAAGTCGGCCTTCCAAGCCTACACGCCGTACCTGCCCCAGGGCGGGGGACTCTTCGGCGACGTGGGTGCGGACACCACCGTGTATTTCGTGAACGGCCAACCCGGTCACGACAGCACCATGGTGCTCGCCCGAAGCATCGCGATCCCGGCCCGCCAGAATTTCCGCGTGGTCAACACCATCGCGGCGCTGGGCGCGGCGAACTTCCTCACCGACGTGGGCAACCTCACGGCCGGAGAGGTCTGGATCTGGTACACCATGGACGGACTCCACGTCCGCGACATCCTCTAGGAATTTGGGCACTTAGCCCATTTCTCGAGGTACCACTCCAGTAGTATACACGGCCCGCGTCAGGGCCCTAAACCGACGCATGGAACGTCAACACCCCCCGGGGACGGGAGACCTCGTCCTCGGGGGAGTACCCCTTCCCCGGGGTTACCCGCCGCGCCTGCGGTAGGAGAGGATGAACATGAACGAGCTCACACTTAAGGCATTGGCTGTTGGCGTTCGAAAACTCCAGAAGCGCGTCCTCACAGGCGAGCAGATGGTGCTCGAGCGGCTGGAGAATCTCGACAAGCTCCTCGTAGGCCGAGAGCCCACCGAGGCCGAGCGCCTCATCGCCTGCTCGGCGAAGATCGTGCCCTTCAAGTACAACATGGACATCGTCATCGTCGGAGCGGCTCCAGCCCGTACTCCGGGGACGGTCACCATCACGCAGGAGGGCTACTTCCTGCTCGACAGAATCGCCATCACGTACCGCGTGACGGACGGAGTGACCCACAACGGGAACTTCCGTCCAATCTCGAGTGGGAATCCGGTCATTGCCGGCGCGGAGCTCCAAGCCGGTTCTGCGGTCGTGAACAAGCTGGACTTCCTCTTCGAGCTCGTCGAGGGAGCCGCTCAGCGCGGTCGCCAGGACTTCCCCATCCCCGGTGACATCTTCTACCGGCAGGACAACGATGGGTACGCCCTCGGGCACCCGGACGTGTTCATCCCGGCGTCGGTCATCACCGCGTACCTCACGCCCCTCGCTGCTCTCGCCGACAACGGCATCGCGACTATCGTCCTCGACGGTCGGCAGCTCCTCAACGTCGTGGAGGCCGGGGCGTAATGGGTGACAACCGGAACATGAGGAGACCCCCTCCGGGTTTCCGTCCTCCGGGACTCAAGCCTCCGAGCAAGCCCGGTGGAACGGAGCACTCGTGGAACCTCGACACCTTCTGGGAGAACTTCCCCTGGGAGGATGTCGACTTCTTCTCGAGGGAGGTCCACTTCGACTGGCCCGCCCCCTCGGTGACACCGACGATCATTGATCGGTTCGTCATCCCAAGGGGGCAGGTGCTCTGCTTCACGTCGGTGATGTTTCGGGTGGTCATGGGCTCAGGGGTGAACCCTCCCGGACCCCTGGGGCCCCCGTACCTCTACGCCCCTGATGACTTGGTGCTCTTAACCAACACCTTCGAGTTCCTGATCAGCGGCCGTAGGCCCATGGACCGCTACTTCCAGGTGGGCGCCACACAGGGCAGCGGGTACGAGTGGTTGAACCGGAACATCGCGACGCCTGGTCTCCCTTGGAGGATCTACGCCAAAGAGGGAGAAGAGGTCATGACCACGTTCCTCCGAGGAGCTCTGACCTTCTTCCCGCAGGCAGCCTACGCCGGGGTCGAGTACGAAGGCATATGGCTCCCGATCTCTCTCTGGTACAAGTACCGGAAGGAGTTCACCGGAGGCGAGAAATGACCGAGGGGCTAGACCGACCAGGGACCGATGCGGAGAAGACCGACGCGGGCGCCAGGCTCGAGGACCTTCGCAAGGCAATCCAGAACTTCCACAAGTCGAGGTTGAAGACTGGCGAGATGCTCATGGGGCTCCGTCCCATGAAGTACTCCCAGGCTCAGGCCGCGCAGATCGTCAGGCAGCTCCGGGACCAGAGCATGGAGCAGAAGATGGTCGACGGCCTCCGGACGCTGAACCGGCTGCTGCTGCAGCGGGAGCCCACCGTCGAGGAGATGGAGGCCGGGCTTCCTCCGCAGGACCAGCTCGGCTTCCTCCCGGCCCTGCCCTTGGCCTGGTCGGCTCTCTCCCTCGCGGCCATCGGTGGCGGGGCCTGGACGCTCACGTCGTATTTCAACGCCTCGGCCGAGCGCGAGCGGCGCCTCCAGAGGGAGCTCAACCCCCAGGCCGCGTTCTGGAGCGACGTTGCCAACACCGCGACCCGCTACGGCATGCCCGTGGCCCTGTTGGGGGGAGGAGTTTTCGGCGTGTGGTGGCTCTGGAAGAAGGCCCAGGACAAGGGGCTACTCGGAGGAGGAGGTGCGAGCGCGCCCTCCCGTCCCCGGGCGCTGCCTCGAGCTCGCACGCAGCCTGTCCGACCCACATCGACCCCGTCGCAGTTTACGGGGAGGCGAAACACCGAGCCCGACGAGGACGAAGACGAGGGTGAGGAAGAGGAAGAGGAATAGGACCATGGCCGACATCAACTCCTACATTGCTCAGCAGGCCGAGGCGCTCACAGATCGCATACTGGCGCGGCTCCAGAACATCCCGACTCCGGCCCGGAGAGCTCAGGCCCTCCGGTCGATTCTCCGGAAGCTCAGGATCAACGACCAAGTTGTGGCCCAGGTCGGTGGGGGTGTGAACCTCCGGAGAGCGATGATCTCCGGCTACGGGGACTACATCCGGTTGCACGCTGGGATCGGTTCCGGGCTCGGTGACGACCCCAAAGCAGGAGGGGGCGCGGCTGGCTCGGCCAGTGCTGTCCTCGGCATCATCAATCAGGTGGTGGAGACCGCAGGGGCCGTCGGCGAGACCGTTGCCGGCCTCTGGGGAGCCTTCGGTGGTGGAGGTGGTGGTGGTGGATCGACTCCTCCCCCGGCTGACCCTCCCAAGATATCGAGCAGGGCTCCGGGCTATGACGTGGCCCGAATCATGGCACAGACCACCCCCTACCAGGACGACAGCTTCAGGGTAGGGGGCTTGAGCCTCGGGAACATCCCCCCGATGGTGCTCATTGGTGGAGCTGCAGCCGCAGCAGGGCTCGGCTACTACCTCCTCACCAGCAAGAAGAAGGGCCCCAAGAAGTAGGAGACCTCATGCCTCTTTCGAGAACACTGGTGAGGGCCCCGACCAAGGTCAAAAGTCCTCTGGTCCAGGCCAGAACCCCCGTGAGGGATACGTCTGCGGCTGGCAAGGCTGCGAGCTCCACGGTGATCGTCGGACAGTCCACTGCGGGAAGGCTCAATGTCCCCAGCGCCGAGCGTGCGGCCTACACCCGCTGGTACGGCAACGTGCTGGTGACAGGGAGAGTGACCCCGGCAGGGGACGGCTCCATCTCGACGACCACGGCAGTCTACGACCGCTTCAAGAAGGCCCAGGCACGGGTGCGAGCTCTCGTCGCGCAGAAGGGCACACGCCGCTTCCTGTCCAACTATGGGCCGGGGGCGTGGAAGCTCTGGAAGGAAGCGGACAACGATGGTCTCGCTGCCTACGACAGGGTGGTCATCGGGAACGGTCCCACGCGAGACCCCAACAGGGACTCGGTGGCGACACTCCCCAAGGCTCTTGGGGACTGGTTCATCAACCGAATCCAAGAAGAGCGGGGCCAGCTCGGTGTCCCCCCCTTGGCGGCAGTGGCCAACGTCGTACGCCGAGGACTTACTCCGGCCGAGAAGCAGGTTCTCCTCGGCTTCAACATCACCCCGGATACCGCTTCCTTCTTCACGCCTCCTGCAGCAGTGAATATCCCCATGGTGGCCCCTGGAGCTCGAGCTCTCATAGACGGGGGTGGTGGTGATGGTGGGGGCATCGTCTACGACGGCGACGGTGGGTACGATGCCGACGAGGAAGAGCGCAAGGCGAAGCTCCGGAACACGGCCATCCTGACGGGGGCCGGAGCGGGCGCTGGCGCACTGACGGGCCACCTCATGAAGAAGTCGAAGGGGTGGGGAGCTCTCATCGGCGCGGGCGCCGGCCTGTTCCTGGGCATGGTCCTTCCCACGAGAACGGAGTCGTTCTGATGGGCAGCAGAGACAACCGGATCATCGGTCATCTCGGGGATGTGGACTCCGTTGAGTACGGTGGGGGCAAGGTCTTCACTGACGGGTTCCACCGCTGGCTCGAGTACACCTACGGTCGGGAAGACGAGTCCTTCGACGATATCAGCCTCGAGAAGCTGCAGGTCTTCCAGGTGGACATCGACGACGACGTGTTCGATACGCACGACTGGGTCAACGTCGAGGGCCTCGCGAGCTACACGGGAATCGCCCCAGAGGATATCCTCCTCGCCGCGAAAGGCACCGTCGTCGAGCGAGCTCAAGTCCTCGAGGACATCGGTTCCTACTACGGATGGGTAGAGCTCGACTCGTACCCCATGATGCTCTCTGTCCAAGAGCTCGAAGACAGGTGGAAGCTCTCTTAATCTGTGGTAGTCTCCCGGCATGCCCGGCAGCAGCGACTATCGCGATCTGTTCGATTCCCTCCTTGGTGGTCTCCGAAGTGCAGCAGTAGCTACTCTCCCCGCGTGCAACATCTGCGGTGGGACAGCGTTGCCTCTGCCATGCAGCGCCTGTGGGGAGTACTCCTGCGTCGACCACGCATTCATCAACCGGCGGGTGAAGCTGATCTGCGGCCAGTGCGCGCAGGCCCTGGAGGTGGACTTCGACGAAGACGAGCCCCAGGTCGCGGACACCAAGGGAGAGCGCGTGTCCTGGGCCTTCAGCGTCCTCGGGCTCGAGCAGGCTGGGTGTACGAAGGGGGAGGTCACCAAGGCCTTCCGTGAGCTCGCGCTCAAGCACCATCCTGACCGGGGTGGTGATGGATCGATGTTCTCTCGGCTGCAGGAGGCCAGGGACATCGCTCTCAAACACTCGAAGGAGAGCTGACATGTTCCCGAGGAGCACACGCAACGGAGGCCTCGTCGGAGGCCAGCACCACCTGAAGGCAGAGTCAACCAAGGTCTTCCTCTTCCTCAAGTACGACGGGGCGACCTGGATCGAGTGTGAGCTCTACGACGATATCCACCGGGCCTCCGGGGGGAAGATCTCAGCGGAGCTGCACATCCAGTGCCCGCACTGCGGTGGGGAGTCGGTCATCCCCCCGACGGACAACCCGGAGAAGAAGCACCTCCGCGTCGAGTACTTCGACAAGCCCCGACGGCTGGAGATGCCAGACAACGGAGAGGTGGTCTTCCAGACGGCCTCCGTCTCGGTGGAGGAGCCCTGTCGGTGTGGTCACCCGGCACCCAATGGCAAGGGGCGCTGCGCTTGGAAGTTCAGGATTCAAGACAACATCGTGACGAGGGCCTAGATGATCTATTTCGTCTCCAATGTCTTCGGCGACAACGAGTGGTCCTGGCGAGCCCGCGAGTGGGCTCTGGCGCTCGACCCCCTGGACATGCGCGTCCACGCCACCGACCGGATGGTCCTCCAGCGAGAGCTCTTCCCGAAGGAGCACCAGCGGGTGCTCGACCTGGCGACCCGGCCCCCGAAGCCCCCGCACTGCGCCCTCCGCTTTGGACCGCTGCAGTCCATCATGGGGCTGTCGGCCGGAGACCGAGCTCCCTATGAGGTGGCCATCATCGACTGGTGGACCGACAGGCTGCCCTCACGGGTAGCGCGAGTGCTCAAGGAGAGGTTCGATCAGGTCTGGGTGCCGACCGAGACGCAGGTGGCCACGCTGCTCGAGCACGGGGTGGGCGCCCACCTCATTCCAGACCCGGTGGACCTTTCTGCTTGGGATGCCGCGAGCCCCCTCGAGGAGCACCCCGGGGAGTTCCTCTTCTACGCCATCGGAAACTGGGGGGAGCCCGACAATCTCGAGGTCGCAGCACGAGCCTTCCACGATGCCTTCGAGATCGAGGACCCCGTGAGGCTGCTCCTCATCTGCCCGGACAGCCCTCTCCAGAGCGCAGAGGACCTCCAGAAGTGGGCCGGAGGCACGCAGGTGGGCCGCTTCAGTGTTCTCCACCGAGCGGTGAAGGGCCCCGTGGAGCTGCGAAGGCTCCACGCCATGGGCAACGCATACATCGACACCCACCGCACCCTGGGTGCCTCCTGGCAGGCGAGGCTGGCGAGCGCGGTGGGCTCGAGGGTCGTCGAGGCGAAGCACCCCGTGGAGGTGGAGGGCTCTCAGGGGCTCTACACGGCCCCGCAGCGGTGGGCGTCCACTCCCTGGGTCGACCTCGGGAGGAGACTGCACGGGGCCGTGGAGACGAAGGGGGGCACGATTGTCGAGTCAGCCATCGACAGACTCGATGCCATGAGGCGCGTGAAGAAGGCTCTCAAGGACGTGCCGACGGACGTGGAGGGGCCGAAGCCCGTGCCTGCAGGGCCCGCGAAACCGCACCGGGACGCTCTCTGTTTCGTCGTGCCCCACCGAGGGCGAGGCCCCCTGGTGGTGGAGCGGTGCCTGCGGCAGCTCCGGAGTCTGGGGGCGCTCGAGCCCCAGGACCAGATCGTCGTGGTCGACCAGGCCGTCGAGAGCGAGCTCGAGGAGGGCTGCAAGGCATACGGAGCGACTCTCGTGGTGGACACCGAGCCCCCACTGGTCTGGAACGCGGCCCGGTGCCGGAACCAGGGGGTCAAGGCGTGTCCAGAGGCCGACTACTATGCCCCCGTGGACGTGGACTGCCTGGTGCCTGAGGACTACGCCAGGCTCGTCCGGGAGGAGATCAGCTTCGAGCCCTGGGCCCCCTTCACCCCCTCGGTGCTCTTCGGCACCCGGGACCTCACCCTCGGCGAAGTGCCCTGGAAGGGGGAGTGGCCCCCCGAGGTCCACGACGCTCCGGTTCCAGCGGCGGGCATGACGGTGTACCCCCGGCGCATCTGGTTTGACGCCAACGGGATGGACGAAGAGTTCTCTGAGTGGGGCTCCGAGGACACCGATCTGCTCTGGCGTGTTCGAGCGGGGGCCGGCATCGACTCCCGGCTGCTCGGTGAGCTGGTGGTCTACCACTGCCCCCATGAGCCCAACCCCACGAAGGAGGAATCCGGGAAGCGGAACCTCGAGCGCATCAACAAGCGGATGGCCGGAGAGGTTGGCCTCGCCAACCCGGAAGGGTGGGGAGAGGGTGGCCGGGTCGTCGGATGATCACCTTTTACGGGCACTTCTCGGGCTGGCAGAGCTACCCCACGGTCTGCCGCGCCATCGCCAGGCACCTCGACAGCATGGGGGTGGAGCTCAGGCTCTGTGACCTCCGGCCGGAGGGGAGCTACGACGGCGTCCCGGGTATACCCCGAGTGGCCTCGGACACCCGAATGGCCATCCAGCAGAGAGCCCAGGGCAACCGTGTCTACGACGGCCAGAAGCTCCCGGGTACCGCGCTCGTCTTCGCCTTCCCGGAGTGGCTGACGGTCGTGCCCCGGCACGAGAAGACCGTTGGCTACCACGTCTGCGACCTCAACAAGGTGCCGGCACACTGGGCGCCCTGCATGAACACCTTCTCGGACCTCGTGCTCACCCCCTCGAACTGGTGCGCGGAGGTGTTCAGGAGCTGCGGAGTGCAGGGGCGCATCGAGGTCGTCAACCATGGGGTGGACAAGGCCTTCTTCGAGGTCGAGCCCCTGGAGCTCGAGGACAAGGAGCCCTTCGTCGTCCTTCACTTCTGCTCCGCTCGAGAGCCGGCGAGGAAGGGGACGGTCGAGCTTCTCCTGGCTTGGAGGGACTTGATCCTCAGCGGTGAGCTCGCGCCGGGCAAGCACATGCTCCAGGTGGTCTCGGCCTTCTCGGTGGAGCACGAGGACAGGATCAGCAACATCCCGCAGGTGGCTCTCATCCCAGCTCAGGAGGGCCCACCGGAGCTACAGGCCCTCCGGTACCGGGGCGCCCACCTCGTGGCCCAGCCCTCCCGGGCCGAGGGCTTTGGCTGCATCCCCCTCGAGGCGCTCGCCACAGGCACCCCTGTCCTGGCGACGAAATGCACGGGGCACGCGGAGTACATGGGGGGCCAGGGGGAGGTCGTCGTCCCCCACAGGAGGCTCGGACTTTGCGGGCAATCTGAGGGTCTTGCGCCCACCTTGGATGTGGCCACTCTGAGGGAGAGTCTCTTGTATGGGATTGGCGCCTACGGTAGACTGCGAACCGAGGCGCTAGCCCGGCAGCCTGAACTGGTGGAGAGCTGGTCTTGGCGTCAGGTACTAAAAAACCTTCCGGACCTACTTGGGGGCTGATCGCTCTTGGTTTGCTGAGAGCGGGCTCCGCTTTCCGACGTATTCAGAGGGCAATCCGCGTGAGCTGCTGCGTGAGGTGAGATATGGGCAACAATTCAGGAATCGGCTACGGCAGTCCACTGGTCGCGCAGGAAGCCTCCCAGGTCGTCGTTGACGGCGCGTTCGCCACAAGGACCATATTGTGCGACGGGAACGGGCGCCTCGAGGTCGTGGTGGCCGGGGCAGGCATGGGCATGGACCTCGTCGCGGTCGGAGGGGTGGCTGTCGCCTCGGACGGAGCCGGCACCCAGTACAACGGGGTCTTCGGCTTCCTCGGCGACCTGGCGACCCTCGAGCCCATCCTGGCCATCCGGTTCCGGCCGCAGGCAGGGACAGGGCAGACACTCGCGGTGGGAGCGGCAGCGGTCTCGTCAGCGGCGCTCACCGTGGGCAAGGCCCACTGGGTTTGGGCCGACGTGGACACCTGGATTCGGATCGGAGTTGGAGCTGCGGCTATCGACTTCCCGCTCCCTCTCAGGACGGCCATCGAGTACATCCCCACGTCGCTGGGGGTGGACGACGTGATCAGCGTCATCCAGCTAGCAGGCGCTGGCTCCCTGTACATCGGACAGTCGGAGGCGTAGAGACTCATGGGCAACACTCTATGGGGTACGACACTCGGGCGTGGTGGTGGTGGTGGTGGGGGTGGTGGTGGTGAAAACCTCAACCAGACACTCGCCCTCGGCAATGCGACGGGGGGCCTAGACATCGTCGTCTCGGCTGGAGACGTTGTCACCCTGACCAACCCACCGACGGCCGACACCGACGCAGCCAACAAGCTCTACGTCGACCAGCTCGCTGCTGGCTTGGACTGGCAGGAGTCGGTCCTCGAGCGGAGGACCACTCCTCCTGGAGCTCCAGTCCTGGGAGCTCGCTACCTCATCATCGCGGTAGCTGCAGGGGCGTGGGTGGGGAGAGAGGACGACATCGCGGAGTGGGATGGCGCTGCATGGAACTACACGACGCCCAACCTCGGATTCGCTGTCTACGTCGAGAATGAGAACCGGGCCTACGTCTACAACGGTGCGGCCTGGGTCTACTTCGCGTCCATTCTCGACCACAACACCCTGGCCAACATCCAGGGAGGGATCGCGGCCGAGCGGTATCACCTCACGTCCGCGCAGCAGAGCGTGCTCACAGGTGGTGCTGCATCGGACGCCTCGGCCCAGCACAACCACCCTCTGCAGTCCTCGTACAATGTGAGCCCTGTTTCCCCCGGACCGCACATCACGCTAAATGGCGTCCAGGGTTCGCTAGCTCTCGCCGACGGAGGCCTGAATCTCCCGATCATCAATCTGCAGCCGACGCTCGGCAACACTCGAGGTGACCTAGCCTTCGGCGTTGCCAGGACGGCTGACCCTGGAGCTCCGGCAGAGGGTGACCTCTGGTACGAGTCGACGCTCCACAGGTTCCGGCAAAACGATGGGACGGACGACCTGTCGCTCTGGCCGCAGCCCCACAACATCGTGACCGTCTCGCCTGTTGGAGGGGACTACGCGACCATCGGCGCTGCGGTTGCAGCGATCACGACGGCCAGCGTGGTCAACCCATTCCTGGTTATGGTGGAGCCTGGGGTCTATGCCGAGGCCCCGATCACGATGAAGTCGTATGTGGCTGTTCGGGGACGAGATCGATCTACCGTCGCCATCACCGCTACCAACCCCAACAGCCCGCTGTTCACCATGGCCCAGTACTCCTCTGTCAGGGAGGTGCATATCGTCGCGGGGCCGGCGAACGACGACGCCTTCTACTCGGCGACCGGAACGGGCAGAGTCTTTGTTGGGAGCGTCCTGATCACTGCGGGACTCAACGGCTTCCATGTCGACGGAGCAGGGACCGTCGCGATGCTCGAGGACTGCTTTATGCTGGGGGGCCTCACGGGCGCCGGCATTCTGGCCACGTCCGCCGCAACGGCAGCCTGTGACCTGTCCTTCATCGGAGCGACGACCGGCGTCTACGCCAACGGAGGCATGGTCAAGATTAACACGCTCAACGTCCAGGGCTGCACGATGGGGGTGCTCGCGAATAATGGGGGGAATATCAAGCTCTCGAACATCACGATGGAGAGCTGCACCACGTGCGTTGCTACGGGGGCGACAGGCGTCAACACCATCACCGGGGACGGTCTTGGGATCGCAGGGGCGACGGTAACGGAGCTGTCCCAGGGAGCAGCTTCTGGGGTCTTCGACATTTCGTCAGGGTCCATGGACGAGACGAAGATCTCCGTCATCGACTACTCGAATGTGAACATCGGCTACAACGATTCGGGAGACCACACCTACAAGGTGACTGGGTCTTTCGAGGTCGGGCAGTTCGAGGGCTTCCCAGTCCTGAGGGTCCAAAACACTGCGAACCCCATCCGGGTCATGCCGGAGACGCGGACCTTCACTTCGACCCCTGGCTCCTTCATCTACTTCGATGCAGCAATCGTCCAGACCCACGACTACCCGAATGTCACCTTTGGAGGGATCAACCTCGCGGGTACGGTCGAGCATAAGCAGGCAGGTTTTGTCTGGAACCACATGCTGCTCTTCAACAACGGGTTGACGCTGAAGAACGTGAGTGGGGTGGCCGCTAATTTCGGTCCCGTCAATTCATACATAGCTCAGCACAAGATGCAGGCAGATGCTGCTGCTATCTCGATGACGACAAACCGCGATTTCATCTCGGTTCCAAAGTTCACCGCGCTTGGTGGTGGAACCCTCGCGGTCACAAATCAATACGGATTTCAGAGCGGGGGGTCTGTAGAAACCGGCGCGACGCTTGTAAATAGGTTCGGCCTTCACATCAGCGATTTCGTTACTACGGGGGTGATGACAAACGAGACAGGCATCCTCATCGACGATTTGTCGTCAGGAGCCTCGTCGATCATCGGGATCGACTCGGACATGACCGGCACGGGTAAGACGTTCATCAACCACCCGGGCACCTCGCCGTCCAACTTCGGTGGCGAGATCTTCATGTCGAATGGAATACCTCTGACTCTCGGGACGGCCGGGGGTAGCCGCGTGAGCCTGTCCCGGTCAGCCGCTGGCGTCATGAGGATGATCGGCGTCGGGGGGACCTTCAACGAGGGGCTGGACTGGGACTTCGACACGGCGACGGCCAACGTCGTCGAGGTCTCGAGCTCCACTGGAGCGAACCTCCAGATCAACACCAGCAAGTTCACGCTCGGTGCCACGGCTCCCGCATCGACAAGCGACTGGTTTGCGAGCATCTCCCCGGGGGCGCGGGCCACTAACTCCATCGGGGATTGGGCAGATGTACAGGTAGCTCCTGCGGGAGCTGTCACCGCAGGCCACGCCATCACCGACCTGTCGACTGTACGGATCAGCGAGCCGAATATCACCATCGGTGCTGGCTCGGTGCAGAACGCTGCGTCGCTGATCGTGACAGATGCCCCGACCGAGGGTGCCGCTGCTAACTACGCCCTGTGGGTCCAGAGCGGTGCTACGGAGCTGCAGGCCACCACCGTCAACGGCAAACTCACGGTGACGGGTCTGATTGACCCGACGGGCCTCGTGGTCGTCGAGCAGACGACTGTCCCTGGTGGAGCTCCAGCAGCAGGCGACGGAACGATCTGGGCACGCGACGACACCCCGAATAGGGCAATCTTCACCGACGACGCAGGAACGGACAACGTGCTGGCCTATGTCTCTGAGCTCGGAGGGGCGGGACTGTGGTCGAACACAGGCACGGTCATCCACCCGGCTACGGCGACTGACGAGGTCGGCGTCGGAGCGGCGGGAGCCAACGGCACATGGTTTGACGACGGCGACATGGTGCTCGGTGGCGCTGCGATGTCCGGTGTCGAGAAGCTGCGGGTCATCGGCGACGAGCGCCTCGAGGGAGGCCTGCTCCAGACCGAGGCCGCAGCGGTGCCACTGGCACCTGCTGCTGCTGAGGGTACGTGGTGGATCAAGAACGACGCGCCCAACCGGGCCTACTTCACCGACGACGCCGGGACAGACCACCAGCTCGTCTATTCCACAGAGGTCGCTGCAGGTTACTGGGAGAGGACTGGAACGATCCTCTCTCCGGACACCGACGGGGACACCATCGAAGCGGGGTCTGGGACTATCGCGCAACCGAGCTACGCCTTCGAGTCTGACCCGGACACGGGGTTCTACCTCCAGGCCGTAGCGAACATCGGTGTGGTCATTGGAGGCACTGAGCAGTACCGCATCGCAGACGCATCCATTGCGAGCTCGACGACCGATGCCTTCCACCTCCGGAGGGCTGCTGGAGCTACAGGGACGCCGACCTACTCGTTCGTCGGCGACACCAACACCGGCATGTACTCGAGCGGCGCGGACATCATCGAGTTCGCAGTCGGTGGTGGCAAGGTCGTCGAGATCGACGCAGCGGGCCTCGATGTCACGGGCAAGCTCACGGTCTCCGGGATGATCGACCCCACCGGCCTCATGACCACTGAGCAGGCTGCAGTCCCCCAGGCTCCCGGAGCTGGCGAGGGAACGTGGTGGGCCAAGAACGACGCGCCCAACCGCGCCTACTTCACTGACGACGCCGGGACGGACAACCAGCTCGCGTATTCTTCCGAGATCACGTCGGGTGCAGCTCTTCCGGGCATCACCAATGTCCTCTTCGTCGACAAGAGCTCGATTGCTGGTTCCGAAGACGGGTCGATGACGAACCCCTTCCACTCCATCGACGACGCATACAACGCAGCAGCCGCGCTGTCGCCCACGGCCTGGGATCCCATAGTCATTTACGTGTACCCCGGCTACTACGATGAGCAGTTGGTCATCGACACTGACCATGTTTGGATTATGGGCATGACCGTCGGTGGCAACTGCATGGACGCCCCTAACTACTCAACCCAGGGCGTCCACGGCGTAATCATCGCGAACGATTCAAGCCCAGTCGTCGCCTTGACAGCTTCAGAGTGTGGCATGGAGAACATCCTCGTTACGTCAGAAACGGGGTCTGTGCGAGTTATGACATGCTCTTCTGTTGGAAAGGTGTCGTTCAAGAATTGTGAGTTCTCTTCTCGCGCAAACACGGCCACATGGGGCGTTGAGCTGACCGACGACGGAGGGGAGTACGACTTCACCGATTGCAACTTCTTGGGTTATCAGGGAGATGGTGTCGATGCCCTTGCCGCATTTGCAGGGACAGCCCAGTTCAAACGCTGCGCGTTCTACTGCGATGTCGACATTGACGGGATGAATACCGCTGCAAATGCGAAGATGATCTTCGAGAACTGCTTCTTCGGGTCGTCGGAGGAACTGGACAGAAACAGTGGGTCGATTAAGATCGGGGACACAGGTTGCGATGTCCTCATAAAAAACTGTATCTGGACGAGCGGAGGAGATGGCAACGGGTGTGTGGAGATCACGCGGGACTGCACTGTCACGATAGAGAATTGCCACATGCGGTCAGGCCCTTCCGGGGTAACGTGCAGCGTGTACCTCATCTCTGCCGTGTCTCTGATCGTCACCGGGTGTGTCATGGAGCAGCGCAGCTCCACGGTTGCAGACATCTATGTTGGAGGTGGCGCACCGACCGATGTTGTGGTCAGCAACTGCTGGATGACGAACGGGATCAACGGCTCCTGCAAGACGCAAAACCCGATCAAGAAGGTCGGTGGACACATCGACCAATATCAAAGCATCATCCATGCCTTCACGGCCTGCGGTGGGGAGGACAAACCAGTAGTCCAACTGCAGGAAGACACCACAATCACGGCGACGCTCGCTCCACCGTCGGAGGACATCACGGTCGACGGCCAGGGCTTCACCCTGACCCGGGCAGCGGGCTCCCCGATCATCACGGTTGGGGCATCGGACACGGTCCGGTTCCGGGACATCACCCTCGTCGGCTCGCTGGACGTGAACGGGAACGGCGCCGGCCTGGAGCTGCAAGCAGGGACGGTGCTGGTTGGCCGCGTCGATGTCATCTCCGGAGATGCAAGCACCAAGGTTGTGATGAACGGCGCGCACATCACCGGAGACGCGACGGACCTGTACGCGCTACGCATCGACGATGCCGACCCGGAGATTCTCATCTTCAACTCCTACTTGAAGGGGGACACCGGAGACCCGGCCGTGAAGTGGACGCTGGACAACAGCAAATTGAAGGCGTCGGGATCGACGTTCATACATGGCGACGCCGCTGCGAACGACCCGTTCGAGGTGACCGGAGCGGAGACGCCGACGACCACCATCGACCACTGCCGCTTCACCGTGGAGCCAGACCCAGCGGTCTTCTTGAACGCAATCGCCGCAGGGCAACAGCACAACACCTTCGATGTGAACGCGGACTTCGACTGGGCCCTGTAGGGGGACAGAATGGCTACTCCAATTGATCAGTACATTGGCTCGCACGCGACCGACGCAGCGGTGGTCACCTACCTCTCAGCGCGGAGCTGGACAGTCCAAGAGGGGTGGCTCTACCACGACTCCACGCTCGCCGTCCTGAAGATCTACAACGGCACCGAGTGGGTGGCTTTGTGGCCGAAGGCTGGAGGACCAACGTCGTTTAAAAGTTTCTCGTTTGACACGCACGCTTTCGGCACTGGCGTTTACTTCGCGGCTGGGTACTACATGGCCCCTGCGGCCGATGCGAACCTCACCCAGGCTGCTGAATCACTGACTAAGATTTACGGAACGTCGAACAGCGCCTACGGGGCTCACGCCTTTATCGTTGCTGCAGGGGCCGGGACGACTGACGCAGGCACGGTTTCGATTGTGGTGAGTGGGACCAGCATTACAGATGCTGGTGTTAGGACGGCAGCGGACTCAGAAACCATAGTAGCGGATGTCACGGCGATGGCGACTGACGACTATGCCGAAACGGCAAAAAAGTGGATTGGCACAATAATCTATACGATAACTCCCGCTGGTGGAGCTGCCACCTATGCCTTCTCGTTCAACTATGGCTTCGCCAAGTACGAGGACTACGGTAACCGGGACTTCACTGTGACCGATTTCGAGGCCATCGGAATGGGGGGTGCTGCAGACTCCACTTTTGATGTCGAGCTCCTACTCCACAGTGACGCGGGGTGGACATATTCCGCAGCGGCGTTCGCTCCTGGAGGGAGCGTCATCTGCTCATCGAAGACGGACTACGTGACGGAGGATGAGCTGAAAAACGGGGAGTACTTCGCCTACAAGCGTGCGGGGCTCACCCAGGATGTAGAAGGGACCGCTCACGAGGGAGTCATCGTGAGGATCACTGTCGGCCAGAACAACAGCATTGAACAGATGGACCTCCACATCGGCGTCACTGCGTAGCTCGCACGCCCTTTCCGAAAAGTAGGGAAAAAAGCAAAAAAGGGGGG
>RCNG010000287.1_pt1 | contig 22076 bp, 19 predicted proteins | sample 2041371 | NCBI WGS metagenome assembly RCNG01 (sample SAMN09708227, study PRJNA481090) | Marine sediment metagenome, whole genome shotgun sequencing project. | biome: marine sediment; feature: ocean; material: sediment; isolation source: Sewage treatment plant 1 marine sediment (STP1) ... | reverse complement strand
CTCAAGAACAGCTCCATCGAATTGAGCACGAACGGCGAGGAAGCGATCAGGGGTGCATCCGAAATCCTGCCGCCGGGCATGGGCGTTTATGTTCCAAAGATGCCCAGGGAAACGCTTTCGGACAAACTGGTGCAGATCGGACTGCTTCGCAAATACGGGCTCAATCCGATACCACATATCGTTGCCAGACAGCTGACTTCAGAAATAGAGCTGAGTACCTTTCTGGCTGATGCCGTGCGCATAGGCGGTGTTCGCCGTGTACTTGTTATTGGCGGCGACGGTAAAACGTCCCAGGGTCCGTTTCGGGACAGCGCGGACGTTCTTGCGAGTGGATTGCTGACAAACTTCGGTATTCGCACGGTTGACGTAGCCGGCTATCCTGATGGGCATCCTGAGATTTCGTCCGATATTTTGCTTGCCGATCTAAAATCAAAAGTCGTGCTCGCGAAAAATCAAGGTTTCGACCTGAACGTCGTTACCCAGTTTTCATTCGAGCCCGACAACATCATGGCTTACTGTGCTGATCTCGCGATGACAGTGCCCGAAGTGCCGGTCTACGCCGGGCTGGTGGGGCCGACCAGTCCCGCGAAGTTGTTAAGATTCGCGAAAATCTGCGGCGTAAGCACGTCGATCCGCGCAGCGAACAAGCTCGGTATGAACGCATTGAAACTGGCGACGCACGCGAATCCGAACAAGCAGTTCGAAATTCTCGCACAACGCAAGGATGCGCATGAAACCGGCAACCTCGCCGGCATACATCTGTTTAGCTTTGGCGGGTTTGTTGATTCATCGAAGTGGCTTGACGACAAAGCTCGTAGCGCGGGTGTGCGTTCATAGGTTCTGCAGGCGCTCGTAGTCTTCATCGGTCACGGTTCTGTATCCAGGCGTCGGGTAGGCCTGAAATCCCCGGCCGCCATCGATGAAGATGGATTGGCCGAAAATAAAGTCGGAGTCCTCGCTCGCGAGGAAAACGGCCAGGCGCCCGCACTCTTGCGGCGTACCAATTCGTCCCAGTGGCGTGCGTGACAGTATGGTGTCCATGAGTTCCTTATCAGAACCAACACGGCGCATCAGGTCGGTCTCGATTGGACCCGGTGCTATCGCGTTAACTTTGATTTTGTGAGGCGCGAGCGCGACCGCCTGTACCTTGGTTAATTGCTGAATGCCACCTTTGGACGTGGTGTAGACAACCTGGGAATCGAGAGCAAGGTAGGCGTTCACCGACGACATATTGATGATGACGCCGCCGTCACCCTGGTCGACCATCTGGTGTGCTGCCTTTTGACCACCGAAGAACATGCCTTTGAGGTTTACGCCCATGATCCGGTCATATAGCTCAGGCGTGATGTCGAGAAAATGCGTTTTGTTGGCGTCGTTTATTCCGGCGTTAGCAACATAGATATCCAGCCGGCCAAAAGCATTGACGGTTTGCCCGATGATGTTGTCGAGATCGGCAAGTTTGGCCACATCGCATTTGACGAACAGGCACTCACCACCGGCCGCGCTGATTTCCTCTACGGCCGCCTGGCCGTTCTTTTCGGTCGAACCCCCAACCACTACTTTCGCGCCTTCGCGAATGTACTCCAGTGCAATGCCGAGCCCGATACCCTTGGTGCCACCGGCAATAATCGCTACTTTGTCTTTGAGCTTCATGTGCTGTCACCCGTCGCCGTAGGCGTCGCGAAATTCGGCCACTTTGCCCTTACCCGCGGTCAGTAGTGCCGCTCCGTCCTGCATAACGACCAGCCACTGATACCCTTTGTCAAAACAGTCTCTGGCCTTGTCCCACGTGGTGGCCACGGTGCCGAGGAATTTGTCCGATGCGAGTACCTTTTCCTCGATGATGGCAATTTGTTGTTGTGCCTCGGGGTGCCCGGGGTTGCCGAGGTGGCCCATACTGCTGGCGAGGTCCATGGGACCGATAAATATGCCATCAAGGTCCTCGACGCACAGAATCTCGTCGAGATTCTCAACCGCCTCGGTTGTTTCCACTGCGATCATGACAATGGTCTCTGCGTTGGCCGACATGAGGTAGGGCATCGCGTTGCCCGTGTATCCTGCGGCGCGCGGGCTGCCCGCGACACCGCGAACCCCCTTGGGTGGGTATTTGCAGGCCGCGACCGCGGCTTCAGCTTCCTCGCGTGTATTGACATAGGGTACGAGCACGCCCATGACTCCGGTGTCGAGAATGCGCTTGATCGCGACTTCGTCATTCCAGGGCGCTCGTGCGAAAGGCACGACGGCAGAACGACTCATGGCCTGAAGTTGCGCCTGCAGGTTGGCGAAATCGCCGGGAGCGTGTTCAAGGTCGACGATCAACCAGTCGAAACCACAGTGGCTCATTATTTCGGCGGCGACAGGGCTTAGCGTCTGCAGAAAACCGCCAATTGTCTTCTCGCCGTTTTTCAGTTTCTTCTTAACGATGTTTTGCATGAGCGTTTATCAGCCTGTTTTCGTTTTTTGCGGCGTGAAATAAGAAGGGCCGCTCTCAACGATTGATTTCAAAGCCGCCGGGTCGTTACCGAACTCGCGGGCTTTCTCGAACAATGTCACGACGTTTTCCGGCGGGACGTCGTGGCCGATGTTGTGGCAGGGCGCGAGAATATAACCGCCGTTCCGACCGAGGTCGTAGACGCGGCGGGCAATTTCTTGCTCCAACTCCTCGGTGCTGGCGTTGGGAAGCATCTGCTGGACATCGATCGCACCGTGGAACGACAAGCGGTCACCGAACGCCTTCTTCAGCGCGAATGTGTCTTCGAGTCCGCTGACTGATGTTTGCACCGGGTTCAGGATGTCGACATTCATTTCCAGAAAATCATCGACCAATGGCAGCACAGCACCGTCGGTGTGAAACATGAGTTTTACGTCCGCGAGGCTCTTTATGTGATCGTGCAGTTCTTTCATACGTGGTTTCAGCATCTCTCGAAATAATTTTGGTGAGATCAACAATGAGCTTTGCGAACCCAGGTCATCTGTAACGTAGGCGACCTGCACATAAGGCCCGACCGCTTCCATGTAACGGCTCCACATCTGTTTCAACGTGTCGAGGATGCGGTCCATGAGAGCTTCGGCGAACTCCTTGTCGATGACCAGGTCCATGAAGAACTGATCGTAACCACGCAACTGTAGGGCATTCATGAGTACGCCAGCCTTGATGGCGTCGGCACCGATGACGTAGTCCGTGTTTTCGTACAGAGCCTTCGCTTTTTCGCGCAGGCCCTTGAATTGCGCGGGGTCATTCGGATCCGGCCATTGGAAATCGTCTATCGTCTCCAGCGTGGCCGGCCGCATGGGTGCGCCATCGACGACACAATGGTCCCGGTCTTCCGTCGCTTTATAAGGCACGCCCCACATGTCGATGTAACCGGGCACGTCCTTGCGCTCCACGACCTGCACCCAGTTGGGTACGATCCAGCGAAAGTCGATATCGAATCGTTGCAGCAGGGACTCGTCCGGTACAACGGTTTGCGCCATTCGATCCAGAATCACATTCTCGTTGACCATGCTGTCGTCGCCGAGATGTTCCTTGAGCTTTATGTAGGCACGACGGTGAATTGAACCGATGTGTTTCCCCAAGTCGAGGAGGAGACGGTCAGGCTGCTCATGATTCATGGCGGCGTGGAAGCACTCTCTGCGTGTCATCATTCGGTCATCGCCTCATTTTCAAAAGTGTTCGTCCATTACAACGGGTTCGACATCCAGCATTTCGCACAGAGACACAAGTTCACGCACCCACGTGCCGGCGACGCCGGAAATATGATTCGATCCGAACTCATCAACGAACCGATCAAGGTTGGCATCGACCTGCACGAACGCCGTCGGCAACTGATGCTTGCCGCGTGCCGCGACAAACGCCTCCTGGTCTTCTGCGCTTAGGTTGACGACCTCACCAGGAATGATGGCCATGCGGTACTTGCCCGCCACCCGATAGAGTCGGGCCAGCGTAATCGGGCCCGGTGCAGCCGTGAAATACGTAATGGCACCGCCACCGGGACGGACCGACGGACGTAACTCGACGTGTTTCAGATTGTCTTTGGCGGTGTCCGACCGGCCTGCGAACCAGGAGCACATGCCGCCGCAATTTGGCAGATACAGAATCTTCTTGTCCGTATCCATGTGGCTGACATCGGCGAAGAGCGTTGAACTTCCGCCGGATACCTCCTTGAGAATTTCCATGCTCAATGCGCCATCGCCATCGGCTTCGCAGGACATGGAGCATGGCTGTTTTGCGCCCTCACCGTCATACGGGCCCGGCATCAACGCCGCGGAAATACACTGCGGAACGTAATGGTCCGACAGTTCGGTCATGCACTTGACCGAAATGAAGTCGAGGCCTTTCTCAGCGTTGATATCTTTGTTGGCGAGGTAACAGCGGATCTGGAATCGCAGCTTTTCCTCGGTGAGCTTGTCATCGTCGAACGCGATCGAGGCAAATTGTTCGGACATCCACTCCATGTTTTGATCGACGCGTTCTGAATCAACGAGCTCCGCCCGGCGGACGATTTCCAGCTGGTCGATGTGATCGACGTCCACACCGAATTGCGAGCGCCACTGCATTGGATCGAAGGTGCCGGTGTCGATACCGAGCGACCGGCCGCCATACAGGCCCATGACCCGGCCGCGCAGCCGGGCCTTGGCCGAGGCGGCCCGGAAGTAGGGCAGTAGTCTCTCTTCAAACACGGAAGCGCCGAAATCGTCTCTGATCCTGATGTGATCGACACCGATCTGAGACAGCGTACCCGCCACGCCGAACAGGCCAACCATGCCGTGTGTTGCTGCGCTCTTGCTGGTCATTGTCACGGTGGGCAGGGCCAGGCCTTGTACCGCGCGGACCACAATGTTCGGCGTGGCCCAGCACGGCAGATGCACGAACAATGCTTCCGCACCGGCCGCCTGTAGCTCTTTTATTTGCTGGTCGACGACCTGCTTCGAGCGTGCGACATCGTCAAAGGCAATGATCTCGATCGGTAACGTGCGGAGATACTCCACGGCTTCCTTGTGCCGCGGTTCGGTGAGACCACGGAAGTAGCCCTCCCACATATAGTCGCGCTCATCACCGAAGGTCATCAGCGCGACTTTGGGTTTTGTCATTGGCGTCGCGGTCATAGGGTTTCCAGGCTCAGGCTGTCTGCGGCTTCGTGCCAACCGGGTACTGCTCCATGATTTCCTGGACCAGCAGGCTGACGTGGTCGACGAGCCGCGTAACGATGATCTCACCCTTTTCGAGCGTGGCTTTGGTCGGGTCGCCGACGACGCCGTTGGAACCCTCGAGCTGTTCGAGCTTTTCGGGCTTCGCGAAGGTGCCTTCGAAGTGATACATCTGGCCCGGCTTGGGCATCACGCCCGGCGCGATCTTCCACTTGGGATCGATCAGCCCGGTGCTACTGCCCGGTGCCGCCTTGCTCATGTCGACGAACTGAGGATACAAATACAGTGCCACAGACGTCTCGGCTTCATCGGCGTGCCACATCGGGTCTTCCAGGATTTCCTGGTTATCGCGCAGGAAGTCGTACCAGTGCAGTGACAGCACGAAATTGCCTTCGATTCCGAGCTTGTGCACAGCGACGATGGTTGATGACACTTGGCCGTGTGCGGAGAGAATAATAAACTTGTTGAAACCCGCAACAGATGCACCACGCACGATGTCTTCGAGCAAAGCTATATGCGTCTCGAAGCGCAGCGGAATAGTCCCTTTGACGCCCCAGTGGTGGTACGGGTGAGAACCGTACATCGGGCATGGCAGCACTGTTGCACCGGACTTCTTCGCAATGAGTTCGGCCATACCTATCGCATTGAGTGCGTCACTGGCGCATGGGCAGTGCGGGCCGTGTTGCTCGATCGCGCCGATCGGGAGGATCGCCAAATCGCAGACGTTCTTTGCATAGTCGACGATGTCAGGTGCCGCAACTTCATGAAACCATACCGATGATCTTTCGCCTTTAGACATATTCGTTCCTCCAGTTCAGGCAGCGGTGCGTTCGAGCGCCGCGTCCAGGTTTAATTCTTTTCCAATCGCTACGAGTTCGTCGTGAAGAACGGCCGGAAGCGGAATCCCGTCCCGCCGCCGCTCCTGTTCCTTGCGATACTCGATTTCCCCGGGCAACAACATCTCGCTGTCCGGATCCCACATGGGTGACTCCTTGACGGTCCGTATGAAGTCGCTCATTCGTTCTTTCATTTGCTGTTTGCTGATGAGTGCCAGCGGATTCATGACGATCATCAGATGTGCGGTATTGCTGGGATCATTCGGGTATCGATACATGCTTTTGAGTTCATTTTGAAAGCTGCCGCCCGTAATGACGCCGCACAGAATGTCGACGAGTAACGACAGGCCGAACCCTTTGTGCCCACCGAGCGGTAACAGGAATCCGTCAAAACCGACTTTTGGATCGGTCGTCGGCTTACCGTCGCCGTCGGTGGCCCATCCCAAAGGAATGTTTTCACCGCTCTTTGCGGCCACGAGCAGTTTTCCGCCGGCAACTGCGGATAAAGAGATATCGAGCACGAACGGGAAATCGCCAAACGTCGGGACTGCGACGGCGATCGGGTTATTGCCTGTAATCGGGCGACTGCCGCCCGTCATGACCATGTTCGGTGCGACGTTGGACATGGCTATACCGATCATGTCGCGTTCGAGCGCCATTCGGGCATACAGAGAGGTAGCGCCGCAGTGGTTGCTGTTGATGATGCCAACGGCGGCGATATTCTGTTTCTCAGCAAGTTCGATGGCGCGTGCCATCGCCGCCTTTCCGGCGATATAGCCGGAGCCGTTATCAGCGTCTAGCACTTCCAGGGCCGTTTCTGACTTGAGTGTTCTGAGTTCCGGATTTCCATTCATGCCACCGGAGCGAAGACGATCCAGGTATTTGCCTACTCGCAAAACGCCGTGAGAATCGATGCCCCACAGGTTCGTCTGAACCAGGCATTGCGCCATATCTTGGGCGCCGGATTTGCTGCAGCCTGCTTTTTGGAAGACCTTGGTGACGAAGGTCTCGAGAGATTCAGCGGATACGTTGAATGTGTTGTCAGACATGATTGCTCGCCGTTATCGACCGCTTTCGCCGTGTGCAGGAATGAACGGTGCGTACCCGGGTATTTTCATCCTGAGCCGGTAAATAGAATGTGCCGCCGTGATGTAGAGGTCGGTCAGGTCATCTCCACCCCACGTAAGATTCGCAGCGACTTCAGGCGTCGTTATGATGCCTCTATGTGTGCCGTCCGGATTAAACACATGGATGCCACCGGAGCCGCAGCAATACAGGTTGCCGGCGCTGTCGACTTTCATGCCGTCCGCGACGCCGGGCGCATCGCCGCCTGTTTCGGCCCAGATGCGGCTGTTCGCGATGCTGCCGTCATCGAGTACGTCGAAAGCACGGATGTGTTGCTTGTCTGTGTCGTTGATGAACAGCAGGGACTCGTCCAGTGAAAAACACAGCCCGTTGGGTTTGGCAAAGTCGTCGATCAGCAGCCGAATTTCAGAAGTCACAGGATCGAACCGGTAAACGCCCTGGTATTCGATTTCCTGATAGCGTGCGACGCCGTATTGGGCAGTGCGGCCGGAGTTTGGATCTGTGAAGTAGATGCTGCCGTCACGCATCACCACGATGTCGTTAGGGCTGTTTAGCTCACATCCGTGGTAGTGCGATACCAGCACTTCGTAGTCGCCGTTGCTGCTGGAGCGGCTGATGCGACTCGTGGCATGTTCGCAGCTGAGCAACCGGCCCTCCCGATCCCACGTATTACCGTTTGCCATGTGGCTGGGTTTTCGGAGTACGGCAAGACCATCGTTTTCGTGCCAGCAGTACATCGAGTCGCCAATGATGTCGCTGAATACGAGGGTCTTCTTTCGAGGATGCCAGGCCGGTCCTTCTACGAACTCGAATCCCGTGAGAACCTGCTGAAGCGCGGCGCCCGGTTCAATGATTTCATCAAGGCCGCTGCCAAATCCTGCTGTGATGGTCGCGGCGGGCATGATCATTTAGAAAGCCATGAATCTCAGACGGGGATCGCTGGGAGGCCAAGACTTTCGCGAACAGCTCTAACCGCGTCTGACGCATCAACGCCGAAGCCGTCGGCACCTATATCGTCGGCAAATTCCTGTGTGATGACAGCGCCGCCTACGACAACTTTCACTTCGTCGCGTCCCTTGAAGTGTTCCACGACCGGCCGCATCTCGTTGCGGGTCGTACTTAGCAAAGCGCTGAGACAAAGCACTTGTGCACCGTTCGTAACGGCCTCATCAAAAGCCTCGATGCGGCAATCCACGCCGAGGTCATCAACCTGGAAACCCGATCCCTTCAGCATCATTACAACGAGGTTCTTGCCGATGTCGTGCAGGTCGCCCTTGACGGAACCGATAGCAACGCGCGCGACAGGTTCATGGCCGGACTTCACGAGCAATGGCTCGATAATGTCGACGCCGGCCTGCATGGCCCTTGCTGAAACGAGCATTTCCGGTACAAACACCTCACCGCGGGAGAACTGGTCGCCGACCTCGCGCAGGGCGGGGATCATCGTGACGTTAAGCAGTTCGCCGACGTCTTCGTCGTTTGCGACAGCTTGCTCGACAATCTCGACCACGCGATCCCGCTCGCCGAAAACGATCGCGTCGTACAGTTCGTCGTTGATACTCATGGGCTTGCTGCCATCTAGTTATGCTCGATAATTATAAAGGAAATGACGTCGAAGTCAAAATACGGATTAGTATAAAATCAATAACTTAAACTATCGGAATCTACTTATATGCGCGTGAGAAGACGCAGAATCTTGCATTCGAAGTACAAATGATGGGAACATGACAATATTCACTGCCAAGGTGCAGTATTGTTTGATGACGGCAAAAGTACTTCTTATTGCCTGCGGGGCACTCGCGCACGAGCTCGTACAACTCGTTCGCCTCAATGAGTGGACGCATGTCCGCATTCGCTGTCTGCCGCCGGGTTTGCACAATCAGCCTGAGAAGATCCCGGGCGTTGTCCGCGCCCAGATCGAAAAAAGCCGTGGAGAATACGAACAGATTTTCGTGGCCTACGGCGACTGCGGCACCGGTGGCAAACTGGACGACGTGCTTTCGGAGTACGGCATCGAACGTCTGCCGGGTGCACACTGCTATGAGTTCTTTGCAGGCAGTGACGACTTCACGGCGTTAGCCGAGGCAGAAGCCGGTACGTTTTACCTGACGAACTTTCTCGCACGACATTTCGACCGCCTTGTCTGCAAAGGCCTTGGTCTGGATACTCGTCCTGAACTCAAGGATTTGTACTTTGGGAATTACCGGCGCCTCGTGTTCCTGGCGCAAGACGATAATCCGGAACTTCGCAAACTTGCTGAGGAGCACGCGCGGTTTCTCGGTCTCGAGTACCAATACCATTTCACGGGTTCCGGGCATGTCGAACAGCGCCTCGAAGAACAGGTTGTCCGGTGGCAGGAGTAATCGCATGACAAACACAGTAGTGAGTTCGGCAAGCAAAGACGTAGTCATCGGGTTTGAGCAGCCCTTTGTCGTGATTGGTGAGCGCATAAATCCGACCGGACGAAAATTGCTGGCCGAAGAGATGAAGAATGGTGACTACAGCCGTGTCGAGTCGGATGCACTGGCACAGATCGCTGCAGGCGCGCAGATCCTGGATGTAAACGCCGGTATCGCAATGGCTGATGAACCTCGGATACTGGCAGAGTGCGTGCGGCTTCTGCAGTCGATTAGCGATACGCCCTTGTGCATCGATTCGTCAATTGTCGAGGCACTCGAAGCGGGCCTCGAAGCGTATGAAGGCCGGGCTCTCCTTAATTCGGTCACCGGAGAGGAAGAACGCCTTGAACGCGTACTTCCGCTGGTCAAGAAGTATGAGTGCTCGGTTGTCGCGATTTCCAATGATGACTCCGGTATATCAGAGGACGTCAACGTGCGCTTCGCGGTCGCGAAGAAAATAGTGGAGCGAGCGAGCGATCACGGTATCCCCGCAAACCGTATCGTCGTTGATCCACTTGTCATGCCAGTCGGTGCAGTGAATTCGGCGGGCAGGCAGGTGATGGAACTCGTCAAGCGGCTGCGTAGCGAACTTCAGGTCAACACGACTTGCGGAGCATCGAACTTGAGTTTCGGGTTGCCAAATCGAACGGGGCTTAACGCCGCATTCATCGGTATGGCCATAGCAAGCGGCATGACATCCGCTATCACGAACCCGCTGCAGGCGGATCTCATGCAGGCAATCCGCGGCGCAAACGTTGTGATGGGCCACGACCCTGAATGCATGGCATGGATTAACTCCAATCGACCCGCGCCGGCTGAAGGTCAGGGGCGCCGTCGTCGGCGGGCAGGGCAGGGATAACGCGGACCGACGCAATGGCATCGACAATCCGACAGGATGCGCTCGTCGTGTTTTCACCGTCCGGCAAGCGCGGTCGATTCTCGATTGGGACGCCTGTGTTGCAGGCGGCGCGCAGCCTGGGTGTTGATATCGACTCTGTCTGTGGTGGCCGCGCGATGTGCGGGCGCTGCCAGGTCGACGTAACCGAGGGAGAGCTGTCGAAGCACGGCATCGTATCCCGTGCAGAAAACCTGTCGGCGCCAGGACAGGTCGAGCAACGATTCCTGGCCAGCGACGGTGCCGATAGCGGTCGACGACTCAGTTGCCATGCGAAAATCGAGGGCGATATCGCGATCGACGTACCGGTAAGCAGCCAGGTACACCGGCAGGTGATCCGTAAACCGTATGAAGCCCACGACATTGACATTAACCCGGTCGTACAGCCCTGCTTCGTCGAGGTAACGACACCCGACATCCTCCTGCCGGAAGGCGATCTGCAACGGGTATTTGCGGCTCTGAGTCGTGACTGGCAACTCGATGGGCTGACCTGCGACTTGCCCGCAATGCAGCAGCTGCAGGATGCGTTACGGGAAGGTGACTGGCAAATCACCGTCGCCGTTCGCAAAGACCGACAGATTATCGCCGTCTGGCCTGGGCTCAAAGAGCGCTTCTACGGTGTGGCCGTCGACGTTGGATCGACCACCGTGGCAGCGCACCTGTGCGATCTGCGAAATGGTGAGGTGCTGGCGAGCGCCGGCAAGATGAACCCGCAAATTCGCTTTGGTGAAGACCTGATGAGCCGGGTTTCTTACATCATGTCTAATCCGGGGTCAGAACGGCAGCTAAGCGATGTGATTCGTCGTACGGTCAACGAATTGATCGCCGAAGTCGCAGCGACTGCAGCTATCGAGATCAACGACATCGTTGAGGTGACGATTGTCGGCAATCCGATCATGCACCATTTATTTCTCGGCATCAGCCCCATTGAACTGGGACGGGCGCCGTTCAAACTCGCGAACGATGAGAGCGTAGATGTTCGTGCGAGTGAACTCGACATCAGTATCAACCCCGGCGGCTATGCCTATGTTCTGCCCTGCATTGCCGGGCATGTCGGCGCGGATACTGCGGGGGTTATGTTGGCAGAGATGCCCTTCGAGCGGGACGACATTTCGCTGATCATCGACGTCGGCACAAATGCGGAAATACTGGTGGGCAACCGCGAGCGACTGCTCGCGGCATCAAGCCCGACCGGCCCGGCGTTCGAAGGTGCGCAAATCTCCTCGGGTCAGCGAGCGGCGCCTGGAGCGATAGAAAGAGTGCGCATCGATCGCGAGACACTTGAGCCACGATTCAAGGTGATCGGCTGTGAGCTCTGGTCTGATGATCCTGGCTTCGCCGACGCGATGCCCAGCGGCGGGGTAACCGGTATTTGTGGTTCGGGCATTATCGAGGCGATCGCGGAGATGTATTTGGCTGGCATCGTATTGGCGAATGGCCGCATCGACGGGGTACTGGCAGAGCGCTCTGCGAGGATCGTCGAAGATGGCACGGTGCACGAATATGTTCTATGCGATGGCGATCGGCGTATATCGGTCAAGCAGCACGATGTGCGGGCGATTCAACTGGCGAAGGCGGCGCTTTATGCGGGCGTGCAGCTTCTACTGAAAGAGCGCGGCGTTGAGCGGGTCGACCGGGTTCGTTTCGCCGGGGCCTTCGGGGCGCAAATCGATGCCCGTTATGCGATGGTGTTGGGAATGATTCCGGAATGCGACCTGGGTGCCGTATCGTCTGCCGGCAATGCCGCAGGGACAGGTGCTCGTATCGCCCTGCTTGATCGAAAAGCGAGGCCTTTGATCGAAGCACAGGTTCGCAATGTAGAAAAAATAGAAACGGCTACCCGGCCCGATTTTCAGGATCTGTACGTAGCTGCGATGGCGATACCTCATCAAAACTCGGTGGAAGCAATCTGACAAGGTGAAAAAATGCCGGTAAGCAATCTTGACCATATCAATCTTCGGGCGCCGCGTGACTCGCTGGACCAGCTGCGTGACTTCTATTGTGATGTGGTTGGTCTCACTGTCGGCCGTCGGCCGCCGTTCCCTGAGCAAGGGTATTGGCTGTACGCTGGCGGACAGGCAGTGGTTCATCTTAGTCTGACAGGCGAAGTGGGGATGCCGGCAGCCGATGTGCCCGCTTCATTCGGCCATGTAGCATTCGCTTGTTCTGATCAAACTGCATACGAACGGCGCCTGGCGGAATCCGGTGTGAAGTACGATGCTGCCGTTGTTCCGGATTTTGGCGTAACACAGCTGTTTTTTCAGGACCCGGCGGGCAACGGCGTTGAGCTAAGTTTTGACAGCGAAGAATCCTAGTTGTCGTTGAATATGTGTTGCATTCGAAGTCAGTTCCAATACTATTGCGCGACGTCTATTTCGTAAACGGGTCCACCCTTAATGAGTACCGACTTGCTGCAAGCCGCAAAGAACACGGTTCGTACATTTCACCAAGCCTTCGATTCAAGCAGTGACAAAGACCTGGCCGGGGTTCTTGCTGCGCACACGTCTGCTGATTATCTGTGGCGTGGCATGCACCCCTTCTACGAACAACAGGGGGCAAATGCCGTGGCCGAGGTTTTCTGGTTGCCGCTGCGCAGGTCGCTGGCCTCACTGCAACGCCGGGAAGACGTCTTCATGGCAGGACAGAACGATGTCGATGGTGGCAAGGCGACCTGGGTCGCCAGCATGGGTCACATGATGGGCTTGTTCGATCATGACTGGCTGGGAATTCCGGCTACCGGCAAAATGGCGTTCCTGCCATACGCGGAGTTTCATCGGGTCGACAACGACAAGATCGTCGAGTCCGCGTTCTTCTGCGATGTCATCAGTGTCATGCAACAGGCCGGACATTATCCTTTACCCCCGCAAACCGGCGCTGCATTCCTGCACCCGGGACCTCGTACGCACGATGGAATTCTGCTCGATCCGCAGTCATCTGAAGAAGGCGAGAGAACAATGGGACTTGTAAACGGAATGGTTGCCGATCTGAGCGCGCTCAACGTGGGCGATGCTTACGACTGCCCACCAGAATTACTCGCCAAAACATGGCACGACGACATGATCTGGTACGGGCCCACGGGAATCGGTGCAACTTATACAATTCCGCGTTACCAGGAACAACATCAATATCCATTCCGGCGGCACATAAAAGACAAGGTATTTAATGGCCACATTGCGCGCTTCGCCGAGGGCAACTACGCCGGCTTTTTCGGCTGGGCCAACCTGACGAATACGCCATCCGGCGGTTTTCTCGGCCTGCCGGGCAACGAAGTTCGTGCCGATATGCGCGTGGTCGACATCTACCGACGTGATGGCGACAAGCTGGCGGAAAACTGGGTCTTCATCGACCTCTTACACTATCTGAAGATGCAGGGACTGGACGTGCTGGGTCGGTTGAAGGAACTGCGCGGATCAAGCTGATGATCGCACTCCAGAGCCCGCACATTACCCAAAGTTGCATCACATTTGCGCTAGCGAAGCGATCCCACAGGCGGCGGCGGATTGTCCTGCCAAACCGTTTTTGATTACGTCTCCGGCTCCGGGCAGCCGACGCGGAAGGCGAATGCAGCAAGCGCACTCACGATCCGCACCAGACCGTTCTTCCTTAGTTGCAAGCCCCGCCTATACTCAAAGGCAGTCGGGGTCTAACGGTTAAAACCGAATCGCACGCCGTAGGTTCTTGGGTTCGAATAATTCTGCCCAATCATGTTTTGTCCGAAACGGACAGTGCGGTTAACAATTTCTTCGTCGCCAGCATTATCAATAAACGCTTCGACAAACCATTCCTTGTTTGAAAAATACGTCAATCGAAGATCAACCTTCGTGTAAGCATCCTGTTCGCCGAAAACATAGTCGATGTCGTTTGTCGAATAATCACCTGAGTAATAAATGTTTCCCGACGGGCTAAGCAGACCATTGGCCATCTCGATATCATAGATTGCGCCCAAACCGAATGTGACGTCTGGCGTCAGTGGAATTCGGCCACCGTCGAGATTATTCGCCGTGCCGGAAACAGGCTCCGATACGCTGTAATTGCCAAACTCGGCGTCAGTAAACGAGGCACGAGCCGTTATCAACAGATTATCTGCTGCGGACCAATCGGCTTCGAACTCCAAACCGGTTGCTGTAGCTTCGCCGGCGTTGGTTGAAATTGCCAGTGTTGTAGCGCCTACGTTTACAAACTCCTGAGCGAGCAAGTCTGTGAATTCGTTACGGTACAACGCAACGTTTAACCTCAGATTTCCGTCAAGTAATAAACTCTTGGAGCCCAATTCGTACGCATCAACCAGCTGCGGGCCGAAAGATGCCCCCCCGGTCACGGCGTCAGCACTATTGTTGAACCCACCTGACTGAAATCCAGTGGAGGCAGACGCGTAAAACAAGCTGTCATCCGACACATCAAATTCAGCCGCTACTTTCCAGGTAGTTTCGTCGAAAGTCTCACTGTCGTTAAAAACAGTCCGCGGCGTTACGCCATCAGCTTCGAAGAAAGTCGCGGGTGTTGTATGCGCACCAGTTGTGACTCGAGAAAAGTCTTTTTCGTCTTCTGTGTAACGAACGCCTGCCGTAAGTCGGAAAGTGTCTGATACGTCGTATGTGGCCTGCCCATAAACTGCATATGAGGTTGTTTCGACGGTAGCCAACGCGTCGAAGTCGGAGAAATATCCGGTTGCGACGGTTCCATCAGGTGTATTCGTCACAGGGTCTGTGTTGAAAAAGCGATCGAAAATGAACAGTCCCTCTTTGTCTTCCTGTAAGAAATAGGCTCCAGCAGTCCATCTGAGTGGCCCATCGTTGTTGGAAACCAGCTGAATTTCCTCTGTGGTTGCAGTCACTTCGTCGAATTGACCAGAAATACCACTGCTGAAACTAGAGTAATCTGTATCCTGTGTTCGGTCGGATGAAAAGTCGGCATGGCCAATCATGACTTTCAGTTCGGCAAAGCTCAGGCTGAAGTTTCCTTCCAAATCGACTGTATCCTGTGCATTTTCGAAGTCAGGATTAAAGTCGAAGTCGATGCGATACGGGTCGCCACCGGCAGCACCATTTCCGCCGCCATTTCGTGGATTGACAGGATTAATCGCGGCGTTCAGCACCTCGTTGTAAGTGATTCCATTGCCGTCATTGCTCGGGTCGATCGGCGTGCCCAGCAAGTAGTAACCGAAATCGCTGTTTCCGTTTCCTCCCTGCGACCACTGACTTGCGCGTAACGTAAAATCTACGGTGTCGCTCGGCTCCCAACGAAGTTGAGCTCGGAAATACGTCTCGTCCTTGTCACGTAGACCCGCGTCAGGGTTGAATGTGTTTTCGATGATGAAATCATTTTGATCGATGGCACCGGTCAGTCGCAGGAACACGTTGTCTGACAACGGCAGATTGCCATACATCTCGAAGCGTCGCCGATTAAAGTCACCCAGCGTAACATTGCCACCGTACTCGGTGTCTGCCGAAGGCTGCTTGGAAATAATATTGATTGCCCCACCAAAGGAATTTCGACCGTATAGCGTCCCCTGAGGTCCGCGTAAGACCTCGACACGCTCAACATCAACGATCGATGCCAACGCCTGTGACGACAGGCTGCGGTAAATGCCATCAACATAAAACGAAATAATTGGATCTTGCTGAATAGAGATGTTTTCCGTACGTGCGCCCCGAATCGCCGGGCGTGCATCAGTTCCTGACTGACCAAATTGTAGTCCTGGCGCCAGCTTCTCCAACGTCGAGATGTCGGTTACCCCGGCGGCTGTGAGAGCGTCACCGGATATCGCGGTGATCGCGATAGGTACATCTTGAACATTCTCCTCGCGTTTTTGCGCCGTCACCGTGATTTCTTCCATACGGTTGTTGCTTTCATCCTGAGCAGCTGATGGTGCTGCAATACACAAAGCAAGCGCAGAGGCGCCCATGAAGCGCGAAAGCAAGCGAGTGATATTTGTGTTGTTCATCAATGTAACCCCCTAAATGGCACGCACTGCCAAAGTTGAATTCGTTCGATTGTCCTGCGAGCACCTAAAGTGCCTCAAAGCCCTATCCAGAGCGCGTACCAACTGAATTCGAATGCATCGTATTTCCGTTAGAATAAATAGTTTTTTGTGACAGCATACGCGACTGAATCTTGCCGAAAATGTACTGCGAATGCAAGCTCATTCTGAGAATGGCACACGACGTCACCAGTCTTGACAGATAACTTGGCGCTGGGATCGAGGCCGTGTATGGCGTTTTCGAGCGCCGCACGACCAGGCACGACGCGCAGAAACGCGATTTAATGATGCGTTCTAGACACCTTCAGTCCACCCGTCGGCCCGATGTCCAGCGGCCCATACCAAATGAAGTTCACGGTTCAGCAGATCGACAAATACGCGGGGCCTTGTGATGCGGATAAGCGGCCACAAGGAGTTTCATCAGATCGGGTTGAGGGTGTTTCTTATTCTCTAAGTGCAGGTTTGGCACTAAGAGTTTTTCCGATCGGCTTTAATCAATTAATTGCGCCGCCTTCGATTTATACCGGGCGACGCGCAAGTCTGCCTGGGCCTGGTGGCCGGCGAATCCTTCCAGTGCGCAAAGGCGTGAGCAGTATTCACCGACAGTAGCAGTCGCTTCAGGCGATACGCGCTGGTAGGTGCAGGTCTTTATAAATTTCCCAACCCAGAGGCCGCCGGTGTATCGGGCAGCGAGCTTGGTCGGCAGTGTGTGATTCGTGCCGATTACCTTGTCGCCGTAGGCGACATTGGTTTCCGGTCCGAGGAACAAGGCGCCGTAGTTGGTCATATTCTCCAGAAAATAGTCCGGATTGTGCGTCATGACCTGAACATGCTCGCTCGCGATCCGATCTGCCTCTGCGAGCATTTCTTCCTCTGTATCGCACAGGATAATTTGACCGTAATCGCGCCATGCCTGACCGGCGACGTCCGCTGTCGCCAGCGTTTGTAATTGGCGCTCAATTTCTGTCTGGGTGTCTGCAACCAGTTTTTCTGATGTGGTGAGCAGAATAGCCGGCGAGTTCGTGCCGTGTTCGGCCTGGCCAAGCAGGTCGGTTGCGGCCATTTCACCATCACAGCTGTCGTCCGCGATAACCAGCGTCTCTGTAGGGCCGGCAAACAGGTCGATACCGACACGGCCATAGAGCTGACGTTTGGCTTCGGCGACAAATGCGTTGCCCGGGCCAACCAGCATGTCCACGGACGCGATGGTTTCTGTACCCAAAGCCATGGAACCGACAGCCTGAATTCCACCGAGGCAATAGATTTCGTCCGCGCCACCCAGGTGCATCGCCGTGACGATGGCGTCATTCGGACCGCCGGAGTGGGGCGGCGCGCAGGCAATCACGCGCTTTACACCGGCAACCTTGGCCGTCAGCACACTCATATGCGCACTGGCAACCATAGGGTACTTGCCGCCCGGAATGTAGCAGCCGACACTGTTGACCGGGATGTTCTTGTGGCCCAACGTCACACCTGGAAAAGTCTCTACTTCGACGTCGTGCAGTGATGCCAACTGAATCTCGGCGAATTTGCGAATCTGAGTCTGTGCAAACTTGATGTCGTCAATTGTTTGTTCGGGCAAGCGTGCCATAGCCGCCTTGACTTCATCATCGCTCAGGCGAAAAGACTCAGGCGACCAATCGTCGAATTTTTCGGACAACTCGCGCACGGCAGTATCGCCGCGTGTTTCAATGTCTTTGAGCGTTGCTTCGACGGTTGCCTTCACTTTGGCGTCCATATCGGCAGCGGCTTCTTCGCTGATGCCGGGCTTTATAACCTTAATCACGATAGTTTCCTCAAAAAATCAGGTGGTCGTTGTTTCAGTCGATTAGACGCGGCGCTTGTGGATGGTCGCCACCACGTACGATGTAGGCTTCGGTAAGTTCAGCGCCTTGGTTTGAAAATGCGCGCGGCATGCCGATCGGGATCGTGAACACGTCACCGGGTCCGATCTTGACGTCGCCGTCAGTCAGGTGAACGGTCAGCTGGCCGTCCTGTACCAGGATGACTTCTTCTTCCTCTCGCGCATTTTGTTTGGTCGAGGTGCCGGGGTCGACCGCTATGTGACGCAAATGGAAACCATGCGGCCAGGCCATTCGACCCGCATCCAGGCGCTCACCGGGCGATGCGGCACCGATGATCGGGTATTCCTTGAGGCCCGCGGGCACGATTTCAGCATCGGCAACGGGCTGCAGATTGCTGTGCGGCACAACGCAGTCGGCTATTTCGTCGGCAGTAAGGCGCCGCATATTCGTGACGTCCTCGGCCGTAGTGGCAGCCATGGCCTTCTTATCCTTTGGAATCGTTTCGCCTTTGGTCGTGTCGACGAGGCTGCCGTCTTCCAGGAGGATTAGGCCGTATTCCCTGGCCGAGTCGAAAACGTACGGCGCCCATGTCACGTTGCCTGGATTATCGCCGCCGAGCACGGCGAACATGTAGCCGACGTCATCGCCGACATTCTTGAAACCGCGGAATACGTGGATCGGAATAGAAATAGTGTCGCCCGGGCCCAGCACGACTTCGCCGTCCTCACACTCCGGTCCAAGGTAGAACGCCCAGGTGCCCTTGTGTATGACAAACACCTCGGCCGTCTGGTGACTGTGCTGAGAGTTGATGCAACCCGGCGGCTGGCGGGCGCCGCCAATATTGAAACCGTGCGGAATGTTGATATGCACGTGTTGGTCTGGACTCTCGGCAACACCGGGTCCAATAATCGTAAAATTTTCTTTCGCCTGACGACCCGGCGTGCGCGTGTCGATGAACGCCGTGGTGCAGGGCTGTAAATCCTCGTATCGCACGAGACGTTCCGCAAGCATCTTGGAAAATCGGGTTTGAGCGAGCGGGGCCTGGTCCATATGATCGTAATCCTTCGGCGTGCATTTGCGGCATTTTGCTTCGCAAGAATGTACTGCGAATGCAAAAAGAATTCAACACTTCTTGCGCCAGAAAGGTAAAAATGTGCTGCAGTGCTGTATATTCCGTAGGAAGTCACCCTGCATTCGAAGTACAATCCGCACGCTTCGACATTGAATTGGATCCGGAAAGGACGGTTATGACAGCGACGCACAAGGGCGCCTACGGCGCCAACGACGATCTCGTCGATTACATCCTCGGCATTACTTTCGAGATCTGGGAGGAGCGTGGAATCGACCTGATCCAGCAGTACTATGGCCCGGACACCGTAGTCTACAGCCTCGAGGGAATTACGCACGGCTCAACGGCAATGATCGATGGCACCAATGCCGTGCTGGAGGCTTTCCCGGACCGGCTATTGCTCGGTGACGACGTGATCGGCAAGGGTGATAGTCGTTCTGGCTACTCCTCGCATCGTGTTCTGAGTCCCATGACCAACATGGGTGACTCGACGTTCGGCCCGGCTACCGGGAAGGCCGTGCGCATTATGAACATGGCCGATTGTGTCGTGGAGGAGGGCGTCATCACGAAGGAGTGGCTCGTGCGTGACAACCTGGCATTGGTTCGTCAACTTGGATTCGACGTCCAGGAAAGCGCCGCCCTCCTCAAGAGCAAACACACGCCTGAGCTGACCGCCTGGTTTGTCGAAGAGACCGAACGCCTGTCGAGTTCAGCGACGGCAGCAGATAAGGCGGTGCGAGGCAATGCTGGCTCCGACCCGGAACAGTTTTCGCAGCAGGTTCTCAATGCGCTTTGGATGACAGGCGATGCGACGAGCATTGAGTCGGCCTACGCACCGTATGCGGTGTTGCACCGTTCCCCAATCGAAATTGTCTCGGGTCGCGTCGCCATCGCTGAGCACTATGCGGGCTTGCGTGGCGCGTTCGACTGCACCGCTGCCAGCGTCGATCACATTGCCGTCCAGGCCGCCGGTAAGCACGCTCTCCATGTCGCTGCGCGCTGGTCGGTGTGTGGAATACACGCCGGCGAATATCTGGGGGTCGCCGCGACAGGCAAACCGTTCTACATCATGGGCGTCAGCCACCGCCGGATCGTGGACGGCCGCATCGCTGTCGAGTGGACCGTGTTTGACAGCCTCGCGCTACTGAGCCAGCTTCTGTAACCATGCCTGAAAAGCGCAGCATCATCGATGCCCACCATCACTTGTGGAACCTTCGAGCGTGCCACTATCCGTGGCTCATGGCGCGCGGCATAAAACGATTCTTCGGCGATCCGACGGCAATTCAGAAAGACTATTTGGTTGCCGATCTTCTCGACGATGCTGCCGACTATGAACTCGCAGCATCGGTACACGTGCAGGTTGGTGTTGCGCCTGGCGATGAGCTGAATGAAACCGCCTGGCTGCAAAAGACTGGCGATGATACGGGCCTGCCAAGCGCAATCGTTGCGTTCTGCGAGCTCGACTCTCCGGAGGCGCCGCAGTTTCTCGGTGCGCAACTCGAGTTCTCACGTCTCAGAGGAGCACGCCAAATTATCGGTCGTTCCGACGAGGAAGATGCGGTCACCGGCAGCGGCAAATTGGTCGACAATCCGGTGTGGCGCGAAAATCTCGGTTTGCTCGGTGAACTCGGACTTTCCTTTGACTTACAGCTAACACCGGGGCAGGTGCCGCGAGTTGCGGAGGCGCTGGCGGATACGCCGGATACAGACATCGCGCTGTGCCACTGCGGTTCGCCGTGGGACCAGACGAAGGCCGGAATCGAATCATGGCGAGAGGGACTTCGTTTGCTGGCATCGCTGCCAAACGTCTACTGCAAGATCTCCGGTTTCGGCATGTTCGATCACAATTGGACTGTCGATTCGATTCGTCCAATTGTCGAGTCCTGCATCGAAATCTTCGGCGTTGAGCGCGCCATGTTCGGATCGAACTTTCCGGTCGACAAGCTGCACGCAAGTTACAGCCAGGTGTGGAGTGCGTACGAGGAACTCTCGGCGGGTCTGAGCGCGCAGGAACAACAACTTTTATTTGGCGATACCGCCCGTAATTTCTACCGGATCGATTGAGCCAACGCGTTAGCGCCGGCCAGCATCATCGACTGATCGGAGCTGAGCAAAAACAGGCTGGCACCCGCGTCTCGCCAGTCGGGTATTTCATCCGGATTTGGTGTGAACATCCCAACGGCCGTGCCGGCAATTTTTCCGGCTGCACATATGTCGCGAACAGTTGCGACCACTTGCTTGTCCGAAACGCTTTTTTGCATCGCGACGGCGAGATCTGCGCGGCCGACGAATAAGGCATCCACGCCTTCGACCGCGGCAATCTGAGCGACGTGCTCCAAAGCAGCAATATCCTCAATCTGTACGACGACGGTGGTCCGTTCACGACTGTCGGCCATGTGATCGGCCATGGACTTGGTCGTGTATTCGGCGGCGCGAGATGATCCGGCGTAGCCGCGACCACCTTCGCCGAAGTGAGCGGCTTTGACTACCGCTTCTGCCTGCTCGGCGCTCGTAACATGCGGAACGAGAACGCCGCTTGCACCGCTGTCCAGCGCACAGCGAATTTCCGTCGACGAATCGTTGGCAATTCGCACGAGGCTCGGCCGATCGGCTGCACGAAACGCACTCACGCAGAGATCGACTTCAAGCCTGCCAAACGGTGCATGTTCGGTATCGATGCAAAATACGTCGAGTTCAGAGAGGCTGAGTACTTCGGCGATGATCGGCGGTCATGTTTTGCTCTTTGGCAATTTCATCATTTTTATATACTTGCGCCAGGGTTTCGATCACATAGCGGCATTGTTGGGGGAAGTTTAGCGCCACCTCAACAAACTTGCGCCGGCCATGGGCAAGACAGT
>RCNG010000286.1_pt1 | contig 22110 bp, 14 predicted proteins | sample 2041371 | NCBI WGS metagenome assembly RCNG01 (sample SAMN09708227, study PRJNA481090) | Marine sediment metagenome, whole genome shotgun sequencing project. | biome: marine sediment; feature: ocean; material: sediment; isolation source: Sewage treatment plant 1 marine sediment (STP1) ... | reverse complement strand
ACCCGCGTGAAGTCGTCCCACGTGAGCGCCGACCACCCCGGCGACCATGTCGCAACGCCCAGAACCACTCGTGCCAGCACAAGGGCGAGCACCGTCAGAATGATCAAGGTGCGTTGCTGCGGCGCCGACAATGAGGGCATGAGTGGAAGGCTAGAAGGTCGCCTCGTCGTTTGCTCGCGCCATCGCGCGCGGCCGGCCCTCGATTTCCACGCCCGAATGCCACTACTTTCTGTAGCGGCACCCCTAGCGTTCCGTCCAACGTGATGACCCTGAGAGCCCTGCTCATATTGGTCGCCGTGGCGCTGTTCGCCACGCTCCCGACCGCCGCTTCCGCCTCGACCCCCTCCGACACGGGGGTCAGTCTCGCGTCGTTCAACGAATCCGAGGGGTGCCCGCCCGGTATGCCCGGTCCGCTCAAGGCGGACGCCGGCTCAGGCGCCGTGCTGGTCGGCCAGGTCATCCACGGACCCTGGGGCGACTTCTTCGGGCGAAACCAGAACCAGGTCTACAACTCGCTGAAGACCTGGCGGATCGCCACGTCGAGCAAGTACGTGCGAATCCACGAACGAGCGTGGCCGGCCGCCCAACTCGTCGACGCTCGCCTCATCGCCGCTGCCAACGCCGGGCAGTACTACACGCTGATCAGCGCCGGTTCCTGGTTCTGGCGCACCGTCGGTGGCACCAATCGGTTCTCCGAGCACGCCATCGGCACCGCCATCGACCTCAACCCGCAGCAGAACCCCTACAGCCGCAGCAACTACCTGCGCACCAACATGCCGTCGTGGTTCGTCGACTCCTTCGTCGACTCCGGCTGGTGCTGGGGCGGCCAGTGGGTCAACGTCAAAGACGCCATGCATTACTCGTGGAGCGGCCCCGGCCAGACCCCGGGCTACCCCGGCCGACCCGCACCGTACCCGCCGCTGACCAACCCGGCTCCCTACAACCGCACGGGGTTCTCGGGCACCGTGGCCGTCGGCGTGGTAGCCGGGGCGCAGTACGGCATGGCCGACTTCTCCGGCGACGGATCCGCCGACCTCTACCGCATCCGGCCGTATGGGTCGGGGAGCCGTCTCGAAGCCGCCGGGTCGCAATCCGGCTTCACGGTCATCGGCTACCGCAAAGATCTGCCGTTCTCGGCCGACGACCCCATCCTTGTTGCCGATCACGACCGCAACGGCAAGCCCGACCTCTGGGTCGTCGACGACTCAGGAGCGACCGTCCGCCTCACTGTGTGGCACTACGCCGACGGCTACACGAACCCCACCGTGATCACCACCGGCGCACCGGCATCCGACGACTACTCGATCACGATGCACGACGACGACTGGCTGCCCGACCTCGTCACCATCACCCGCACCGGCGAGACCGTTGCGAGAGTGTGGAGTTCGGCGTCCGGGTATGCGACCAACACCGCCACGTACAACCCGGGGGTCGGCCAGACCGCCGACGGCTGGTCGCTGCTCATCGGCGACTGGGACGTCAACGGCCTCACCGACCTCTACGCGGTCCCCGACGGCACCGACGTCACCGTCCGGGTTGCCACGCAGAGTGGTTCGCTCGCCGACGTGCCGACCGGTGTCGACATCGGCGGAGCGGCCGAGGTGCTGATCTCTGACTTCGACGGCGACGGCCGCGACGATCTCCATGTGCTCAGCGGCAGCACGATCTCGGTTGCGCTCGGCGGGACGAGTGGGTCCGGATCGCTGTCGAACTGGTTCATCCCGGATAGGCCGATCCCGTGGGACGCCGGGCCCGAGTGCGTCGGTCCCGAGGACTGCGACCGCATCGGCTACGTCGATGAGAACGGCGAGTGGTTCCTCATCGACGAAGTGGCGAGCGGTGCAGACAAGACCCAGTTCTTCTACGGCAAGCCTCGCGACGTGCCGTTCGCCGGCGACTGGAACTGCGACGGCATCGACACGCCGGGGCTCTACCGCAAGAGCGACGGCTACGTGTATCTGCGAGACAGCAACACGCAGGGCATCGCCGACCTCGACTACTTCTTCGGCAACCCGGGCGACACGCCCATCGTCGGCGATTTCGACGGCGACGGATGCGACACGGTCTCGATCTACCGCTCGTCCGAGCAGCGGTTCTACATCATCAACCACCTCGGCGACGGTGCCGCCGGACTTGGCGCCGCCGACTTCAGTTTCCAGTTCGGCAACCGCGGCGACACGCCGTTCTCCGGCGACTTCGACGGCGACGACATCGACGAAGTGGCGCTGCACCGGGCCTCGACGGGGTTCGTCTACCTGCGCAACACGCTCGACACCGGCATCGCCGACCAGGAGTTCTTCTACGGCAACCCGCGTGACGTTCCGATCGCCGGAGACTGGGACGGCGACGGTGTCGATACGGTCGCGGTCTTCCGCCCGTCGGACGGCAACTGGTATCTCAAGCTCGCCAACGCCCAGGGCAACGCCGACCACGGCATCCACTTCCACAGCCACGACGACGTAACCCTGCCGGTCGCCGGCTACTTCGGCACGCCGTAGGCCGTTTCAAGCCTTGCGGGAGATCCCGATCGTCTCGTTGTACTTGAACGCCTTGCCCGCCGCCGGGGGGAATGGGAACGAATAGCGGCGAACCGATTCGAGTCCGTGTGCCTCCTCGATCCCGCCAATGGCGTCCCAGTCGACGAACTCGACATGCGTGGAGTCCGAGGCGAAGCCGGCCTCCTGCGGCACGATGATCACGACTTGCCCGCCGGGGCGGAGATAGGGGAGGTGGCTCCCGACGAGGTCGCTCGCCTCGTTGTGCGTCATGTGCTCGAGTACGTGAGCGAACAGCAGCGAGTCGTAGCGATCGGGCTGTGCATCCGGGCAGTCGGGGAACTCTGTGGAGGTGTACGCGGTGAAGCCACGGGCTCTCGCCTCGGCGACGGAGTGCTCGCTGAGATCAACGCCGACCCCGTTGCCGTCGAGATGCCCCAGGTTCCGCCCGATCCCGCACCCAACGTCGAGCACATACCCGAGGTCGAGTCGCCGCAAGTTCCACTTGTACGGCGCCTGCGTGTTCAGCACCCGCTTCCACCGCTCCCCTTTGAGCCGTTCGGTATAGGCCGCATCCTCACAAGTCATGAGCGGGAGGGTACAAGGCCGGGACCGCCGGTCTCGGCAGCTCGCGCGCCGGTTGCGCTCTGACCCCCCTCCGCCTCGCTGCGCTCGGCACCTCGCCCTGAGGGGGAGGACACGGATCGTCCGGCACTGACGGCGGAGTCCTGGTGCCGAGCCCCCCTGCGTCGTCGCTCGCGCTCCTCCGCGTCCCCCCGCCCGTCCTTCGGGGGGACGGCATGAGGACGGGGATCCGATTTGATCTGTCAGGCTCGCTGAGAGCGGCTCGTCCCTCTGAGGGGGAGGAGGCGGAAGTGGAGGACTGCGCTACGACCCCAGTCTTGCGATCTTCAGGTCGTGGTTTGCGGCGTCGTAGTAGGCAATCATCGGCATGCCGAGAGGGTCGGTCGCAAGCGACGCATACTCGCCCACGCTCGGCCCCGCATCGACCGTGGTAATGCTCGACGAAGTGCACGCGACGTTGTCGCAGTGGGCCACCTTGAGAGCCCCGCCGGTGTGATAGGCGATGAACGGTAGGCCGTCGCCGCCGATGTCCATCGACACGAAACTGGCTCCCTCCGGGGCGACAGTGACGGTTGTCGACGTCGCACAGGTGAGGTCGTTGCAGTGGGCAGCCTTGAGCGACTCCTTGTGGTCCGGATCCGACCCCTCGCTCTCGGTGCGTTCGGTGTAGGCGATGATGGGAAGATCGTCCGTTCCGATGGCGATGGAGGCGAAGCCGTGCCCGTCGAACGCGGGGACCCAGAACTGGACGGTCGATTCGGTCCCGGCCGCGCACGTTGGTTCGGAGCAATGTCTGGCCGTCAGCTCGAACGCCGTGAGTCCGAACTCGTAGAACACGAGAATCGGCAGCCCGTCGATGCCGACCGCGATATCGAACCGGTTGAAGCCGGTGCTCTGTGCGATCCGAACGCGGTCGGTCGTCACGCAGGACCAGTCGTCACAGTGCGCGATCCAGAGCCCATGGTTGTGCTGGGCGTTGACGTAGACGATGTACGGATTCCCGTCGACGCCAGCTGCCATCGCCGACAGGACACCGGACTGGTTCGGCTGCCCGATCGGAGGGGGCTCGACGGGGTCGACGACCGAGTACGAAACCGTCGAGCAGCGATCGTCACTGCATTGTCCGAAGACGAAACGTCCTCCGTCATTCTCGTGGAAGCTGAAGCTCGGCGTCCGGCTCGCGTCCGAGAGCATCGTGGTGTGATCACTGACACTCCACGGTTCGAGATTGGTATCGGATTGAGTACACGTCGAGTCACCGCACAGGGTGATGGCGAGCTGATACGTGTCCCACGACGTCTTCGTTCCCTGACTGACGATGGCTCGCCCATTCGTCGAGTACCCGAGTGAGGCGAACTTGCCCAGTTCGACCGGCCCCGACCTCGCGGTCACGGTCCAGTCCCGATCAGCGGCTTTCACGCTGTCGATGCCGAAGTTCCCGGCCACCGGGATCATGCTCGAGATGCCGTAGTCGAACGCCTCGTCGGCGTTGCCTTGGGTGTTGGTGTACCGCAGGTACATCCGAGCTTCGGACGGCCGGAAGATGCCGGGGCTGTCGATGCCGTCGTGGTTCCAGTCGCCGGCGATCAGGCGATCACCCGGGTCACCGAAGTAGAACTCGAACTCGGCGATGCCCTGCGTATTCGAATTGCGGAAGTACACGAGGCCGGTCGATTCGCGATGCAACCCGACCGTGTCGGTGCCGTCTCCGTTGAAATCGCCGACGAACGGCTTGTCTCCCGGGTTCCCGAAGTGGAAGTCGTAGTCCGCCGCACCCAACCCGCCGTCATCGGATCCGAGTTCGTTGATGATGTAGACGCGTCCCTGCGATGGGCGGTAGATCGACACGGTGTCGCAGCCGTCTGCGTTGAAGTCACCGGCGATGGGGATGTCGCCGGGATTCCCGAAGTAGAACCTGGTGTCGGCGTTGCCTTGGGTGTTGGTGTTGCGCAGGTAGACGTATCCGTCGGACTGGCGATAGAGCCCGGGCGCGTCGATGGTGTCACAGTCCCAGTCGCCCATCATCGGATAGTCGCCCGGATTCCCGAAGAAGAACGATGTGGTGAATCCGTCTGGGCCGCGCAGGTGCCACTCACCGGTCGCCGGATCGACGAGGCCGACGAGGGCATCGTCCACGATCACCGCCTGGGAGGCGCCAACCGGCAACACCGCCATCACGAGTGCCGAAACCACCAACAGCGCGCGCCACGTGCGTCCCACAACAACTCCCTCTTGGCTCCTACCAGTGTGCGATCGACGTCCGCGCCGCGCAAGGGCCATTCGAATGTGGCCCCCGGCGGTCGCCGCGTGTGAAGCCGATTGGTGCGCGCCCAGAGCGTCTTTCGCTCAAGGGGTGAAGCTGCCAGCGACTGGGATCCAGTCGGGTTTGGCTGCGGGCCACGTGAACTGGGAGTCGGCGTTGCCCTCGGTCAGAGTGTGGCGGAAGTAGAACACCGTGTTCGATGGACGGAACACCGCCGGAGTATCCGTCCCGTCTACCACGCCCCAGTCGCCGGCGACGAAACGATCCCCGGGGTCCCCGAAGTAGAACTCGTCGTCCGCGATCCCGGTCGTGAGCGTGTTGCGGTAGTAGAAGAATCCGGTCGACGCCCGATGCAAACCGATCTCGTCGACGTCGTCGCCGTCCCAATCGCCGACCACCGGCTGATCCCCGGGGTTGCCGAACAAGAAGCTGTACTCGGCGGCACCGAGCCCGCCGTCGCTCTCACCCAACTCGTTGATGACGTAGAAGCGCTGCTCGGACGGGCGGTAGATCGACACCGTATCGAACCCGTCACCGTCGAAGTCGCCCGCCAACGGCACATCACCCGGATTCCCGAAGAAGAACCGGACGTCGGCGTTGCCCTGCGTGTTGCTGTTCCGCAGATACACGTACCCGTCGGACTGGCGATACAACCCCGGGGTCTCGACCCCGTCGCCGTCCCAGTCGCCCAGGAACGGGAAGTCACCCGGATTCCCGTAGTAGAACGAGTCGACCACACCCCACGCGTCGCGCAGATACCACAACCCCGTCGACGCATCGACCAAACCAACCGGCCCCAACGGCTGCGGCCGCCACTGAGCCGCGTAGTTGTGGGGGCCGACGAGTGTGCTCGTGATGTTCGATGCCCCGGTGCCGTCGGGAGCCGCGACGTAGACATCGCTACGTGACGACATCGTGGGTGTCGAGTAGGCAAGGTGGGTGCCGTATGCGGACCAGGAAGGGGCGAAGAATCCCGCTCCGACCGTGAGCGTGACCGGAGCGCCGTTACCAAGAGCGTCGGCGATGACCGTGGTTGAGTCGATGGCGTAGTTGCCGGTCGACTGGATCGCCGCAAGTGCGCCGTCGGGCGACCACCAAAGCCGCCAACCACCGCCACCCGACCACAGCTCGATCGGCGAGCCGCCGCCATTCGGATCGATCACGTAGACGGTGAAGAGGCGCTGATGGGGGCCACAGCCGTCGAGCGTGGCCACCATGGCCAGCTTGGATCCATCAGGAGACCACGTCGGGCCGGTCTGTGCAATCTGGAGGTTCGGTTCTTCCGGATCGAGAGAACCGCCGGTGAGAACGCGGCGGTCGGAACCGTCGCTGTTCATCACATGGATGCGTGACGGAATCGTGACGCGCCAGTCAAGGCAGCCCCCTACGCCTTCGGCGCCGAGACCGGAGGAGAACGCGATCTGGGTGCCATCCGGCGACCAAGTCGGGTCCCGGTCGTTGGCTCGGTCGTTGGTCAGACGCACCGGGTTGCGCCCGTCGCCGTCGGCCACGTAGATCTCATCGTTCCCATCGCGGTTCGTGACGAACGCGAAGCGGGACCCGTCCGGCGACCAGGCGCCTCCGGGGCTCTTTGCCGCGTCGTCGGTCACATTGACGGGGTCACCGGCGGTCGCCGGGACGATGTAGACGTCGACGCGGTACTCACCACCGTCGGGAGGGTCGAGGCGCAAGTTGTAGGCGAGGTGCGTACCGGTGGGGGACCATCTGGGGCTGGTTGTCTCCCATGGATCGTTCGAGACGTTGCGGGCGGTGCGCGCAGCGATATCGGCGACGTAGATCTCACTGTTGCCATCCTGCAGCGACGTGAATGCGATCCGGGATCCGTCGGGAGACCACACCATTCCCTGACCGGCGTCGGGTCCGGTGGCGACGACGAACGGCTCCGTCGCTTCCAGGGCGCGTACGTAGAGCTTGAGGGAGCCGTCACGCGACGAGAAGAACGCGATCTGCGAACCGTCCGGCGACCACGCCCACGGCCACTCAGCACCGTACCCGGCGGTGAGATTCACCCTGCCGGTGCCATCGGCATTGGCGACATACACATCGACGGCAGGCGATATCGGATTCTCTCCCGACATGAAGCCAACTTGGGGCTGATCTTCGGTCGCCTCGGCTCCGATGGTCGGGATGAGCAGAACCAGCGTCGTCGCTACGACAGTCACGGTTCGACGGAACGATCTGCGGGGAACGCGCACGGTTGCCTCCTGGCCCACGTTCCCATTGGATCACATCGGGATTCTCGTGCCTAGAGCCAAACGCCGCGAGCGTGAGCTTCTTCGCCTCCCTTGCACGAAGTGTGGGGGAGGCGAAGAAGCTCGGAGTACGCTGCCTTTGTAAATGACATCTGCTCCGGTATCGGTCATCACGACGGTGTTCAACGAGGGGGCGTCCATCGAGGCGTTCCTGGACTCGTTGATTCAACAGACGCGCCAGGCGGACGAGATCGTGGTCGTTGATGCCGGGTCAACCGATGGAACGCTCGAACGGCTCGAGGCCGCTGCTGAGATCGATCCGCGCGTAAAGGTCATCGTTGAACCGGGAAATCGTTCCCACGGTCGGAACACTGCCATCGAGAACGCCACCCACGAGATCGTTGCCTGCACCGACGGCGGCGGCCTGGCCGATCCAGAGTGGCTCGAACACCTCGTCGCACCGTTTGCGGACGGCGCCGACTGGGTGGCCGGGTTCTACCGGGTCGAAGCACCGAACGTGGTCGACCGCTGCGTCGGGTTGACGATCACCTACGTCATCGAGGAGGTCGACCCCAGCTTCTTCATGCCGTCCGGGCGTTCGATGGCGTTCACCAAGACGGCATGGCGGGCGACGGGCGGGTTCCCCGAGGAGGCCGAGTTCGGCGAGGACACGCTCTTCGACGAGATGATGCTCGACGCTGACTACCGGCCGGTCTTCGCCGGCGACGCCGTCGTGGCCTGGCAGCCTCCCTCTGGATTCGAAGGCCTCGCACGCACCACGTTCCGTTGGGGAAGAGGCGACGGCGCTGCCCACCTGCGCGGCGACTACTACAAGCGCACCCTCGCCGCGTACGCCGGATCGGCGGCGATTGCAACTGTGCTGGCGTTCACGAAGCCGAAGCTCCTCCCGCTCGCAGCTCTGCCGATCGCGAAGCCCATGTGGCAATCGATCCGCCACAAGCTCCGCCACGAGGAGAATCCCGCCAAGTGGGCCATCCTCCCTGCGGCTCGGATGACGGCGACCACAGCGAACCTCGCCGGCTTCCTCGTCGGTCGCTACCTCGGCGAGTAGCGGCGTTCGCGTCTGCGGCGGTCCGAAACTCCCCGCAATCGGCAGCCAGAGCGACTGGGCCCACGTGAGATGTTCGTCTGCGTTGCCTTCCGTGTCCGAGTTTCGGAAGTCGACGAGGCCGGTAGATGTCTCAGCTCCCGCTTTCGGCGACAATGGCGACGTGCACATTGTCTTCGTCACCACGGAACTCGCTCCACTCACACCGGGCGGTGCGGGCGCGGTCGTCGCGCGCCTGCGCGATCAACTCACCCATGGCGGCGACCGGGTGTCGGTGGTCTTGGTTGCAAACGTGTCGGGCCAGATTCCGGATGGCGTCACCGTGGTGGACGCCGTCGGGGATTTCGAAGCCCGCTCGCGCGACGGCGCTGAGGCACTGGCGGATGTCGCCTCCGCCGACCTGCCAGACGTCATCGAGTTCCAGGACTTCGACGGGCTGGCGTTCCACGCGTTGGCACATCGGAACGAACTCGGCCTCGACCAGATCCCCATCCAGGTCCGGTTCCACGGCCCAGCGGATCTGATGTTCGAGGCAATCGGCATCGAACCTCCCGAGATCGCCACAACGCGGTCGATGGAAGCCTCCGCGTTCCGCATGGCCGACCGGGTCGTGGCCCCATCCGCCAGTGTCGGCGAGTTCGCTGCGAACCGCTACGGACTCGATGACGACCGTGTCGTCGTCGGCGTGCCACCCCCTCCCGACACAACACCCATCGACCTCGCGCCTGCACGGACGCCGATTCTCCTGTGCGTCGGGAGGCTCGGCGAAGTGAAGGGCACGCACGATCTCGTCGCTGCGGCGGTTCCCCTGATGCGCGAGCACCCGGACCTGCGCCTTGTCGTCGTCGGCGAGGACGGCTGGAGCGCCACCGCCCTCAAACCGATGTCGGAGTGGCTCCGGGACGATCTGATCCCCGATGACATCGCCGACCGCGTCGAACTCAGCGGTCGGCACGTCGGGGCGGCGCTGGACGAGCGGATCGCCGAAGCCTGGGCGGTCGTCGTCCCGAGCCGATTCGAGAGCTTCAACCTCGTCGCCCACGAGGCCAGAGCCGCCGGATTGCCCGTGATCGTCCCAAACCTGCCGGCGTTCGAGGGAGTGCTCGACGAAGCCACGGGCGCCCTCGTCTACGACGGAAGTCGTAGCGGACTGACCGAGGCGATGCGGCGGATCATCGAGAGCCACACCGTCCGCGAACGACTCGCGGCTGCTCCGCTGCCCGACTACGGCGACCCGATGGCGCCGTACGAGACGCTGCCCACGATCCGGCATCCACGCAGTCAGGCGGGCCTCGGCACCGCGGCAGTGCAGAGCCTCGAGCGAGACCGGGCGGTCGAAGTGGATGAATCCGCCGACCTGGTCGACGATCGAAGTCGTACCCGGCGCACCGGCTACGACGCGCTCATGTGGCTGTCGAGACCGCAAGCGACCAGCGTCGTGGACGCCATCCCGGCTCGGCTGCGGGACAAGCTCGGCTTCGTTGCCGACTGGCGGGACGAGATGAACCGCCGCGATGTCGCCGCGCAAGCTGCGGCCGATCAGATCCGCGACCTTGTGAAGAGGTCTGCACTCGATGCACGGGTCGCTCGCGGCGAGTTCCCCGATCTCGACGATCCGCGGGTCACCGTCGTGATCCCATGCTCCAACGACGGCTACTACCTCGACGACGCGATCCGCAGCGTTTTCAAGCAGACCGCAACATCGTTCGAGGTGATCGTCGTCGACGACGGCTCCACCGACGCCGAGACGATCGACACCATCGACGCCCTGACGTGGACCCGTACCCGGGTGATCCGGCAAGCCAACCATGGCCTGTCGGCAGCGAGGAACGCCGGCATGGCGGCCGCACGCGGCACCTACGTCGTGCCGCTCGATGCCGACGACGAGCTTGAGCCGCGGTTCCTCGAACGGATGGTCGCCGCGCTCGAGGATGCCCCGAACGCCGCACTCGCCGCATGCCGTGCCCGCCTCTTCGAAGACATCAACGCCATCTGGATCCCCCGGCCTTTCAACCCCTACCAACTCGCGCTGTCGAACTCGATCATCGGATGCGTGCTCCTCCGCCGCGAGGCCTGGCGCACCTCCGGGGGGTACGACGCGACCATGCGAAACGGCAACGAGGACTGGGAGCTCTGGATCCGCCTCGTGCGGGCCGGGTGGGATGTGGTCGAGGTGCCCGAGGTTCTTTTCCGCTACCGCAAGCACGGGATCTCGATGAGCGTTGAGACCGAAGCTCGGTTCGAGGAAGGTCGGGCCGAGATCGTCGCACGACACCGAGAGCTGTACGCATCCGATTACCTCACCAGCATGAAGCGGATCCACTATCCGCTGGTCTCGATCATCGCCGACGCATGGGGAGAGACGACCATGCTCGCAGCGCAGAACCTCGACGACGCAGAGATCATCGTGATCGGCGACACGCCCGGCGCTTGGGAGAGCGTCGCCACCCGGCACGGTTGGCGATCCCGGGTGGCCACCAGCATCGATGAAGCTATTCGGCAAGCGAGCGGCAAGTTCGTCGTCCGGTGGAGCGACACGGTCAACACGGCGCCGCACACCCTGTCAAGCCTCGCCGGTCACCTCGAAGCCGATCCGAACCTCGGAGCGGCGGAGACCAACGACACCGATCCGATCGTGGCCGTGCGTCGCTGGTCGCTTCTCGACCCTGGTGCACCGTCCCGTTTCGCGACCATTGACGTCCCCGGTTCCGGACGCCACCAGTTGTCAATCGCGCAGTTCCCGGACCCCGACTGGATCTTCCCGACCTCGATCGACGACATCATGGTCCAGCGGCAGCGGCCCGAAGAGGAAGGACGCATTCCGGCATGGGTCAGCGAGTGAGAGAGCTCATCATGTCGGTGAAGCGGGCGCTGCTGCCATACATGCCCGATTCCGCGATGGCGCAGTATCGCCTGCGTCGCGAGTTGTTCCGCGCTCGCTTCGGTCTTCGGCGGGCAACGGACCCGTCGGAGGTCAACATCGACGTGATCGCCGACCGTGGGCACGCTCGCCGCTGGCTGCTCGCCACCGGCGACACGGTCCGGGCCGTCGACCCGTCGGCGCTCGGCCCGAGCCCCAGTGACTTCGTCACGATCCCGGACGGCGCCGATCCCAGGTTCGCAGCACGGCTGCTCGCTCGCCGAGGCGTCGATGCCGCCGTTGCCGGAAGGGTCGAAGAGCCGAAGTGGGCCGACCGATCGCACGGCCTGCTCATCCAGCCGGCCGCGATTGTGACCAGCCAAGCGGTACTCGACGAAGTCGGCGGTGTACCGGACGGTCCCACCCCGCTTCCGGGACTGCTCGCCCGCATCACTGACGCCGGTCACCGTATCGCTCTCGACCCGATCACCTCATCTGCCGTCGACCCGGTCCGCCGTGACCCAATCACCGGCGAGGCCGTTGTGATCCTCGCCGCCGTTCCCCTCCACGATGTCGGGGGCGGGAGCCGGGGAGCGCAGATCGCGCTCGAACTCGCCCGCCGCGGCTATCACGTCACCTATGTGAACCGGTACCCGACCTACGAGGACGTCGACCTCGGGCTCCGCTACATCCATCCGCGCCTCGAGCAGTCGGGCTTCGACCGCTTCGAGGCGCAGGTGCTCGCCGGGCGCTGCGTCGACGGCCCCGGCCTGGTCATCGTTGAGATCCCCGAACCCGGGTACGAAGCGCCGGTGGAGGCACTGAGCGAAGCGGGCTGGGAGGTCGTGTTCGACATCATCGACGACTGGAGTGACCAGGCGCTCGGCGGCGATTGGTACGACGAGGGCTTCGAGACGCAGCTGATTGCCAACTCCGATGCCGTGGTGGGTTCCGCACCTGACCTGGTTGCCCGTGCCGCGGCGGTGGGCAGGGACGACGCCGTGCTCGTGCCGAACGCCGTGAACGAAACAGTCTTCGGCGGCGACGCGGGGGAGCGCCCCACCGACCTGCCCGACGGCCCGCTCATCGGCTACCACGGCTCGCTGTATGGCGACTGGTTCGACTGGGATGGCCTCCGAGCCGTGGCGTTGGCCAACCCCGACGCTTCCGTTGTTCTCATCGGGGAAGCACGCGGTGTTCCCACCGACGTCCCCGACAATGTGGTGTTCCTCGGGCTCAAGGCTCAGGGCGACCTGCCCGCCTACCTGAACCGGCTCGATGTCGGTCTGGTGCCGTTCACCGTGACGCCGACCACCCACGCGGTCTCGCCGTTGAAGGTGTTCGAGTATCTGGCGTGTGGCGTGCCGGTGGCGGCGCCGCCCCTTCGCGCGCTCGAAGGCGTCGACGGGGTGATCTTTGATGCCAACCTGGTCGTCGCCGTCGCTGCCGCCCGAGCAGGGCCGCGACCCGACCCGGAAGCGGCGCTGCGCGATCACGCGTGGGGAGCGCGCCTCGCCGACCTGTTCGCCGCAGCGGGCGAAACCTTCGCCGAAGTGACCGGCGACCCGGTGCAGATCGTTCGCCGCCCAGTGGTTCACTACCGCTGGCGGGATCGCCGCGTGTCACGATGATGCCACGAATTCCTCACGACGGCGCCACTCCCCGGGGTCGGCACTCCACGAAGAACCCTGCATGAAGTTGGTTGCCATCATGATGGTCCGGGACGAGCGGACGATCCTCGCAACGAACTTGGCATACCATCGCTCGGTCGGCGTCGAGGAGTTCTTCATTGTGGACAACGGATCGACCGACGGGACAGCCGACATTCTTGCGAACGAGGAACACCGCTACGGCGATGTGCACTGGCGCCTCGAGTCCGGGCCGTTTCGCCAATCTGAGATCACAACGGCGCTCGCGTCCGAAGCCACTGCGGCGGGTGCTGACTGGATCGTGCCGATCGATGCCGACGAGTTCTGGTGGACGGATGGGGCAGACCTGCCCTCCGTCTTGGGCGAGTCGCCGGACGTTGGTGGGTTTCTCTGCCCGGTTGACAACTTCGTTCAACGCCGTTCCGTTCGCCGCGAGCGAACCAGATCGTTGCTTTCGATGACCTACCGGGCCGAACCGACCGGCACGGTCGAGACCGCGCGGGAATTGGTAGAGGTCGGAGAGAGCGGATTCGTCGAGATCGCCTATCCGCCGAAACAGATCTTGCGTGCAACGGCACGCCTTGTTGTCGGCACCGGCAATCACACGGCACTGAACACGGCGGGACCCATCGAGGAGACGTCGACGCTCCGCGTGCTGCACGCGCCCATCCGCTCCCGTTCCAGGCTCGTCCGCCGCGCTGCGCACGGAGACCGCATCGCGGCAGTGAACGCGGACCCGGGTACCGGCTGGCACATGCGTCGCCTGTCTCGACTCGCCGACGAAGGGACTCTGAACGCGGAGTGGGCGGCCAGTTCGCACCGGTTTGGGCAACTCAGTGTGAACGGCCGGCGCCGCGCTCTGGTGCGGGACTACAGACTGAGGAACGCAATAGCGCCGTTCGTATGAGCAACCGCCAGATCTCGCGGTGATTTCGTGCACTTGCCGGAATCTCTGGAGGTCATGAATGCGTCGAAGTGTCGTCCCCATTTCCCGTCTTGTCGCGGCGCCGTTCGCCCTTGCCGGGCCTGCGGGGGCGGTTGAGGCTCCCGAAAGCTTCGGTGCTGTCGACACAAACACGGCGCGCGCTTCCGGACGACCGGCGCAAGCAACGGCTACGTGAACCTCGTGGCAAACGCGGTGGCCGCGGAGTAGGAGCCTCAGGCGGGGACGAGATTCGTTCTCGATCTCCTTGACCCTTTCCGCCAGCGCCTGGCGACGCTGCCACCTTCCCCTGGAGGGAAGGAGAGAGGTGGTGCCGCCTTACCGCAGCGTCCTCGTCCGCCCCCTCGAGGGAGGTGCCGCCGGAGGCGGCGGAGAGGTCGGAGCGGTTCGCGACCCGCCTTCGGCTAGTGGGGGAGGGACTCCAGGTAGCGGACGGTTCGCTCGAGGCCGTCCTCGAACTCGACCTTGGGTTCCCAGCCGAGGATGCTGCGCGCCCGGGTGATATCGGGTCGGCGGCGAGTGGGGTCGGCGTGGGGGAGATCGACGTAGATGCGGTCGGTGTCGTCGATGAGTCCCGACACCTGGTTGGCCACATCGGCCATCGTGCGCTCGCTCGGATTCCCAAGATTCACGGGTTCGGTCTCGTCCGACTCGGCGAGGCGAATCAGGCCGTCGACGAGGTCGTCGACGAAGCAGAACGAGCGCGTCTGGGAACCGTCTCCGAAGATCGTGAGCGGTTGCCCGGAGAGAGCCTGGGTAATGAAATTCGTGATCACACGGCCGTCGTCGGGTGCCATGCCCGGTCCGTAGGTGTTGAAGATGCGGGCGATACGAGAGTTCGCGAAAGCGCCGGATCGCCGGTACGCGAACACCATCGCTTCGGCGTAGCGCTTCGCCTCGTCGTAGCAAGCCCGGGGGGAGGTGACGTCGACGTTGCCGTTGTAGGTCTCATTCTGGGGGTGGACGAGCGGGTCGCCGTAGATCTCTGATGTCGAAGCCATGAGAAACACGGCGTCCTTCTGCTTGGCCAGATCGAGCAAGCGGCGGGTGCCCTCGGCCCCGGTTCGCAACGTGCCGATCGGGTCGAGCACGTAGCGAGGCGGCGATGCCGGCGAAGCGAGGTTGAAGACGACATCGAGCGGCCCGACGATCTCGAACGGATCGACGACCGAACCTTCGATGAACTCGACGCTCGGTGGAAGCGGCAACGGGCTCGGGCTCGATAGGTTGTCAAGCACAACGACATCGACGCCTTCGTTCGAAAGACGTTCCGCCAATGTTCGCCCGACGAACCCGGCTCCGCCTGCGATGAGTACCCGATGCACTGCTTGACTCCCGTCCTCAATCTACGTATCCGGTCAGCCGCCGTCGACGAACCGCGAACCCCATGATCTGCGGGCCCAGCCTCGCCCCCGACCGTCGACAGTCTGACACTCGAGCCGTCCTAGCGACATACCGTTCCATCGGCCAACCGGTGGGCCGGCTAAACCCATCGGTGTGACAACCGCCGATGGTCTCCGCCATCAACGGCGCGCCGGTTCGACCGCCGCGTCCGACGGCCGAACGATCAGCCACCACAACGGCAGGCTCATCAGGCAGAGAAGGTAGAGGCCGAAGGCGTAGCGGAACTCGTGGGCCGGAGTCATGGCGGCGACGTTGAGGAGCTGCGCCCCGATGAGGCCGCCCGCCCACAGCAGGGGACGCAGTCGTCGTCGCACCGCGACAGCGATGTAGGTAGCGATTCCGGCGAGGATCACGAGCGCCGGACGCCAGGTAAACCATTCGACACCGGGCTTCTCGATCCACTGGTACTGCGCGAGCGTGAACGAGTAGGCCCGGTCGGAGATCGGGTCCCGGGCGAATCCGAGCGTGTTTGGCGGGATCTCGAACGGCGGGCGATGAAGGTAGCTGCCGTCTCGCGGGAACGGCACGAACAGGAACGACGCCGCGCACCAGCGATGGCCGACGACGGTCGGCACGTGGGTGGCGGCGGTACGCACGACCAGCGATCGATAGGTCCACGGGTCATCGCGCGGCGGCGAGTGGTTGAACTGCGGATGGAACACGAGTGGTGTCGAATCCGAGCATTCGTACTGACCCTGCCAAACGTCGATCGGCGCGATCGCCTCCAACCGTGCCGTGTCGACTTCGTCGAACCACCCCGGATCGTTGGCCACGACCGCGGCAACATCGGGCAGGAACACCTCGGCCGGCTCGATCGTGCCCGGACTCACGGAGAGCGCCGCCAGCAGGACCGCCGGAAGGACGATTCCCACTGCCACGACGGCGCCGCCCATCGCGAGCAGTGGGCGCCATCGGCGCCAGAAACCGACCGCCAACGCAACGGCGATGATCAGCACCGTCACCTTGCCGTTGGCACGCAGCGCCCACATGAATCCGAGGGCGGCTCCGAGACGGAGCGGTCCCCACCACGACGCCCAGAACTGGTTCCGATCCCGGGCGAGGGCGACGAGCTCAGCGAACGCCCACAGCATCGCCAGCGAGTACGGGATGTCCTTCCACACCGTGATCGTGGTTGCCCCGACCATCGGCAGCGACGCGGTCACCCACGCTGCGGCCACCGTCAGCCACCACGGTACGCCCACCTGGGTGAGCCTGCGGGCCACGAACCCGAGCAGGCCGGCGAGTAGCAACACCTGAAGCAGCGTGACGGCCCCGGGGTGATCCCAGACCCTGGTGGCCACCCACATGGAGAATGTGTGGACGATCGGATGGAAGTTGAAGAACTCGAACCGATCGACCTGCCCCAGTTGGTCGATCGAGTCGGACGACATGAAGCCGGGGAACCACCCAAGCCACCAGATGAACAGGGGGAACACGCTCAGCCAGCCGAGCACGAGCGCCCGATTCTCCCGGCTGACTTCGATCGACTTCACGGATGGTCCCCTGTCCGAATTCGAAGGAGATGGTACGTATCCCGACTCCTTGTGTGCGGCATCGCGCTCGTCGCCGATGCGGATCGGATCTACGACATGACGCTGGTACCCTCCCGTTTCCAGGGAATTGCCCTCTCCCTCATTCCACGAGCCAAGTTCTGAAGGAGCACCCGAATGTCACCTGTGCTCGCCTACCTCGATCCTGCAACCGGAACCCTGATCGTTTCCGCGATCGTCGGTGGCTTCGCCGCGATCGGCATGCTGTTCAAGAGGTACTGGTTCCGGATCAAGAGCGTGTTCACCGGCGGCGATTCGACGCCGACGGTCAACACCGACGCGCCGGTCGACGAGGCCTAGCTGTGCCCTTCGCGGAGGTTGTCCTGGATGATGCTGGTGCAGGTGGCCAATCTGAACGCTCTGTAGGCGGGCCGAGAGCTACGGCATCGGCCTGATCCCAAACGCTGCGGACGACCCATGTCGTCAACGAGTGCCCGGGTCTCGTTGCTGAGTCTCGTCGGCTTCACCGACGATCTCCCGTGTGCGTCCGGGTGAGACGGCACGCGTCGACTCAACGCGTTCTGGCATTGTGGACGGTCACGTGGGCAGGCCCGCTCCGAGCGCGTCTCGGACTTTGTCGGTGCGGCTTCTAGACTGCGGCGACCGCAGACCGACCGGCTTCCGAACCAGGATCGGCAGTTCGACGAGGAAGACGATGACCTCCACATACTACGACTCCGACAAGGCGCGCCGCCCGCTCGTCAGCGAGCTCCAGAACATCTGGAACAACCGCTCGCTCATCAGGCTGATCGTTGGTCGGGACCTGACGGTCCGCTACAAGCGTTCGATTCTGGGTGTCTGGTGGACTTTCCTCAATCCGCTGCTCACGACCGGTGTCATGTGGATCGTGTTCGGTCAGTTCTTCAGATTCGAGATCGACGGCGGTGCGACCCCCTACATCGTGTACCTCCTCTCGGGGATTCTGCTGCTCACGTACTTCGCACAGGCAACGCTCGCCGCAGGGTCCGCGATCGTGAACAGCGCGGGAATCCTCACGAAGGTCTACGTGCCCCCTGAGGTGTTCTCGTTCTCAGCCGCCGCGGCAGCCGCAACCAACTTCATGATCAGCTTGATCATCCTGCTGGTTGTCCAGGTCGTCACCGGAGTGGGGATCCCGTGGACGCTCGTGCTCGTGCCGATTCCTGCCCTCGCGATGCTCGCGCTCACTGCCGGCTTGGGACTGCTGATCGCCTCGGCAGCCGTGCGCTTCTTCGATGTCATCGACTTCACCGGGGTCCTGATTCAGGCGATCTCCTACCTCACCCCGACGTTCTACCCGCTCAGCATCGTCCCCGACTCGTGGCTCTGGCTGATCAAGCTGAACCCGCTGTACTCGTATCTCGTCGTGTTCCGCGCCTGGGTGTACGAAGGAAGAATGCCTGCCGCGTGGAGCCTCACCTACATGGCGCTGACCGCGATCGTCGCCCTGGTTCTCGGGGTTTGGGTGTTCTCACGGAGCTGGAAGTCGCTGGTGGTCGTCCTATGAGCACTCCGGCCATCCAAGTCGAGCACGCCTCGCTCGCCTACCGCCTCGCTCGTTCCTCGTCGGGAACCGCGAAGGAATACGTCATCCAGCTCATGAAACGCCAGGTGAGCTACGAGCGGCTCTGGGCGCTTCGCGACGTCTCAATGACTGTCCACGATGGCGAGGTTCTCGGGATCGTCGGACCGAACGGAGCCGGAAAGAGCACACTCATGAAGATGCTGGCCCGGGTCCTGCCGCCGACGGACGGGCGCGTGGTAGTACGCGGCAGCGTTGCTCCAATGATCGAGCTCGGAGCCGGGTTCAACACCGAGTTGACCGGCTTCGAGAACATCGTCATGTACGGCACGCTGCTCGGTCGGACCCCGCAGCTGATGCGGGATCGCGCCGCCGAGATCGCCGATTGGGCGGATCTCTCCGACTACCTCGATGTCCCCATCCGGAGCTACTCGTCGGGAATGCTCGCTCGCCTGGGGTTCTCCGTCGCCACCGATACTGAACCCGACGTATTGATCGTCGACGAGGTCCTCTCGGTCGGCGACGCTGCGTTCCAACAGAAGTCGTCGGAACGCATGCGCACGATGATCGCCAACGGCGCGTCGGTAGTTCTGGTCTCCCACAACCTCGACACGGTGCGCGCAATAGCAGACCGGGCGATCTGGCTCGATCGCGGCAAGATCGTTGCCGAGGGAACCCCGGAGGCTGTCGTCGGCGACTACGAGACAAGCGTCGCGTGAATCCCGGCGCCGATCCTGCACCGTAGACCGTGACTCCGGCTCGAGGCTTCGCGAGGGTTCGCTCAATCACCCGCAGGTGCCGATCGGGACCGCCCCAAGTACTGTGGTGGGCTCACGAAGGGACGTGACACTGAATCATGGTCGAGCAATCGAAACTGCATCGTTTGAAGGAAGCATGGGCCGAGCACGGACTGCTCGGGACCGGGCGGGTCGTATCGGAGTACGTCCGGTGGAAGGCGCACGGATCTCCCGTCTGGCATGACGAGTGGGAGACGCCGAGCTACGACGAATGGCGAGATGCGTACGCCGACGCTCGCCCCCCAACCTCGCTCGCACGCCGAGAGGTTGGCTTCAGCGTCGTCTGCCCCGTGTACAACACACCGCCGCGGCTGCTCAAAGAGTGCGTCGAATCGGTCCTTGCTCAAACGTACGATGATTGGGAATTGATTCTCGTCGACGATGCATCACGTTTGGGATCCACGACTCGCGCGCTCGCAGCACTGCAGGAACGTGACCCTCGAATCCGGGTCACAACCCTCGAGGACAACAGCGGAATCGGTGTCGCCACCAACACCGGTATTGCTGCAGCCGATCACGACTACGTGGTCTTCATGGATCACGACGACCGCCTCGCCCCCTCAGCCCTCGAGTGGTTGAGTACCTGCTGTCCGAGGGCTGACCTCGTCTACACCGACGAGGACAAGATCACTGAAGACGGTGAACATTGGGCCCCCTTCTTCAAGCCTTCGTGGTCGCCGAGGTTGCTCCTCGGCGTCAACTACATCAACCACCTGACCTGTGTCCGAACGTCGCTGCTGCGCGCGGTCGGTGGAATCCAACCGGGCACCGACGGCGTCCAGGACCACGACATGCTGCTGCGCCTCTCCGAGCGCGACCTCACGGTCGCCCACGTCCCGTACGTCGCCTACCACTGGCGGGCGTGGTCCGAGTCGGTCGCGGGCAACCCGTCGTCGAAGGTGGAGGTGGAGAACCGGGGTATCGAAATGGTGCAGCGCGCCATCGACCGACGCGGCTGGAACGCACGCGCATCACTGGGTGACGGTGCCCCGTTCAACTATCGCGTCGTATTCAACGAACTCGACGAGCGACCTCTCGTGAAGATCATCATTCCGACCCGGGATCACGTGCGAATGCTCAGACAGGCGGTCGATGGGGTGTTCGACCGTACCGACGGCGTCGACATCCACCTCGTCATCGTCGACAACGGCTCCGAGAAGGAGAAGACCCTCGCCTATCTCGACGAGCTCGTCCGTGACCACGACAACGTCACCGTCGTCCGGATTGACGATGCCTTCAATTTCTCTCTGCTGTGCAACGCCGGCGCCGTCGCGGGTCCGCCGTCGCCGTACCTGCTGTTCCTCAACAACGACATCGAAGTTCTCCACCGTGGTTGGCTCCAGCAAATGGTCGGCTGGCTCGATGCCGACCCCGACATCGTCGGTGTAGGGGCGAAACTCCTCTTCCCGGATCGGACGATTCAGCACGCCGGTGTGATCATCGGCTTCGGCGGAATCGCAGGCCACTACGCGGCGCGTGAACCAAACCAGCCGCGGCTCGGCAGCCTCCATGACCAAGCGCGAGAAGTCGCCTGCCTCACGGCTGCTTGCTTCCTCGTTCGCACAGAGGATTTCGACGCGATCGGCGGGTTCAACGAATCCCTCCAGATCGATTTCCAGGACGTCGACTTTTCGCTGCGGCTGCGCGCCGAGCTCGGCGGTGAACTCGTCTACGACCCGACGTATCCGATGATCCACCAGGAGTCAGCATCCCGCGGAACAACCGAGGCGTCCAACGGCTACACGGTTGCGCGCATGCGGTTCCTTTGGGGCGATCTCCTCTCGTCGGAGGATCCCTACTACAGCCCGCATTTCTCGCTCAACCACCACGACTTCTCACTCCGACAGATCCCAGACGAGGGGGATGAGCTGAGCGTTCGGCTCCAGTCTCGGTGGACCGAGCCCGACCCGGCGGGTCGTGGTCGCGGTGGGTGATCGAGGGACGACATCGGAGGACTACGGCGAAGCGTATTTCCAATCCTACGCCGGCGGCGACTACCACGGTGATGCCGCCAATTGGATCGAGTTCTTCGGCGGCGTCGCGGACAAACTCGTCGGGCTGTTCGAACCACAGCGAGTTCTCGACGCCGGCTGCGCAAAGGGCCTTCTGGTGGCGGCGCTTGCTGAGCGAGGCGTCGATGCGACGGGCATCGACATCTCCGATCACGCCATCGCAGAGGCGCCGGAGGCGATCAAGGATCGACTCGCCGTCGGATCTCTCATCGAACCGATCAGCGATCGATTCGACCTCATCACGTGTATTGAGGTGCTCGAACACATGAGTCCTCACGACGCCGATGCGGCGCTCGACAACCTCACCGACGCCGCCGACCTCGTGGTGTTCTCTTCGACCCCGAGGCACTTCGAAGACCCAACGCACGTCAACGTTCGGCAGCCGGCCGATTGGGCAGGGTGCTTCGCTGAGCGAGGGTTCTTCCGACGCTTCGATCTCGATCTGCGCTTCCTGTCGCCATGGGCGGTTGCGTTCGAGCGGCGAGCGATGACGCCCCGCGATGCCGTGTTCTCCTATGAGACGCTGCAATGGCCGCTCCGTGACGAGGTCGCTACGAAGCGAGACGCTCTTCTGGAGAAGGAACGGCTCGCATCGATCGCCGGGGTCAAGGCCGATCAGTTCGATGAGTTGGCGGCTGAGGCTGAGCGCCGGCAGGTGGTGATTGACGAGTTGGCGGCTGAGGCTGAGCGCCGGCAGGTGGTGATTGATGAGTTGGCGGCTGAGGCTGAGCATCGGCAGGTGGTGATTGATGAGTTGGCGGCTGAGGCT
>RCNG010000285.1_pt1 | contig 22123 bp, 22 predicted proteins | sample 2041371 | NCBI WGS metagenome assembly RCNG01 (sample SAMN09708227, study PRJNA481090) | Marine sediment metagenome, whole genome shotgun sequencing project. | biome: marine sediment; feature: ocean; material: sediment; isolation source: Sewage treatment plant 1 marine sediment (STP1) ... | reverse complement strand
GATCGCCAACGCAACCAGAACGGCAACGTAGAACCATCGCACACTCGCTAGCCCTGTCACCTTCCAGACAACACCGCTTGAGACTGCCAGCGCTCCGAGTGGGAACGTATAGGCCCACCAGGACAGCGCATACGGGAGTTCCAAGTGCCGAACATATGTCAGCACGATCACGACCGCCATCCCGAACGCCCATACGGCGAAACCCCATGCAAGAAGGATGCCAATGGTCGACAAGGCTCGCACGGATTCCGCGGAGACATCGATCGGAGTGCCAGCCTCGAAGAGGCGCATGAGCTTGAACAGCGATACGGCGATGATTGCCGTCGGGGCGATCGCAATGAACGAGGTCGCAGCGAACTTGCTCGGTGGGAGAGCGTGGAGGACGTAGCGTTGGTAGACGAGCGCCCCCACCCAAAGGAACAGGATGAGTCCGGCGCCAAATCCGATGATCGACAAGAGGAATGTGACCTCGAAGCGCTCGGGAAACACCACCGCCAGTTCGAATCCGCCAACAGGTATCAGCAGGTTGGCCACCGGCGGGATGAACCAGCCGAAGTTCGCATGGGTGAGATCGATCGAGCTGCTGCGGTAGATCCGCGGGAGGACGACGAAACCAGCGAAGAAGATGCCAACCGACCCGATCAGCCACAGCCAGAAGGCGACTTCCTCCGAAATCGAACTGCTGAAGAACAGCTCGGGGTACTTCAGGAAGTCCAGTGCGATCACGACGATCGCGATCGGCATCGTCGGGAAGAAGCTGGCGGCCACCGGGTGATCGAGGTCGTGGCGCACGGCGTCGGGATACGCGATGAATCTGACCGTCCATGGCACCAGGATCGTGAAGAACATGAGGATCGACAGGAGCATGAACACGGCCGCCACATACTCCACCCACGGTGCGTCGACGAATGAGATGGCGAGCGGGACAACGGCCGTCCCCATCACCGACGCGAACCATGCGGGGTTGAAATGGCGAATCGTCTCGTTGAGACCGGGGCGGGACTCAGCCACAGCAAGACCGGGATTGGTTGGCGACCCGGTCGCGATGCACGGGCTTGTTTCGATCCATAGGCGCTCCTTGGCTGCACGAGGGCACCATCAGGATACGCGGTCGGGCGCCGGTCCGATCCGAGGCCGCTCCGCTGACCCGCATCTCCGACTTGCTGTCGGGCACGGACTACGGGAACCTCCTCCTTCCAGATTGGAGGACTCCCTTGAACCGAACTCTTCTGCTGTTCCTCGTCGCCTTCGCACTCGTGGGAGCGGCTTGCTCCGATGGGGATTCGGCGAGCACCACGGCTGCACCCTCGACGACGGCGTCGATCACGACCGTGCCCGCTCCGACCACCACGAAATCTGTTGTCACCACGACATCCATTGCCACAACGACTACCGCTGCCGCGGCGAGCGCCATCGTTGCCGGCGACGACGTTGACGTCGACGCTGTCGTGCTTGCCTACGAGGTGGTGTTCTCGAGCACGACGGACTACGTCGAGAAGGCCCCCTATCTCGTAGATCCATCCGGCCTCGAAGATACGGTCGCCAAGTATCAGGAGACCGGCGTATCCATGGGCGGCGTTGCGCTCGCACCCTCAGCAGTGACCATCAACGGCGACGTTGCCGAAGTCATGTACGACCTGATGTTCGGCGGAACGCCAACCTATCCCGACCTCACGGGAGATGCGGTTCTCATCGACGACACCTGGAAGATCACTCGCGACATGTTCTGCGGCATGATGGCGTCGGCGCGGGTCGGTTGCCCAACGTCGTGACCTTCTCCCCCGGCGCTCGTTCGATCGCTTCGATGCTGGCGGCCGCTGCGCTCGCGATTGCGGGCTGTGGCGGCGGGGACGGGGATGACGCAGACGTTGCCGAGACAGGCGCGTTTGTGGGCGCCGACGGTGTTGCTATCGACGCCGCCGACACGGAGCGGATCGTGACGCTGAGCGGCGACCTGACCGAGTTCGTGTTCGCCCTCGGCTTTGGAGACTCGGTTGTCGCGACGGATGTGACCACCGTGGCGCCCGAGGAGGCCGTAACTCTTCCCAAGGCCGGCATCGGCCGATTCCTGACCCCCGAGGGCGTCCTGAAGCACGATCCCACGCTCGTGATCGGGGACACGCAAACGGCACCGGCAACGACCATCGAGCAGATCAGGGCGGCCGGCGTGCCGGTTGCGATCCTCGACGTGCCAACGACGTTCGATGGCCTCTACTCCAAAGTTGCTCAACTGGGAATCCTCCTCGATTCCGCGGATGCCGCCGCAGCGTTGAGCGTTCAGATGCGCTCGGACGTGGAGGCCGCGTCATCGCCGCCCAGCGAAGGAACGCCTCCAAGGCTCGCCTATGTCTACACACGTGGCCCGGACGTGATGCTCCTGTTCGGAGACGAGATGACTACCAAGCCGGTGATCAAGGCCGCAGGAGGCGACGACGCCGGAGCAGCAGCAGGAGTCGTCGGCACGGTAGAGGTGACGCCGGAAGCCCTGGCAGCGGCGGCACCCGACGTCATCATCGTCCCGACAGAGGGCTACGAGGTGCTTGGTGGTCTCGACGGACTGCTTTCCATCCCCGGGGTTGCTGCAACCCCGGCGGGGGCTTCCGGGGCAGTCTTGGCGTATCCCGAGGGCGACTTCCTAACGTTTGGCCCGCGTATCGCGCAGAGCATCCGCCTCCTCGTCAGCGACCTCGACACGTTGCTCTCGGTGCCGTGACCGAATCGCACCGCGATATGTCACGCGGGTGGTGGTTTCTCGGCGGCGGCGTCGTGCTCGCTCTTTCGATCGCCGTGTCGCTCACGCTTGGGGCCTTCACCATTGCGCCGAGCGATGTGGCGGCCTGGGCTCTGCCTGGATGGTCGGACGCGCAGAATCCGGCAATTGATCGGATCCTCTCGTCGATTCGACTCCCCCGCGTGCTCGGGGCTGCGGCCCTGGGCGCGGCGCTCGCTGCCGGCGCAGCCGTGCTGCAGGGGGTCTATCGGACTCCCCTCGCCGACGGGCATCTGTTGGGATTCTCGTCGGCCGCCGGCGTAGGAGCCGCCGCCGGTTTCGGCCTGTCGCCCACGGGTGCTGTTCCGCTCCTACCGGTATTGTTCGCCGCCGCAGCGGGCGCTGCCTACGGAGCGTTCGCGAGCGTTCTGCGATCGAGAGTCAGCGGAGATCGCTTCATTCTCGCTGGCGTCGCCTTTGGATTCGCGTTTCTGGCGTGGACGGGACTGTTCGTGCTCGTCGTCGACAGCCCTCGTATACCGACGCTCATCTTTTTTGTCTTCGGGACCTTGGTCGGCACCACGTGGAAGGTCCTCGTCACCACATCGATCGTGCTCTACGCAGGCGTCGCGATCCTCTGGATAGTCGGCCCGAGCATCGACCTCCTCGTGCTCGGCGATCGGCAGGCGAGGCATGTGGGGTTGGACACAAGACGCTTGGTTCCGGTGGTGATCGGCACCGTTGGTATCGTGATCGGTGCTTCCGTGGTGCTGGGGGGCGTGGTTGGGTTCGTCGGTCTCGTCGTGCCTTTTCTGCTGCGGCCGCTCATCGGGCCAGCATTGCGCATCCTCATACCGGGATCGATGCTCGGTGGTGCATTGGCGGTGGTCGTTGCCGACACCGTCGCTCGAACCGTCGCCGCGCCCGCAGAGATACCGCTTGGGCTCCTCACTGCCGCGGTTGGTGGTCCGTTCCTGGCGTGGCTGCTCCTGCGGAGGTCTCCGGCATGAACGTCTCGGCGAATGGCGCTTTGTTCGCAATCGGCGATATCCACCTGGTCGGACCGATCAGCGTCGAGATCACATCCGGCCGGGTGCTTGCCATTGTGGGGCCAAACGGAGCCGGCAAGTCGACGTTGCTGAGCCTTCTCTCGGGTGATCTCCGTCCCACGGGCGGGTCGGTCACATTCGATGGTGAGGATGTGTCTCAACTCAGCGTGCGCGATCTCGCCCGGTCTCGTGCCATGCTCGGACAGCGCCAAACGGAAGACGTGGCATTTACGGTGGCTCAGATCGTCGAGATGGGTCGCTACGTCCACCGGGGCGACGTGTCGACTGGCCCGGCTGAGGATCGCGCCGCGATCGACGGGGCCATCCGCCGGCTCGATCTCGACACGCTTGCCCACCGAACGGTTGCGAGCCTCTCGGGCGGCGAACGTCAACGAACCGCGCTGGCTCGCACGCTCGCACAAGAGGCGCCCGTGGTGCTCCTCGACGAACCGACGACCGCGCTCGACATCGCCCATCAGCAGTTGGTCGTCGGCATCCTCCAGTCCCTCGCCGCTGAGGGCCGAACGGTCGTAGCAGTCCTGCATGATCTCAATCTTGCGGGCGGCGCAGACAGCGTGCTGCTGCTCGAGGGAGGCTCCCTCGCTGCATATGGGACGCCGTCGGAAGTGCTCACGGCTGAACTGCTCTCAAACGTGTACGACTATCCGATCGATGTCGTCGAGCACCCGTTGCGTCGGGGCGGGCTCATCCTCCCCCGGCCGGGGCCGTGAGTCAGTAGCCGAGCGCTGCCCTCGTACTCGGTCCCACCAGGCCGTCGACGCGAAGGCTGCGCTCCTCCTGGAATGCGAGCACTGCGAGTTCGGTCCTGCTTCCGAAGATGCCGTCGGCGGGTCCCGGCGAGTAGCCGGCCTGGGTGAGGAGTTGCTGCACGCGCTGAACGGCGGTCCCTCTGGTGCCATTACGTAAGATGCCCGACACCGCGGTTGATGATCCAGCGTCGGTCTCGCGGTCGTAGGCCGTCTTCAAGGCGCTGCGTGTGACCCGTCCCGCAAGGCCATCTGCCGTGAGGCCTGCGTCCGCCTGGAACGCAGCCACAGCGCCAACCGTGCGAGACCCGCTGATCCCGTCGATCGTGCCCGGCCGGTAGCCGAGTTTGGCGAGGACGTCTTGCAGTCGCCGAACGTCGGCCCCGCGCACTCCGGCGCGAAGCAAGCGGCGGCCATCAAACAGGGGGTCGGCCGGGCCCCAACCGAGCCAGTTGCCACCCGCGTCGGCCAGCGATTGGAAGGGATTCACAACAGTCTTGGCTGGATCGCGCAGTTCGAAGTGGAGATGCGGTGCGGTGCGCTCAGCGGTGCCCGAATCGCCGACCCAGCCGATGAGCTGGCCAGCCTTCACCCGCGCGCCGGGGACGATCCCGTCTGCAATGCCCCACTCCTTGCCGTCGTCGGTACCGGGGGTGTCATTGTTGAGGTGGATGTACCACGATTCCCAGCCATCGTCATGCCGCAAGGCGATAGTGCAGCAGCGATCGGGGTTCATGCGCGATTGGGAGGTCCAGTTCACGAGCCGAATCGTCCCGTTCGCTGCCGCCACCACTGGTGTCATCTTGTCGGCCATCAGATCCTGGGCGTGGTGGATGCCACCCGAGCGTGCGGCCCAGAACCAATCTGAGAAGTGATGGTCGCCGTCGACAGGGAACGTGAGTGGATAGTCGACCAGCTCCCCCTCGTCGTGTGCCGAGGCCGCCATTGCCGGCAGGGTCGTGAACGCGACAACGAGTGTGACGGTCATGGCAAGCGACCGCAGAATGTGTTTCATAGAAATCTCCAACGCTCGGTCTGAGCCAATCATCGGCGGTCTCGAATGCCGCCATGAGGGTTCCGTCTCGCGACTGGTTGGCCTATGTACCGTAGATCAGGGGCACGTCAATCTCAACCATCACGATCGGATCCACGCGCAACATGAGAATGCGCGGCGGCTTGATACCCCACCACCGAATGTCGAATTCGCCAGATCCTACGATGCGCGGACCGGGAAGCACCGAGACCTCGCCTTCCACGAGTTCGGCGGTGCCGGAGAGCGAGATTGTTCCCGTGATGGTGGCCTCTGTTCCTTCTGACGACAGCGTGGTCTCGATGTCGCCCTCGATCACCGGATGTGCTCCGGAACCGGCTCTGCGCCGCATTTCTCGGTCGATGATCGGGTTCCCGGAGGAAACGCCGTCGAGCGGAATCTCGAGGTGTCCGGAGAGCAGCGAGCCCGGCCTGAACTGGTCATCGTCGATGTCGGCTTCGAACCACCCAGAGACGGCCGCTGTCGAGCGGATGGGATGCACCGATGAGTTCGCGGCAAACACAACCGACGCGGCAGGTGAATTGATGACGTATCGATGTGCACCCATTCGAACCACCTCGTTTCCGACGTCGTTGTGCGTCGTCTAGCGAATCTAGCGGCGCCAGAACGAAGCTGTGAACAACAGCACGATTGGGTAGATCTCGAGGCGGCCGAGCATCATCAGCGCGGCCAGAACCCACTTGTCGGGAGTCGCAATGGCTGCATACGTGCTGGCTGGCCCGACGGAACCAAGACCGGGTCCGACGTTGCCGATCGCCGATGCGGACGCCGACACTGCGGTCACGAGGTCGATGTCGGTCGCCCCGGAGCTTTGCAGATAGAGGAGCAAGACGGTGCCAGCCGTGAAGGCCACCACGTAGACCACGACATAGGTATGGACCGCTGAGACGACCCCTGGTGGGATGGGAACCTTGCCGAAACGCGAGACCGACACGACCCGCGGCTTCGTCAGCCGGCGCACCTCGGTCGCTGCGGACTTCAGGATGATCACGATCCGGTAGGTCTTGAGGGCGCCGGTCGTTGATCCGGACATGCCGCCAACGAACATCATCATCAGAATGACACTGAGGAGCGCCGCTGGCCAGATCGCATAGTTGGTGACGGCATAGCCCGTTCCCGTGATCGTCGCGACGGTAGTGAACAGCGCCTCGCGGACGTGGACGCCGGTTCCGTCGAGGTACAGACCGAACATCACGAGTGCAGCGCCGATGCCGAGACTCATCAGGAAGTAGCGAAACTGAGGTTTCCGGAGGTAGGCGCTCGGATCGCGCAGCGCCCGGACGTGGAGGCCGAACGAGGCCCCCCCAAGGACCATGAGCACAATGATCACCCATTGCGTATAGGCGGAGAACGCTCCAATCGAGGTGCTTTCGGTGCTGAAGCCGCCGGTGGATACCGATGTCAACGCGTGGGCGGCCGCCTCGAAGAGCGACATATCGCCGAAGGCGAGGATCACCATCGCAAGGGCGGTGAGTGCGGCGTACAGCCCCCAGAGGCGCACAGCAGTCCCTCGAAATCGTGGCGTGAGCTGGTCGTGGTCCGGTGCTGGGGCCTCGGCCCGGGCGAGCTGCAGGCTTCCCGACCCCACGAGCGGCAGGACAGCGATTGAAAGCGCAATGATCCCCATGCCACCGAGCCATTGCGTCGTAGCTCGCCAAAACAGGAGTCCGTGCGGGACATCGGAAAGGTCGACGATCACGGTGGCCCCGGTTGTTGTGAATCCGGAGGTACTCTCAAAGAGGGAATCGGTGAAGCCCATCGCACCGCTGAGGAAATAGGGCAACGACCCGAATGCGATCACGGTCACCCATGCGACGGCGACACCGGCAAACGCATCCTTTGGACGCATCCGATCCGGCCGTCCGGCGGCCAGCACGACGAGGCCGCCAACGGTGCACGCGATGACTCCCGTGAGAGCGAGATCGAGCGCCGTCGCACCCTCTTCAAAGAGCAGCGCGATGAGGAATGCCGGCGCTGTGGCAACTCCGCCGGCAACCAGGACGACACCGGCGATATAGAGGATACGGCGCGGGGTCGGTGTCGCGGCCCAACTGAGCGTGCGCATGGTCACGGCCTACGCCCCGAACAGCCGCTCGACGACCCCAACCGCTTCGGGCGTTGCAAGCACGATCACCCGATCCCCGCTTCGGAATCGGGTTGAACCGCGCGGGACCACGGCCTTCCCCTCTCGCACGATGGCTCCAACGACGGCGCCGTTCGGAACGCCCAACTCGCCCACGCTCACGCCGATGGCTGGGGCGGGCTCATACACCTCGATCTCGAGTGCTTCAATGCCCCCAGTCATGAAGTCCGCGGCCGACACGATGGCGCCACGGCGCACAAACCGCAGAGCTGCGTTGGCGGCGGCGACCTTGGCCGATACTCCTGCGGTGACGCCGACCGCCGGCATCAGGTCGAACAGTTCGACCCGGTTGAATCGCGAGACCGTGGTGGATGCCGATAGGCGGCTCGAAATCATGCACACCAGTATGTTGACGGCGTCGCTTCGCGTGAGCGCGAGCACGCCGTCTCCGCGCCCGATCTCCAGGCTCTGCAGGACTCGCGGATCGGTGGCATCGGCCACCACCACGTCGATCTTCGGGTTGCGTGCCGCGATCGCGAGCGCACGCTCCTCCACATCGTGGATGAGCAGAACGCGCCAGCCCGCCGACCGCAGCGCCGCGGCGGTGAGTTCCGCGACCCGCCCGCCACCCACAATGAGCGCTCGGTCGATGCGCTGCGAGGGTGCGCCGATGAGGCGGCGGGCACGGTCGACGTTCTCCCCGGCGACGACCAGAAGAATCTTGTCGAACGCCTCTATGACCGTTGATCCACGGCCCATGAGCGTCTGATCGTCTCGGACGATTGACGCGATCACGCAGTCCCAGTCGTTCAGCGAACGCCGCATCTCGGCAAGTGACATGCCGACGATTGTGGAGTCCGGAGCAACGTTGGCACCGAGCACGACCGCCGCTCCGTTCTCGAAGCGGAAATAGTCGCTGAGGCCGGGGTTCGCCACGAGCGCGACCAGCTTCTCGGCCAGGGTCGCCCTCGGATCGATGATTGCCTCGATCCCCGAGCCAAGAATGACGTCTCTGAGTTCCGAGTTCTCGATTCGAGCAACGGTCCGCTTGCAACCGAGCGACAGGGCCGACTGGCAGGCCAGGACATTCGCGCCGTCGTTGTCGGACACGGCGAAGAGGATGTCGGCCCGTTCCACTCCGGCTCGCCTGAGCACACTCGGGCTGGCTCCGTTGCCTTCGACGATCTGCGCATCGAGGCGCTCACGGAGCAAGCTGACGCGCCCGGAATCCGCTTCCACCACGGCCACGTCCTCGCCTTCTGCGACAAGGCGCTCAGCGAGGTGCGAGCCGTCCGCCCCTCCGCCAACGATCACAAACCGCATGGTCGCTCCTGACCTCCTTCGGGCACGAGGCTAGCGGTGGAGTCAGGTCGCGGGATGTTCATCGTCGTCGATCCGCCGCGCTCGGTTCTTCCAAGTGGTTGCCGCGACGATGCCAAACGCGAGGCCTGTTGCTCCTCCAAGGACGACGGCCGTGATCATGCGATCCAGGCCATAGGGAAGAAGCGTGGGGAGGATGGGGCGGGTCAGCACATCAATGCGCAACGCACCCCATACGGCAAGCGCTACCGAACCGATCAGGACGAAGCGCGAGCCGGCCTGCTCCGACGATCGCGACGCGAACGCGGCATATGCCGCGAGAGCTACAGCGACCGGCGGACCGACCACATCAATGCCGTAGACGCGTCCCTCGGGTGGTTGTGATGCGATCGCCGCGATGGCAGCGACGAGCGCCAGCATCGCAAGAATGAGCAGCACAACGGCTTGGAGTGCTGGGCGCAGCCGAAACGCAGCGACCGCTGCAACGAGGAGCGCCAGGAACGCCACTATGGCCCACGGTGCTCCTGATGCAGAAGGGACCCAGGTGAGTGTGCCAATGATCCTGCCCTGCCCTCCGTCACCGGCCAGAGGCAACACCCAGTCGAAGATCGGGACCGTCGACCCCTCACCGCCGGAGAGCACGCTCCCGGGTGGTGTCGGACTCATCCAGTGTGTGCGATGATCGTGCCAGGAGTAGGTACCGTCTGTCGCGACGGTCTCCCATCGCGGTTCGCGGCTTGCATCAGCCTCGGCAGGAAGTTCCACGTTTGCGTACCGATCGTCGTTCAGGTACTTCGCCGGCGACCGCTGGTTGACCTCGACTCGACCGTCTTGGCCGTAGCGGATGTACTCCTCGCCCTCATACCCGAGCACGACCACGGTCATGCCCACTACTGCGGTGAGCCGCACGAACGCGTCGCCGCCAACGATCGCTACCTCGTCTATGCCGAGTCCTTCGACGGCAACGACCTCTGATCGGTAGTTCGTCGGAGTCGCCGGGTCAGCGGACGCCGGTCCGGCCCCGAGCACCACCAACGAGATCCCGAGGGCAAGGATCGATCCGAGACGCCGAGTCGAGCCGTTCATCGCACCACGATCGTGACTTCTCCGGATGGGTGCAATGTGCAGATTCCCTCGATGATGCCGGCAGCGGAAAACGTCTGCTCGATCCGTTGATCGGGACCCACGACGTACGGACCAATCTGGTGAGACGAAGCGTCCTCGTTCGTGATGATGATGCGATCGCCGACGGACACTTCCAATCGGCGCGGGAAGAGAACGATCTGCTCACCCGCGTCGATCTGAGCTTGCGTGCCGGGCGGCACGACGATCTCGATGGTCTGCGCGGCGGCCGCTCGTGGGGCGAGCTGCATGGAGGCCAGCGCCAGCAGACAGAACACCGCGAGCACTCCGGTGACCCAGAGCGATACGCGGCGTGCCGGCGAGTTTTGGGGTGTGTTCATGGCAGCTCCACGACCATCTCGACGCTCTGTGGGCCGTCATCCCCGACGTCGGTCGCCACGCGAAATGTCCATGCCCCGGAGAGTGGGAGCGTTGCATGGTACGACAGGAAGTGGTTCGGGCCAGCCCGCAATACGGGAACGTCAAGCGGTCCGGTCTCCCAGACCTCGTTCGTGGCGGACACGGACGTTGCGCCGAGCGCCGACCCGGTGCCCGAGACATCGAATCCGTAGAGGTGCAGCTCGTTGTCCCCGGTGCGTGCAGGATCCAACGACATTTCCATGAGCACATTCGCGGTGTGTGCAGCCACGCTGACGCCCGATCCCTGGACCGTTCGAACGATCGGCACCGCGAAAACGATGCCGATCGCGAGACTTGCGACCACTCCGAGTGGGCGACCAGCATCAACAGAGATCCAGATCGCTGCACCGACAACGAGCACGCCCGCGAGGAGCGGCCAGGGCACCCGAAATAGCCACCCCAGGCCAACCGAGACCCATACAGCTACTGCCGCGGCCACGATGAGCCCGACCACCGGCACTGTGCGTCTCCGGACGGTCCGACCGAGGACGATCAAGAACGGAAGCACGCCGGTGGTGAGGGCGGCCGCAAGCCACGCGCGACCGGGAACCGAGGCAATCGTGGCAGGAATCACTGCACCATCGAGGAGATCTCGCGGTGCACCATCAGAGGCGACGCCATAGGTGGCACCGGCGATCACACTCGCAATGGCCGCCACCCCGGCCCCGATGCCGACCAAACGCCTTGTCGAAGCACGATCCTCCTGCTGTACCCACCGGATCGCACCGACGATGAGCGCAATAGCGCCGGCCGCCGCGACGACTCCGGCGAGCACACGTACGCCACCAAGCGCACCACTCGCGCCGGCAACATCACGGTCCACGGCAATGCTTCCGCTACCTCGGGGGTCGACGACAAAGACGTACGCACCCTCGACAGCGCCGTTCTCGGAGGTTGTCCCCCTCCAATCGACCAAGTAGGCACCGGCACCATCTGTCTCGACCGGAGCCACGGCGAGATAATCGAGGATGCTCGCGTCCGAGGTCGAGACGAGACGATCGTCTTTGAAGAGGCGAACCGTCACCACGTCAATCGGTTCGCTGAAGCTCAGAGCGATCTCGGCCGGAGCGCGAACCACAACTGAGTCCACACCAGGCGAGGCGTCGATCAGTTCGACCGCTTCGGCGCTACCAACTGCAGCTACCGAGAACAAGCCGACCAGGGCCCCGAGGACCAGCTGGCGGATCATCCGTACCGTTCGTTGAGGATGCTCTCGAGCGTGTCCGCGGTGAGCTGGGGGTCACGGTCCGCGGAGAAGCCGAGCTCCCAGATGATCAGGCCTTCTTCGTCAACCACGTACACGGTCGCTGAATGGCCCACGTTGTAGCTCGTCGCTCCGGGTTCGTGATCCGCGACTTCGTAGAGCGTTCCGAACGCCTCTGCCGACGTAGCGAGACTTCCTTCGTCCGCGGCGAGCAGGCCGTGATTTCGATCGACGAAGGCATCGAGGTAGGTGGAGATCGTCGGGCCGTCGTCACGATCGGGGTCGACGCTCACCATGCCAACGGCAATGCGTGCGGCGTCATCGTCCGGCATCAAGTCGAGGGCGGCCCCGAGTTCTGCGAGCGTGGTCGGGCAGACATCGGGGCACGACAGATAGCCGAAATACATGAGGAGGAGCTCCTGCTCGCCGGCAACCGGCACGAAGCGCTCTCCCGCCGGCGTAGTCGAGTGGTCGATGAATTCCGTAGTCGACACATCGGGTGGCGGTGTCCGGTTGTAGCCGGCACGATCCTCCGGCGCGAGGGTGGAGTCCGAGCATGAGGCGGCGAACACACCCGCGCACACAACGACAGCCGCGACGGCGAGGAAGCGGGTTCGCATCCCTCAACCCCCGCCGGCCAACGCGTCAACCACACCTTGCAGCGACGCCGCCTTCCGGATGTCGCCGGTTCCGGCGGCTACCACGATCACGGCATTTGAGTTCTTCATACAGCCCTCCAGAAGGCTGGTCATGCAGGCGGTGCGCCTAGCGCCGCGATGTTAGCGACGCGCCGGTGACCCACCGACGGCCGGGCGGTAGCCTGTCCTTATGAGCCAGGAGGACGACCAACGCGAAATCGGCGTTGGACCGATGCCCCAACCGTGGCCGGTCGATGACCGGTTTGACGTTGCGCTGCTCGCCGCGGGCGACCGTAGAAATGTGGTGGATCGCTACCGCTACTGGTCCCAGCAAGCCATCATCTCCGACCTCGACGAGCGCCGACACCCGTTTCACGTGGCCGTGGAGAACTGGCAGCACGATTTCAACATCGGTGCTGTGGTGCGCAACGCGAACGCCTTCCTCGCCGCCGAAGTGCACATCGTCGGAAAGCGCCGTTGGAATCGGCGTGGAGCGATGGTGACCGATCGCTACCAGCATGTCCGCCACCACCCCAGCACCGAGAGCCTCACTGAATGGGCCGCGGACCATGGCGTGCCGCTCATCGGGATCGACATTCTGCCGGACTCCACGCCCATCGAGACCACAGATCTGCCCGAGCGCTGCGTGCTCGTCTTCGGTCAGGAAGGCCCCGGATTGTCCGAGGGGATGCGCAGTGCCTGCATAGCCGTGTGCTCGATCGCACAGTTCGGATCGACGCGATCGATCAACGCAGGGGTGGCCTCCGGCATCGCCATGCATACCTGGATTCGTCAGCACGTCTCATTCGACCCAACGCCACTCTCCTAGCCCCTCATCGGCGGGCGTTATGCGGAGACGATCACCGATTCGTAGCCGTGGATCACGAATGCCGGGTTACGCACCGGAGGCAGAGCTAGCTCAAGGTTGGGAACGACGCTGACGAGTTGTTCGAGAGCCACCGAGAGTTCGAGACGCGCCAGCGGAGCTCCAATGCAGGTGTGGATTCCTCCCCCGAACGTGATGTGCGAGGCATCGCCGCGCGACACCACGAATGTGTCGGGCTCGGCGAAGTGCCGGGGATCGCGATTCGCCGACCCGAAGAGCATGGCGATCTTCTCGCCCGGCAGGAACTCGCGCCCGCCGTAGGACACGTCCTCGGCGAGCACCCAACGCTCGAAGAGCTGCAGCGGCGGATCGAACCGAATCATCTCCTCGATCGCCGTCCTCGCCGACACCTGGCCTGCTTGGACCGAGCCCCATGCACCCTTGGATTCGAGGAGCGAGACCACGCCGTTTCCGAGGGAGTTCACGGTCGCTTCGTGCCCAGCGTTGAGCAGCAAAACGATCGTCGAGACGATCTCATCGTCGCTCAGGCGCCCATCCGAGGTTGCGACGGTGCAGAGACCGGAGATCAGGTCGCTACCTGGCGACCGTCTGCGGAGGTCGATGAGGTCGCGGCACCAGTCGCCGAACTCCTGCGATGCCCGCACTGCCGAGGCGGTTTGGTCCTCTGTGGTGTCCATCTCGTACATCTTGACGATGCGATGAGACCAGTCGAGATAGCGCGGCCATTCCTCGAGTGGAGCACCGAGCAGTTCGGCGATCACATGCACCGAGAACGGCTGGGCAAAATCTGCGAGAAGGTCGAATGACGGTTCCTCTGCGGCCTGTCGCAGCAGCCGAGCCGCGTGCCCGGAGACCACCGGCCGGAGCTCCTCGATGCGCTTCGGAGTGAACTCTCGAAAGATGAGTTGCCGCAAACGGCGGTGCTCCGGGGGTTCGAGCATCAGCAACGACCACTGTTCGATGTCGTAGTACGGCTGCCAGTCGTCTCGGGGTGGAGGCAGCCCGACCTCAGCGCCGGTCATGATGGGCTCGGGAACCCGGCCAAGCCGCCGATCGCGAAGTGCTCTGAACACGTCTTCGTAGCGCGTGAGGAACCAGCGGTGCATCCCCGACTCATCGCGTTGATCGAACAGGGCGGTTTGCTCGCGCACAGTGTTCAGTGTCGGATACGGATCCTCGAGAAAGCTCGAATCGGAAAAGTCAATCATGGCAAGCGCCACGGTAGACGCGGAAGGGCCGCCGCGTCACACGGCGGCCCATCGGTCGATTGCGTGCTATTTCTCGGGCTCGACGATCGGACCGTCGTAGGCGCCCTTGAGGAGTTTCTCGAGCGTCGAGCGGGCAGAGGCGCGTTTCGCGTAACCCTGGCTCGCCGCCACGATCTGACCGTTCGAGGCCTTCACACGGAATGCCCACTTGCCGTTCTTCTGTTGGTACAGCTCACCCTTACCGGCCATGCGTGTCCCCTCCTTGTCTGTGGAACCACCCGCACCCTAGCTCGCGAAATCCTCCGGTACCGTTCTTCGCCCATGTCGGGCGCCTACTTGTCCGGTTTCGCATCAAGGTTGAGCGACGCCGAGTTGATGCAGTAGCGCAGACCTGTTGGGTTGGGGCCATCGTCGAACACGTGCCCGAGGTGGGCCCCGCAATTCGAGCAGACCACTTCGGTTCGCACGCTCAGGAGGCTCCGGTCGTCTTTCGTATCGACGACCGACTCCTCAGTCGGCTCGTAGAAACTTGGCCAGCCGCTCCCCGAGTCATACTTCGTATCGCTCGAGAAAAGCTCGGCGTCGCACACCACGCACCGATACGTCCCGGAGTCCTTGGTGTCCCAGTACTCCCCGGTGAAGGCCCGTTCCGTCCCTGCTTCCTGCGTGACATGCAATTGCATCGGGGTCAGCTTCTCAAAGAGGTCGTCATTCTTGTTATTGCTCATGAAGGCGAGGCTACTCCCGTGGTGTCTTCATCGTGACGCGTCCTCGGCCTGCGAACCGGAACGGCGGGTGACCGCGCTTGGTGTGCCGCGACGAGATCGCCGCCCCTGGGCGCTAGCGTCAGGGCATGGACGAGATTGCAATCGATGCAGCCTTCGGAACGCTTGTCGCGAACCGGCGCCGATGGGCTCGGCTACCCGTCTCCACGAAGATATTCGCGCTCGACGAGATCCGTAGGCGCGTCGGCGATGTCGCCGAGGACTGGGTCAGCGCCGCGGTGCGGGGCAAGGACATCCCGTCCGATTCTCCCCAGGTCGGTGAGGAGTGGACCTCCGGGCCCTACGCCGTCGCCTCGGCGGCCGCCGCGCTCGCCCAGACGTTGCGCCGCCTTGAAGATGGGAAGCCGGTGCTCGCGGGGATCTCGAAACGCACGATGCCAAATGGTCAGGTGGCCGTGCGCGTGTTTCCCACGACGATCGAGGATCGGGTTTTCTTGAGTGGGCATACCGCCGATGTATGGCTGCGACCGGGCGTGACGCCGGAGGAGGCCGAGCGAAGTGCGGCCTCGTTCTATCGGCAGACAGATCCAGCCGGTGCGGTTGCCGTCGTCCTCGGCGCCGGGAACATCGCCTCGATTCCCGCGCTCGATCTGATGACTGAGCTGTTCGTCCACGGCTCCACTGTGGCGCTCAAGCTGAATCCAGTGAACGACTATTTGGGCCCGTTCTTCGAGCACATGTTCGGCTCGCTCATCGAGGGCGGCTTCGTCCGCCTGGTCTATGGCGGAGCCAGCGAGGGTGCCCATCTGACACGCCATCCCGGGGTCGACCGTATCCATGTCACCGGAGCGGCGTCTACCCACGATGCGATCGTGTATGGACACGGTCGAGACGCAGCAGAGCGCAAGACCGCCGATGAACCAATCATCGACACCCCGGTCACCAGCGACCTCGGTGGCGTTGGGCCCACGATTGTTGTTGGTGGCCGATGGTCGGATGCTGACTTGCGGCACCAGGCCGCGCACATACTTACCCAGAAGCTCCACAACCACGGTTTCAACTGCGTTGCCTGCCAGGTCCTCGTGCTTCCCGACGAATGGGACCAGGCGGACGATCTGGTCGACGAGATGCGGTCGATTGTCCCGACACTGGGCTGGCGCGGCGCCTACTACCCGGGAGTTGACGAGCGACAGGAAGCGGCCCTCAAAGCACATCCCGAAGCTGAAATCCTCACCGCAGGATCCGCCCCGGTGACGTTCATTACCGACCTCGATCCCAACGACCAGAACGAGGCTTGCTACACAACGGAATTCTTCGGCGCCGTACTCGCTGTCGTCCGGCTTCCGGGGGCCGATCCGGCGAGCTATCTCGCGAACGCTGTCAGATTCGCGAACGAGACGCTCGAGGGAAGTCTCGGGGCGAACCTCATCATCCACCCTTCGACGGCGAGCCAGTATCCCGACGCCCTGCGACAGGCGATCCACAACCTGCAGTACGGCACGATTGCCGTGAACACGTGGGTGGGTGTTGCCTTCGCGATGACGCGCGCGACCTGGGGAGGCTTCCCCGGCAGCCCCCGCAATGACATCGGCTCGGGGAGCGGGATCGTGCACAACGCGCTCATGTTGGAAGACGTCGAACGCACAGTGGTGACCGGTGCGTTTGCTCCGTTCCCGCGAACGTTGACACAACGAGTCTTCCACGCCGAGCCGCTCCCTCTGCACTACGTCACCAACAAGAACGCGGCGGTGATCGGGCAGCTCGTCACCGAGCTCGCCGTGACTGGCTCTTTCGCTCCCATCCCCAAGCTCGTGACAGCGGCGCTGCGCGCCTAGCGATTCACCGCTACGCCTGCTCGGCGGAGGGCGGCGATCACCGGCCGCAGCGGCAACCCGACGACGTTGCTGCGTGAACCGGCCACTCCCCCGACGAAGCGAGCACCCGCGCCCTGCAGGGCGTATGCGCCGGCCTTGTCGAGCGGTTCTCCGGATGCGGCATAGTCTGCGGCCTCCTCTGGTTCGACCTTCCTCATCGAGACCAGTGTCGTTTCGAAGCCGTCCTCGATTACGCGTCCATCGAGGACCAGCGCCCAGCCGCTGATGACGACATGGGTACGCCCAGCTATCGAGAGCAACATCTCGGCGGCGCCGGCTTCGTCTGCAGGCTTTCCCAGGATCAACCCATCGAGTACGACCGTGGTATCGGCGCCGAGGACCACGGTCCCGGAATCCGCCCCAACAGCCAGGGCCTTGTCACGGGCGAGGCGCACGACCATTCGGTCGGGATCCTCACCGTCAATCACCCGTTCGTCGACATCAGGGACGGTGATGGCGAATTCCGCTCCGGCAGCGCGCAGGAGAAGGTGCCGCCGGGGTGAACTGCTCGCGAGGATGAGATCAGGCATTGCGCCAGTTTCGCACGCTCCGGAACGGATACGGTACGGTCTCATCATCCGCGCGGAGGTCTGATGCGTCGCACCATCTTCGAACCCGAACACGAACTGTTCCGCAAGAGCGTTGAGCGTTTCGTCGACGTCGAGATACTGCCCAATCATGAGGACTGGAGCGAAGCCGGCATTGCCGACAAGGCGATGTTTCGCGTCGCGGGACGCCAGGGACTGCTCGGCATGGCCATTCCTGTTGAGCATGGCGGCGGAGGTGTCGACGACTATCGCTACAACGCCATCATCGACGAGGTCGTAGCCGCCTCAGGAGCGGCCGCCTCAGGGCTCTGCATCACCCTCCACAACGACGTCTGCATCCCATATTTCCTCGCCTACGCCGACGAGGGCCAGCAACTCCGATGGCTCCCCGGTCTCGCCTCGGGCGACCTCATGGCTGCGATTGCAATGACCGAGCCGGGTACCGGATCAGACCTCGCGGGCGTCGCCACCTCGGCCACGCTCGACGGCGATGCCTACGTGGTCAATGGGTCGAAGACGTTCGTCACGAACGGCATCAATGCAGATGTGGTCATCATCGTGGCCAGGACTGGTCCCGACCCGCACGGCGGCCTCACACTGCTCGTCGTCGAAGACGGCATGGTCGGCTTCGAGCGGGGACGCAACCTCGACAAGATGGGGATGCACGCGCAGGACACGGCAGAACTGTTCTTCTCAGATGTTCGGGTTCCGGCTACCAACCGCCTCGGGCTCGAAGGCATGGGGTTCGGTCAGATGCTCGCGAACCTCCCTCAGGAGCGACTCACAATTGCCGTCGGGGCGGTTGCCGCAGCCGAGGCGGCACTCGACATGACCATTGCGTATGCCAGGGAACGCACGGCGTTCGGGCGGCCGATCGGGCGTTTCCAGCACAGCCGATTCGTGCTCGCGGAGTGCAAGACCGAGGTGGATCTTGGACGTGTCTTCGTGGACCGGCTCATTGCGGAACACCTCGACGGTCGCTTGACCATCGAGCAGGCAGCCGAGGCCAAGTGGTGGACCACCGAGATGCTGCGCCGTGTCGTCGACGCGGGCGTCCAGTTGCACGGTGGATACGGCTACATGATGGAGTACCCAATCGCCGAAGCGTTCCTCGACGCGCGACTCCAGACGATCTACGGCGGCACCACCGAGATCATGAAAGAGATCATCGGCCGCGGTTTGGGACTGTGACTAGTCGCGAGTCGTCAGTCGCGAGTCCTCAGTCCTCGGTCCTCGGTCCAAGCACGACACTGCTGATGATGGATACCGATCGGTGATCGACTGATGACTCGCGACTGGCGACTGACGACCTACTCGAACGCCGAGATGCCCGTGATCGCCTGCCCGAGGATCAGCGAGTGCACCTCGTTCGTTCCCTCATAGGTGTACACCGACTCGAGGTTGTTCATGTGCCGGATGACCGGATATTCGAGCGTGATGCCGTTGGCGCCGAGCACGCTACGCGCCTCTCGGGCGACCTCGAGCGCCGACCGGACGTTCTGCATCTTTCCGAAGCTGATCATCTCGGAGGTGAGTGTTCCATCGTCGTGCTTTCGCCCGAGGTGCACCGAGAGAAGCATTCCCTGATTGACCTTGACCAACATCTCGACGAGCTTGCGCTGCGTGAGCTGGAAGGAGGCGATCGGCCGTGAGAACTGCACCCGTTCCTTCGAATAGTCGAGCGCTGCCTCGTAGCTCGCCCGTCCAGCGCCGACTGCGCCGAACAAGATGCCGAATCGCGCCTCGTTGAGACACGAGAGCGGACCCTTCAACCCCTTCACGTTCGGAAGCACCGCATCGGCAGGAAGACGAACGCTGTCAAGAACCAGCTCCGAGGTCACGGATGCTCGCAGCGACAGCTTCTGGTGGATGTCGTTGGTGGAGAAGCCGGATGTGTCGGTGGGAACGATGAACCCGCGGATGCCGTCGTCGGTCTTCGCCCACACCACCGCCATATCGGCAATGCCCCCGTTTGTGATCCACATCTTCGTGCCGTCGATCACCCAGTCGTCGCCGTCGCGTCTGGCGCGAGTCTTCATGGAGCCCGGGTCAGAACCCGAATCCGCCTCGGTGAGGCCGAAGCAACCAATCGTCTCCCCCGCCGCCATGGAAGGAAGCCACCGCTGCTTCTGCTCTTCGGATCCGAATGCCCAGATCGGGAACATCGCCAGGGAGCCCTGCACCGAGACGAAGCTGCGAACGCCTGAGTCGCCGGCTTCGAGTTCAGTGCACGCCAGGCCGTAGCTGACCGCGTTGGTACCGGCACATCCATACCCCTCGAGGTGCATACCGAACAGACCGAGCGCTCCCATCTCCTTTGCCAGTTCTTTCGGAAAGGTTCCGGCCTCGAACCACTCGGCAACATCAGGTAGCACGTTGTCGCTGACGAACTCACGAACGGTGTCGCGAATGAGGCGCTCTTCGTCGGTGAGGAGGGCATCGATCTGGAGAAAGTCGTTCGGCGTCTCGCCGCCGGGGCGAATGCTGGAGCTCATGGAGCCAGCCTAACGGTCGAATGTCTCCGGGCCGGTTCCGTCTCCCCACCACAAGGTGCGCTGCGGGAAGGCAATAGTCAGTCCGTGCTCGGCGAACGCTCGGGCGATCGCACGGCCAACCGCATTGACCGCCCGCTGCCCTTCGAGGATGCCGGGATCGTGCCAAAACAGCAGCTGGAATTCGATTGCATGGTCCCCCATCTCCGTGAGCAGCGCCTCAGGGGGTGGATCCGCAAATGTCGTCTCGCAGGCTGCTGCCGCCTCTTCGAGTACGCGGCCGGCGACGTCGACATCCGTTCCATACTCGACCCCAACCTCGAACGTCGAACGACGCGAGCCGAGATCGGTGAGGTTGGTGATCGCTTGCTCGATCACGACCTTGTTCGGGATGAACACGTGCTCACCCTCCAACGTCTCGATCCGGACTGTCCTTCCCGCCACTTCCTTGACGAAACCCGTGCCGGCCGGCGTAATGATCTGATCCCCCACCGCGAACATCGGGCTCGATTGGAGGACGAGACCGGCACCGAAGTTCTCGACGAATCCTCGACCCGCGAAGAAGGCAACGATGGCAATGATGATGATCACGACAAGAGCGGGTCCCATGTCGACGTGCAATACGCTGAGGGCATACACCACGCCGAGCAACACGATCAGCCAACCCGCACCGCGGGCGATGAGCAGGGCCCCTTCGGTTGAGAGATTCTCGAACCGCTCCAGGAGTCGTCGCAGGATTCGCCTCACGAGCCGGGCGATGAAGAACGAACCGAGGATGACCAGGAACGCCCAGACGAAGTCCCATACCGTCAGGCTCTGTGTGTCGATGATCTGCTCGACGTCTTCGGCTGTCGGGAGTCTCTGGAGCCAGAAGTTCATGCGACCGCTCCAGCGAAGAGCGCCTGCTGTCCATGACCCGCCGTGCGGCCCATGCCGGTCCACACGAGGTCATCCATGAATGCCCAGCTCGTGCGGTGGATCACGGTTGGTCCGAACGCGGCGAGCGCAGCGCGGTGCCGTGGACCCGGGTAGCCCTTGTTCCGGCCGAAGTCGAATGCCGGAAACAATGGGGCAAGCTCTCTCATCAAGCGATCTCTCGTCACCTTGGCGAGAATTGAGGCGGTGGCGATCGTCAGGGATGTCGCGTCGCCTCGTACGATCGTCTTCACGTTCGGGGAACCGACGAAGTCCCATGACCCGTCGATCAAGATGCGATCGGGTTCCATGCCGAGCGAATCGAGCGCGCGTCGTGCTGCAAGGCGCTGTGCTGCAGACATACCGAGGCGATCACATTCTCCGGACGTCGCGTGGCCAACGGCCCACGCTTCGCACCAAGTGCCGAGACGATCGAACAATCGCTCCCGTTCCCGTTCAGGCAGCATCTTCGAATCGCGAACCCGATAGACACGACGATGCTGGGGAATCACGGCTGCAGCGACGGTGAGCGGACCGGCCCAAGAGCCGCGCCCGACTTCATCGATTCCAACGACCACGCGATCACCGCCGTCCCACAGGCGACGTTCGACGTCGAGTGTGGGAGGCCGGGATCGAGCTGAAGAGCGACGGCGGGGCTTCACACGGCGAGGATACTCCGCCGCCGCCGGGCAGCGGTCAGTTGCTCCTGAGATCGGTCGGGTAGTCCGCGTACCGCGCCACCTTCCCACCTTGTCGCCGCACCACGCGTCGCCACAACGTTGCGGGACCAGGGTCGAAGACGTCGTCCGGCGACGCATCGACGCCGAACCACGATCCGACGTCCATCTCCATCTCAAGCTGGCCGGTGCCCCATCCCGCGTACCCCGAGAAGATGCGCGCCTCTTCGAGTCCATCGAACTCGCCGGGCTCGGCAGCCACGTCAACGAGTCCCACGCCCCCGAGCACCGGCCGCCACGTATCGCTGGCCGCGATACCCGGTCGGTAAGCCACACCGATCGCGGTCTCGCGTTGAACGGGTCCCCCCTCGAAGATACGGTCCGGTGGAGCGAGAACGGCCGTCCACGACGGAATGTGGTCGGCCACATTGAGATCGAGCGGACGATTGAGCACAACACCGACTGCTCCGTGC
>RCNG010000284.1_pt1 | contig 22135 bp, 20 predicted proteins | sample 2041371 | NCBI WGS metagenome assembly RCNG01 (sample SAMN09708227, study PRJNA481090) | Marine sediment metagenome, whole genome shotgun sequencing project. | biome: marine sediment; feature: ocean; material: sediment; isolation source: Sewage treatment plant 1 marine sediment (STP1) ... | reverse complement strand
TCGGGAAAACGGGCTTTCAGTGTATCAATGACATCGGAGGTATCATCCATGGACAGGGTAGTCTGGCTGACATAAGCCAGATTTTGCGGATTTTCTATCTTTAAATGAGCCACGTCGTCCGGTGTTTCTACCAGAAAGATATTACCACCGTACTGATGTTCATACTGACCCATAGTACCTTCTACTTCCGGATGGCCGGCATGCCCTATCAGAATACATTCAGTACCCTCTTTGCTATAACGTGTGACCTCCAGATGCACCTTGGTAACCAGTGGACAGGTTGCGTCAAACACTTTGACATCCCGGTTTGCCGCTTCTTCCTTAACGGCTTTGGAAACCCCGTGAGCACTGAAAATAACGATACTGCCATCAGGTACTTCAGAGAGTTCTTCAACAAAAATCGCGCCGCGGCTTTTTAGCGATTCAACCACCGCGCGATTATGCACCACTTCATGACGTACATAAATAGGTGCTGAAAACAGTGTCAGAGCCCGCTCCACAATTTCTATGGCTCGATCCACTCCTGCACAGAAACCACGGGGATTGGCCAGTTTTAACTGCATATCTTTTTTCCTTTATCTCTGTTAATTCGATTGAAAGCTGCTGAATACCTTGACAATTTTTCTGACTTTTTGCCGTAACCCGACAATGGAAGCCAATAATGCGGGAAAGTGCCATTTTTCCTACAAAAAACTTAGGAAAAATCCTACATTTCTATCAGAGTCCTCTTGCTGTTTCAAAAACAGCTTCATCATATACTATTTATCACTTGAGCAAGACATGAAGGAACATGACAGCTCAGGTAAGGATGAAACTACAACAAGTTAAGACTCCGGTAAACCGGAAGCAGCAAACCATGAAGGGCTGTATTAACTTGAAAATGGATTTGTATTGTAGAGGTTCTTTTCCCGCTCATCCGGGCAAGGAAAAGCAGGATGCCAATGGAACTGACATGAATATTTTGACAGGAAGTCAAAGATCCTGATTAATGGGCACTATTCTCCTACGAATAGTGCCCCTTTTTGGCTTGCCCAGAGGTATCCTTTTTAGCTCATATTGATATCTAATCTGGCAAACAATTTAAACTTTGAGGCATTTTTATCGAATGTGAGTGTAGTAACAAAACCTGAGTTGTGCGCAGAATGTGCTATTAAAATATCCGCTAAATCATGTGTTGTGTTTTCTGATGAAATGAGAAAATCACGTATTGCTGATTGTTTTTCAAACTCAAAAACAGGCATCAATATCAGGTCACTGATTGATTTTATTATATCGCTACGCTCAACATCATAGGCTGATTCCAAAACCCATATTGTTTCCAGAACAACCAGAATAGGGATAAAAAAACACTCTTTACGTTCCTCAGATGACTTTAATAACTTGAAAACAACTTTTGATTGTGCCTCATCATCTTGTACAAGAAAACGAATAATGACATTAGTATCAAGTGCTTTCATAGATTTTTACCAATGTTTTTTTATGTTTTCCTTAATCGCTTCATTCATTTTTTCAACTGTGATCGAGGACTCTTTTTTATAATTTGATAAGCTGCCAAAAACATCGCTTACTTTTTTGGTAACAGGTCTTAGAATCACTTCATTTGTATCACTAATAATAAACTCTACTTTATCGCCTGTATATAAATGCAGCGTTTCTCTTATATCTTTTGGAATAGTAACTTGCCCTTTCGTTGTTAAGGTACTCAATGGCATTTCTCTCTCCTGATTCCTTACTTATTTTGGTATTCTTACAAACAGTAATACCTGACAGCGAATTTGTCAACTTTAAGGAGGTCAATAAGCGTTCAGGAAAAGCAAAAGAAAGTGCCGGTGTCAGTATAGCCATCATTTTTTTATTTTCTGAACGCTATTATTTTATCAGCAATATCTCCACTGAAAAAACCACTTCATGCCCTGCCAGGGGATGGTTAAAGTCAACCAGCACCTCATCTTCAGCAATTTCCAGCAGGATCCCTGGAATTTGCTCACCCGACGGGGTGCTGAATTCAATGATCAAACCTTCTTCAAGTTCAATATCCAAATCAAATTCTGACTTTTTCATCCAGTGCTGGTTTTCCTTGTCAGGAAAACCAAAGGTGTCACGAGGATCCAGGCTGACCTGCTGTTTATCACCGACACCCAGCCCCAGTATCACTTGTTCAAAGGCATCGATCATTGAACCATCACCCATGGTAAACGTCATGGGTTCACCATCAAGTGTTCCGTCAACGGGCGTACCATCTGCTAAAGCCAGGCTAAAATGCAGGGTAACGGTACTGTCTTTTTCTACTTCAGGATTGGATGCTGTCAATGTCAGACCTTTTTTGTGAAACTAAGAGCTACTGCGGCTAAAAGCCTCAATGAGTTTTGCTTCATTTACGTTTTGTTGTGTATTCTTATGTAGGTTGGATTAGCGCAGCGTAATCCGACGTAATGTCTATCGATAATGCCGGATTACGCTGCGCTAATCCAACCTACTTTGGTTTGCTTTCTTTTTTAAACAGGGCATCAATTATCAGCATAACAGCACCGATGCTGATTGCACTATCGGCAATATTAAAGGCCGGCCAGTGCATGGCTTTGGTCCGGGGATCGCTTTGATAGTAAAAATCCAGAAAATCCACCACATAGCCCAGTGTCAACCGGTCCCAGAGATTACCCAGTGCGCCTCCCAGGATCAGGGCCAGAGCTATGGCCATCCAGCGTTCATGAGCCTGCAGACGTTTTATCCAGAAAAATATAATGATGCTGACCAGCAGGGCAATACTGGCAAAAAACCATCGTTGCCAGCCCGATTCATTGGCCAGAAAACTAAAAGCCGCGCCGCTATTGTGCGCCAGGGTCAAATTAAACCAGCCGGGTATCACTGCCAGAGTTTCATAGAGGCTGAAATAATGGCTGATAAGCGCTTTGCTGCCCAGGTCCAGTACTATGACCAGTAACGTCAGCCATAACCATTTCAACATAATGCAGCCACTGTACTTAAGCTGGATTCAGAGCCGGGGAACTGCTTGCTAAGTCCGGTTGTTTCTCCAGGCCATTTTTTACAAGAGCATATTTTGCTATTAAGCATAGTTGCGAACTTCACCATCACCCGCCACATTATCAACACAGCGTCCGCACAGTTCAGGGTGTTCGCTATGACTGCCCACATCTTCACGATGATGCCAGCAACGGGCGCATTTCGTATGCTCAGAGGCTCGCACTTTTAATGCCAGAGCAGATACTTCATCCGCTTCGACCGCATCGGACGGTTTGTCTGCCAGTTTATGTAAACGGACATAGGATGTGATCAGCACAAAGCGTAATTCATCACCCAGTTTGCCCAGAGTCTGCAGTAGTTCATCATCACAGTACAGGTCAATTTCGGCATCCAGAGAGGAGCCGATAATTTTTTCAACGCGCAGCTTTTCCATTTCCTTACTGCAGGCAACGCGCACCTTTAATACCTGCTGCCAGTAATCATCGTCCATTTCGTCTGTGATTTCTGCCGGGAAGGGGTACCAGGTTTCAAAGAAAATGGATTCACTGTGTGGTCCGGGAATAAAGCTCCAGAGTTCTTCAGCAGTAAAGCTCAAAATGGGTGCAATCCAGCGAGTCATGGCATGCACTATATGATATAACGCCGTTTGTGCCGAGCGTCTGGCGACACTGTCCGTCTGGGTAGTGTATTGACGATCCTTGATAACATCCAGGTAAAATGCCCCCAGATCCATGGCACAGAAATTATGTACTTTCTGATACACCAGATGGAAGTCGTATTGCTCATAAGCCGCCAGGATTTCCTGTTGCAGAAATTCTGCCTTGACCACAATCCAGCGATCCAGCGGCAACAACTGCTCAACGGGCAGGCTATTCTGTTGCGGTGCAAAACCATCCAGATTGGCCAGCATAAAGCGGGCCGTATTGCGGATACGGCGGTAGGCATCGGCAGTACGTTTTAAAATTTCATCAGAAACCGTGACTTCACCGGTATAATCAGTTGAAGAAACCCACAGCCTGAGTATATCAGCGCCCAGAGTTTTCATGATTTTTTGCGGAGCGATCACATTGCCTCTGGATTTGGACATTTTTTTGCCCTGGGCATCGACCACAAAACCATGGGTCAAAACTTCTTTATAAGGCGCAACTTCATTGACTGCCACAGAGCTGAGCAGCGAGGACTGGAACCAGCCACGATGCTGATCGGAGCCTTCCAGGTAGAGATCGGCCGGAAATTGCAGTTCTGCACGTTCATTGATCACACAGGCATGGGAGACACCGGAATCAAACCAGACATCCAGGGTATCAAGCACTTTGCTATAGTCTTTAGCCTCATCACCCAATAACTCAGCGGCATCCAGTTCAAACCAGTCATCAATGCCCTTCTCAGCCACTCGCAGGGCTACGGTTTCAATCAGGCTTGCAGTATCCGGATGCAGTTCCTGAGTTTCATTGTGCACAAATAAGGTCATGGGCACACCCCAGGTGCGCTGACGGGAAATACACCAGTCAGGACGATTTTCCAGCATACCCACAATGCGAGCCTGCCCCCAGTCCGGCAGCCAGACGGTTTTGTTTGCCGCAGCTATGGCCAGATCACGCAGACCATTTTGATCCATACCGATAAACCATTGGGGTGTGGCGCGGAAAATGATGGGTGTCTTATGGCGCCAGCAATGCGGATAACTGTGCAGCATTTCTTCATGGTGCAGCAGGGTGCCTTTCTCTTTCAGGACATCCACAACCAGTGGATTGGCTTTAAACACGTGCTGGCCTGCAAATAACGGCGTACCACTGACAAAACAGCCATTGGCTGCCACCGGGTTATCCACTTCCAGATCATATTTCATACCCACCACATAGTCTTCCTGACCATGTCCGGGCGCAGTATGTACCGCACCCGTACCAGATTCCGCCGTCACATGATCACCCAGTATGACCGGCACCTGACGTTCATAAAATGGATGCTGTAAGAGTTGATGTTCCAGTTGTAGCCCTTTGCAGCGGCCCAGCACCTGTGCCTGTGCAGAGTCAATTCCATAACGCTGCAGAGCATCTTTATAGAGATCCTCTGCCAGTATCAGCAGTTCAGCGTCAGCCCTGACCAGAACATAATCAAAATCGGCATGCAATGCGACTGCCTGGTTGGCAGGCAATGTCCAGGGTGTTGTGGTCCAGATCACCGCACTGATATCCAACTCAGGACTGCTATCCAGCTCGACACCAAATTTTTCCAATACGGCTGCTTTGTTCAGCACTTTAAAGCGCACATCAATCGCTGGCGACTTCTTGTCTTCATATTCAACTTCTGCTTCAGCCAGTGCGGAACCACAATCGGTGCACCAGTGTACAGGCTTGGAGCCTTTATGCAGATGGCCCCTGGCAATGATTTTGCCCAGGGTACGGATAATATTGGCTTCAAAGTCAAAGTCCATAGTCAGATAGGGATTTTCCCAATCCCCCATCACACCCAGCCGTTTAAAGTCTTCTTTTTGACCTGCCACCTGTTTTTTAGCATAGTCACGGCAGGCATTACGGAAGGTTTTTTCATCTACCTTAACGCCTGCCTTGCCAAGTTTTTTCTCCACATTCAGTTCAATAGGCAGTCCATGACAGTCCCAGCCCGGAATATAGGGCGCGTCATAGCCACCCAGAGTCTGGGATTTTATAATAATGTCTTTCAGGATCTTGTTAACTGCATGGCCAATATGAATATCACCATTAGCATAGGGCGGACCATCGTGAAGAATAAATTTGGGACGACCGGCAGCCTTTGCACGCAATTTTTTGTAAATGCCGCTTTTTTCCCATTGCGCCAGCATATCCGGTTCACGTTGAGCCAGATTAGCTTTCATGGGGAACTTGGTTTGCGGTAAATTCAAGGTATCTTTATAGATATTCTGCTTACTCACTGATTTCTCACTTTCCTGAAAAGCCTTTAGAACACCGATGCCTCAGTGTTCTGTTCAATAGTTTAATGGGCAGCAAAGTAATTTTTAGCCACCACGACATCTTTTAAAATCTGTTCTTTCAAGATTTCAAAAGAAGCAAATTTTATTTCATCACGGATTTTATGGAGAAAATCCACATGCACCAGTTTACCGTATAAATCACCTTCAAAATCAAGCAGGTGTACTTCCAGTAAGCCCTTTTTGCCATCGACGGTCGGCCGATAACCAATATTGGCAATACCATTGATGCCCTGACGTTGTGTCTTTTGATCCTCATCCTCTCGTTTGATGATGGTTTTACAGACACCCAGCTCACTGCCCCAGAGACGTACAGCAAACACCCCTGACACAGCCGGTGTTGCACGGTGCAGCGGTACATTGGCCGTTGGAAAACCAATGGTACGCCCGCGTTTGTCACCGTGCTGGATATGACCTGACATCCAGTAAGGGCGTTTTAGCAATGTGCAGGTGAGTTCCATATTTCCGGCTTCCAGTGCCTGTCTGATACGGGTGCTGCTAACCCGTGCATTGTGCAGTTCATAGGTTGGCGTATTGTCAACCGCAAAATCAAATTGCCTGCCGCTGGCAACCAGAGAGGCGAAGTTGCCACTGCGCCCTTTGCCAAACTGAAAATCATCACCCACCTGCAGATATTTGACAGCCAGTTTATCCACCAGAATCTGCTGTACAAATTCATCCGCACTGAGTTGGCAAAAAGCAGCGTTAAAATGTATCACCAGTAGCTTATCAATACCACAATCAGCAATAACTTCAGCTTTGTCCCTAAAACGTGTCAGCCGGGCAGGTGAGCTCTGTGGGGCAAAAAATTCCTGTGGCTGCGGTTCAAATGTAATCACCACAGAAGGTAAATTGCAGGCACGAGCTTTTTCATTGAGCTGCACCAATATGTGCTGATGTCCGCTATGAACCCCGTCAAAATTGCCGATTGTCGCAACACAACCGTCTTTTAGTCGAGTTAGATTGTGCAAACCACGGATTATTTCCATTTCCCAGCCGTATTTTGTGAAAAGCCTAGATAAAATTCAATACAACCAGTGATTTTACAACAATGTCAGTGTTTAGAGTAGATATTTTTATGGCTTCGGGAAAAAATTGCCCTTTCGCACACCCAGAGCAAACAGGCAGCTAAAATACACTGCCATTGCTGCTACGATAATTAGCATGAGCTGCATCACTCGTTCGCTGCTTGTCCAGTGCAGCCATTGTTGCAAATCGTGTCGTCCAAGCCATAAAACAGCCAGCATGGTGCCATTGGCAACAATCGCCTGAAGCCAAACCCTGCTCCAGCCACCTGCGGGCCGGTAAACATCATGTTTACGCAACCAGCGGTAGAGTAGGAAGGCATTGGTGAAGGCTGATATGGACGTGGCAATGGCCAGCCCTGCATGAGCCCCTGGATAGTCCAGCCAGTACCAGGGCAGTACAATCACAATATTGAACACCATATTGACCAGCAGAGCAATGACACCGATTCTGACCGGTGTTTTAGTATCCTGACGTGAAAAAAAACCCGGCAGCAGGACTTTGACCAGCACAAAACCCAGTAAGCCAAAACTATAGGCCATCAGACTCATGGCCGACATTTCAATATCGGATTGAAGAAATTTTTCACTACCAAACAGGGTTGTGATAATGGGGGCCGCCAGCATAAACAAGCCTACCGCTGAGGGAATAGCCAAATATATCACCCAGCGGATGGCCTTATCCAGGGTGTTTGAAAACGCTTCTCTGGATTGCATCGCATGCTGTTTTGACAAGCTGGGCAAAATCACTGTAGCCAGAGCCACACCCAGAATGCCCAGCGGAAACTCCATTAATCGATCCGAATAATACAGCCAGGAAATACTGCCCGTCACCAGTAATGAAGCAATGATGGTGTCCAGTAATAAATTAATTTGTGCCACAGAAGCACCAAAAATTGCCGGCAGCATTAATTTCAGGATCTGTTTCACGCCTGAGTGGCGAGGATTCCAGCGCGGCAGGGTCAAAAAACCCAGGCGGGCAAGAAAGGGTAATTGAAATAAAAGCTGCAGCAATCCGGCCAGAAAGACACCAATGGCCAGTCCCATCACCGGTTCCTCCATCATTGGGACAATCCAGTAGGTTGCCGAAATCAGCACCAGATTCAGCAAAACAGGCGTAAAGGCCGGTACAGCAAACTGATGATAGGTATTTAATATGCCTCCGGCAAAAGCCACCAGAGAAATAAACAGGATATAAGGGAAGGTGATGCGCAACAGGCTCACGGTCAAATCATACTGGGACTGGTTTTGTTGTTCCAGATAACCCGGAGCAAACAGCATAATCACGATGGGGGCTGCTATGACGCCCAGCAGGGTGATAATAAACAGCCAGCCGCCCAGAGTACCCGCAACATTTTGAACCAGATCTTTAACGGCCTCTTTATCTCTGCTTTCTTTGTATTCACCCAGCGTGGGTACAAAGGCCTGATTAAACGCCCCTTCAGCAAACAGACGACGCATAAAGTTGGGGATCTTGAAGGCAATCAGAAAAGCATCCATACCGGCAGAAGCGGCAAATTCACGCGCAAAAACCACATCCCGGATAAAGCCCAGCACCCGGGAAAGCAAGGTCATGGCACTGACAATAAGAGTGGATTTAAATATTCTGAGGCTCATCTTTTAACTTGAAAGCGGGACTGATCAAATCTGCTTAAGGTTTTTATGTCAAAAAAAAACCGGGCTTTTTAGTCCGGTTTTTTTATCCATCAATTAGCCTTTAGGACTGTAGCAAGAGTTAGCCAAGGGCTTTAATTCTGCTGTTCAGACGGCTCTTATGGCGAGCAGCCTTGTTTTTGGAGATAAGACCTTTGTTCGCCAGGCTATCAATGATAGGTACTGTGGTTTTGAATGCGCTTGCAGCAGACTCTTTGTCACCTGCATCAATTGCATAAACTGTAGTTTTAATTGCGCTACGAAACTCGGAACGCTTAGCAACGTTTCTGGTACGACGCTTAACTGCCTGACGTGCGCGTTTTTTAGCTTGGGCTGAGTTGGCCAATGTCTTACTCCTGAAATTCTGATCTACTATTAATCTTACTGGGCTAATTTTTAAAGCAGGAAATTATGCAATATTACGGACAAAAGATCAAGTGCTTTCTAACACATTCAAAAAGCCGGCTTCAGTCAAGGTCTTTAAACAACGATTAGATTATCCCGGTGTATTAACTCCGGCTCATCCACATAGCCCAGGACAGCGGCTATTTCGCTGGTCGCGCGGCCCTTGATTTTATTGGCTTCATCGCTATTGTAGTTAATCAGTCCGCGAGCAACATCCTGTCCGTTTTCATCCACACAAACCACCATATCACCACGACCGAACTGACCTACAACATCTATTACGCCAATGGCCAATAAGCTGGAGCCATTACTTTTCAGGACTTTGGCCGCACCGTGGTCGAGCACCAGTTCACCCTTCATTTGCAAATGACCTGCCAGCCATTGTTTCCTGGCCAGCAAAGGGGCCTGGTTGGCCATAAGCAGAGTACCCAGTTGTTCTCCATGATAGATTTTGCCCAGGATATCTTTTTCCCGTCCGGAGGCAATAATCGTTGCCGTACCGGAACGCGCTGCCAGACGGGCAGCTCTGAGCTTGGTCGCCATACCGCCCCGCCCAAGAGCACCTTTACTATCCCCGGCCATACTATCCAGGGTCAGATCCAGAGCATCAACCTCAGTCAATAGTTTTGCCTGTTTATTTTGTCTTGGATCGCTGTCAAACATGCCCTGTTGATCAGTCAGAATGACCAGTAAGTCGGCATCAATTAAATTGGCCACCAGCGCGGCCAGGGTATCATTATCTCCAAAGCGGATTTCATCGGTGACTACGGTATCATTCTCATTGACCACCGGCACTATACCCATATTAATGAGTTTTAACAGTACGGAACGTGCGTTCAGATAGCGGGTACGGTTAGATAGATCGTCATGGGTCAGCAAAATTTGTGCAGTGTGCAGTTTATGCTGCTTAAATTGAGATTCATAAGCCTGCACCAGCCCCATCTGACCTACTGCTGCCGCTGCCTGTAGTTTATAGACCGAATCAGGACGAGTCTTCCAGCCCAGACGTTGCATTCCTTCGGCAACCGCACCGGAAGAGACCAGGACAATTTCAATGCCCTCTTGATCTGGCTCAGGCTGTTGATCTGGCTCAGGCTGTTGATCTGGCTCAGGCTGTTGATTTGGCTCAGGCTGACTGGATAGTGGCGCAATCAGAGCAGCCATTTGTGTCACCCAGCGGTTTATGGCAGCATAATCAAGCCCATGTCCTTCATTGGTTAACAGGGCACTGCCAATTTTTATCACCCAACGGCGGGTATTACGCAAATGCTGTCGTTCTTGTATTCTCATTTGATAATTTTACCAGTGACAGCATTGTATGTGCCACTGGTAATTTCTGCATAGTCCTGGTCAATATTTTCACTTTCTGACTTGCCCTTATATCCGGACTGAGCTTCCAGGTGATCCATAATGGCGAAACACAGCTCTTGAGTGCCCACTTTGTTCATGGCAGAAATTTCAAAGACCGGTTCCTGCCAGTTAAGAGCCTGAACAATGTCATTGCAGTGTTGCTGCCGTTCTTCATCGGACAAAAGATCCGTTTTATTTATGACCAGCCAGCGTTCTTTGTTGGCCAGCTCGTCACTGAACATGGCCAGTTCTTTTTCAATGACCCTGAAATTCTCCACGGGATCACTGCCATCATAAGGGACCACATCCAGAAAATGCAATAACAGCCCCGTTCTTGCAACATGCTTGAGAAAGCGGATACCAAGTCCAGCTCCTTCGGCAGCCCCTTCAATAACTCCCGGAATATCAGCCACCACAAAACTGCGGTGAGGTACGACACTGACCACCCCCAGATTCGGGATCAGAGTTGTAAAGGGATAATCGGCTACTTTAGGTTTGGCCTCGGAAACAGCACGAATAAAAGTGGACTTTCCGGCATTGGGCATACCCAGCAGCCCCACATCTGCCAGAACTTTTAATTCCAGTAATAATTCGCGCCGTTCAGCAGGAGAGCCCAGGGTACTCTGTCTCGGCGCCCGGTTTACACTGCTTTTAAAACGTGTATTGCCCAGTCCATGAAAGCCTCCACGAGCCACTATCAGCAGCTCTCCCGGTTCGGTCAAATCACCCAGGGTTTCACCCGTATCCAGGTCACGTACAGTTGTACCAACTGGCACATCAATGGTCAGATCATCACCACCCCTGCCGGTTTTTTCCTTACCCTGACCAGCCTGACCATTTTTTGCTTTATAAAAACGAGTCATGCGAAAATCAGCCAGGGTATTCAAACCTTCACTGGCTCTGAGGAATACTGAACCGCCATCGCCGCCATCACCGCCATCGGGTCCACCGAACGGAATGTATTTTTCACGACGAAAGCTGACAATGCCTCTGCCACCCTGACCTGATTCCACCTTTATGGTCGCTTCATCAACGAATTTCATTATTAAGTTCCGTATTTCCGTGTAGTAAGATCAAGCACGGTTAAAACAAAAAAAGGCTCCGCCAGAAACTGGTAGAGCCTTTTGTGCTAGTTTATTCGGATTTCAGAATCCCAATTTTTACCTGAGGTCTGAAATTATTCCGCTATAACGCTAACAAAATTACGATTTTGAGGGCCTTTTGTTTCAAAAAGAACACGGCCACTTGCCTTGGCGAACAAAGTATCGTCTTTACCAATACCAACATTCAAACCAGGATGAACCTTGGTTCCGCGCTGACGAATAAGAATATTTCCGCCCAGAACCATTTCACCACCGAATTTTTTCACGCCCAGACGTTTTGATACGGAATCACGTCCGTTTCTGGTGCTACCACCTGCTTTTTTATGAGCCATTTTTCGTTATCCTTTGCATCTCTCTATGCAAGAGCAAGTTCTCTATGCAAGAGCATGTTAATATTTCCACCCATTAAGCAGTAATTTTATCAATTTTAATTTCAGTATAAGACTGACGATGCCCCATCTGCTTGCGATGATGCTTCCGACGTTTGAATTTTACAATCGATATTTTTTTAGCACGACCATGAGAAGCAACTGTCGCAGTCACTTTACCGCCTTCAAGAAATGGCCTACCCACTTTAACGTCTTCGCCATCAGCAACCATCAGAACATCACTCAGATCGATACTGGCACCTTCTTCTGCGTTAAGCTTTTCAACTTTAAGGGTTTCGCCTTCACTCACCTTATACTGCTTACCGCCGGTTTTAATTACCGCGTACATAGTGTTACTCCAAAGCTATCAACGCTTTCATCCCGCCTATATCAATGACAGAAATAAAAGCAATAAATCAAAATCTAAGACGATCAATTTTAACGTGTTTTTACAATCCTTGTCAAATACCAATGCGATATTATTTTACGGACAATAAAATGCTGTCTTTTTCGTCACTAAATGCTTGACAGTCTCTAACGGGAAATTTACGATCCCCTAGTTAAGCTGGTTGTAGTTAAGCTGGTTAGTGGTAAAGTTTGTGATGCTTTCCTAATCATATGTGCAACTATTATTAATCCTGCATAATAAATTAATCAGATAAAGCTGACAACATTTTTTAATATCAACTGATAGAGTTATTTCCTGTAAATGACCATAGAAGACGTTTTCCAACTAATCAAAGATGACATGGATCGGGTCAATAGCCTGATTCAAAACAGTCTTTATTCCGAAGTTGCTCTGATCAACCAGATCAGTCAATACATTATCAATAGCGGTGGAAAACGTCTGCGACCCATTCTGGTTCTACTCAGCGCCAACGCTTTCTCATACCGTTCCCGGGAACTCCAGGGCAAAGGAGGAAATAGTGAAAAAGATGTTACTCTGGCGGCAGTGATTGAATTTATTCATACCGCAACCCTGTTACATGATGATGTAGTCGATGAGTCTGAATTACGTCGCGGTAAAGACACTGCCAATGAACTCTGGGGCAATGCGGCCAGTGTTCTGGTAGGCGATTTTCTTTATTCCCGGGCATTTGAGATGATGGTCGGGGTTGACAGCATGAAGGTCATGGAAATTATATCACACTCCACCAATACCATCGCCGAAGGCGAGGTATTACAATTACTCAACTGCAATGATGCCTCCACTACTGAGCAACGCTATCTCGAAGTTATTCATTTCAAAACCGCAAAATTGTTTGAATCGGCCTCACAACTGGGTGCGGTCATTGCCGGCCAGGATGAAGCCACTGAACAGGCCATGGCAAGATTCGGGATGCACCTCGGCACGGCCTTCCAGCTCATTGATGACGTTCTGGATTATAGTGCCAGCAGTGATGATATGGGCAAAAATGTGGGTGATGATCTGGCTGAAGGAAAACCCACTCTGCCGCTCATTTACGCCATGAAGCACGGCACAGCTGAACAGGCAGAAACGATAAAAGAGGCTATTGAACAAGGGGGACTGGATCAAATCGAAGCCATATCCCAGGCCATTCATGCGACCGGGGCGCTGGATTACACCCATGAAATTGCCCGCCAAGAAGCGCAACAGGCTATTGCACAACTGGAAAAAATCCCCGATTCAGAATACAAACAGGCATTGATTACACTGGCTAACTTCTCGGTTGAACGAACCTATTAGTAACCTGGCTTTAGTAACCTGGCTTTTCTGCGCTTTTCTGGTAGCTCATTTGCACGGAAACGGAATCGGCAAAGCGCAAGGCATGAGGTTTGTCTATTTCAACCCCAGCTTCCAGCACCTCTTCCATTCTGGTAATTAAGCTGATAATATCTGCCGCCATTTTTTCCAGCAGATCAAAGGATTTGCTTTCCACCAGAGCAATGATCTGTTTGGTCAGAACCTTATAATTACAGGCATCCTCAACCGAATCACTTGCAGCCGCTGCGCTGGCATCATAGCTCAGGTGAATATTCACAATTACATCCTGCTTTTTGGTTTTTTCTTCTTCATTGAAACCAATAAAAGTCCTCAGACGCAAATTTTTTATGCAAATCGTAGCTAACATTTCAGTGCATCCCACTTCATTTACGATAATAAGCTTATGAAAAAGTCAGACAGATTAAACCTAGCGGATCAAGCGTAAAAATTCAGAGCGGGTGGAAGGAATTTCGCGAAATGTCCCCAGCATCATGGAGGTGGTCATCATGGAATTTTGCTTTTCAACACCGCGCATCATCATACACAAATGCTTGGCCTCCAGGACGACACCCACCCCCTTAGCGCCGGTTACCTGCATAATGGTTTCGGCAATCTGTTTGGTCATGTTTTCCTGAATCTGCAAACGGCGGGCAAACATGTCCACAATCCGGGCAATCTTGGACAGACCAATGACCTTACCCTGTGGCAGATAGGCTACATGGCACTTGCCAATAAAGGGCAGCAGATGATGTTCACAAAGAGAATAAACTTCAATATCCTTAACCAGAACCATCTCGTCGTTGTCTGAGTCAAAAATCGCGTTATTAACGACTTCATCGATATTCTGATGATACCCCCGGGTTAAAAACTGGAAGGCTTTAGCAGCGCGCTCAGGGGTGTCTCTTAACCCGTCCCGCTGCAGATCCTCACCAATTGCCGAGATAATAGTGGCAAAACTGTCTTTCATGATGTCTCAACTTAATTATATTTTTTCAATAGTATTTAAAGTTACTGGATTGTAATCAATAGCCCGGGAAAAAAACAGCCCTAAATCCTAAGGTTTTAGATTCAGGATGCAATACCAGTCATCTGGTAAAATTCCTTTTTTGCTGACTGCAGTTTATCATACGCTGCCAGCAGGCTTTGGTGGCGTGTTAATCCCGCTAACTCCAGACCCGCATCAAACAACCCTTCATAACGACGTTGGCCATCAATCAGGCCCGCACAGCGGTTAATGGTATCACTGCCATACAAAGCACCCAGGCCATCAATATACATGCCGCGTTCTCTATCTTCATCCAGTTTGATTTCCAGCAGCGCGCACAATGCCCGATAAAATTTTTCCCGCTCAACTGACAACTGTGCCATTTCCAGACACCACTCAGTCCACTCCAGCGCCTGTTCGAAATCGCCAATATGCAGGGCCAGCATAGCTTTTAATTCACCAACCCGGAGACTTTCCCAGACACTGCCCGGATCAGGTGCAATACCAATCAGACCGCAGATATCGGTATGATCACTATAGTCGCTGTGCTGTAATTCCTGCAGTAGCTGCCCCGCCTGTGCAGCATTCAACGCACCTAAGGTCAGGATTCTCTCCCTCAGATGCCTGCCTTCATTATTATTTTGCCAGTGTAATTCTTCTACCGGATAAATTTCAGACATCCCCGGTACCAGAATACGGCATCCATATACTCCCAGATGCTCGTAATCCGCAATATAAATATCCCGCCTCCCCCCTGGCAGAGAGTCTTCATCCAGCTTAGCGACCAGAAATTCAAATTCTGACTGGGTACGGTTATCGAAACCAGGGCTATCAAAATCCCAGTATTCAAAATCAAAATCTTTGCCCTGTTTAAAAAAGTCGTAGCTGATCAAACCACTGGAATCAATAAAATGCGTTTCCAGATTGACCGGATCGGCCACCGCTTCATTATCAAAACAGGGAGTTTGAAAGCCATCCAGCGATTCCAGGCGCCGCCCCTGAAGCAATTCAGTCATGGTCCTGTCCAGCGCCACCTCAAAGCTTGGATGGGCGCCAAAGGAGGCCAGGCAACGACCGGAATCCGGTTCCATCATGGTCACAGAAATCACTGGATAACGACCTCCCAGCGAAGCATCCCTGACATCAATAATAAATCCTTCCTGTTCCAGTTCTGCCTTGGCGGTCAACACCCTGGGATACATCTCCACGATGTGCTCCGGAACTAAAGGCAAACTGATCCGTTCGGCAATAATACGGTTTTTGACATAACGTTCAAAGATCTCCGAGAGCGCCTGGGTACGGGCCTCCATCATGGTATTCCCGGCAGACATACCATTGCTGACGTACAAATTGCCGACAATATTAACCGGAAACCAGGTCTTTTTTTGATCTCTGTAACGGATAAAGGGGATGGCACAAATGCCGCGCTGAACATTTCCCGAGTTGGTATCGACCAGAAGTTCCGGGGTTAATTGCTGTTCTGGATCATAAAAAGCCCATAAGCGATCATTGAGCAAACCCTGTTCATTTAGCACCGTAGTAGTTAAAAAGTCAGAGTTCGACAGGTGATCCAGCGGAAACCATTTTTCATCCGGGTAATGAACAAAATCAGCCCTGGCAATATGACTGCCCAGATAATAATCAGCAAAGAAATAATTACAGTTCAGGCGCTCAAAAAACTCCCCCAGAGCACTGGCAAGGCAAGCATTACGGGTACTGCCTTTACCATTGGTAAATAATAAAGGGCAATTTCTATCACGGATATTGACCGAATAAATATTACTGACCGGATTAAGCCACAAGGCCTCTTCAATCTCAAACCCCAGTAATTGCAACTGAGCCTGCATTTTTGCAATAGAGACTTCCAAAGCCTCATCTTTACCTTTAATATAGGTTTTAGTCATTTTACCTCAACTGTCCTGACATGCCGTTAAATTTAAATTCAGCCAAAGAACTTAACAAAGTCTTTAACAAAGAGCAGTATCACTATGCCGCCCTGTTTTGTGAAGAAAACATCTGGCATTTACTCAAAAAACTGACCACCGAGAGTCTGTCCTATGAAAAAATACGGGTTTTGTTTCTAACTAACCCGCTGCGAAAAGTACTATTACTTAACCAGCAGGCCGCCCCGCCGCATAAAGTAGCTGTCTGGGATTATCATGTGGTCCTGCTGGCCGATATCAATCATCAACTGCTGATTTTTGATTTTGATACCCGTCTGCCTTTTGTGACACCCGTACAAAATTATATACAATACACTTTTATCAACCCGGATGATTTACCCAAAGAGCTGATGGTCTATATCAGAAAAATTCCGGCACAATCCTATCTGGAAAAATTTAATTCCGACCGCTCCCATATGTTCAGGCACATTGAAGCGAGTCAATATCCACCCTGGCCCATTATTAATGCAAATCAGCATCAGGCCATCAAACTGGACCGCTATCTGGATATTGAGCAGGAACTCAATGATGGCAGCCAGCTGTTTAAGTTGTCTTCTATAAAAAAACTTGAGCAGTGGTTAGTACTTTAGAAATCTTGATTTCGTAAAAGTATTTATCCTTTAGGGAAAAGTCATTATCCCAGTGATTAGCTCTTAGTCAGCAGCTCCTTGTTAGCAAGAAGGCCTTCTCAAGAAAATACGTCATATTTTGTGAGCGCGTACTGCGTTTTGCTGATGCAATATCAGCGCTTTCTAATAATTCTATGTCAAAATGACTGCTGTAATGAGCATAAACTTCTTCTTCAGGCACTGAAAATGGCGGACCCTGTTTTTCATTTTCATCATATTCCAGCGTTAGCAACAACATGGATATTTTTTTCGGCAACAATTGCATTAATTTTTGCACATATTGAACGCGCATTTCCAGGGGCAGGGCAACCAAAGCTGCCCTGTCATAAACAGCTTTAATATCAGACAGTTGCTCTTTCTTCAGGGCAAAAAAATCACCACACAAAATATCCACTTCGGGGCTGTTCCAGAGCATCATCTGTGGTTGCCCCAGAGAAGAATCTTCAGCAGATATAACAGATTTGCTTGCATTTAGCTGCTGTTCTGTATAAAAATCTTGCACCGCAAGGCTACTTAATTCATTGCCTATAACTCGGTGGCCCTGTTGATGGAAATAACGCAGGTCGTGACTTTTACCACACAATGGCACGAACACACGACTTTGCTCGGGCAGTTCAAGTCTTGGCCAATACTTTGATAAATAAGGATTAATCCCGTCAAGGTGAAAACCAATTTGTTGTTCCTGCCAACGTTGATGCCAAAATGAATGATGCATATAAGGTCCTGAATGCTGATAAAATTTGCCCGGAAACCTTGACAAATAAGGTATCTAGCCATTATCTCTAATAAGGGTTAGGTACACAGAAATAAAGTACTGGCATATAACTGATCAAACATAAACATAGAAAATTTAAAAAATTATGGCTAAATCACTGGTTATTGTGGAGTCGCCTGCCAAGGCCAAAACAATCAATAAATATCTGGGCAAGGATTTTATCGTAAAATCCAGCGTGGGTCATATCCGTGACCTGCCGACCAGCGGCAGCAGTAAAAAAGCGCCCATGAGCCCCAAAGAAAGGGCGCAGTTAGCTGCACAATCACGAAAGTTACCCCCCGAAGAACGGGAAAAACGCAAAAAAGAGCGATCCCAGGCCGCTTTGATTGAACGCATGGGCATTGATCCGGAAAATGGCTGGAATCCCTATTACGAAACCATGCCGGGGAAAGAAAAAGTCATTAGCGAATTAAAGAAGCTGGCCAAAAATTCAGACACCATCTATCTCGCGACCGATTTGGACCGCGAGGGAGAAGCCATTGCCTGGCACCTGAAAGAAACACTGGGCGAGTCATTGGGCAAACAGAGCGACCAGCACAACACAGCGTTCAAGCGGGTTGTGTTTAATGAAATAACTGAAAAAGCCATCCAGGAAGCCTTTGCCGAGCCGGGCGAACTGAATATGGATCACGTTAACGCCCAGCAGACCCGCCGTTTTCTGGATCGGGTTGTAGGCTATATGGTTTCCCCCCTGTTATGGAAGAAAGTTGCCCGCGGGCTTTCTGCTGGCCGGGTTCAATCGGTTGCAGTGAAACTGGTGGTTGAACGTGAACGGGAAATTCATGCCTTTAACCCGGAAGAGTACTGGGAAGTGTATGCCGATCTGCTGACTCAGAGTCAGGATGAAATACACGCCCAGGTGGCGAAATATCAGGGTAAAGAATTTCGCCCCACCAGTCAAAAAGAAACCGATGCGGCTCTGGCCGTTCTGGAAAAAGCAGACTATCAGCTAACCCGGCGGGAAACCCGTCCAACCAGCAGTAGGCCCAAAGCACCGTTTATTACCTCAACCCTGCAACAGGCAGCCAGTACGCGCATGGGTTTTGGCGTAAAAAAAACCATGATGCTGGCACAACGTCTTTATGAAGCCGGCTATATCAGCTATATGCGTACCGACTCAACCAATTTAAGCGCTGAAGCGCTGGCCAGTGGCCGTGAATATATCCAGGCCAACTATGGCAGCAAGTATTTACCGGAAAAACCCAATGTCTACACCAGCAAGGGCGGTGCTCAGGAAGCTCACGAAGCCATACGCCCTTCCGATGTCAGCATCTTAGCTACTGACATCAGTAGCGTTGATAGAGACGCCCAGAGGCTCTATGAGCTTATCTGGAGGCAATTTCTTGCCTGTCAAATGACACCGGCAAAATATGAAAACACCACACTGACCATCAGTGCTGCAGATTATGAACTGAAACTAAAAGGCCGCAGCGTATTATTTGACGGCTGGACACGCGTGATGAAGGCCATAGCCAAGTCCGCTGAAGAAGTAATTTTACCGGCGGTAAAAGAGGGTGAAAGCTTCAAATTACAGGAATTGCAGCCAACCCAGCATTTCACCAAGCCGCCGCCACGCTTTTCTGAAGCCAGCCTGGTCAGGGAGCTGGAAAAAAGAGGTATTGGCCGTCCGTCTACCTATGCCAGCATTATTTCCACCATCCAGGATAGAGGCTATGTCACCACTCAGAACAAGCGCTTTTATGCGGAAAAAATCGGCGCGATAGTCACAGAACGTCTGTGTGAAAGTTTTCATGAACTAATGACCTATTCTTTCACTTCGGATATGGAAGAAAAACTGGATAAGATCGCCACCGGAGACAAATACTGGAAAGATATTCTGGACGCCTTCTATCAGGAGTTTAAGGCTCAACTGGAAAAGGCGGATAGTGAAGACAAAGAGGGTATGCGCGCCAATAACCCCACTCCGACGGATATCCCCTGCCCTGAATGCGGCCGTCATATGATGATTCGTACCGGTTCCACCGGTGTTTTCCTGGGTTGTTCCGGTTATAGCCTGCCGCCTAAAGAGCGTTGCAAGGGTACCCTGAATCTGATATCCGGCGACGAAGCGGTGGACGCGGAACAGGATGAAGAAGGTGAAGCCAGGGCATTAATCGAGCGCAAGCGCTGCCCAAAATGTGCTACGTCAATGGACAGTTATTTGATCGATGAACAGCGTAAATTGCATATTTGCGGTGATAATCCCGACTGTGACGGCTTTATTGTTGAACAGGGTCAGTATCGTATCAAAGGTTATGATGGCCCGATTATCGAGTGTGACAAGTGCGGTAGCGACATGCAGCTCAAGTCGGGCCGCTTCGGCAAATATTTTGGCTGTACCAATGCGGACTGTAAAAACACCCGCAAACTGCTCAGAAACGGCGAAGCAGCGCCACCCAAAGCGGATCCTGTGCATATGCCCGAACTACCCTGTGAAAAGTCTGACGGCTATTTTGTCCTGCGCGACGGGGCGGCAGGACTCTTTATGGCCTCCAGTGCCTTTCCCCGTTCCAGAGAAACCCGTGCACCGCTGATCCGAGAGCTATTGGCGCATAAAGCTGAGCTGGACCCCAAGTTTCTGTATCTTTGCGATGCATCTGTAGAAGATAACAAGGGTAACCCGGTCATGATCCGCTTTAGCCGGAAAAACAAGGCACAATACATTATGTCCGAAGACAAGGATGGCAAAGCAACAGGCTGGATTGGACATTATCATGCTGGTCAATGGGACATCGAATTGCCCAAAGCAAAGAAAAAAGCAGCAAAGAAAAAAACCGTAAAGAAAAAAGCGGTCAGCAAAAAGAAAGCGTCCAGTGCTAAGGAAAAAGCCGCCAGTTAGCATTTAATGAGCAATGTTTTAACCTAAATAAATATATTTAACGCAGAGCAGTATGAGAAAACAGACTACCCAGGTGAAAGTTGGCAATGTTCTTATCGGTGGCAATAACCCGGTTGTTGTGCAGTCAATGACCAATACCGATACCGCCGATGTCATGGCAACGGTGAAACAATGTGCTGAGTTATCAAAAGCCGGTTCTGAACTGGTGCGTATTACAGTCAACACCGAAGCAGCAGCCCGGGCCGTCCCTGAAATACATGCCCAGCTGCAGAAAATGAATCTGGACGTACCTCTGGTCGGTGATTTTCATTTTAATGGCCACAAGCTGTTAAGCAAATATCCTGACTGTGCCAGAGCTTTGGCAAAATACCGTATTAATCCGGGCAATATCGGCCGGGGTAATTCCCGTGATGACAAATTTTCCCAGCTGATTGATATCGCCTGTGAAAATGATAAAGCGGTTCGTATCGGTGTCAACTGGGGCAGCCTGGATCAGGAACTGATGGCCCGTATGATGGATGACAACAATCATCTGACTGAACCCAGAGATGCCACAGAGGTTATGCATGATGCCCTGATCACCTCAGCTCTGGATTCAGCCCGTGCCGCCGAGCAGCAAGGCCTGACACAGGATAAAATCATTTTATCCTGTAAAATGTCCGGCGTTCAGGATCTGGTCAAAGTCTATCAGGATCTCAGCCAGCGCTGTGATTACCCCCTGCATCTGGGGCTGACTGAAGCCGGCATGGGCAGTAAGGGTATTGTTGCTTCAACTGCAGCACTGGCGATTTTATTACAGCAGGGCATTGGTGATACCATTCGTATTTCACTTACCCCGGAACCCGGCGAGCCCAGAGAAAAAGAAGTGCAGGTTGCTCAGGAAATATTACAGTCACTGGAATTGCGTGCTTTTACCCCGACAGTCATTGCCTGCCCCGGCTGTGGCAGAACCAGCTCTGATACCTTTCAGCACCTGGCCAAAGACATCCAGGCCTTTTTGAAACAATCCATGCCTGCCTGGCGTACTCAGTACCCTGGAGTGGAAAAGCTGAGTGTGGCTGTTATGGGTTGTGTGGTTAATGGTCCGGGAGAAAGCAAACACGCCAATATTGGCATAAGCCTGCCCGGTAATGGTGAAAAACCGGTTGCCCCGGTTTATGAAGACGGCCTGAAAACGGTTACCCTTAAAGGGGACCGGATTGCTGAAGAGTTTCAGGATGTAGTTAAAAACTACATTGCAAGTCACTTTGCATAATTCTCGTTGAAAACAACTGTTTCTTAATCATTTATCATGTAGGTCGGGTTACGCCGCACTAACCCGACCTGCAAAAAGAACAAAACTACTTATAGTCGTTTATAAACTGACTTGTTCAGAGTGCCATCC
>RCNG010000282.1_pt1 | contig 22189 bp, 25 predicted proteins | sample 2041371 | NCBI WGS metagenome assembly RCNG01 (sample SAMN09708227, study PRJNA481090) | Marine sediment metagenome, whole genome shotgun sequencing project. | biome: marine sediment; feature: ocean; material: sediment; isolation source: Sewage treatment plant 1 marine sediment (STP1) ... | reverse complement strand
TCCGGCATGGGCGGGACTGGGCGCGGGTGTTGCCGCTGCTTTAAAATGGGCTGGCGCGGCCGAGCGCACGAAACTGCCGGCAGAGGGCGAAGACCTCTCCCAAGCCGTCGCGGCGGCGGCGCTGTTTGCGCTCGTACTCCACCTACAAGGGCGGGAAGAGGCGGAGATCACCGAAATTCTCGACGAGGTTCTGGAAGATGAGGCCCCCCCCGTCATGCACGGCGCTCAACAGGCGCAAACGTGGTTGGACACGGTGGCGCGGCGTCTGGGGCTGGCGTTGTCGTCTCGGAGGCATGTGGCCGGATGAGCAACACCTTTCCTCTGTCGGTACTGAAGGTGGCCGTCGTTGGGCATACCAACACCGGGAAGACGTCGTTGTTGCGCACGCTCACCCAGGACGTTTCGTTTGGCGAGGTTGCCGACCATCCCGGTACGACCCGTCACGTCGAAGGAACGGCATTGCTGGTGGACGGTGCGCCCCTGATCGAACTGTATGATACGCCCGGCCTGGAGGACTCCATCGGTCTGCTGGAACACTTGGATCAGAGTCGGAGCGACCGACGCACCGACTGGATCGACGTGATCCACGACTTCCTCGCAAGCGCCGAGGCGGCCGGCCGTTTCGAGCAGGAAGCGAAAGCGCTTCGACAGGTTCTGGCGAGTAACGTCGCGCTCTACGTGATCGACGTCCGAGATCGGGTGCTCAGCAAGCACAGGGACGAACTGGAAGTCCTCGGGCGCTGTGCCCGCCCCGTTGTTCCGGTGCTCAATTTTGTTACCGGACTCGGTTCGCAGACGGAGATATGGCGCCAGCACCTGACACGGGTCAACATGCATGCCGTCGCCGAGTTCGATACGGTCGTGCTCAACGAAACCAGCGAACAGCGGTTGTTCGAGAAAATGCTGACGTTGGTAGAGGACTACCGACCGACCCTGGAAGCGCTGATCGCCGATCGACGGCGCCGCCGCGAGGATCTGATCCGAACCGCGGCAAATGTGATCGCCGACATGCTTGTCGACGTCGCGGCGTTGACGCTGACGGTCGGCGTGTCCGATGACCAGGTCGCGGCGATGGCAAGGCTGGAGCAGTCGGTCCGCGATCGTGAACAGGTATGCGTGGATGATCTGCTGGCGTTATTTCGATTTCGCCCTGGCGACTACGAGGCCGACGTCGTTCCCGTCGAGGATGGACAGTGGGGCGCCGATCTGTTCAGCCCGGCGTCGCTCAAGCAGTTCGGGGTCCACGCAGGAGGCGGAGCCGCGGCTGGTGGTCTCACCGGTCTTGCGATTGATGCGATGCTCGGTGGCTTATCGCTTGGCGCGGCTACCGCGATCGGCGCGACCATCGGTGCGGTGTGGGGAAGCGTCGAATCCCATGGACGCTGGCTGGCCGACGCAGTGCGTGGCAGCACCCGGCTCTCCGCGACGGACGAGACATTGCGACTTCTGATGATCCGCGAGCTCGAGCTGGCGCGGGCGCTACTGCGCCGCGGGCATGCGAGCCAGGACAAGATCCGCCTCGCGGCCCGGGCCGAGGAGAGCCGTGCCGATTGGGTAAAACGCGCCCTGCCGGAGGCTCTGGATGAAGCCCGGCTGCATCCGGATTGGTCACGTCTGAACAAGTCGGACCGGGAAAAGGCTGCATCCGACAAACGACGCGAAGGCGCGCGAAATGCGCTCTCTGCGGTCCTCGCGGGTGATTTGACCTCGACCGCCGTTCTTGGCGAAGGGACGAGGGGAGCTGCGATTACCGCTGGGTCAGTTTGAGCTCGATGCGGCGGTTGCGGCTGTAGGCGACCGCATCGTCGCGGTCGTCGAGGGGATGGAATTGGGCGAAACCGGCGGCGGTCAACCGTCGGGGCGGGATGCCCTGGTCGAGCAGGACCCTGACCACCGAGATCGCCCGTGCCGTCGACAGCTCCCAATTTGACGGGAACTCCGAGGTGAAGATCGGCCGTTTGTCGGTGTGGCCGTCGACCCGCATCACCCAGTCGATGTCGGGAGGGAACTGGCCGGCCGCCGTCTTCAGGGTCTCGGCCACCTGGACGATCTGTTTGCGGCCCTCTTCTTCCAGTTCGGCCGAGCCAGAGGCGAACAGCACCTCCGACTGGAAGACGAAGCGGTCGCCGACGATGCGGATGCCGGGCTGGTCTCCGAGCACCTCGCGCAGCTTGCCGAAGAACTCGGAGCGGTAGCGCGACAACTCCTGAACCTTGCTGGCGAGCGCCGCATTCAGCTTCTTGCCGAGCGAGGCGATCTGCACCTGTTGCTCCTCATCCTTTTCCGCCGATGCGTCCAGGGCGGCGTTGAGCCGTGCGATTTCCTCACGCAGCACCGCCGTCTGCTGGTTTAACAGCGCCAGCTGGGCGCGGGCGCTCTCGGAGAGTTCGCGTTCCTTGATCAGCGCCGATTCGGTTTCGGCGCGGGTCGATTCCGTCGCATCTACCTGGATCGCCAGCGCCGCGGCCTCGCGTTCCAACTCTTCCTTCAGCGCCCTCAGGGCGGTGACGTCTTGAGACAATCGCGCCAGTTCGCGGATCTGGGCCTCGACGGTCTCGCGGTCGGCTTTGATCGTCTCGAAGGACTTCTCCAGTGCCCGGTTCAGTTCCTCGACCCGGCTCTCCGCATTCACCGCCCGGTCGGTGAGTGCCCGCATCGTCGCCGAGAGGTCGTCGCTCCCGGTTACCGAAGCCTGCAGTTCCGCCGAAAGTTGGGAGATGTTGAGGGTCAGGTCCTCGTTGGCCCTGCGTTCGAGCGCCAGCAGTCCGGCCAATTCGTCCACCTGGCCCTGCAGCCGGCGGAGCGCCGTGTCGCGGCCCGACAGCGCCTCGGAAAGGAAGAACTGGGCGAGGACGAACACCAGAAGCAGGAAGATGATGACCATCAACAGGGTGGCCAGGGCATCGACGAAGCCCGGCCAAGTGTTGGCGTTGACGCGTTCCCGGCGGGTGAGGGAGGCCATGGCTGCGGTTTCCTATCCCGCTACGCTTCCGGTTCCTCTGCGAGCGCCGCGATGGTGCGGGCGAGCAGCTTGATGTCGGTCCGCATCTCCTGAATGATCTCCTCGCGGCCGGCGCTCATCTCCTCGATCAGCCGCGCCACGTAGACCTCCAGATTGCGGATGTGCATCCGGGTTGCGTCATCGAAGCCAGTACTTTTCGCCTCGCCGACATTGTCGGCGAGGCGGCCGAGGATCGGTTTGAGGTCGTTCTGTCCTTCTGCCAGCTTGAGCATCAGCGACTGCTCGGTGCGCATCTGATGGGTGAGGGTTTCGATCATCTCGCCCAACTTAAGCAGGTGGGTCTGGGTGGCGACCCGGCCTTCCTCGCCACGGGCCAGCGTCCGTTGGAGTTTTTCGAGGCTTTCCGCCGTTTGTTCCAGCAATGCCTGAACGTAGATCGGAATCGGTTGCTCACCTTCTCCCGACAGGGAACCGCTGGACAACCGCGTCGCCCCTGAAAGCCATTCCTCGAGGTCGTTGTAAAAGCGGTTCTGCGCCTGACCGAGTTGCAGGTCGAGGAAACCCAGCACCAGTGAGCCACTGAGGCCGAACAGCGACGAGGAAAAGGCGGTACCCATCCCGGCAAGCGGTGCTTCCAAGCCTCGTTTCAGGTCGCCGAACACTCCGGAAAGGTCGCGGCTCTCGACCGACAGGCCGCGGATGACGTCGCCGATTGACCCGATTGTTTGCAACAGACCCCAGAAGGTGCCGAGAAGTCCTAGAAAGATCAAAAGACCAATGGTGTAGCGGGAGAGGTCCCGAGACTCGTCGAGCCTGGAAGAGATGCCGTCGAGCAATGCCCGGGTCGCCATCGCGGAAAGCGACAGCCGGCCCTTGCGTTCGCCTAGCATCATCGCCATCGACGCCAGTAGCTTCGGCGGCTTGGCGTCGGAAAGCCGCGAGCCCTCGTCGCGGAAACCTTCGATCCAGGTCACCTCGGGGCCGAGCATGGTGACCTGGCGGAAGCTATAGAGGATGCCCAGGATCAGGACGCCGAGTATCAGCCCGTTGAGTGCCGCATTAGCCATGAAGGCGTGGTGCAACGTCCCGGCGAGCAGCACGACAATGACGATGACCGCCAAAACGAATACGGCCATGCGGACCAGGAAACGTCGCGGCCGGGTCATCACGGTGAGGCTTCTCCAGTCAAGGTCTCAGGAAGTCTTGCCGGCAGGCATTATCGCTCGACGACCTTGACGTCAACCCGGTCCGGCGAGCCGGAAGTGGCCTTGTTGCCGAGCGCACGCACATCGATGCGGCTGGTTCTGATCCCACTTTCGATCAGATACGAGCGTACCGCCAGCGCCCGCGACAGCGAGACCCGGCGCGCCTTGCTCGGCGAAGTGCCTTCACCGCCGGCGTAGGCCAGGAGCTGTACTCGAAGCGTGTCCGTCGACGTGAGATCCTTGGCGAGGGCGTCGAGTTGTTGCTCACTCGATTCTGCCAGTTCGGTCTCACCGGCCGCGAACGGAATTTGCAGGGTTCTCCCCGGAGCACCGACAGCGCCTTCGGGCGCGAGCAATGCTTGTTCAGTTTTCGCTGTTGGTGGCGGCGCCTTTGCCGCCGGTTCCGGAAGCGGCGTCTCCGTTTCCGTCTCCGTCTCCGTCGTCTTCGCCATGGGCGGCATCGGTGGCGGGATTCTTCCGGCGGTGTCCTTGGGGCGGGCCTCGGCCGTAACGGATTCGGGCAGCGGCGGCGGCAATCTCTCAGCGGCGGACCCCGCTTGAGCGGCCTCGGTCGGGGGCACGGGAAGTGGCGGTGGCGTTGTCGAAGCGGTCTCGGTCGGCGGGGTTTCAGCTACCTCCGACGCGGGGGGAGTCGTGTCGTCGACCGGCGAGGGCTCCTGAGAGGCTGTTTCGGTCGATGGCATTGGGGGCACTTCGACCGGTTTCGATCTCGCAGGTTCGGAGCTCGCGGGTTCGGGAATCGGCGTCGAGACCGTCGGCGCCCCGGCCGGTTGCGTCCACTGGGGCGGCGGCGGCGGCAGCGTTGCCGGGGTTCCGAGCGATTCGGCCGGTGTCGTCATTGGTGCTACCATCGCCCCTGTTCTTGAAGGAGCGGTGACCGGCCGCGGCACCCGCGCGACCTCGATCGCCAATGATTTCGGCGTTGTCACCATCCGGGTCTCTGGTCGGGGCGGGCTCAAAGTCAACCGGCTTCGCGTCTCCGTCGGCGGCGTGAGAGACGGGGCCTCTACCGGCATCGGCATTGGCGTTGGTCCATGCAATCGCGAAACTGGCGGTTTGCCCCCAGGCATCGCCAGACCGGATCGGCGGCCAGCCGCATTGGAGGACGGGCCGGTACCGTCGTCGCCGATCACGCTGAGATCGACGATCACGTTGGAACGGGGATCGGGGGTGATCTGTGCCCGGACTACACCGGCACCCACTCCGGTCGAAGCGATGACGGCAATCACCGTCAGGGCAAGATCAATACGAAACGAACTTCGCAACAAGGGCATCGACGCCCAACTTGCCTCCAAACGAGGAATTTTCATGGTCGGCAGAATAACCAAATGGCGGCCTCAGTACAACAACTTTGCGCTGTAGAGCGAATTCGGTTCAATTTTATACTCTTTTACCTTTCGTTTACCTTTTCAGTTCTACCCGCCACTTGTCCTCTCTCCACCTCTTGAAGCAGTCGAACCAAGAAACCGTGAAGCTCGCTGTTAGCGGCGAGAATGCCGCAGCCGGCCATCATCTGGTTGCCACCCGAGACGTCAGAGACGAAACCACCCGCTTCGCGGACCAGGACGATTCCCGCTGCCACGTCCCATGGGTTGAGCCCGTTTTCCCAGTAGCCGTCGTAGCGGCCAGCGGCAACGTAGGCGAGATCCAGCGCGGCCGAGCCGAATCGCCGGACCCCGGCGGAGATCGCCATTACGGCCTCAAGTTGACGCATGAACAGGTCGTGGTTGGGAATGCCCTTGAACGGAATGCCGGTGGCGAAGATCGCGTCATCGAACCGCCTGCGGCCCGCCACGCGCAAACGTCGACCGTTGAGGTAGGCCCCCAATCCTTTTTCGGCGACGAACATCTCGTCGTGAATAGGGGAGTAGATGACGCCGGCGAACGGATCGCCGTCGCGCTCCAGCGCAATTGAAATGCAAAAGTGGGGGAGTCCGTGGAGAAAATTGGTCGTACCGTCCAGCGGATCGATGACCCAGCGGTTCGAGGTATCGGTGCCGACAACGGCGCCGCCTTCCTCCATCAACAGGCTGTATGCGGGCCGTGCCTTCATCAACTCGCCGCGCAGCACTGATTCGGCCTTTCTGTCGGCCTTGCTGACGAAGTCGGCCGGCCCCTTCCTGGTGACCTGAAGGTGCTCCAACTCGCCATGGTCGCGGACCAGACCACGTGCCGCCTTTTGGGCGGCGGCGGTCATCACGTTCAGGAGTGCAGAGCGATAGGCCATCGAAATCCTTCGACCGGAGTTTTCAGTTTTTTGCCCGTTCCACGTAGGAACGTTCGGCTGTGTTGACGACGACCCGGGTGCCGGCCTCGATATGGGGCGGGACCATCACTTTCATGCCGTTGGCGAGAACTGCTGGTTTGTACGACGACGAGGCGGTTTGCCCTTTGACCACCGCATCGGCTTCGACCACCTCGAGAATGACGGTATCGGGCAACTGGACGCCGATCGGCGTTTCCTCGTGAAACTCGATGGTGACGTCCATATTCTCCTGCAGCATCGGCACCTGATCATCGCCGATCATTTCGACGCCAAGGGTGACTTGATCGTATGTTTCGGTGTTCATGAAGGTGAAAGTGTCGTCGTCGCCATAGAGATACTGGAAAGGCTTCTGGTCTAGCCGCACCCGCTCGACCGTCTCCGAGGACCGGAAACGCTCGTTGAGCTTGGTTCCACCGCGAACTTCCTTCAGTTCGACCTGAAGGTAGGCGCCGCCCTTACCGGGCTGGGTGTGTTGAATTTTGACCGCCCGCCACAGGCGTCCCTGATGGTCGATGATCATCCCTGGACGGATGGCGTTTCCGTTGATCTTCATGAATTCTTCCGTGTCTTGGAGCGCGCAGTGTGATCCAGATGACTAGCAGTTTGGCGAGGGGGGAGCAATGGTTGCGGCCAGACCGCTATCGGCGACCGCGAATCTCCTCGTTGAAGGCTTTTACCGCCGATGCCGGTCCTTCCGGATGCTCCCATACCCCGGCGGAAACGGCCAGGAAGTCGGCGCCCGCTTCCACAAGCGATCCGCAGTTGTCGACGGCAATACCGCCGATGGCGACGCAGGGCACGGTCATCAGCTCGCTCCACCATGAGAGGGTCTCGGGGCTGGCCCACGATTTCGGCTGCTTGGTCCCGGTCGTGAAGAAAGCGCCGAAAGCGACGTAATCGGCACCCTTTTCCGCTGCAACCATCGCCAAGTGACGAGAGTCGTGACAGGTCACACCGACCATACCGTCGCCGCCGATGCGGCGTCGGGCCTCATCATAGGGTGTGTCGTCCTGACCGACGTGGACGCCATCGCAGCCGGTTTCGGCCGCAAGGTCGGGGCGGTCGTTGAGAAGCAGCGCGACGTTACGATCCTGCGCGACCGGACGGAGAGTGTCGCAGGCCCGGCGGATGGCATCATCCTCCACGTCCTTCAGGCGCAGCTGCACGCACGCGACATCGTCCGCGTCGAGGGCGGCGGCGAGAAGCGGTGAGAACGCCGCCGGGTCGAAACGTGGTGGCGTAATCAGGTAAAGACGGCAAAGGGGTTCGGACATGGTCCCTACTCCTTACCGAGGTACATGTTTATGGTCCTGTTCAGCATCTTGATGGCGTTTCACGAGGCCGGGTCGCTCTTAAAGCCGATCGCCGCGCGACCAAGCCAGACCGCATCGTCGCCTCTTGCCATTGCGGAAAGATGTAATACTTTCAGTACACGAGCCCGCCCACCTTTGGCAACGAGCGTATTCGCACTCCAAATCATCAATCTTCCCGTTCGCGAAGCCAATTTCGACACCGTTCAGCGGGGGTGTGGCAATCGAGTAGATCAAGAACGGGGACGATATCGTCGTCGAGGGCGCCACCTTGCTGCCGGGCTATGTCGGCGACCCGCGCACGCGTCCCGGCGGGCAAGTCGACGCGTACCCGTTCGATCCCCTGGCGGAGTGCCGCCAACGCGAACCCGGCGTCCTCGCCGCAATCAAGAACACCGACCGCATCGACCGCAGGATACTCCGCCCGTGCCGTTTCGATGATTTCATGGAAGATCTGTGCGCCCAAGTAAGCCGCTGCACCGGGGGCGCTTCTCAGTGTCACAGGTACACCGAACTCAACTGCCGCCGCCAGCGCTGTGCGGGCATCTGCGAGGCTGTGAACGATGATCGCGCGCCGGATCACTGTATTCTTACGGTTGGTGAGAAGGCACCGTTAAAACGAAGGGCGGGGCACAAAGGCCCCGCCCGCGTTTTTCACTGCCGTTTGCAGAATTTGCAGACTTAGACGGCAGCCCAAGCGTTCGCCGTGTCGGACATCCGATTGGAGAAGCCCCACTCGTTGTCATACCAGGCGAGGATGCGCACCAGGGTACCGTCGACGACCTGGGTCCCCGAGGCATCGAAGATCGAGCTGCGCGCGTCGTGGTTGAAGTCGATGGAAACCAGCGGCTCGTCATTGTAACCCATGATGCCGTTGAGCTTGCCGTTGGCAGCTTCCTTGATCATGGCGTTGACTTCTTCCTTGGTCGTCGACTTCTTGGAGACGAACTTAAGATCCACCACCGAGACGTTCGGCGTCGGCACCCGCATCGCCGATCCATCCAGCTTGCCGGCCAGTTCCGGCAGCACCAGGCCAACAGCCTTGGCGGCGCCGGTACTGGTCGGGATCATCGACAAAGCAGCGGCGCGCGCCCGGCGTAGATCCGAGTGCAGTGTGTCGAGCACCGGCTGATCGCCCGTGTAGGCGTGGATGGTGGTCATATAGCCCCGCTCGAGCCCGATCGCAGCGCTGAGCACGGAAACCGGAGGCGCCAGGCAGTTGGTGGTGCAAGAAGCGTTGGAGACCACCTTGTGATCCTTGGTCAGGGCATCGGTGTTGACGCCATAGACGATGGTGGCGTCGGCGCCGGACGACGGGGCCGAAACCAGCACCTTCGGAGCACCGGCTTCCAAGTGGATCGCTGCCTTGTCGCGGGCGGTGAAAATGCCGGTGCATTCCATCACCACGTCAACGCCGAGATCTCCCCACGGCAACTTCGTCGGATCCCGCTCGGCGAACACCTGAACCTTGTGGCCATTGACCGTCATGCTCTTGTCGTCGGAGCTGACTTCGCCGGGAAATGTGCCGTGAACCGAGTCATATTTGAGTAGATGAGCATTGGTGGCGACGGAACCTAGGTCGTTGACTGCCACGAACTCGACGTCGTTACGGCCAGCTTCAGCCGCTGCCCGCAGTACAAGCCGTCCGATGCGGCCAAAACCATTAATGCCAACACGAACCGTCATTCGTTACCCTCCTTGGAATTGCTGTGACGCCGCAGCTTAAGCCCATGACTTCGGCGCACCGACCCACCCAAATACAACTGGCAGATCGACGGCAGACCCCTTCGGCCCGGGGAGGCGTCATTGTTTGAGTCTTTCGCACAATCGTCGTATTAACCCTTTTCGTCAACGGCTTTTTGCTGCATTGCGGCAATTGCTGCGTTGCGACGGCGGTTGACGGCATTGCCGAGCGTTGCCTATCCTCGTACGTAACTAAAAATGGATGATATTGGAGTGCCGATGAGTGATTCGGCCCTGAATTCGGCAACGTCATTGGAGCGGGCATTTGAGCGGCTGACCCATGCCGTTGACCGTTTGGAACACGCGATCGAGGCGGCGAGCGAGAGGCCTGTCCTCGAGAACGGGGGGGAACTGGAAGAGGCAAGGAGCGAGAGCGCACAGCTCCGTGAAACCCACGAACACATCGCCGAGCAATTGAATGCCACCATCGCCCGGCTTCGTGGCGTGTTGGGCGGGTAGCGGCGATGGGTCAAGTATCGGTCACAGTCAACGGGCGCCAGTACGACGTGGGATGCGACGACGGCCAGGAGGATCACCTGCGTCAACTCGCCGACTACGTCAATACACGGATGGGCGAGATGGTCGAAGCCGTCGGCCAGATTGGTGAGGCTCGGTTGCTGTTGATGGCCAGTCTTCTCCTCGCCGACGAACTGTCGGAAGCGCGTGCCAAACTGGAACTGGAGCCGGCCACGCCGGTCGAAGGTGCAGACGTGGCCGCCGATAATGCTCGGAATTTGCTCGGCGCGGAAATCGAGGCGCTCGCCAATCGCATTGAAGTCATTGCCGCGCGCCTGAATCCTGCATAGATTGAAGTTGGGCGGTGGCTGCGGGGTTCGTCAGGTCATACAATCCCTCGGGCCAACAGTAAACTCCCGGGAGCTGTCCCTGCCGGACTTCAGGGTCCGGTATATGGCGCCCACCTGCACCAGCAGGCCAGAGAGGATCACCAAACCAACGGCCGGCGCGGCGCCGTCCAGCCGCTCTTCCGCGAGACTTGCCGTCAAAGTTCTTTGCCGAAGGTACGATGATGACCGTTGAGGACGAAAAGAAGCGGCTGCGCAAACGGATGCGGGCGTTGCGCCTGGTTGCCGACCAGAAGGAAGGGCCGGGAGCGGCGCGTGGCGTGATGACGCAACTGCTGGCCGCGCTCGACAAGCTGGAGATTGGATCCGGCTCCGTGGTTGCCGGCTATTGGCCGATCGTGACCGAACTCGACGACCGTCCACTGCTCGCCCGCCTAGACGAACGTGGGGTAATCTGTGCTTTGCCGGTGGTGGTGTCGGCCGATGCACCGCTCCTGTTCCGCCGCTGGGGACCTCTCGACGAACTCGAGCCCGGGGTGCTGGGAACTTCCCATCCACGGGTCACGGCGCCCGAGGTCGTGCCCGACGTGGTGCTGGCGCCCTTGCTTGCCTTCGACAGTGATGGCTATCGCTTGGGCCAGGGTGGGGGATACTACGATCGGACACTGGCCGCTCTGCGGTCTCGCGGTGCTCTCACCGCCATCGGTGTCGGTTTCGCCGTGCAAAGGACGGACAGGGTGCCGCGAGACGTGAACGACGCGCGATTGGACTGGATTCTGACGGAGGAGATGTTGACGCAGGTGCGAGCTTGAGAATCCTGTTCTGCGGCGACGTGGTCGGCAAGGCGGGGCGGAATGCGATACTCGCCCACATTCCCGATCTTCGCCGGCGACTGGACCTGGATTTCGTCGTCGTCAACGGTGAGAACGCCGCGCATGGCTTCGGAATTACCGAGGAAATCTGCCGGACTTTTTACGACGTCGGGGTCGACGCCATAACCACCGGCAATCACGCCTGGGATCGACGCGAGATCATCGGTTACATCGGTGCCGATAAGCGGCTACTGCGGCCGCTGAACTACCCGGAAGGCACGCCGGGGATGGGGGCCAACGTCTATTCGATCGCCGACGGCCGGAGGGTCATGGTGATGCAGGTGATGGGCCGGCTGTTCATGGATCCGTTGGACGATCCTTTCGCCGCCGCCGAGAAGGCCTTGCGCAACCACCGGCTCGGCATCTCGGTGGACTGTGTCATCGCCGACGTTCACGCCGAGGCGACCAGCGAGAAGATGGCGATGGGGTGCGTCCTCGACGGCCGAGTGTCGATGACGGTGGGGACCCACAGCCACGTTCCGACCGCTGATACGCGGATCCTTCCCGGCGGAAGCGCGTACATGACCGACGTCGGCATGTGTGGCGACTACGATTCGGTTATCGGGATGCAAAAAAAGACGGCAGTGGCGCGTTTCACTTCGAAATTGCCGGCCGGGCGCCTGGAGCCTGCGGATGGCGAGGCTACCCTTTGCGGCGTTTACGTGGAGACCGACGATTCTACCGGTCTAGCCCGCAAAGCCGCGCCGCTGAGGGTGGGCGGGGGCCTCTCACCCAGTTGGCCCGCATAGTGGAGTTCTTGGGACGAAAACGCCCGATTCGTGCCATAGTGACCCGTTAAAACATTAAGGGTTCCGCGTGCGTGCGCGGACTACCTTGCCCACGCTATATGTGGTATAGGGCGTGGGTTCGATCTACGTTATCTTCCCTGGAAGCCAAAGTGGAGAGAAATGGCAGGCCATTCGCAGTTCAAGAACATCATGTATCGCAAGGGCGCGCAGGACGCGAAGCGCGCCAAGGTGTTTACCAAAGCCATCCGCGAGTTGACGGTGGCGGCGAAGTCGGGGTTGCCCGATCCCGACGCCAACCCGCGATTGCGTATGGCCATCATCGCCGCCAAGGCCGTCAACATGCCCAAGGACACGATGGAGCGCGCGATCAAGCGCGGCGCCGGCGGGGAAGAAGGGACGCAGTACGAGGAAATTCGCTATGAAGGGTACGGGCCCGGGGGCGTGGCGTTGATCGTCGAAGCATTGACGGACAATCGCAATCGGACCGCGAGCGAGGTTCGCACCGCGTTCGGCAAGCATGGGGGCAACCTCGGTGAGACCGGCAGCGTCAGCTTCATGTTCGATCGGATCGGCCTTGTTCACTACCCGGCTGACGTCGCCACCGCCGATGAGATGTTCGAGGCCGCGCTGGAGGCCGGCGCAGCGGACGTGACCTCCGACGAGGGCGGGCACGAGATCAGTTGTGCCCCGGACGACCTCAGTACGGTTCGCGACGGGCTCGAGAAACATTTCGGGCCGGCGGATGCCGCTCGTCTCGACTGGCGGCCCAACGTCACCGCCGATGTCGACGAAGATGCCGCCGCGACCCTGTTCAAGCTTCTGGACGCACTCGATGACAATGACGACGTGCAGCGAGTGGCGTCCAACTTTGACATCGCCGAAGATGTCCTGGAACGGCTCAGCGCTTGACCGCGAGCCGGCGGCACTCGACCGACGCTCGGCCGCTCGCCAAGGGAAACAAGGCATGAGACTGATCGGACTGGACCCCGGTCTCGGCGCCACCGGCTGGGGGGTTATCGAGGCCGGCGACGGCAGACTCAGCCATGTAGCCGATGGCGTTGTCCTGACAAATCGCTCGCTCTCACTGGCGGAGCGGCTGGTCCAGTTGGCCGACGGCCTGACCGAAGTCATCGGGAAATATCGTCCCGACGAGGCGGCCGTGGAGGAAACGTTCGTCAACCGCAACGCGGTATCCACCCTGCGCCTTGGGCAGGCGAGGGGAATTGTTTTGCTGGTGCCGGCCCGTGCCGGCCTTCGTGTGGCCGAGTACCTGCCTAACCTGGTCAAAAAGACGGTGGTCGGTAGCGGCCACGCCGCCAAGGATCAGGTGAAGATGATGGTGCGCGTGCTCCTGCCCGGCGCCGTCGTCACGACCGCGGACGCCGCGGATGCATTGGCGGTGGCGATCTGTCACGCCCACCACCGGGAGACCGCCATTCGGATCGCGAGGACCGCCTCGTGATCGCGAAGCTTACCGGGATCGTCGATTCGACCGGTGATGGATGGGTGGTGCTCGATGTTGGCGGGGTCGGCTACCTTGTATTTTGCTCCGGCAGGACACTGTCCCAGCTTACCGCGGGTCAGGCGGCAAGCCTGCGGGTCGAGACTGCGGTGCGCGACGACGCGATCAACCTCTATGGTTTTGCCGACTCGGCGGAACGGCAATGGTTCCGAATGCTGACCACGGTGCAAGGGGTGGGCGCCAAGGCGGCGTTGGCCATTCTTACCGCGTTGCAGGCCGACGAACTGGTCCAAGCGGTTGCCGCGGGCGATCGGGGCGCGATCACCCGGGCCGCTGGTGTCGGCCCCAAGCTCGCCGGTCGGATCATCGGCGAGCTTCGCGAAAAGGTAGAGGTCGCCGCCCTGGGAACAGCGGCGGCAGCGACTCCGGGGGCGGGCAACTGGGGGCTTGGTGGCGATGTCGGCGATGCTGTTTCGGCGCTGGTCAATCTCGGATTCAGGCCGGCCGAAGCCTTGGGCGCGGTCTCCCACGCCGCCGCAAGGTTGGGCAGTGGAGCCGCGGTCGAGGATCTGATCAAGGGTGGCCTCGCTGAACTGACGCCCGCGGAGCACGGGCCTTGAACGGGGACGATATGACCGGCGCTGGAGCCGGCGACGACCGTATCGTCACCCCTAAGCAGGCCGATGGTGACGCTGCGGAGATCGGGATCCGGCCGGCAACGCTCGACGCCTTTATCGGTCAGCGGAAGGTGTGCGAAAATCTGCGCGTATTCATCACCGCCGCGTCGCAACGCGGCGAATCGCTGGACCATGTATTGCTGCACGGACCGCCGGGACTGGGCAAGACGACGATGGCGCAGATCGTTGCTCGGGAGTTGGGTGTGGGGTTTCGCGCCACGTCCGGTCCGGTGGTCGGCAAGCCCGGTGACCTGGCGGCGATCCTGACCAACCTGCAAGCTCGCGACGTCCTGTTTATTGATGAGATTCATCGGCTCACACCGACGGTCGAGGAAATCCTCTATCCGGCGATGGAGGATTTCAAGCTCGATCTGATGATTGGTGAGGGACCGGCGGCGCGCTCGGTCCGCATCGACCTGCCACCGTTCACCCTTGTCGGCGCCACCACCCGCGCCGGGCTGATCACCACGCCAATGCGCGAACGTTTCGGAATCCCACTTCGTCTCAATTTCTATGAAACCGAAGACCTGGAGAAGATTGTCCGCCGCGGCGCCGCGGTCCTGGGTATGGAACTGACCGACGATGGCGCCGGCGAGGTTGCCCGCCGATCCCGGGGAACGCCGCGCGTCGCTGTCAGGTTGTTGCGTCGGGTGCGCGATTTCGCCGCGGTGAGCGGAACCGCTCCTGTCGACGCGGCGACGGCCGACGGGGCGCTCGATCGCCTGGAGGTTGATTGGCGGGGGCTCGACGCTATGGACCGGCGCTACCTCCGGTGCATCGCCGACAACTACCGGGGCGGGCCGGTGGGGGTCGATACCTTGGCGGCGGCGCTTTCCGAGCAGCGCGACACCATTGAAGAGATGATCGAGCCGTATCTGATCCAGCAAGGATTCATCCTGCGCACGCCACGCGGTCGGATGCTGGCCGATCAAGCCTACCGGCATCTCGGTCTGCCAGGCGGAGCGAATGACAAGCAACTCGAACTGATCGATGAGGACGCCGGTGAGTGAACCATCACCAGGGACTTTTGAGGGCGATGCGCACGTGTTTCCGCTGCGGGTGTACTACGAGGATACCGACGCTGCCGGCATCGTCTACTACGCTAACTACCTCAGATTCGCCGAGCGAGCGCGAACCGAGATGATGCGGTCTCTTGGCTTGAACCACTCGGGAATGATGGCGGCGGAAGGAGTCGTCTTCGCCGTCCGCCACTGCACGGCCGATTACCTGGCGCCGGCGCGTCTCGACGACCGGCTGGAAGTGGTGACCCGGATCACCGGGCTGCGCGGCGCCTCGCTGGGCATGGAGCAGAGGGTGAGGCGCGACGGTGCGGATCTGGTTCGCATGTTTCTCAAGCTCGCCTGCATGACGCTTTCCGGCCGCCCTTCGCGGATTCCAAGGACGTTGCGCGCGGATCTCGAGGATTTTCGCAACAGGAACGATCAATAGGATCGATCTCCTGTGAAAGGGAGTGCTGGATGGAAAACAACGTAGTCGACGCGGCGGCCCTGGCAGGTTCGATAGCCCCCTACGACTTCTCGGTATGGACGCTGTTCATGCGCGCAGGCTGGGTGGTCAAGGGCGTTATTATTCTTCTCCTCGTCGCATCGATCTGGTGCTGGGCGATCATCATCGAAAAGAGCTTCAATATACGCCAGCTCAAGGTTCGCGCCGACCGGTTCGAATCCGCCTTCTGGTCGGGCGGGGCCATCGACGATCTTTACGACCGTATCGGGTCCCAGCCCCGCGATCCGATGTCCGCGGTTTTCGTCTCGGCGATGCGCGAATGGCGTCGTGCGATTTCTCGCCGCCAAGGTGACGACAATCCGCCGCTGCTGGGGTTGGAGGAACGCATCGAACGAGTGATGCAGGTCACCGCCAGTCGCGAACTGGACCGCACCGAGCGCTATATGACCTTCCTCGCCTCGACCGGATCGACGGCGCCGTTCGTCGGTCTGTTCGGAACCGTCTGGGGAATCATGAACAGCTTTCAGGCGATCGGGGCGACAAAGAACACCAGCCTTGCGGTGGTGGCGCCGGGGATCGCCGAAGCGCTGTTCGCCACTGCGCTGGGTTTGCTGGCGGCAATTCCAGCGGTGCTCGCCTACAACAAAATTTCGAAGGACCTTGATCGCTATGCCAGTCGTGTCGACGGCTTCGCCGGCGAATTCCTCGCCATCCTGTCGCGGCAGATGGAGGAGAGGGGCTGATCATGGCGTTTTCCATCGATCGTTCCATGGGCCGGAATTCGTTCAAGCGCCGGCAAACGCGTCCGATGAGCGAAATCAACGTAACCCCGATGGTCGATGTGATGCTGGTGCTTCTGGTCATCTTCATGGTCACGGCGCCGCTGTTGACCGTCGGCGTGAAGGTCGACCTGCCGAAGACGCAAGCTTCCGAGATCAAGGGCGAGGATGAGCCGTTGGCGGTAACCGTCGATGGCCGGGGCCGGGTTTTTCTGCAGGATACGGAGGTAAAAATGGATGCGCTGGTGCCGCGCCTCAAGGCGATCGCCGGCAGCAAGTCAGATCTCCGGATCTTTGTGCGTGGCGACAAGGCGATTCACTATGGGCGGATCATGGAAGTGATGAGCGCTATCCATGCCGGGGGGTTCCGCAAGGTAGCGTTGCTCACTGAACCGATTGATGGCGACCCGGCCGCAGGCAGCGGCGAAACCGACAAAAAGGGTTCCTGACACGTATTATGCGACAGCCGTTGATCTATTCCTTGCTGTTGCACGTGGTGGTGTTCACCGTCGCCTACTTCGGTGTCCTCCAGCCTGATCCGGATATGCTTCCGTTGGAGACGTCGGTGGTCGTTGACATCGTGACGGTAGCCGAGAAGACCAACGCTCCGTCGGCCAGGGCAAAGCCAAAGCCGACGGCGAAACCGATGCCGAAGTCCAAAGCCGAAAGGACGCCGCCGCAGCTACCCCCCGTCAGGCCCGAGGCTCGACCACCTGAACCGGCGCCGGAGTCCGAGGTAGCCAAGCTTGTTCCTCCGAAGGCGAAACCGAAGCCGGTGGCTCGGCCGAAGAAGGCCGAGAAGCCGAAGCCTAGACCATCGCCAAAACCGGCCAAGGCCGAGCCCAAGCAAAAAACCAAGCCAAAGAAAAAGCCCGAGCCCGAGCAAAAGCAGGTTCCACCGAGTGCTTTTGAGTCCGTATTGAAAACGGTCGAACAACTGAATGCGCAACCGTCGAAGACCGCCGAGAAACCCAAGGAGAAACGCGCCGAGCCGGCGCTGGAGTCGCAGGTTGCCAAAGCCTTGAGCAAGTCGGCGGAACCTTATGATTCAGGTCTTCCGGTGACGATGAGCGAAATCGAAGCGGTGCGCCGACAGATCGAACGATGCTGGAACCTGCCGGCCGGGGCCAAGGATGCGGAGAATTTGATCGTTTCGATTCGGGTGGAAATGAACATCGACGGGACGCCGCGCACGGCCGTTGCCACCGATCAGGGTCGCATGCGCAGCGATCCTTTCTACCGTGCAGCCGCCGAAAGCGCGGTGCGTGCGGTCTTGAACCCGCGATGTCATCCGTTCACATTGCCACGGGAAAAATTTAAGCGATGGAAGACCATGACCCTGGTATTCAACCCCAAGGAGATGTTCGGAACATGATAGTCGGTAATAGGCTGGAGCGTTGGAAGCCCTTGGCGACGTTTGCGATTTGGCTTCTGGTCGTCGGCCTGGCGACGCCGGCGGCGAGCGAGTTGCAGATCGACATTACCCGTGGCGTCGTCCAGCCGCTGCCGATCGCGATCGCCGACTTCCAGGGCGATCGGCCGGAATCCAGCCGCCTGGGTCGCGATATCGCCTCCGTCGTTTCCGGCGATCTCGAGCGTTCCGGCCTGTTTCAACCGGTGGACCCCAAGGCGTTCATTCAGGCGCAGCCTTCCATGGAGACGCTACCGCGGTTTGGCGATTGGCGGGTGATCGATGCCCAGGCATTGCTTCATGGACGCGTCCTGTATCTCGATGACGGCCGTCTCAGAGTGGAATTCCGGCTATGGGACGTATTCGCCGAGCAGCAGATGGCGGGGCTGGCCTATTTCACCGCGCCGGCGAACTGGCGCCGCATCGCCCATATCATCAGCGACGCGATTTACAAACGGATCACCGGGGAAGACGGGTACTTCGATACGAGGGTCGTCTATATCGCGGAGTCGGGGCCCCATCAGCGCCGCGTCAAACGGCTGGCGATCATGGATCAGGATGGTGAAAACCATCGATTTCTGACCGATGGCGGAACCCTGGTGCTGACGCCGCGATTCTCTCCGACTTTGCAGGAAATCACTTATCTGTCGTACACGGACGGCGTTCCCCGCGTTTACATCCGCAATATCGATATAGGCCGGCAGGAGGTTATCGGCGAATTTCCCGGAATGACCTTCGCGCCGCGCTTCTCACCCGATGGCGAGAAGCTGATCATCAGCATGGCAAAGGACGGAAACTCTGAGCTCTACACCATCGATCTCAGGACGCGTGTCCAGAAGAGGCTGACCCACAGTTCGGCCATCGATACCTCGCCCAGCTATTCCCCCGACGGAAGGCAGATCGTTTTCAATTCCGATAGGGGGGGTAGCCAGCAGCTTTATGTCATGGAAGCCGATGGGACCAAGGTCCGGCGAATCAGCCACGGCAATGGCCGGTATGCGACACCGGTTTGGTCCCCGCGCGGCGATTTGATTGCGTTTACCAAGATCCAAGGCGGCAAGTTTTACATCGGTGTGATGCGTCCGGACGGCAGCGGCGAGCGACTGTTGACGGAGGGCTACCATGTGGAAGCGCCGACATGGGCTCCCAACGGGCGTGTTCTTATGTTTTTTCGCCAGGAACCCATTCGCAAGGACGGCGGCGGTGGCGGTTCGCGACTGTTTTCCATAGACCTAACCGGCCGCAACGAACGGGAAATTCCGACACCGCTGGATGGTTCTGATCCGGCGTGGTCACCCTTGCATCCCTAAAGGGCGCGGCCTATGGTTGACGCTGTAATAGGGGCTTTTTACTGGATGGATGGATTTCAACTTAGTACGTGCAAACACTATCCCTGCCGTTTATGAGGGAACGCTTTCCAGATACACTCATTGGCGGTCAGTATTTATTTTGCAGTTTAACGCCCAGAGAAGGGAGAACTAAATGCGCTTTAAACCGGTGGCCTTGATCGCCGCAATCGCCCTAGTTGCAGCGTGCGAGAGTACGTCCGAGGAAACCGGCATGGCCAGCGGCGCCGGTTCGGGCGAGGTTGAAACGGCGGTTGTCGTGACCGAAACTCAGGTCGTGGAAGCGGAGCTGAGCCCGGCGCAGGCGGAAGAAGAGATGGTCGCCATTGGTGATCGCGTTTTCTTCGGTTTCGACCAGTACAATTTGAACGGCGAGGGGCGTGCAACGCTCGAGGGGCAGGCCGCTTTGCTCAATAAGTACGTGACGATCACCGTTGTCGTCGAAGGACATGCCGACGAACGCGGAACCCGCGAATACAACTTGGCTCTCGGGGAGCAGCGGGCCAACGCGGTCAAGAATTATCTGGGCGCTCTTGGGGTCGACCCGGGACGGATCAGAACAGTGACGTACGGTGAGGAGCGCCCGGCGGTGGTTGGGTCCAACGATGTTGCGTGGGCGCAGAACCGGCGTGCGGTAACCATCGTAGCGGGCGGCATGGCCGGCAGTTGACGCCTGCGCTCTCAGTCTGGTTCTTGAGCTACCGTCGGGCGGATACGTACGCCAATCATGCCGACAAAGCCTCCCTTTGGCGGGCTAGAAGCGGGAAGGCGGCGAGGGCGGAGAAAATTGACATGCGGAAGGCAAGAACGTTCCCGTACTCCATTGGCCCGTACTCCATTGGTAAGGGCTTGTGCGCCATTGTTCTGGCGGCGGGGATATTCGCTGTAGCGAACGATGCCGTCGGTCAGACCGTCGATCCCGCCGTCGCTAGGCTTGAAGTGCGGCTGGCGGAGCTGGAACAGGAACTGCGCGCGACGACGGGCCGCATCGAAGAGATGAACTTTCGTTTGCGTCAGCTCGACGAAAGGCTCGACAAACTGGTTGCGGACGTCGACTACCGGTTGTCCCGGCAAGGCGCAGCGCCTGGCACGGCCACCGGTTCGGCGCGTTCGGGGTCTCAGGGCGCGTCGCAGCCGTCTCCGTCGGCAGCACCGGCCGGGTCCGGGACAGCTGGGGGTGGGGCGCCGATGGTGTTGGGAAGGATGCCGAAATCCGAGCTGGAGGCACGCAAGGGCGAACTCGGCACTTCCACGCTACCGACTTCCGCAGAGGAGGCCTCGGAGCCGGGTGATGTGTTACCCGAAGGCACGCCCCGCGAGCAGTATGCTTATGGTTTCGGGCTCATGCGCAAGGCCAAATACGAAGAGGCCGAGGCCGCGTTCAAGGAGTTTCTGGCGGTCCATCCGGCCGACCCGTTGGTCGACAATGCGCGCTACTGGCTGGGAGAGACGTACTATGTGCGGGGGGACTATGCCAGGGCGGCGGAGACTTTTCTCGAAGGCTATCAGGGAAACAAAACCGGCCCGAAGGCGCCCGATACGTTGCTTAAGTTGGGAATGTCGCTTGCCGCCCTCGGCAAGAACAAGGAAGCCTGTGCGACATATGGCGAGTTGAAGAGGACGCTTCCCGACGCTCCTGCTACCATCAAGGGCAAGGCTGACAAGGAGCGTAAGCGGCTCGGTTGCAGATAGCGCCGGAATCCCGATGAGCCGTCAAAATCCACTCACGCATGAGGAATTCGACGCCGCGATGGCGGTCGTTGGCCCGTTCGAAACGTCGCCGCACTTGGCGGTGGCGGTATCCGGCGGTGCCGATAGTATGGCTTTGTGCATTTTGGCCAATGATTGGGTACGGATCCGGGGCGGTCGCGTATCGGCAATCACCGTCGACCACGGCCTCAGGTCCGACTCGGCGGCGGAAGCATCCGCAGTGGGCCGATGGATGGCGGTGCTGGACATTGACCATCATGTGTTGCGTTGGGACGGTCGAAAGCCGTCCACCGGGGTGCAAGCGGCGGCTCGAGGTGAGCGCTATCGGTTGATGTGCGGATGGTGTCGGCAAGCCGGAGTCCTCCACCTGTTGCTCGGCCATCATCTGCGGGATCAGGCGGAAACGGTGCTGATGCGGCTGCAGCGCGGCAGCGGCGTCGACGGCCTAGCGGCGATGGCCGCGGTGACGGAGTTTTCGGCGGTTCGGCTGGTACGGCCGTTGCTTGCGGTCCCGCCGGGCCGGCTCCGGGCGGTGCTTGCGGCTCGCAGGCTGGAGTGGATCGACGATCCGTCCAACCGTGATCCGGCTTATCTGCGCTCGCGATTGAGGGCGGCGCTTCCGGAGATGGCGGCAACGGGGGTTACGGAAAGCTCGCTGGCGGCGGTGGCCCGCCGAATGGGGCGGGCGCGAGTTTCCCTGGAACATGCCGCGTCGGCATTGCTGGCCGGGTGCTGTCGAATGCATCCCGCTGGTTACGCGATGATCGACGTCAGGTCGATGGCCGCAGCCCCCACCGAGGTATCGCTGAGAGCGCTGGCGCGCATCCTTCTTTGCGTCGGCGGCCGTTCCTACCAGCCGGGTGCCGAAAAGCTCGAACGGCTGCATGCAAGGATGGTTGTCGAGAACGGGGCGATGTTCGGCACCCTCGGGGGCTGCCGCTTGATTGGCTCCGATGGTGGCCTTCTGATTTGCCGGGAAGTGCGCGGGATGCCCGAACCGGTGGCCGTCGCCTCTGGAGATCGACTGATCTGGGACGGTCGCTTTGCCGTCGGTTTCGCCGCCGCTGGCTGGGAAGCGACGGAAGAGACCCGGCTGCTGCCCTTGGGTGCCGCCGGTTGGAGCGAGGTGGTCGGTGCGCACCCGGACCTCCGCCGGCACCCCGTGCCGCGGCCGGCCAGGCTGTCGTTGCCGGCGCTTGCCGATGGTGAAGGAATTCTCAACGTTCCACACCTAGGGTACCGTCGAGCGAGAGGCGATGCTAAGGAGTTGGAGTTATTTGCTGCTGCTTTCCGACCGATAAAGGCGGCATCGGGAGCAGGGTACTTCCTTGCTTAAGGCAACTCGCGTATTATCTTTATATAGCAGGTTATGAGATCTGGTCGGTTTTGAAAGAAGTCGTGGACAG
>RCNG010000281.1_pt1 | contig 22220 bp, 13 predicted proteins | sample 2041371 | NCBI WGS metagenome assembly RCNG01 (sample SAMN09708227, study PRJNA481090) | Marine sediment metagenome, whole genome shotgun sequencing project. | biome: marine sediment; feature: ocean; material: sediment; isolation source: Sewage treatment plant 1 marine sediment (STP1) ... | reverse complement strand
CCCGCGTGACTGATGAAGTTGGCAGTACTGGCTGCTCTCGCCCGAACGTCGTAACCCCTTGTGTCGTAGGAGGATCCATCGACCCATGGAGACCTCTCTATGTGGATTTCCGATTCCCCGTCAACGACCTGGAACTCTGCGTTGCCGACGTGTTCACCAACGGCGGTGGCATCATCAGGATCTTCGAGAACGGTACATTTGCTGAGGAAGTGCCCTACGCTTGCATAACGTTTTCGTGCCCGATTGACCTGAGCCGTTTCAATGACGTCACGCGAATCGAGCTCATCCCGTGGGTCCTCCACGCGAAATGGGACAGTTTTTCGTTCACCTATGTCGACACGTCACCGGTCCCAACACTGAACACAGCGGGTGTCGGCGTGTTCGCTGTGCTGCTCGCGGCGGCCGGCGCGGTGTTCTTGTGGTGGAGGAGGTCGTGACCAATCGTGGGACAGGAAAAGAACTCTTTCTCATCCGGCCATGGCATAGCTGTAGCCTGTCAATACCGATCAACACCGATCAACATGGATCAACCCATTTCAACACTTAAAAGGCGTTGATATGCGTTGATTCGTCACGATCTGTGTTGTTCGCTGCGAGTCGGGCGACACGTCTGCGTGGTCGAATACGACCTACTGAGGCCAGCCACCCCCATTCTCCGACCTGCCGTTCGCAAAGACAGGACCCGGCACGCCCCGCTTCGGCGGGGCGTTCTCTTCGCCCAGTTCACCTCAGCCCCTGGGTTTGAGAATCTCAAGGAATCCAGGGTCGTCCCACAGGGTCTCGAGGTCGGGGTCGCGATGCATGCCGATGTAGTTGTTGTAGCCCTCGAGCACACTGCGGCGCAGGAACTCGAGGGCCCGGTCGCGGTCACCGAGGTTGGCGGCAATGCAGGCGCGGCGATACTGCGTTTGTCCACGCCACTGGTAAGGCACGCCGGTCTCGCCGGTGTGCCAGGTGCGCCTCGTACACGGGGAAACGATCCCCCGCACCCCAGGCAAGAAACGGGTGCAGGTGGTCTTGCACTGCCATGAGGATCCAGTCGCGCAGGGTGTTGATCGCCTCCTGCGGCCGGGGATTGGAAAGAGTGCAGGTCAATTGCTGCCGCGCGGTGAGGACAACTCCTCTCCTACTGCAATGCTCTGGTGCCCTCAAAAAACAAGGCGCACCCGAAGGTGCGCCGAGTATTATCGAAAACGTCAAGAGCGCGAGAGATGGCGCTTATCACCGCCAGTTCTTAGCCGGGTGGCGGTACGGTTTCTGACCAGCGTTCGGTATTGCCGGTCTCGAATCCGTCGGCAAAGACGGTCGACAGACCCACCTCAACCGAAACCGGTGTCGCCTCGACCATGTTGACGATCCGGTTGCGGTCCACGATAGCTTCGGTCACCAGGTCAGGTCGGCCGGCCGAAAGCGTGCGAAGGAACCGTGGCGGGAGGGCCCTGAACCGAAGCCGCGACGTGATCGTCAGCGGTCCCACCGCGCTGACCGGGATGTCGATGTCGTACCGGACATTTTCGGTGTGAAGTGCCGGGATCGAAAACGAGTTGTCCGTGTGGTTGGACAGGAACGGCATGAAGACCTCTTCCTCGACGATTTCGCCGGTGGCGGGATCGATCACCGGGTTGCCCATGGCGTCCGTGGCCACCCGCTTGAACTCGTTGCCGAAGTTTGCAATGCCCTGGTAGACCGGCGGATGCTCGTGGCGCCGGTCGAAGTCCGGGCCGTGCACGACATCCGCCTCGAGGGTTATCGGGTCGATAGTACCGATGAAGTTGAGCAGGTCCTCGTCGTCGAGGTTGCCGTCTGGCACCAGCTCACCGGTCTCGGGATGGGTGCTGTCCTCCAGGTGCCCGGACTGGTAAACGACGTTCGCCGCGGCATCCTTGACGGTCAGCTCGACCCACATCTGGCGCTCCTGGGAGAATCCCGAGGGCAAGTTGTGGCCGGTGCCGCTATTGGTCACGTTGACGAAGAGCTGCAGTGTGCCGCCAGAGGTGACGGCGGCCGGAGCCGTGATCGACAGGTTGGCGGCCGACTCGAGCAGGATCTGCCGTCGCTGGATCTGGCCGATCACGTTGCCGTGCTCGTCGAGGCCGGTGTCGTCCTGTCCCGGAAAGTCGACCAGGGCGATGTCGACCCCGGTGAAATAGTGGGTCGAGACCTCGTCGCGCTCCGTAACCATACTCGGCCGCGGATACACGGTTGTGGCACCCGAAGGATAGGTTGCTGCCGGTGCCGGCGGACCGACGTCCATGTGGCAATCCTGGCAGGACACGACACCACCGACCTGGTTGTTGATCGGTCCGTAGGGCCCGTTCTTCCACTCGGTGAAGAGGTTCTCCAGCCGCTGGAAGGGTTCGCCGGTGAGTGGGTCCTCGGTCAGGCCTGCGCCTGGGGGGGTGCGCACGTCGTGGCACGCGCCGCAGAACTCCGAACTCCGCAGGTAGCCGTCGTTGCCCTCGAGATCGACCGAGAAGGCCGAGTCGTGCTCGGGGTTGGGCTGGGGATCCGACAGCGGACCGAATTTGGTATGCCCTGGAACCATGAGGAAGGCGTTGTTGGAGATGCCGTCCCCGAGGCGGCCGAGAAAAGTGTCGTCCGGGTTCGGTCCAGACACCTGGTGGCACACCTCGCAAGAAATCCCCCGGATGCCGACATCGTCGGCGAAGTCTCGCATCGGGCGCCCGTTGCTCTCCGCCAATGTCGGGAACTGCCCGAGTGCTCCGGAAACCGGATTGTGACAGTTCTCGCAGAACAGGGCCGTGGCATGGGTACCGGCGGCAAAGCCCTCACCGCCGTGCGCCTTCGAGAAGGAGCTTCCGAGAGATTCCAGGGCGCTGAAGGTCGGGCTGACCGCCGAGTAAGCCATGATGTCTCCCGACCACTCTTTGTACTGGCGGGGATGGCAGACCCTACACTTGGCCGGGCTCGAGAAATCCTCATCGGGCATCGCGGGGAGGGGCCAGGGAGCGTCGAGGAATACGGCCAAGGCGTCGGCTTCCTCCATGGTCGCATCAATGCCGTCGTGCACGGCTTCATTGAGGAGAGCCAGGTGAATATCTGACGCCGACTTTCCCTGAATATCGATGGTAGGGTTACCGGCGCCGTCGTCGCCGTGGCAGACTTGGCACAGGTTCTCCGCGTACAGTCTGGCTCCCTGCAGAGGGGGGCCACAACTGGATGGGTTGCCGGCTACCGCGGCCTCCACCGGAAGGTCGATGTCGGACTCGGCCGTCACGGCGCAGCTGACCGGAGAAAGGTCTGCGATCTCCGCAGCCCATATCCCCATCGCATCCGAGCGGGCGATGGCCAGCTCGGCGCCGGAGTCGGCGTCTTTCACAACGATGCGGCGATACGTGTCGCTCTGCCCGTTGACCAGAAGGCGTTCAGTGCCGGGATCCCAGTTCGCCGTCGTAATGGCGAGCGGACGCGGACCGCAGTCTCCAGGAGCGCCGAGCACTTCGGCCTCTTCCGTTGCTCCACCGGACGCTGCCCGGACCCTACAGGGAACGGAGGCGAAGTCTGTCACCTGTATCGACCATGTGCCTTCTGCGGTGGCGGTGATGGTGGAAAGCACGTTGCCTGAATCTGCGTCGGTGATGAAGACCGTCGCACGCGGATTGCTGGTACCCTGCAGATCCACAAACCCGCCCGGTTCGTTCCAGTTCGCCGTGGTGACGCCGACCAGTAGTTGGATGGCTTGAACGGGCCCCGAGGTGATCAAGGCTGCGAGTGTGAACACCAGGGCACCGAGGACTGTCGCCGCTCGTTTGTGAACGTCTCTCTGTTGTCGTGGCATCGGTCATCCTTTCTTTTTCGTGATCGATTCAGTGGTGGCCGAGCTGAGGACGTCCGAAATCGACGAGCCTCAATCCGGGGCGGTTCCATCCGCCTACCAACCCGAACGGCGGCACAGGGGGGCCACTCACTTTTGACTGGTAACTGAATACCTTAATGAGCAAGACCCGTGCCAGGATCCCGCCAATCTCCGAATATCTCCGCAAGTCTTTTGTTCAGAGCAATTCAACGAACCGCGCGGGCTCACCATAGAGCCCGGGTGTCTCGTTTGTCGTGAGACACTCCACCAGTGGGCCACAATCTACGGCTTATGATATGGTCCACTAGACCGTTCCTAACAATAACTATTCAAACGACTTGGGTAGCGCATCATGAGAGACGTCAGCAGATGTTGCAGTGTCTCAGACTGTCTCCGAGACACTGATACTGATCTGGCGCCTTGTGTATCCTTGACCGACAGGGGATCTACGCCCCGTTTCTTGACCAGTAAGAATCTGCAAACCCGCCTAAAATTCTCTCAAACGACTCTCCGAAATCCATCCACCCTCCATGCACTACACACTCCTAGCGGCGCCGTCGAGGTTATGGAGGTGTTCGTTTTCGAACACCTGGTTCCCATGAGCGGACAGGCTTGGCCTGTGAAACCCGTGAACTGCCTTGTGTAAGTGGCACCGGGCTTGCAAATGGTCAAACCGGATCTAGGCAGAGGCGGTGATCTTGATGACAGTGATGGATATTGCACGGGAAGGAGCGGCTGATAGGCGTCGTCGGCAACGGTGGATTTCAGTTATTGGTTTCTCCGTTGTCGTGATCGCGATAAGCGTCTTTGTCTGGAATCTCGATCCGGCGGCACCGTCGGTTGACCGGGCCACTGTTTATCTGTCGACGGTCGAACGGGGGGCGATGCTGCGGCAGGTCCGTGGCCACGGCAGCCTGGTTCCGGTCGAATCACGTTGGATCCCATCTCAGACCAGGGGCCGCATCAATGCGATCAACCAGAAACTCGGCGCCAGAGTCGAGGAGCAGACCGTCATCATCGAGCTCTCGAATCCCGAGGTGGAACAGGCCGCGGTTGATGCTGATGCTTCATTGTTGCGCGTGCGGGCCGAGTTGGCGAGCCTGCACATGATGCTCGGCATCCAGGAGCTCGATCGACAAACCGAGGTGGTCTCACTCGAAGCGGAAAACGAAGAAGCCCGACTGAGGGCTGCTGCAGATCGAGCGCTGGCTAAAAAGGGATTGCTTGGAGACATTCAGCTTCAACTTTCCGAACAGAGAGTGACGACTCTCGAGAAAAAGTATGCTTTTGCAGAGCGTCGTTTGCAGCTGACGATCGAAGCGAATGCTGCTCAGCTCGACGCGAAACGGGCCGAGGTCGAGCAAGTGCGCACCCGCGCTCAGTTGAGGGAAAGTCAGCGGGACGCACTCCTCGTTCGGGCAGGAGTTGCCGGTGTGGTCCAGGAGATTCCATTCGAGGTTGGCGAAGAAGTTGGCCCCGGCGCCAATCTTGCGATGGTTGCGGAACCCGCCCGCTTGCGAGCCGAGGTGCGCATTCCGGCGACTCAAGCAGCAGAGCTGAGACTTGGTCAAATCGCCCACGTTGATACCCGCAGCGATGTGATCGAAGGAAAGGTCTCGCGTATTGATCCGAACGTCCGGCAAGGGACCGTGCTCGTCGACATCGAGCTCGAAGGGCAGTTGCCGCCGGGAGCACGACCCGATCTGAGCATCGAGGGTCGCATCGATATCGAGATGCTTGACGATGTGCTCTTTGTCGATCGGCCATCAGCGGGAGCCGCTTTCGACAGGGTTGATCTCTTTCGCCTGGATTCCGACGATAAGACTCTCGACCGCGTGGGGGTTCAGCTCGGTCGGGCATCCGTGCGTTCGATCGAGGTGGTCGAAGGCCTTCGCGAAGGAGACCAGATCATTGTTTCAGACATGCGCAGGTATGGCGAGTACGATCGCCTTCAATTCAAGTGAACAACACAAAAATGAGAGGTTCGCTATGAGTGAGAATGCTCTGATCAACATGGAAAACGTCAAGAAGGTCTTTCTGACGGAAGACGTCGAAACACGAGCGCTGGTTGGTGTCGATATCAAGATCCACGGCGGCGAGTTCGTCACCATTGAAGGGCCCTCCGGTTGTGGGAAAACGACGCTTCTGTCGCTGATGGGTCTCCTGGACAGCCCGACTGAAGGTCGTTATTGGCTCGGCGGTGATCCGGTCGAGAATCTTTCGAATTACGAGCGCGCCCTATTTCGCAACCGGATGGTGGGATTCATATTCCAGAGTTTCAATCTCATCGGTGACCTGACGGTCTTCGAGAATGTGGAGCTGCCGCTGACATATCGTGGCGGGGCCGGAGCGAGGCGAAGAGCACTGGTGCAGGAGGCTCTCGAGCAGGTCGACATGGGAAGTCGTTGCAACCACTACCCGGCTCAGCTCTCGGGTGGTCAGCAGCAGCGGGTGGCTGTGGCGCGCGCTCTCGTCGGTGACCCCCAGGTGCTGTTGGCGGACGAACCTACCGGAAACCTCGATTCGCGGAACGGAACCCTGGTCATGGATCTTCTGAAGACGCTGCACGGTCGCGGAACCACTGTTTGCATGGTGACGCACGATCCCCGCTATCACGCTTTCGCGGAACGTACGATCCATCTCTTTGACGGCCATATTGTTGATGAGAATGTGCACTAGGTAAAACAGCGTGAGACAAAGGTAGAATCATCCTGATGAGCCCGAACAAATCGCGTCCACCGCGAGTTCTGATCGCGGATGATCAACCGGATCTTCTTGATGCCCTTCGTTTGTTGTTCAAACCGGAGGGCATCGCTGTTGATACCGTTACGAGCCCGGCGGCGGCCCTGCGTGCAGTATCTGAAGATAGTTTTGATGTGGCTCTCGTGGACCTCAACTACACCCGCGACACAACTTCCGGCGAAGAAGGCTTGGACCTGGTTGCCGGGCTGCGTGCCCTCGATGGTGACCTGCCGATTGTCGTGATGACGGCGTGGGGCAGCGTCGAGGTCGCGGTTGAAGCGATGCGGCGGGGCGCTCGTGATTTTGTGCAGAAACCTTGGGAGAACGATCGTCTGCTGACGATTGTCCGCAATCAGATCGACCTGGCTCGCGCTCTGCGGCGTGGGCGGCGCCTCGAAGCGGAGAACCGCCTCCTTCGGGCGCCGGGCGAAATCGACTTCATCGCAAGTTCCCGTGTCATGCAGCCTGTTCTGGCGATGATCAGCAAGATCGGTCCCTCAGATGCCAACGTACTGATCACCGGGGAACATGGTACTGGCAAGGATGTTGTCGCACGCGCGATGCACCGGGTTTCGCAGCGGTCCGAGCAGCCGCTTGTCATCGTCAATCTCGGCGGATTGCCCGACGGGCTCTTTGCGTCCGAGATGTTCGGCCATGTCAGGGGCGCCTTTACAGACGCAAAGGCGGATCGCATCGGCCGTTTCGAGGCGGCGGATCAGGGAACCCTCTTTCTCGATGAGCTGGCCAACGTGCCCCTGGGAGATCAGACAAAGCTACTGCGCGTTATCGAGACTGGGGAGGTGGAGCGCATTGGCGAGTCGCGTTCGCGCACGGTGGATGTGCGACTGCTCTCTGCGACGAACGCCGATCTCAGGACCGAGGTCGATTCGGGGCGCTTTCGCGAAGATCTTCTTTTTCGTCTGAATACCGTGTGTATCAAGCTGCCTCCGCTGCGGGATCGGAACGAAGATATTTTGCTTCTGGCACACCATTTTCTCGGCCTCTTTGCCACTCGTTACCGAATGGACGTGACGGGGTTTGACGGAGCCGCGAGTAGAGCCCTTGAGCAGCACAGCTGGCCCGGGAACGTGCGTGAGCTGGCCCACACCGTCGAGAGGGCAGTTCTCATGGCTTCGGATAACGAAGTGCGCCCGGTTGACCTCGGGCTTGTCGAACCGCACGACCAACCCAACAGCATCGATGACATGACCTTCGAAGAGGTCGAGCGTCTTTTGGTGACAAAGGTTCTCAAACGCCACAAAGGCAATGTTTCTCGTGCCGCTGAGGCACTCGGCATCAGTCGAAGCGCCTTTTATCGGCGCCTGCAGAAATTCGGGCTGTGACGCGTCTGCGGCTGCACGACAAACTCTCAATGGTTGCCCTCTCGGCGGCGCTGCCGGCGGTGGCTGTGGCGCTCTACTTCGTTTGCGGTAGTAGCTTCCAGAAGCGATGGATCTACTTCCTTTCCGCCTTGATTCTCGTGCCGTGGGTTGTTGGAGCGTGGTGGCTCCGCGATCGGCTGGTCTATAGCCTGCGCAGTGTGAGCAATCTCGTCACTGCAGTTCGTCAAGGCGATTTTACGGTCCGTGGACGCTCGGGCGGCAGGGACGGGTCGTACGGCAGCCTCGTTCATGAAGTGAACGAGCTCATAGACGCGCTGCAAGCGCAGAGACTCGATGATGTTGAGGCTGTCTCCCTGCTGCGGAACGTGCTGGGTGAGATCGATGTTGCCGTTTTCACCTTCGACGATGAGCAGCGTTTGACGATGCTCAACGGCGCAGCGGAGCGGGCTCTCGCAAGAACAGCAGCAAACTCGGTGGGGCTCGATGCTCGAGAGTTGGGTTTGGGGGAATGTCTCGATGGCGCGGCCGAAGGCACGATCGCACTCGCCCTGCCCGGCGGCAACGGGCGGTGGGAACTTCGTCGTGGCATGTACCGCCACCTCGGCCGACCGCGACGGCTTGTTGTGCTCTCCGATGTCAGCAGGACCCTGCGGGCGGAGGAGCTGGCAGCTTGGAAACGACTGATCCGGGTGATGAGCCACGAGCTCAACAACTCTCTGGCGCCGATTCGTTCGCTCGCCGACAGCCTCAGTCGACTCACGACCCGTGATCCGCGGCCCGAGGGTTGGCAGGATGACCTGGCCACCGGTCTGCGTGTGATCGGGCGGAGGGCGGAGGCTCTCAATCGTTTTGTCACAGCGTATGCGAAGGTCGCAAAGATGCCGGAACCTCGCCGCGAGCCGGTGGTGGTAACAGACCTGGTCGAGCGTGTCACCGGGTTGGAAAAACGTATGCCGATTGTTGTGCGTCCCGGTCTAAAAGTCACACTGCACGCCGATCGTGATCAGCTCGAACAGCTGCTGATCAACCTGGTCAACAACGCAGTCGATGCGAGCGTTGAGACCGGCGGTGAGGTGGAAGTTACGTGGCACATCGAGCGCGACCGACTGGTGCTTCTCGTTCGTGATGAGGGCCTCGGACTGGCCGAGACGGCCAACCTCTTTGTACCCTTTTTCAGCACTCGGACCCAAGGCACCGGAATTGGCCTGGTTCTGTGTCGGCAGATCGCCGAGGGCCATGGAGGCGGGATCACACTCAAAAACCGCGACGACCGTCGAGGGTGCGAAGCACGAGTCGAGCTGCCGTTGAGCTGAGAGGGTCGATATTTTCGCAGAAGGATGCTATTGAATAATGTTGGCCAAGGGCATCCCACAAATCAGGTCGATGCCCACTGCAGCGGCGTGAATCTGAACCGCGAAGACGCGAAGGGCGCAAAGAAAAACTATAGCTCATTAAGACCAAACTTTGCGCTCTTGGCGTCTTTGCGGTTCAATTCCCTGTATGGCCTTCTGGTCACCACTCACGATCAATCTGACTCAGGTGTAGCGGTTTGATGTTGGCTATATGCGAAGGGCGTTCATGGGATCGATTCGGCTGGCACGGAGGGCCGGCAGCAGAGTTGCGATGAACGTTGTTGCGGTGACCACCAGGCCGATCAGGAATACGTAGAGAATGCTGACGGTGCCGATTCCGTAGAGCTGAGATCTGAGCACCAGAGCGAAGAACGACAACAGGCCGATGCCGACGCCGATTCCGATTGCCGTCAGCGTCATGCCTTCTCGAAGTACCATGACCAGTATTCGGCTGCGAGGCGCGCCAAAAGCCGCTCGGATGCCGATCTCTCGTGTGCGTCGCGCCACCTTGTGAGACATCGTGCCGAAAATTCCCGTCATGGCGAGCAGAACGGCGATGACCGCGAAAAGACTGACCAGGGTTGCGACAAAATGGCGCGCACGGGTTGCTTCAGCGAGAACCTGAGCCATGGTTCGGGCTTGCGCAAGTGGAAGATCGTCGTCGATCTCCAGCACCTGCTTCTGAATCATCGCTACCAGTGTTGACGGTTGCTGTTCGGAGCGAACGATCAAATGGGAATCGCCATTGGGCTGGATATGAAATGGTGCGTAGATTTCGGGTAGCGGCCGCTGGGCCGGGCCCCACTGAGGTACGCTGGCAACAACCCCGACCACGGTGGCGGTCCAGTCTGAATTTGCTGAGTTTGGAAACAGGACCTGCCCGAGCGCATCCTCGCCCGGCCAGCATCGGTCAGCGAGAGCCTGATTGACGACGACAGCTCGCTGCTCGTGTGTGCCCTCCTGCTCTTCGAATATCCGGCCGGCGAGAAGAGGAATGCCCATTGCTTCAAAATAGCCGGGACTGACCCACGACTGTTCGACGAGGCGACGGCGGGTTTGAGGGTTGAAACTCTCTCCTTCAATGAGGATTTCGCGGTTGGTTCCGCCTTCGAGTGGAAGCTTCGTGGTTACGGCGGCCCGTTCGACGCCGGGAAAAGTTTCAAGACGTTCAATCAGCTCTCGCCAGAAGAGCAGCTTGTGCTCATCGGTTTCGTGACGGGGGCTGTCAAGGGCGATTCTGCTCGTCAGGACCTGCTCAGTGTCGAAGGCATACTCCCCGTGGAGTACATTCTTGTAACTCGTGAAGAGTAGGATTGCCCCGGTGGCGAGCATAAAGGCGACGGCTATCTGGGTTATCGCCAGGAAGCGAAGCAGAGTGTGGCGTCGTCGGTCGAGCGTGACAGTGTTCGAACCTTCCCTTACAACAGAAGCGACGTCCGTTCGTATTGCCGTCAGAGCGGGTGCAAGCCCGAATACGATACCGGTCAGCGCTGTCAGGACAAGGGCGAAGAACAGCACTCCGGCATCGATTGTGATGCCTTGAACTCGTGGAGCTTCGGGGGGAATGAAGGCTCTGATCAGGTCGATGCTCCAGACTGCCAGGACCATGCCTGCGACGCCGCCCAAGAAAGACAACAACGCGCTCTCGGTGAGGAACTGGGCCGCCAGGCGACGCCAGGTGGCGCCGATACATCCACGCACGGCGACCTCGGTGCGCCGGTCCGCGCTACGGGCCAAAAGCATGCTCGCGACATTGGCGCAGGCGGTGAGCAGTACGAACCCGACTGCCGTCATCAGGATCAAAAGGTGTACAGCCACACCTTCGACGACCTCGACCACGAAGGGTTTGATCCAGACCTGGCTGCGGGCGTTCGTTGTTGGGTATTCGGATTGCAGGCGGGAAGCGATGGACCTGATTTCTGCTTCGGCTTGACGCCAGGAGACCCCTTCGTTCAGACGTGCGACTGCAAGTGCCCAGTGCCACCCGCGGGTCGCCCCGGGCAAGACCGTGAAGGGTGTCCAGAGTTCGATATCCCGACCCTCCGTCCAGGCTGTGTAGTACTCGAAGCTCGCAGGCATGATGCCGATGATTTCATACGGCGTCGAGTTGATTCTGACGCTCTGGCCCAGGACGGCCGGGTCGGAGCCGAATCGTCGTTGCCAGAGTGAGTGCGACAGCACAACGAGCTTCAATCCGGATTCGACCTCATCCTCGCTGAACAGGCGTCCGTGGGCGGGTGGCACGTTCCACAAGGTCATGGCGTCGGATGTTGCGGAAACGCCGGTAACCCGCTCGGGCGCCTCACCACCAAGGTTGAATGAGCGGGGGTGTTGAAGACCGAAGGCTTCGAAGCATTCGCTCTGCTCGCGAATGTCGACGAAGTTCTGGTACGCAAAGGGCTGGGTCCCCCGACCGCCGACGGGAGTTTCCCAGACCTGGACCAGGCGATTCGGATCTGGATATGGCAGGGGCTCGAGCAGCAGAGCCTTGAGCACGCTGAAAATCGCGACGTTCGGACCGATGCCGATGGCCAATGTCATGATGATCAGCAGGGAGATGAGTGGGTGACGTCTGATTTGACGAAAGCCGAATACCAGATCTCGAAGCAGATTCATAACATCCTCCGCCCTGACAAAAAGCAAGAAGCTTGCCGTTTCCTGAAGGCGTTGACCTGGTCTGCAAGATCCTGAAGCGTTCGATACCGGGACTTGAGTGTCCGTTTGCGGGACGACGGCCAAACCGCACTTCTCACCAGGCTACTGACGCTCGCAGCCCACCAACCGCAGCTCGTGTACTGGTTCTCCGGGTAGGAAGGGCGTTGCTTCGCCGTTGACCCATGCCTCGTGGCCGGCGCGGTAGTAGGGCGACAGGGGGTGGCCGCTCTGCCCGCCCGGCATGTGGAAGAGGCCCTGCTCTTCCCGACCCGGTGAGACGGCCATTCTTTCGGAGGCGCCGAAGGTCGGGCTCTGCACGCGCGGCATCTTGGAGTCGCCGGGAAGCTCGACGGGCGCCATGTCCAACCAGCGGCCAACAAGAGGAATGCCGCCGCTCAAGGGGTGGCGGATGCGCACCGTATTGCGGGCGCCCCAGGTGGCCTCGTCGAGGGAGGCGGCCTGCTCGAGAATCTCCGCGAGGGTGTCGTCGAAGACAGCGAGCATGAACTCGCGCCAGCTCGTGGCGCCGGGCGGCAGCAGCTCGGGTGGTTGTTCGTTAATCAGCCGCCACACCGCGGGCTCGACCTGATTGAGTCGCCAGGTCGGGAAATCCGGTTCGGTGGCGAGCACGGCGGTGATGTAGGCGCCGACGAGTTCGTCGTGCAGGCTGAGGCGGAATTCACGGACAAGGCGATAGCCGACCGAGTCGATTGCCGCTCGACCTCCCCAGTCTTTGATGTGCCCGCGGGCGGCGGCCCGTTGCGGGCTGTCCGATGTCGCTTCGTCGTCGAGCACGTTGAGCAGCAGCTCCCGCCAGGGCGTAAGGAAAAGGGCCCGGTCGTCGAGCTGAATGGCCAGCATGTCCTCTTCTGTGGCCGTCTCGAGAGCGAGCAGGTCGTCCCGGATCTGGCCGGCGCGGGCGCCGATGTCGTAACCGCCGTCGCCGATGGCGGCAAGTGCTTCACCGCCCACGACACGTGCGTTGGCGGTCCACAGGCGGCCAACCTCAGGATCGACGATCTTCGGGTAGAGCTCGACCGGCAGCCAACCCTGCCACCCGCATTCGAGGCCCGAGGGCAAGCGGCCGTCGCAGCCCACCCTGTTAGGGATGCGGCCCATGATCGTCCAACCGATACGGCCGTCGGCGTCGGCGCAGACGAAGTTCTGTGCCGGGATACCGCCGGTGGCAGCGATCGTAAGGGCCTCGTCGACATTGCGGGCTCGCTCGAGGTCGAGCATGATGACGTTGACGGCTTCGGGGGAGTAGGCGGTCCAGCGCACGGCCCGCGGCCGGCCGCGGTGGTCCTCGTCGAGGACCGGCCCCCATACGGTCCACCGGAAATCGACCTGATCCTCGGTTACACCCTTGATATGGATCGCCTCGGTGATGTGCTCGAAGTGTAACCATGAGCCGTCTGGGCCGCGGTAGAGCTGCGGGTCATCGGGGTTGATCTCGAGCTGCACGAGATCAACATAATCGCCGTAGCTGTTGGTGAATCCCCACGCCACCCGGCCCGTGCTGCCGACCACGATCGACGGTGTGCCGGGCAGGGTGACGCCGGTCACGGCTAGGTCGGCGCCGTCCTCACGCCACTCGAAGCGTGCACGATACCAGGTGTTCGGTACCCGCAAACCGAGGTGCATGTCGTTGGCGAAGATGGCGCCGCCGTGCGCAGTGTGCTCCCCTGCAACCGCCCATGAGTTGCTGCCGACGAAATCCGGCGCCTCGCCGTGGGGCTCTTCAGCGGTTGCGGTTGCCGCGTGCCACGGCAGCTCGAGTGGCAGGGGTGGCGTCGTCAAGAGATCGCCGTCGATGGGGGCGTCCCAGGGGCCGCCGATTGGCGTCAGAAAATCGAACCATTCTTGCGGAAGGAGATCGTGAATCAGACCGAGCGCGTTTTCGGTGGCGCCGTCCTCCGGTTGCAGGTCGATGAACATGGACAGCACCGTCAAAGCAGTGTCCTCGGCTGTCCACGCCGCAGGATCAACGCCCAGGAGCAGGTACTCGAAAGGGGGCGCTTCGAGGGCGTCGAGACCTGCGTTGACGCCCTCCACGTAGGCCGCCAACAGGGTTCGTTCTCGAGACTCCATGTTTTGCACGGATGCCTTGGCGACGTTGCGAAAGCGGTGAATACGGATGCTGCGATCCCGAGCGAGCGCCGGCGGGCCGAAGAGTTCCGACAGCTCGCCGGCTGAGGATCGCCGCATGAGGTCCATCTGGAAGAAACGTTCCTGGGCGTGTATGAAGCCGGTGGCACGGGCGACGTCGAGGCGGGTCGAGGCGGTGATGGTGGGCACGCCGAGTGCGTCTCTTTGCACTGTAACCGGCGCTTGCAGCCCCGCCACCTCTCTCACACCGTCGAGTATTGGCAGGCTGGCCCGCAGCTGGGACCACAGCCACAGACCCGCGACCGTCACCACAGCCAGAACCAGGCCGATGAGTATCGTGATCACTCGCAGAACCCTTCTTCGACGGGTGTTTGTCATCCGTTTCTCCTTCGGTTCACCCAGCCACATAGTCCGCGGCTGTCCATTGTGTCATCGTCGAGGGCATGCTGGTTCGGCCAACCGCGAGGCGGGACTGAGGGGGAGTGAATCCACACCCGCTCGGCCTGTCGCGCGACGCACGGGCGAACCCACGGTGATAGGAACCTGCAGCTGGAAGGCCATCGAGTCGCCAACAGCGTCGATCGACACCGTCGCTGAAGCCGGCGTCGGTGGTCGCAGATCGTTGCGCAGAACAACCGTCGCTGTTGTCGGCAGGGTTCCCGAGGTGGGGGAAACCTCGAGCCAGGGTACGTCGGTCGTTGCAGTCCACTGCAGCACGTGTGGCCCGTCCAGGCGCAGCTCGGCAGTTGGCTTCGACGGGTGGATGCTCACCTCGGCGGGGGTGGCGAGGATGTTAGCGGGAATCGCCTCGAGGGCCTGGAGCATGTCGTAGCGACCCGTGCCGCCCGGCCGGTTCTCGACGAGAATGAGCGTTTTCATGTTGTGCCACTCGACCGCCTCGAGCACGGAGGCGTCGATCACCGCTGTCGTGTGCTCTCCGGGCACGAGGTCGTGCTCCAACGGTCTGCGGATCGCCGACCGGACCCAGGTGCCCGAGACCCCGACCGAAGTGTTTTCGTAGAGGATCAGCCACACCGCCGAGTCCTCGCCCTCGCGCAGCGTATTGTGGCCGGTATTGTCGAGTCGCACGTAGGCGCGGATGGTCACTCCGGTACGGCGCCAGAAGGCGGTGACCGTTGCTCGCGGCGCGCGCGCGATCTCGTCGTCGATCATCCTCTGGTACTCCTGCTTATAGCTCACCGGTCCGCTGGAAACGCGGTAGCCGCTGCCGACCATGACCAGCGGCAGGTAGGGCGCGTTGACGCCGGTGGCCCTGAAGCGGTCGATGCGCCCCTGCCTGAAGCGGTCGTAGTCGTACTCAAGGAGCACGGCGCGGCCAGCGAACTCGTTCTGCAGCGAGATCATCGCCGGACCGGCTGCGCTGCAGTAGGCCCCGTTCGGCCGGCCGAAGAACTCCAGTACCGCCAACCGGTCTCCCGCCAGGGCGGCGCTCATGCTGCACAGCACCATCGTCGCGAACGTGGCCACTCGAAGAAACATCACGCCTCCTACACAATCCCAGCCTAACACCCTCGGCGAGGGGCGAGTTCGATCAGTGAGAGTATGAACAACTCAAGAAATATTGGCAGGTTAAGGCGTCTCGAAGGCGCCCGCGTCGGTCGGCACGGTGCGTGCACGACCACGCTGGTCGGCCGGGGAAACAGCAGGTCCCGCGTGGCCGATGGCCGGGCTGCCGGGAAGCAGGCCCATCGTCTCGGTCACTCCACCGTAGGCATTGATTGGCGCCAGCAGCGGCTCCGCCCAAGTCACGCCTGCGGTGGCCGGGATTTCATCGGTGCCGTTGGGGCGTTGGGCAGGCCACTGGATGACGCCGCCACCGTCGGATACGGTCTCGGTGATATTCCAGGACACCCACTGATTGCCGCCGGTATTATCGGCGAGCACGCTATTTCGCAGGGTCAGGGGGGCGCCACCGACGGTGATGCCGCCGCCAAAGCAGACGTCACACGGGGCGTGGTTGTCTACGATCGTGCAGTGGTCGATGAGGATGGGATCGGATGTCGAGAACGCCATCGCACCGCCGAGGCCATCGGTGGCGACGTTTTCGGTGAAGGTGCAGTTGCGGATATCGCCTCGGGTGTCGGGACCGACGAAGAGGCCGGCGAATGCGCGCGCGGTGTTGCTGCGAAAGGTGCTATCGCCGATGAGGATTTCGGCGCCCTGAACATACACCCCACCCGAGTGTTCGTTTGCGCCGGTGCTCTGGTTGCTTTCGATCGTCGATGCGATGAGCTCGAACGTGCCCTCGGCGTAGTTGTCGACCGCGAACAACCCGCCGCCGAAGGCATTGGCCCTATTGCCGGTGACCGTGATGTCGCATGCCGAGAACGACCAGAAAACCCCGTCGATGCCGATCCCACCGCCGTTGCCCCCGTTGCCCGGGTTGCCACCGCTGCCGGTCGCCCGGTTGTCGAGCACATCGCAGCCGGTGAAAACCATGTCGACTGCCTGCAGGGCATAGATCGCGCCGCCGTTGGACCCCAGATTGCGGCGAAAGGAACAGCCCACCAGCCAGAAGGCATTCGGCCCGACGGCGTAGATTGCGCCTCCGCCACTGTCCTGGCCGGAGACAACAGCGACGTTGTCGCGAAAAATGCAGTCCACCAATACCAGATCGACCGACTGCCAGGCACCACCGCCCTGCAATAGCAGACCGGCGCCGCTGTCCTGGGGAAATGTGCCACCGGTGACCGAACCGTTGGCGACGATCAGGTGTTGCAGGGTGAGCCTGTAGCTTCCGGTCGAAGGAGGGACAACCCGCAACACCCGTATGATTCCTCCGCCGGAAAGCGTCACCACACCGGCGCCGTCGAGCACGGCGTCCCTTGTCACGACGAGTTCACTGATAAGTGTGATCGTCACCGGGTCGCTGCCGACGTCAAAGGTGATGTGACCGCCGGCGTCGAGGGCGGCCTGGATATCGGGGCCCTCAACACTGCCCGGCGTGCCGTCTCCGAGAACAGTCGGCACAGTCAGCTTTACGGCACCGGTCGGCGGGGTGCAGACCGTGAACGGCAGCGGCGGCACGGTCGTTGTCCAGAAACGGGTATCCCCGGTCTCGAAATCGTCCCATACGACGATGTCGGGCAGATTCTGGGCGCCGACCGGGAGGGATATCAGAAGCAGAACTGGTACGACGAAGGCTCGCATGCCTCTACGGTACTGCAGTGCTGACTCAAGGCGTGCGATCGGGGTCACCTCGGCAGGAAGGATCGCTCAGAACGGAAAACCGAGGTAGATCCGGATGGCGCCGTAGTTGGGCCCGAAGCGGTAGCCGACGCCGTACCAGGAGGGCAGCTTGATGCCGAGGGGGCGGGGCCGGGTTGGCCACTCGAAACTCAAGCCCGCCTCAACGAACCAGTCGATCGAGAGCTCGGAGCCGTTCTCAGCTGTCAGAATGAGGTTGTCGAAGTTCCAGCGTGGGAAGACGAAGAGCCCGGCTCTGGGACGGCCGCCTGGGGTCTCGAACCACAAGGGCAATGCCGCGCCGCCGCCGATTTCGAGCGAACCGATGTTGTCGCGAAGATCCCAGTCGTTTGCGAAACCGATCGCGTACCGCAGTCGACCACCGGCCATGAACCGCCATCGTTCGTAGTCCCATGAGGCCGAAGCTCGCGCGCCGGCAGCGGCGATCCAGGCGAGGTCACCCTGCTCCAAGGCGCCAATGGCGCCTGCCTCGACGTAGGGACGGACGAGCCACCTCTCGCCGGCAGGAATGAGCAACTCGATGCCGGGGGTCACGGTTAGAGTCTGCAAACTGCGCACGATGTCGTCGCCTTCGATGTCCTGGAATGCGACGTTGTTCCAGGCGAAGTAGACGGGTACGCGCAGGTTGACGCCGACGCGGCCGTTTTCCGGTGATTTGAGCCGGAAAGGGAAAGGCAGCTTGACGACGGTCGACTCCGCTTCGGCTGCCCCTTCCCCGTCGAAGCCCAACGAAAAGAGCGATGTGTGGTTGAGATCGTCCCACGGTATCGCCTGAGAAACGCCGGTAGATGCGAATACCAAACCCGCCAGGGCCAAAACCAAGGTCCTGGTATACGTGTTCATTCCGACCACGCGCTGGTGTCGCCGCTCTCGAAGCCGTCGCTGAAGATCTCGGCGCCGGCGCTGCCGAGGTTGAAGAAATCCAGAACCCTCTGCATGACGGCCTGGCGAGTCGTGGCCGGGTAGACCGTCTCGAACGGGAAGCCCATGTTGACGACCTGCGAGACCCCGTCGTCTCGACAGATCGCGGCGCCGCCGCCGGTGCCATAGACCAGACACGTCGTGGAGGGTGCTTCGGGGTCGATCACGTCCGGGTACTGCGCCTGGTACGATCCTTGACCGCCGTCGTCGAAGAAGAACGGCCCAAGGCCGTCGAAGACCGACCCGTTGACGCCGCTCACTTCGTAGGTGCCGGCGTCGTCATCGACGTACCGGGCGCCGAGGACCTGACGGTAGTAGAGCTGGTCGTCGACCGACCCGAGGTGGTCGAGGTCCCAGGCGGTCTCGGCGCCGCTGACGAGCAGCTTTCCGCCGCCGGCCAGGTAGGTCGTGACCGCCGCCTGCTCGGCGCTGTCGAAGGTCTCGTCGGCGGTCGACTCTTCGCCGAGCTCCCAGATGAGAGCCGCCCAGGTGGATGGGTCGATTGCAAAACGGCCGTCGATGACGGCGTCGTTCGAGCAGCTGTCGAAACCGAGACCCGAGGATCGCAGGGCTTCGGTGTGCTCGACGAGGTAGCTGGATCGGTTCATTTGATCCAGGTACATTCGGTCGACGGTGCCGCCGAGGTCGGCCTCGTACTGCTCGACGAGCAGGTGCTGGTCGAGGCGGTCGAAGCCGCTGATGAGCAGGAGTCGGGTTTCTTGTGCGTCACGCCGGACGCGCACGGCCAGCGTCTCGGTCGGTAGGGACTCGCCGCCGGTGTTGAGGGCGGTGATGCGCAGGTAGACGACGGCCCCCGGTTGGAATCCGGTCAAGGTCGTGGACGTTCCCGTGACCTCAACGCCTTCGCCGAAACCACGGCCGTTGTCGCTCAGGGCGATCCGGTAGGAGGTGGCGGCGTCGCCGAGCACGCCGCCGGCATCGGTGGGCGGAGGGAGCCAGCTCGCAGTAATCTCGCCCGGAGTGTCTGAACGGGCGGCTGGGGCGAGAGGTGGTTCGGGCAGGAGGTGCACGGGTAGGCCGTCGCGGTCGGCGAAGTACTTGACAATGCCCTGGTAGATGGAACGGGCTAGAATCTGGCGGAATCGGGGGTGGGCAAGAGCCGAGGCGTCGGTGACGTTGTCGTGAAATGCGACCTCGAGTAGGACCGATGGCATCTCGTTGTTGTACGAGGGGTTGATCTCTCCGAAGTAGGCCGATCGGTAGCCCCGATCGGTCCAGCCGGCCTCCCACGCGCCGTGGATGTCGTTGATGATCTCGTCGTGCACCGCCTCTTGGAGCTGGGGTGATCCGGCCGCGCTCTGACCCGGGTCGTAGGACCCGTCGGGCGGGTTCGCCGAGTAGATATAAGAGCTGGTTCCGCGCGTATCGCCGTCGTAGGCGTTGGAGTGCCACGAGAGGTAGACCGAATCCTCGACGGCGTAGTGCTCCCATGCGGCGAAGCGTGAGCGCGCCGTGACGTCGCCGCCCGTATAGACCGATGAGGGCGCGCCCATGAACTGCACCCAGGGGCGGGCGCCTTCCTCCCAGCGCGGGTGGCTGCTCGTGACGGCGTGGTACGGGCCGAGCACATCGCCCAGACCACCGCCGAAGCGAACCGCGTCGGCGGACACCGTGTCTCCGACCTCGGCGGAGTCGTTGACGAGGGCGACGCTGGCGAAACCCGGGTCGGCGCCGGCCTCGAAGTGGAACCTACCGAGATGCACCCACACCCAACCGTGCCGCTCCTGGTTGATACGCAGGTGGGTCTCGCCTCCGCTGTGGTTGACGACGTAGTGGGCGTCCGAGGCGCGCGCGCCGCCGTCTCTGGTGTAGGAGACCCAGACGTCGTACGAGCCCGTCTCCGGGATCACGGGCGCCCAGGTCGCGCGTGCAGTCTCCGTGGCGGTGGTGGTCATGAGGCGGTCGCCGCCCCCGGTGTCACGGAATGGGTCCGTGGTCGAGCCGTAGGGGGCGTGGAAGTTGTTGAAGGCCACCTGCCCCGAGTTCGAAAAAGCACCGGCGTTGCCGCTTTCGACGTAGCTGCCGTTGTCGGAGTGAGCCGTTCCGTCGCCGTCGTCGACAATGGCTATGGCGGTGGTGAGGTCACGTTCGCGCAGGGGAAAGATGAAGGCGCCGGCATTCTCGAGGTAGCGCAGGAGATACTGGTTGATCGCCTCGGCGTTGACGAAGTCCTCGACGATGCCGTTCGTGATGCCGCGCTGGGTCTCCCAGGCGTCGGCGGTATCGTAGTCGATCCAGCCGTGGGCCTGACTGATGAAGAGCACCTTGTCCGTCAGCGGGTAGGGTCCGGCGCCCGAACTCTTGAGCGGTGGTGCGTCGGTTGTGTGCGCCCCATCGCCCTCCTTCACTGGCACCGGCGTGGTTGGGATGAAAGAGGCTAGGCTGACGAGGTGGTCGGGGTCCTCCGGGTCGGCGACGAGAAGGTGCAGCCGACGGAAGGCCGGGGCATGGACCTCGAGGCCAAGATCGAGTTGGCGGCTGAGCCTTTCGAGCAGCTCGTCGTCGATCTGATTGTTGAGGAATGTCGTCGGCAGCTCGAGCACGATGAGCAGGTCCTGTCCCTCCAGGCGGACCTTGTGAATCGAAGATCCTGCCGGAAGCAGGCGGTCGACGCCCATCTTGGCGTCTGGTAAAAGCAACCGTGTCACCGCCTGCCGCAGATTCGCTGCCGGCTGCGAGGTTGCGACGGGCACGAGTCGGCCATTTCGGTATAGGGGCACGGTCTCTGCGGCGATCAGTCCAGGGATGGAGGCGGCGACTGCGAGGAGGAGTGCTGCCCGCTTCACAGGGCCTTCACCGACAGAGTCAGCCGGAAGGTGGCGACCGGCTCGTCGCCGAGCTTCGAAGGCGTGGTGGCGGTGATGGCGACGGTGCGATTGATACGCTCCCCGCTACTGAAGGTCTCCGCGAGGGCCTCGGCGACGACCTGACCGTCGTGGCAGGCGAAAAAGGTGTCTCCTTCGGGGCGCTTGAGGAACTCGCCCGCCACGTCCTTGAAGGCGAAGCTGACTCGGCGGCCGGATCGGGTGATGCCGCGGAAAGCGAGCAGGCCGCCGGCCAGGTCGGCGCCCACCATCAGCACACCGAAGTACATGCTTCGAAGGTGGTTGCGGGTGCGATGGCGGAGGCGGATGCGCACTACGCAGTGGTCGTCGTCGACCTCCACGACCCGTGCCCCTGTCCACGCGATCAGGGGGATCTTGGTGAGGCTGAAAGCGCGCAGGAAGAGGTTCGCCTGGGTGATTTCGGGGAGGCGGGAGATAAGACGGGTGACGATCGATTGAGCCATGGCTCAAGGGTAGCGTATTTGTTGATTGCCGTGGCCCGGACCGTGGTCAGTGGCCGGGACAGAATCAGAGGCAGGTGAAAGGTCCAGGGCCAGGATTCAGGATTCAGGATTCAGGAGCAGGAGCAGGAGCAGGAGCAGGAGCAGGGGCACGGGCAGCGTCAGCGACCGCCACAGACAGCAGGTGCATGGTGGGTCGTTTCGGAATCGATGCTTGGCTGGAGTCCAGGGAGCTGAGGAGAAATTTTTTCGAGCAGTATTTAGGATGATCTCGTACGTCTCTAGGTGGTACCATGGGGTCGATGTTTCTGCAGGAGTCCTGACCACTCATGGGCGCCAAATCCCACACGACATATCCCAACATTGTTTGGTGTGCCTTGGTGTCAGGGTGGTACGTTTGCGATCTTGCCGAGAAACGGGGTGGGTGACATGAAACTGAACACTCTGGTCGGCATCGGATGCGGGCTGTTCGTAGCGATAGTTGGTGTTGCGGAGGGAGCCACGGAGTGCTGGAAGCCAGATGCAGAACAAATGCTGGCCGATCTCGACTCGATGGACCGAGAAATCCGCCAGTGGTCCTCGGTTCTGGTGCACGCCCAGCAGAACGGTCGGGAACTCGCCTCGGTCATGCCCGAGGAGGCCCGCCATCTCGGTGATCTGCTCGAGGTTCTCGAATCGCAGTTGGTTGTTTGTGAGACTCGCGATCGTGGTCTGATCGAGCACAAGGTAACAACTCTGAGACGGCT
>RCNG010000631.1_pt1 | contig 22268 bp, 13 predicted proteins | sample 2041371 | NCBI WGS metagenome assembly RCNG01 (sample SAMN09708227, study PRJNA481090) | Marine sediment metagenome, whole genome shotgun sequencing project. | biome: marine sediment; feature: ocean; material: sediment; isolation source: Sewage treatment plant 1 marine sediment (STP1) ... | reverse complement strand
GAGGAGTCCATGAATTTCTGGGGGAATTTGTTTTGACCATGTCCAGCCCACCGCAAAGAGTAGGCCGGACACATTCTCAAAGGCACAACCCAACTACTGAGGGCTGTCACGATCCGTCGAGGATCATGTCCGAAAGGCGGATGCGCATGTTGCGCATTTCCCGGTGGCTTTCATCGGCCCGCGACCAGATGTTCAGGGCCTTCTCGTAGTATTCCATCGCCTCGACCCTTTCGCCCTCGGCTTCGGCGATCTGCCCCCACAGGGCCAGGGCCCGGGGCCAGACATCGCCGGCTCCCTCCAGATAGGCCACGAAGGGAAAATCGATGGTGGGCTTCAAGGCCTCACGCGCCTGTTTGAATTTTTCCATGGCGAGATAGGCCCGCGCCAGCATCAGGCGGGGTTCGAAGTCGGGCAGGATCTTCAGGGACAATTCCGTTTCGGCCGCCGACTCCTTGAACTGGCCGCGATGAAACAGGATCAGCCCCCGCAGGCGATGGGCCAACCCGAGGTCCGTGTGGGTCAATTCCCCGCCTGCGGGATTTTCCAGGAGTGACAGAATGTCCCGGGCGGACTCCAGATCGCCCATCATCACCTGCACCCGGCCCAGGAAGTACCTGGGGTTGGCCCCCGGCCAGAGGCGGACCGCCGCCGTGAAGTCGTCGTGAGCCTGGGCCAAGCGTCCCGCCTGCTGGTGGGCCAGTCCCCGATAGACGAGGATCCACAGTTCCTGACTGGAGTCCCCGGTCCGGCGAACCTCACCCAGAGCCCGCCCCAGGCTGGTCAGCGACTCATCCAGTTCACCCAGGAAGTAGTGAAATTTCGCCTGCCGGTATTCCAGACTCACCGAGGGCTGATCCTCGGTGGCACCCAGGGAGTCCTGGAGAGCCCGGGCGCCGGCGAAGTCCTCCTGACAGACCCGGACCCAGCTCAGGTTGTCCAGGGTTCGGGCCATGCGCGGCCTGTTGTCCAGAACGTTGGTGAATTTCTCGGCGGCTTCGTCGTAGCGGCCCAGGCCCGCCAAGGCGTTGCCCAGGGCGAAATGGATGTACCAGTTGTCCTGGGCCAGAGTGGCCGCGGCCTGGAGCTCCGCCAGGGCCGAGTCGTACCGTTCACTCAGGATATACGTCGTGGCCAGGTTCATCTTGACATCGTAGTCGTCTTCATGGTCCGACAGAAGCAGGATGGACTTCTCGATCGCCCGGTCGTAATCCGCCCGGTACCGGTAGTATTCGGCCTCGATGTAATACTTTTCCCGGTCGCTCAATTTCGCCCGGTGGTCCATGGCCTGGGCGCTGAATTTCAGGGCGTCGCTCGTGCGGGCGGTGATGAAGAAGATCCGGCCCAGCTTCGAGTATGCGATGGCGAACGTCGAATCGGCGGCGATGGCCTCCTGGTAGAAGGTGGCCGCCTTTTCCCAGTCGGCCTGACGCAGATGGTGCTCACCCAGGGTGTAGAAGCGCAGGGCCTGCAGAGAACCCGTCGTCACCCGGGCCAGCGGCTTGTCCCTGCGGTCGATCGAAAGAAGGGACTCCCCCAGGTTCTTGCGGATGTTGCGTGACAGCTGGTCGATGGCCGCAAAAACCCCGTCCCTGTCCGCGGCCGTGGCGCTCTTGGTGCTGACCGTTTCACCGGTGAGGGGATTCACCAGATAGGCCCCCACCTGGTAGGTGTTGTCGATCTTGGCAATGGCCCCCTCGAGGACGACTGCCACCCCTTCGCGCTCGGCCAGCTCGCGCCCCAGTTCTGCGTCGATGTGGGCCCCCTTGTCGCGCTCCATTCGCTCCAGGGCGTCGGACAGGCGGCGGCCCGCGAACAGGCTCACGTGGGGTGACTGCCCCAGGTCGTAGGCCAGGGCCTGACTCACGATCCCGTCGAAGACTTCCTCACCCGTTTTGTTTTCGAATTCCGTGATGAGCAGGAGGTCCCGCTTGTGGAACTCCACCTTGCGGAACGACCCCAGCCAATAGGTTCCCAAGGCGATGGCGACTGCCAGAACCGCCACGGCGGATATCCAGACCGGTCGGGACAGCCGGATACGGGATTGGGAAGAACCTCCACTCGTGGTTGCTGATCCCGTGGGGACCTCCTCCGGCACCCCTCCCGGCAGGCTGGCCAGAAACTCCCCTGCGTCCTGTTGGCGAAGGCGGCGATTTTTTTGAAGGGCCTGTTCCAGGACCTCTTTCAGATGGTCGGCCAGATGGGGAATCGGAGCCGGTTCGACGTACAATATCGCGTACATGATCGCCTGGGGATGAGCGCCCCCGAAAGCCTTGCGTCCAGACAGCAGCTCATAAAAGAGAGCCCCCAGGGCCCAGACATCCGTCGTGTTGTCGATGCCTTTGGCCTGGATCTGCTCTGGCGCCATGTAGGCCATGGTGCCCATGGTGGAGTCCTGTGAGATGACGCTACTTTTCCCCGACAGTTTCGCCACCCCGAAATCGACGAGCTTCACCGTGCCGTCGCTCAGCATGAGGATGTTTCGTGGGTTGATGTCCTGGTGGACGATCCCCTGGGCATGGGCCTGCGCCAGACCGGAGGAAAGCTGCCGCATGATATCAAGCGCCTCGTCCTGGTCGAGGGTCCGTTCCTTCAGGATCTGGTCGAGATTCTTCCCGTCGTAGTAGGCCATGACGATGAAGATCTCCCCATCTTTGGTCTCATCGATCTCGAAGATGGTGCAGATGTTGGGATGGTCCAGCGCCGAGGCCGCCTTGGCTTCCAGGACAAAGCGGGCCTTGGCCACTGGTTCGTAGGACTTGGAGGGAGGCAGGAACTTGAGGGCCACGATCCGGCCCAGCCGCGTGTCTTCGGCCTTGTAGATCACCCCCATCGCGCCTTCCCCGATTTTTTTCAGGATGCGGTAATGGGATATGGTTTGCCCGATCATGGCAATTCCGTTCATGAAAGCATTCGGTCGCTCCACACCGGTGGAGCCTACCTCACCCAGGCGGTGATGCACAATGCCGGACTGGAATCAGGGATCGGTTGATCAGGGAACGAGGAAGCAGTCCTGAAGCTGGCCCACCGCGGCGTCCGCGTCCTTTTCGTTGGTCAGAAACGAAACCGTGGAGAACGACGTGGCGATCATGTGGATTTCCACACCCGCCTGACCTGTGGCCTCGAAGACGGCCCCGGCGATGGCGGGGCGTTCGCTGAAATGAGGCCCATAGATGGAAATCGAACTGCAGTGGAGCTGGTATTCGATGTTTTGGGCCCCGAGTTCATCCTGGAGGGATTGGAGAATGCCGAGGGTCTGATCGAGGTCCTCCTCCCGGATCGCGAACCCGATGTTGTTCAGATCCTGGCGGTCGACGAACGAGGTGACACAGATGATGTTGATGCCCTTGAGCCCCAGGCTGGACAGGGCCTCCCCCGCCAATCCGATTCCCTTCTTGGCACCCAGGATCCTGACCAGAACCAGGTCGTCGACTCTTGTGATGCCACCGACTGCCATCTTCCCTGTCATGTCTGCATCTCCGCGTTTCCTGACCGTTCCTGCGGGCCGGCCTCCTGCCGCCGTCTCCCGCAAAACTAGCTCCTGAAAACCCGGAAACAAAATAATCCTTACGGCGGACCACAGATCACGGTGCGCAGGTTGCCGGGGGGGGTTGACATCCCCTGCCCCACCCGTTAAAAGCAGAAGGCGCCCCACGTCTCTGTGTCCCCTGCCGATGGGAGGTCCGGAATGAAGAAAGTCGTTGTCGTAATGAGTGGTTGCGGTGTCTTCGATGGCTCGGAGATCCACGAGACCTGCGCCGCCATGCTGGCCCTGCACCGGGCGGGGGCCGAAGCGGTCCTCTGCGCCCCGGCCGGTCCTCAGCTCCATGTCGTGAACCATCTGGCCGGCGAACCGGCCGAGGGGGAATCCCGGGACATGCTGGTCGAAGCCGCCAGGTTGGCCCGCGGCGAGATCCGGCCCCTGAGCGGGATCGATGTCGCCGACTGTGACGCCGTGCTCCTTCCGGGAGGATTCGGAGCCGCCAAGAATCTGTGCACCTTTGCCGTGGACGGCGAGAACTGCACGGTCCATCGGGAAGTCGAAACCCTGTTGCGGGACGCCCACACCCAAGGCAAGGCCATCGGCGCCATGTGCATCGCTCCGGTCATCCTGGCCCGGGTATTCGGTCCCGAACTGAAACCGTCGCTGACCATCGGCCAGGACCCGACCACCGCCGCCAAGGTCGTCCTGATGGGCGCCCATCATGTGGATTGCGCCGCCGCCGAGACCGTCGTGGACGAGGCCAACAACATGGTCACCACGCCCGCCTACATGTTGGCCGACAACATCGGTGACGTCTTCGACGGAGCCGCGGCCTTTGTGGAAAAATTGCTGGGCCTCTGCCGCTGATCCTCAAGGTGGAAAAAGACAGGCGTTTTCGGGGGAGAACGCCTGTTTTCGGTTGATTTTACCCGCCCCCCTGGGTTAGTTTCCCGTTTCTCGGACCTGCCCCATCTACAAGGAGAAACTCCATGTCTGAAAGAAATAACGAGGGAGCACCATCCCCCATGTCCAATATCGCCCAGCCAGACTTCCAGCCGCGCCGGCGCACCCCCTGGGGAACGGTCGAAGGACGCGTGATCAGCCTGGTCAGCCGCAAGGGCGGCGTGGGGAAAACCACCAGCGCGGTTAACCTGGGCGCCGCTCTCGCACTGTCCGGTCAAACCGTCCTGATCGTGGGGACCGATCCGCAGTGCGGAGTCTGCCGCACCCTGGGCGTCTCCCCCCATGAGTTGACGACCTGTCTCAGCGAAATCCACACGGGCACCCAGGCCATGACGGATATCGTGCATCCTTCGGCTCTGCAGGATCTGTTTTTCGTGTCGCCCCGGATTCTCACCCTCGAAGAAGAGGAAGCCTTTATCGAGGCCCTGGACCGGGACCCCGAAACCTTCACCCACCAGATCGACCGGGCCCGGCTCCTGTACGACACCATCCTGATCGACTGCCCGCCAGGGATGGGCGCCCCCACCAGGGCGGCCCTCCTGGCCAGCGACAGTTACCTGGTGCCCCTGCAGGCCGAAGAACTATGCCGGGATTCCGTGGACAGCCTCCTCGAATTCGTGGGCACCTTCCGCGACCGGAATTTCCCCGGCGGCCCCGCGGCCGCCACCGGCCAGGATGCACCCCTGGCCCTGGAAGGAATCTTCCTGACCATGGCCAGCCAGAACACCCGCATGGGACGCCACGTCGCCGAAAAGGCGGGCGAGGATTTCCCGGATGTCCTTTTCGAGGCTTCGGTGCCCCGCACCACACGGCTGAGTGAAATGGCCCTGCGGGGCAAACCTGCGGTGATCTATGACCGCCGCTCGCCCGGCAGCCGGGCCTACTTCGACCTGGCGGACGAATTGGTGCAGCGGTACTGCCAGACCGAAGAGATCATTGATCAGCCGTCGGGACCGACTCTTGTTGGTCAGCCCGACTCCCAGGTCGAAGGGACCGCCTCCGACAATCGTCTGGCGCGTTTCCTGGACGACATCGGGGGATCCGACCCGGCGACGCCCGCGGTTCCGGCCTTCGAGGAACCGACTGGTCCGGAAATCGTCTCCCTGGACGATCTGCTGGCCGAGGAGGAAGGCCGAAGCCACCCCGGCCAGAAGGATGAGGAATGGGATGCCAGCTTCTGGAACAGGGATTCCGACGGAGACGGACGATTCAACTGATGATTGACGGGCCCCCGAACCCCCAGGCCTGCCGGAGGTGACGTAGTGACTGCCGAAACGATGAAGTCCCTGGTGTTCGACAAATCCAGCATGGACTGGGACAAGTCCAAGGGTTTCCTGAAAAAGGAAATGCCTGCGCCCGTCCTGGACGAGGCCGCCGACCCCGCCGACACCTTCCAGGTGCTGGTCAAGGTCGTCTACGCCGGGTTCTGCGGCAGCGACCGGGGCATCTGGAACCGCACCGCCTTCAAGGGCATGATCTTCGACAGCCTCAAGCGGGAAAAGATGTCCACCCGGATCATCGGTCGGGGAGATCGTCCAGGCCGGATCCCGGGCCCGCAGCAAGTTCGGGTTCTCCCCCAAGGACATCGTCTCCACCGAAAGCCACATCATCTGCGGCACCTGCTACCAGTGCCGCATCGGCCAGACCCATATCTGCAGCCAGGACGTGATCATCGGCATCGGCCGCGACGGCTGCTTCGCCGAATACATCAAGCTGCCCGCCAACGTGCTCTGGCCCACCGACCCCCGCAAGATCAAGATGAAGGTCGCCGCCCTGCAGGAACCCTTCGGCAACGCTGTGCACGCCTGCACCACGGCCGACCTGCGCGGCCGCAGCGTCGCTGTGTTCGGCTGCGGGACCATCGGGCTGTTCGTGATCATGGTCGCCCGGGCCCTCGGCGCCACGAGGGTCATCGGCATCGAGCCCAATCCCGCCAACGTGGCCATGGCCAAAAAGCTGGGCGCCGACGACGTGATTCCCGTGGACCTGTCCCGGTCCGCCCCCCACGCCTGGAGCGCGGACAAGGAGTTGGTGAACGACGTGCGGGACGCCTTCGGCGGCATCGGTCCGGACGTGGCCATGGAAATGGCCGGTTTCAATTCCAGCGTCAACAACGCCATCCAGTCCGCCCGGCGCGGCGGCGAGGTGATCCTGTTCGGCCTGAAACAGGGCAACTTCCACATCCAGGCCTTCGACCGGGTGATCGTCAACGGACTTACCCTGCACAGCGTGATCGGTCGCCGCATTTTCGAAACCTGGTATATTACCCGTAACCTGCTGGAGGACCGCTCCAACGGAATCCAGGACAGGATCGCCGATGTCATCCTGGGCGGCGGCGAGGACGCGGTCGTGCACATCGATGAATTCGCCCCGGAATCCTTCGAAAAGACGCTGGCCGCCTGGCCCAAGCCGCTGATCCAGTTCTGATCCTACGGAATATATTACAGGGAGGATCCCCATGAAGATCACCATCGAATACTGCCAGGTTTGAAACTACGAACCACGCGCCTCCGGTCTGGCGGGCGAAATCAAAAAAACATTTCAGGTGGAACCGGAACTTATCGCCTCGGGCGGCGGGGTTTTCGAGATCGAAGTCGACGGCCAAGTGGTGTTCTCCAAGAGAGACCTGGACCGCTTTCCGGAAGATGGTGAAGTCGTTTCGGCCATCGCCAAACTCGGCGATTGACCCCATGAAAAAGGCCCCCCTTATCTCAAGGGGGGCCTGAATAATCCCGGATTCCGGGCAGGTCCGATCAATCCTGACGGGACTCCTGGACCTTCCTCAGTTCCCGGCGCAATTCCTTCATTTCCCTCTGCAGTTCCTTGAGTTCCTGGCGCAGGTCGTCGTCCGAAACATCGGTCCAGCGGTTCCGCGAATGGGTCCACTCGTCGGAATGGATCTCGTCGAATCCCGTCCGCACGGCGGCGGCCACCTGGGTCATGATCTGATCCAGGTCCAGCTCGAAGACGGTATCATCGTAGGAAAGGTCCAGGCGATTGTCCTGGCCCAGACGGACCTGGAGCTGCATGTCGTCCAGCTCCGCCAGGACCTCGTCCATCCCGGCCATGGCCTCGTTCACCATCTCCTGGATTTCATCCATGTCGATGACCAATTCATCACCGTCGTCGCCGATGATGATGACCGTGGATTTCTCGTCGGCGGGTTCGGGGTCGGCGGCCAGGAGGATCGCCGGGAAGGCCAGAAGCACCAGGCCGGCGGCGATGAGAGATGGAATTCTATGGCGTTTGTTCATGGCGAACCTCCCGGAAAATCATATGTGAAAAAGCGGGACTCCATGACGGGTCCCGCTTTTACTACGCATGATCGTGGCCGGGGTTGCGGCTCCCGGTCAGAAAATCATTCCCAGATCCGGGACCCGCAGGGATTTCCAGTAGTTGGAATCGAATTTCAGGCTCACCGAACCATGGTCCCCGGCCCGCGGGCGGAGCATGCCTCCGGGCCCGGTCCCCTCGTTCAGGGACGGACAGGTGACCGTCAGCAGGGTCTCTTCCTGCCGGTCCGAAATTATGGTGATCTCCAGACCCTGGGTCGGGCGGATCTGCAGGATCTGCTCCAGGGCCACGGTGCCCACCCAGCCCGCGCCTTCGGGGGAAGCCGGTCCGATATAGAACCGGTCCGAACGCCAGGTCTCACCATCGGGGACCACCTTGACCTGGAGAAAGGCCTTGGTGGCATCGGCCATCACATCCTGGTCCAGCCGGATGGTTCCGGCCTGGAATCCCAGGGGCAGGGCCCCCTGCAGGGCCACCGAGAGGTTGGTAAGGTCCGCCATTTTCATGGCCCGTCCCTGGTCGCCGCTCAGGGCCCGGGCATGGGCCGTGAGAATGTTCCGGGACCGCTCGTTCAGTTCCACCCAGGCGGCGGTCCAGTCCCGTCCGGCGTTGGCCTCGTCCTTCAGTCGGACCGCCGTCTGGCGACAGACGATCCAGGCGGTATCGAACTCCTCCTGCGCCTTTTCCAGATGGACCCGGGCCACGGCTGCCTGGTGACCGGCCCACCGGGCCAGGAAGGGTCTTCCGACCGTGGCCGCCAGGCTGTCCCAGGCCGCCGGTGTATGGTGGATGGAGATGGTATCGCGAAACGCCACCACCAGACCACGGTCCTGGCCTTCATAGAGGAAGTCGGGGATCAGGGAAAGATCGTCGGTTCCTTCCAGGGTGATGACGGCCGCTTCGTACCGGATCCTCTCGATGAAATCCGTATAGGCCTCGGGATGAAACCGCGCCGCCCGGTTGAAGGTCAGATCCTTCATGACTCGGGAGGATTCCGCCGCCTTGGCGGCCAGCGAGACCGGTTTCTTGAGCGCACCGTAGAGGTCGAGGGTGCCCGTCAGCAGTGACGGTGCCTGGCCCTCCGGGAACATGACGGCCTGGGCCCGCAGATTGGTCAGAAGGCTCCGCACTTCCGCCGAGGGCCAGTCCTGGTCCTTCAGTTCCCTGCGATAGGGCAAAACGGCCTGGGCCCCGGCCTTTTCTGCCTTCTTGAGGCTCATGTAGGCAAACGCGCTGTTGGCGTAGGCGCGGGTCAACCGGCTGGCGCTGGTGGAGACCTGCCCCGCCGCACTGACGAGTTTCTTTTCCCATTTTCGTGACCAGGTGTCGGCCTCGAACAGGGTCAGAAGTGAAGCCATGCCGTCCACACTGACCCGAGCCGATTCCAGGATGGCACTGGCCCCGCTGGTCCCGAGGTCACCGCGGGCATCTTCGAGGGCGACCTTGTCGGCCTTGGCCAGGGAATCGCGGCGGGCGATCACCGCTTCATCGGACATGGTGGTCAGATCCTGCCAGAATACCGCCGACGCCAACGAGTGCCAGGCCAGTTCCAGACGCGCCAGTTCGTTGTGGAGAACAAGCCCCTGGCTGGCCAGGGATTTCATGCGCTGGGTTTCCCGGTCGGGCCGCCCGGCCTGCTGGATGCCGTCCCCCGCCAGTTTGGCGAAGAGGTTCACCTGCAGTCCCAGGGGTTCCGCGGCATCCTCCCGTAAGTGACCCAGGGCCTTGTTACGGCCCTTGTCCACCGAGGGGTTCAAGCCCTTTCCCGCTCCGGACATCTGCTTGAGCTGACGGCCATAGACCTCCCCGACGTCGACCACCTCCAGCAGGGTCGCCGCCCGCTCGGTCCTGGGCCCGTCCCCCATCAATTGCTGCAGGTTGGCCCATTCCAGGCTCTCGGCCAGGGTCTTGCCCTGCACCCACATCACGGCCGCCGTGCCCATCGCCGCCAGAACCACCAACGCCAGGGCGCCCCTGAGGAATTTGGTCCGCGTGAATTTCCAGTTCGGGGTGCCTGCCCGCGGGCCGGCCCTTTTCTTCTTCAACGGACTCAGCTTGCGGGACTTGCTCCGCACACCGGACCGATTGTCACCGGCCGCAGCCGGGGATTTCGTCATAGGGGCCGAAGCCATCGGCTCCAGGACTGAACGGAGAGGCATGACCGGCTGCCGGCGCACCGGTTCGTGGGTGGGCATGGCCGCAGAGACCGTATCCCTGCGCGGTGCGTCGTAGGCGCCAGGCGGTGGGCTGCCGTGAATCTGGTGCCGCTGGCTGGTTCGCGCGATGCCCGCGATATCCCCTTTTTCCAAGAAACTCCGAATGGTCGCAATGTAGGTATCCACTTCTTCGACGTATTCCCCTGCCAGCCAGGTCATCATCATCCGTTGCCAGCCCGCAAAAACGCAGCCATCGGTCTGGAGTCCGATCAAATTGAAATCATTGGATTTGCTGGGCGCAAACGAAGCGAACCGCAGAGTCTTGCGGTCCTTTTCGGGCATGCAGGCGATGATCAGGGCCAGGCAGCGGTCGCTTTGGCCGTTGGCCTGCTCGATGGGCATCACCAATTTTCCGTCGGCAATCAGCTTGAGCACCGCTTCGTCGACCAGGCCGATATCTTCCTTGCCCGGCAGGGGATCGACCAATGGGACCGAGGAATTGTAGGTGATTTCCTGGCGCGTCAACATCACCTGGGGATTCCACTCGTTGCAGAAATCCACCTCGTGCGCCACCGCGAAGGGATTGCGCATGAAAGTGGCATATGCACCCTCGGATATGACCACCGCATGGAACAGGGGATTAATGCCCTTGCTGCCCCGTATCACCGTGTACAGACGGCCGGGCAGGGCGGGTATCGATGCATTCATTTGAAAGGACATCAACGCCGGCTGTTCCAGGCCGAGCGGGGGCGCCGTACCCCAGTTCTCAATCGACCGGACGATTTCGTCGGCGGCTTCCTTGCCCATTCCGGGCGAGTGGGCCAGGACGGTTCGAGCCGGGTTTCCACCCCTATTGTCTACGCCGAAGAGCAGTTGTTCGATGAAAGGCATGTTTCGACCCCACGAGAAAAGTGAATCCCTCCAGTTCTCTTCCCTTTTCGGCCGAAAAGCACGGGTTTTGAGTCCGAATGCTAAATAAATGGGGACCCTGAAAAAATCGGCCTCCCCGGTCAGGGGAGGCCGAAGGTCGGTGAGGGGGCCAGAAAGGGAATCAGACGTCCCTTTCCAGGCCCAACCGCTTGACTTTTTCCACGTTACCGGGCGACTGGGCGGCCGGATGCTCCGTTTCGAACATGTCCCGGGGCATCTTGCCCGTCAGCCAGGAGGGGTTCATGGGATACACGTGAGGGTTGAACATGACCCCGTACATGTGCCAGATCAGGATGGCCAGGAACGCCAGCCAGGCCTCGTAGTAGTGGATGACCAGGAAGACTTCCATCAGGCCCTTGCCGATGTAGGCGGTCAGCGGCTTTTCGAACCACATGGCCAGACCGGTCAGGACCATGACCACGGTGCCCCAGATCAGGGCCCAGTACTCCGCTTTTTCCACGAAGGAGAAGCGCCGCATTTGCGGGTGCTTGTCCGTGCGGCCGAGGTTGTACATGAACATGCCCCAGACCTGCTTGGCGTCGTTCCAGTTCGGCGCGATATCCCGCAGGAAGATCCGGCCCTTGACCGTCATCAGGTAGCCTACATGCCAGAAGGAACCCAGGATCATCGCAATGGCCGATATCCGGTGGATGGTACCGCGCAGGTAGGCACCGCCTTCGTGCCCGAAGATCATCTTGGCCCACCAGGCGTCGTAGAACCGCAGGGAGAATCCGGTGATGACCAGGACCGTGAAGGATATGGCCAGGACGGTGTGCTGCACCACCTCGTCGGCCTCCATGCGCCTTACCTGTTCCCTCCTCAGGACGTTGCGCACCTGGCGCAGCCAGTCCAGGAAGCAGTAGACGATCATACCGCCGATGACCAGCAGGATCACGGCCAGGTAGATGGTCCGCACGTAGTAGGGCCAGCCTTCGGCCACCCCTGTGACGGGTTCATGGATCTTGGTCAGGGCGGCTTTTTCGGCGGACATCCCCGAGTGGCAGTGGCCGCAGGTTTCGGTCAGGTTGTTGACCGCCACCGAAGACCTCGGATCGTCCGAAGGCAGGACCATGTGCGGGCTGTGGCAAGACGAACAGTTGGCCACCGTCTTGTCGCCTGCGCGGCTCTTGAGCCCGTGATAGGAATCCACGTAGGACTGCAGACGGCCCGACGGCAGGTCGTATTTCTCGTTCAGCTTGGCCGAGTCGTGGCAAGGCGAGCACGTGGCGGCAGCCACGCGGAAGGGGCTGACCGGTGACCGGGGATCATCCGTGGCCAGGATCCCGTGTTCCCCATGGCAAGTGGTGCAGGTAGGGGAATCGACTTCACCCCTGGACACCAGTTCTCCATGGATACCCGCTTCGAATTCCCTCTGGATGGTGCTGTGGCATTTGCCGCACGTCTGGGAAATGTTGAAAAAGTTTATGGTGGATTCGATTTTGCCCGGAGGCAGGATCCGATGGGCGGTGCCGCCGCTGGAATGGCAGTCGTTGCAGGACGCGGCCTGGTCCACCCCGCCGGAGGTGGCCTTGCCGTGCACGCCATCCTGGTACATTTCGATGGGATGCTTGAACTTGATGTTCAGTTCGGCCAGGAACTCCTGGTCCTCATGGCAGAAACCGCAGGTGGCCGGCAAATTCGAAGCATGCACCATGGACTCGGAATCGGTATGCGGCAGGATGTGATGACTGCCGTGGCACTGCTGGCAGGTGGGCACGTCCTCGGACTGGCCCACGAAGCCCCGGCCGTGCTGCGCGTAGACCTCCACGGTCTCCTCGTGACAGACACCACAGTCCGGTTTGGCCAGGCCCAACGGATGGGGAACCCGTTCGATATCGTGGTGGCAGTCGGTGCAGGAAAAATCCTCGTGGATGCTGCCGCGCAAATCGGCCGTAGTGACTTCCGAAGGCACCCCGCCGGTGTTGGTGTGGCAGTCGGCGCAAATCTCATCGGGGAATTCGATGGACCAAGCCGGCGCCCCAGCCGTGAGAAGGACCAACAGGAGCACAAGAATGGTAGCCCTGGTTCGAGTCATTTTCCGATTACCTTTCCCTGGACCCGGCCCAAAACTGATGCCGCGGATCCAGAACGAGATTGGCTGACACCGACCGGACCGCAGCAGGCCCCACTCCATCAGTGCATAAAAATTAACAGGAACCACCCCACCGAACGACCCAATTTTTCTACGTCCAATGGTAACGAACCCGGTGGGCTTTTCCAAAGATTAAGTCTTTCAAATCCTTCATATTAATGGACTTAATTCCTATATATTTGGTATGGTATTTCCCGGTTCCATCCACCACGGGGATTTTGCCGGGTTTCTCGAGGATATTCCCCACGTTGGACTGACTTTTTGAAACTTGGGGTCGAAAGATGGGGGAAATCTAAACCACATGACCTGGGCATCGGTTAATTTGTTTTAAATCAATAAGTTATAGGCTATTTAGTTGGCGAGAGGCCTAGCCGTTTCCCCAACCCCTGGTCCAGGGAACCGGTCAATTGATTAACGTAATCAAATCAACTGGCCACCAACATCGCCGAGAACACCATCTACACGGTGGAAGGCAAGATCATCCGGCACAGCCGCTCTTAGAGCCCACCGGCTTCAGCGGGTGAAAACCTTCTCCCCGGCCCGCAGTTCGGGGGTGTCGTTTTCATCGAGCAACCACTTAATCCGGCGCGCACCCTCGCGAACATCCTCCACCGGGCCGCAGTAGCTCAGGCGCAGGAATCCTTCCATGCCGAACTCCACTCCCGGCACGGTGACCACCTGGATCTTATCCAGAAGGCGGGCGGCCAGACGGGTGGAATCGCTGTCGAAGTCGCGGAAATCGGCGAAGCAGTAGAAGGTCCCCTCCGGAACATCGGCCTTGAGGCCGGGAATGTCCGCCAGCAGGGTCATCAGTTCGTCGCGATTGTGTTCGAGGGTGCCGCACAGATCGGCCACGGAACCCTGGGCCCCCTCGATGGCGGCCACGGCCGCCCTCTGGGACAGGCTGCAAGGTCCGCCCGACTGGTGGGACTGGATGTTGGCCATCACCTTGATCAGGTCCGCCGGGCCGACCGCCCAACCGATGCGAAAACCCGTCATGGCGTACTGTTTCGACACCCCGTTCAGCACGATCAACTTGGCGTCGTCCACGGAACGGTCGGTGCATTCGTAACAATGGACCACCGGGCGTCCGTCGAACACCAGGCGGTGATAGATGTCGTCCATCATCACGAAGATATCCCGCTCTTCACAATACCGGATCAAGCCCCTCAGCCAGTCGCCGTCGAAGACCTTGCCCGAAGGATTGCTGGGGCTGTTCAGGAGCACCACGCGGGTGCGCGGGGTGATGGCGGCGGTCATCTCGTCCAAAGTGGGTTGGAAGGAACCGTCGGCCGCACGAACGGGCACCGGAACCCCGCCCGTCAGTCGGGTCATGTCCGGATAGCTCACCCAATAGGGCACCGGGAACACGACCTCGTCCCCCGGGTCGACCAGGGCGATCAGCCCGACCATGATGGCCTGCTTCGCCCCCGCCGACGCCATGACGTTGGTCCGCTCGACCTTGCGTCCGTAGAATTGTTCGGTGTAGGCGATGATGGCATCCCGCATGGCCGGCGTGCCGGCGGCGGGTGTGTAGCGGATTTCCCCCGTCTCGAGCATGGCGATGCCGGCGGCGATGGCCGCAGCCGGCGCCAGGCTCTTGGGCTCCCCCCCGCCCAGATGGATGACGGGATCCCCGGCAGCCCTCATCCTGGCCGCTTCGGCGTTGAGTTTCAGGGTCACCGAAGCCCCGGTGGCGTTCGCAATTTTACTGAAAGACATGACGGATCCTTTGACGACGGATTCACGGTTTCCGCTATGTACCGAATTTATACCGCCGCCGGAAGGGATGCCATGGGATTTTGCGGGCCGCAGGAAATTATTGTTCCGGCACGTCGTCCGGATGAGGGTCCGGGACCGGAATCTGGCTGCCCCGACGTACGATCTGGCCGAGGCTCGTCAGGGGCCCGGGTGCCGCGCTGACCACAGTTTGGTCTGCCGATGCGGGCATCCCCAGGCTGACCACGGGCCCCGCACACAGGGAGGGAATGACTTCCAGGGCCACATCATAGCGGCAGGAGGGGTTCCACAAGGACCAGCCCCGTCCGCCGGCCTCCCGGGCCGCCAGCACCTGGGTTTCGATGTACTCGCTATCGAAATTGGTGACCCGGTAGGGGAAGGCCTGAAGCCAGGGACGGACTTCAGCCTGGCCTGCCGCCATGTTCAGGAACCGGCGGGTTCCTTCGGCGATGAAGTATGCCGGATCGTCTCCGGGCCGCTTGCGGCCTTCGAAACCGGGCTTGAAATGGGAGGGGTAGATCATGGGACAGACGACGTCCACCAGCGAAGCGATGGTCGGGACGTGCTGACCGGTCAGGGCCAGATCCTCCATCTGGTTCCAGGCCATGATGCCGTACAGGTCGGCCGAGATCCTGACCCCATAATCGTCGAGGGTGTCCCGGGCCGCGGTCAGGAATCCGGCGATGACTTCCTGCCTCCTGGCGGCGGTGGCTTCCGGGCTGCCCTGCCAGTCGCCCTGCCAGCCGTTGGTGGGAAAACGTACGTAGTCGAACTGGATCTCATCCACTCCGGCTCGGGCCAGTTCCCCCGCCAGCGCCAGGTTGTATTCGATCGCTTCTGGGTTGGCCGGATCGATCCAGACACAACCCCGTTCCGTCCAGGCTGCCCCGAGGGAATCCTGAAGGGCGAGGTCGGGCCGCAGAAGGCCCAACTCGCCGTCGAGAAACAGGGCGATCCGGGCGACCACGTACAGACCCCGCTGGTCGAACCGGTACATCATGTCTTCCAGCGAGGAGATGATCGGTGAAGTGCGGCCCGCCCCCCAGGAGGACAGCTCGTGGCGGCTGAAGAAGGAAACGCCCCCGTCGATGTCCTTGGCGTCGAACACCACCGCGTTGCCGCCGGCCTCGATGAACCGGTCCACGCGCGTCAGGACGGACGAGACCCCGCAGGCCGGTCCGGTCAGGTAGATGCCCCGCATCTCCGCCCCGTCACTCACGCGTTCGTCCACGCTTTGAAAGTCATCACCTTGGCGCACGGGAATCTGCAGCGTCTGGCCGATCCGCAGGAAATTGGATTCCAGGCCGTTGGCCAGGCGAATGGCCGTCAACAGGTCCGTCAGGGAATAGTGGTTGGTCAGGTGGCGATGACTGTTGCAGATTTTCAAAAGGGTGTCACCCTCGCGCACGGTGTAGGAAATGGCGTGATCCTCAGCGTCGGCCGCATTTCCCGCCGGTGGGAGGACAAGGAGAATCAGGAAGACCGACACCGTGATGCGCATTGCAAAGTGCACTGCAGAGACCGCCATTTGTTGCTTAACTCAATGTAATTTCAGGACTTTCTCCTTCATTGAAGAGGCCTGCAAGGGATGGACCAATCAGGGAGAGGTCAGGAATGATGGGAAATCCGGGGATGCCATGAGGAGGTATCCACCGGAGAAGGGCCACAAAACCCCACAGGTTGACCAGGGCCCCGCCGACCCCGTTTCAAATAGGGAGAATATTTTTGCCCACGATGGTGTAAGCTAATCAAACTTCGGCGTTCCCCCCGAAACCCCGAATAAAACGATTGGGCGTTCCGATGCAGATCTCGTATTCCCGACCTCTCGATCAGGCCTGGCTGCGGATGAAGATTCTCCTGTTCCGTCCATTCGATCTGGGGAGATGGTTCGTTCTGGGCTTCACGGCCTGGCTGGCCGAACTGGCTGGGGGATATTCCGGGGGCGCCTCCGAACAATTCAAAATTTCCGAAAACCTCCACGGTGAAGATATCGGCGACTGGGCCACCAGTACCGGCGAAAGTGTCCGGGATTTTTTCGACCACACCTGGGCCCTGCTGATCATTGGAATGATCCTGGTCCTGGCCTTCCTGTTCTGGCTCCTGATTCTCTGGCTCAGCAGCCGCGGCCGCTTCATGTACCTGGACAACCTGGTCCACCGCCGGACCGAGGTGAAAGCCCCGTGGACCGAATTCGCCGCCCAGGGCGACAGCCTCTTCCTCTGGCAGGTCGTCTATTCCCTGGTCGTCATGGTGGTCATGGCTTCCCTGGCCATCGGCTCACTCCTGGTATTTTTCCCCGTGGCACTGGCTATTGAAGCACCTCTGGCGGCCACCGTACCCCTGGCCATCCTGGCCGGAACACTGGGTTTCATATTGATCGTCGCCTTGGTCTACATCGAATTTTTCCTGACCCAGTTCGTGGTTCCGATCATGTACAAACACCGGCTCAGCGCCACCGAAGCCTGGCGGCGATTCCTGCCGGTGTTCCGCGAGCACCCCGGCCACTTCGCCCTGTTCGGCCTTTTCTATTTCGCGATCATGATGGTGGGATGGATTCTCTACGTGGCGGGCGGTTTCCTGACCTGCTGCATCGGGTTGATCCTGCTGGCCATCCCCTATATCGGAGCTGTGCTGACACTTCCCCTGCTTACCCTGGGCCGGTATTTCAGCCTGGAATTCCTCGGACAGTTCGGGGACGATTATCTGCTGCTGGATCCCCTGCCCCAGGACCCGGGCCATCCCTACGGATCAGGCCAGGTCCAGGGTGATGGGACAGTGGTCCGAACCGAGGACATCAGCGAGGATCCCGGCGGTAACGAGACGGGGCCGCAGGATTCCTGAGATCAGGAAATAATCGATGCGCCAGCCGACGTTCCGCTCCCGGACGCCCGCGCGGTTGCTCCACCAGGTGTAGTGCCCGCCGCCGGATTCGAATTCCCGGAAGGTGTCGATGAAACCCGCGGCCAGGATCCGATCGAATCCTGCCCGTTCTTCGTCGGTGAAACCGGCGTTGCCCCGGTTGGGCCCCGGGTTGGCCAGGTCGATTTCCCGGTGAGATACGTTGAGGTCCCCGCAGAAAACCACCGGTTTCTTCTTCTCCAGGCGCCGGACGAATTTCAGGAATTCCACGTCCCATTGCTTGTCCCGGAAGTCGAGCCGCGTCAATTCGCGCTGCACGTTGGGCGTGTAGACCGTCACCAGGAAAAAATCGTCGAACTCGGCCGTCAGCACCCGGCCCTCAGTGTCCAGGTCGGCCAGGCCCAGGCCCGGGAATACCGCCCGCGGCACCACCCGCGTCAAAAAAGCCGTACCCGAATAACCCCGCTTCAAGGCGGGATTCCAGTGCATGGTGTAGCCGGGCAACTCGAAGTCCACCTGTTCCGGAAGGGCCCGGACCTCCTGCAGGCAGATCACCTCCGCATCGCTGCCGGCCGCAAATTCCAAAAAGCCTTTCTTGAGGCAGGCCCGCAGCCCGTTCACGTTCCAGGATACGAATTTCATCAATGCTCCCGAGGGTGATGGAGTCCCGCTTCGTCAGGGCGCCTGGCCAGGGGCCGACCGCGAAAGGCGCCTCTCTTCGCGCTGGCAATATAGCACCGGAACCGTGAACAGGGTAAGCAGCGCCACGAGCATGCCCCCGAAGGAGGGGATGGCCATGGGGATCATGATGTCCGCCCCGCGACCCGTGAGCGTCAGGACCGGCAACAGGGCCAGGATGGTGGTGGCCGAAGTCACCAGGGCCGGCCTGACCCGGCGGCCAGCCGCTATTACGGTGGCCTGGCGGATGTCCTGGCGCGTGGCGGGCCGGCGGTCCCGGAACGTCAGGTCGAGATAGGTGCCCATCAGTACCCCGTCGTCGGTGGCGATGCCGAACAGGGCCAGGAAACCGACCCACACCGCCACGCTCAGATTGACCGGGGCGATGTGGAACAGATCACGGAGGGAAGTGCCCAGGAAGGAAAAGTTCAGGAACCAGGGCTGGCCGTAGAGCCAGACCATGGCAAAGCCGCCCGCCCAGGCCACAAATACTCCTGCGAAAACCATCGTCGTCGTCGACACCGAGCGGAATTGCAGGTAGAGCACGAGGAAGATCAGCAGAAGGGCCACCGGCAGGACCACCGACAGGGTCTTTTCCGAGCGAACCTGGTTTTCAAAGCTGCCGGCGAAGGTGTAGCTGACGCCCTGGGGCAGCACCAGACGGCCCTCGCTTCGGTCCCGTTCCAGGGCCGCGCGCGCGGCTTCCACCACCTCGACTTCAGCCAGGTGGGCCATCTTGTCGAAAATGACATATCCCACCAGGAACGTGTCTTCGCTTTTTATGGTCATGGGGCCACGCACATACTCCACGGCCACCAGATCTCCCAGAGGAATGTTGGCGCCATCGGGACTGGTCACCAGGATGCGCTGGATTTCCTCCAGGTCGTCCCGACGCTCGCGAGCGTAGCGCACTCGCACCGGGAACCGTTCCCGGCCCTCGATGCTCGTCGTGGCGATCACCCCCCCGATGGCCGTTTCGATAACATCCTGGACCGCGCCCACGGTCAGTCCGTGACGGGCGATAGCCTGGCGGTCGATCCTCAGCTCCAGGTAGGGCTTGCCCACCACCCGGTCGGCGATGACGGTGGCAGCGTCGATCTGGGGCACGTCCTTGAGCCGTCGTTCGATGGCCATGGCCGCAGTTTCGAGGGCGGCCAGGTCCGGCCCCTTGACCTTGATCCCCATTGGGGCCCGCATGCCGCTCTGAAGCATCACCAACCGGGCCCCGATCGGTTGGAGCCTGGGTGCCGAGGTGGTTCCAGGAATTTGGGCCACTCTGACGATTTCGCGCCAGATATCATCCTGGCTCTTTATTTCCGGCCGCCACTGCCTGAATAATCGGCCGCGGCCGTCGGGGATCAGGCGTCCGTCCCCGTCCCGCTCGAAGACACCCTGCCGGTGGTCGAACCTGAATCGCTGCCGCCGACCCTGCTCGTTCAGACGGTATTCCGGTTTGGTGTTGATGACCGTTTCGATCATGGATATCGGGGCGGGGTCCAGCGCCGACCGGGCCCGGCCCAGCTTGCCCACGACCAGTTCGACTTCGGGTATCGAAGCGATGGCCATGTCCAGCTTGGCCAGGACGTCCCTGGCTTCGCCGATCGAAGCGTGCGGCATGGTCGTCGGCATGTAGAGGTAGGATCCCTCGTCCAGGTCGGGCATGAACTCCTTGGCCAGGCCCGGGAACTGGTGGCGGGGGCCCGACCAGAGGCGGGCCATAGCCGAGTTGTCCGTTCCATATCCCACGCCCGGCAGGAAGGCGAATACCCGGTCGAATCCGAGCCACACCGTGCTTCCCCAGATGACCAACAATGCCGGCAGGATCAAAAAGATTTTGCGGTGATCGAGGCAGACGGCCAGGAGCCGGGGATAGACGTGGCCGAACCAGGTGAACAGGCCCAGCACTCCCCCAGCAGCCAGCACCACGAAAAGGACGTTCGGCAGAAGGCTACGGCCAGCGCCCAGAGGCAACCAGAGTCCCGCCAGGAGCACAGTCGCCGCTGCGGCCAATACGAGGTTTCGCGTGATCGGGCGGCGCCACCAGGGGCGACTTGCCCGGGGTCCGGGCCCGAACCGGCCGCTGCGGATATTCAGCAACAGGTGGGCCACCGGAGGGATCACGATCACCGCGATCAGCAGGGCCGCCAGAAGGGCGAAGGTCTTGGTGAAAGCCAGGGGCCGGAACAGCTTGCCTTCTGCTGCCACCAGGGTGAACACCGGCAGGAAACTGAGGATCGTCGTGGCCACGGCCGTCATTACCGCCCCGGTTACCTCCGAGGTCGCCAGGAGGATGAGCTCACGCAACGAAGGTGCATTTTGTCCTTCAGCACCTAACTTCAGCGCGCGGTCGTACCTGGCCAGGATGTTTTCCACCAGGATCACGCCCATGTCCACCATCGTCCCGATGGCGATGGCGATCCCCGACAGGGCCACGATGTTCGCCTCGACACCGAACACCTTCATGGCGATGAAGACCATCAGCACGGCCAGCGGCAACAGTCCCGCCACCATCAGTCCGCCGCGCAGGTTGCGCACCATGACGATGATCACGATCACGGTGACGAGGATTTCCAACCCGAGAGCTTCGCTCAGGGTGCCCAGGGTTTCCTTGATCAGTCCCGTGCGATCGTAGAACGGCACGATGGTCACCTGGCTGCTGGTGCCGTCGGCCAGGGTCTTTCGCGGCAGCCCCGGGGCGATTTCCTCGATCTTGTCCTTTACCCGCCCGATGACTTCCAGGGGATTTTCCCCGTGACGCACCACGACCACCCCACCGACGGCCTCGGCACCTTCCTTGTCCAGGGCCCCACGGCGCAGCGCCGGGCCCAGGGTGACGTGGGCGACCTCCCTGAGCAGGACCGGGACGTTGTCCACCGTCTTGACCACGCTGGATTCCAGGTCTCCGATATTTTCGATGGTCCCCACCCCGCGGACCACGTATTCGACGCGGTTGATTTCCAGGGACCTGGCCCCCACGTCGCGGTTGGATTCCCGGACTGCGCGCGTGACCTGCGCCAGGGTGATGCCGTGAAGACGCATGGCGTCGGGATCGACATCGACCTGGTATTCGGTCTGGAATCCTCCGACCGAAGCCACCTCGGCCACGCCTCCGGCGGCCAGGATTGCGTCCCGCACCTGGAAATCCTGGATGTTTCTCAGCTCGGCCAGGTCCCATCCGCCGGTCACACGACCGGCGGGGTCGCGGCCTTCCAGGGTGTACCAGTAAACCTGGCCCAGGGCGGTGGCGTCAGGGCCCAGAGCAGGACGAATGCCGTCGGGTAGGGTGCCCGCCGGCAGGCTGCCCAGTTTTTCCAGGATGCGCGTGCGGGAGTCGTAGAAATCTGCCTTTTCCTCGAAGATGACGTAGATGGTCGAAAAACCGAAAAAGGAATAGCTGCGGATGGTCCTGACCTGGGGCAGGCCCAGCAGGGACACGGTCAACGGGTAGGTCACCTGGTCCTCGACGTCCTGGGGCGAGCGGCCGCTCCATTCGGTAAACACGATCTGCTGGTTCTCCCCCAGGTCGGGGATGGCGTCCACCGGCACCGGATCGCGGGGTAGGTTGCCGACCGACCAGTCGAAGGGGGCGACGGCCACTCCCCAGCCCACCAACAGGACCACCAGCAGCAGGACGATCAACTTGTTGTCCAGGCAGAATCCAACCAGTCGGCCGATCAGCCCCAGCGAGGAATTGGACGGGGGCATCTCAGGAATCCTCGCCGGCTTCGCCCAGGATTTCCTTCTGGCTGCCGCACCGGAGCATCATGTCACCGTAGTAGGGGTTGGCCGTGGTCGGGTTCGATTGGATCCAGTAGGCACCTGCGTTGTCGAAGGCCATGGGGCAATGAAAACGGCGTACGGACCCGCCGGAAAACGTTCCGAAGCGGGCCAGTGCTTTCCAGAGACTGTCCGATAGTGGTTCAAAGGCTTGGCGTCGAGCGGCTATGTCATCCGCGGCAGCGGTCCGGGCGGCGGCAGCGGCCAGCGCCGCGTTCAGGCGCACCCATTCTTCACGGGCTGAAGGTGTCAGGCCGGCGGTTTCGCATCCCACCTGGTCCACGACGGCCTTGACCTC
>RCNG010000279.1_pt1 | contig 22276 bp, 24 predicted proteins | sample 2041371 | NCBI WGS metagenome assembly RCNG01 (sample SAMN09708227, study PRJNA481090) | Marine sediment metagenome, whole genome shotgun sequencing project. | biome: marine sediment; feature: ocean; material: sediment; isolation source: Sewage treatment plant 1 marine sediment (STP1) ... | reverse complement strand
CACACATTTAAGCGTCCGACCTATGCGGGTAACGCTGTCGCGACCGTTGAAGCGCCTGGCGATTCGATCATCGTTGCGACAGTGCGAACTGCATCCTACACCGCCGCCGCGAATGGCAATTCGGCTGAGGTTGAAAGTCGGGACGTCGCGGTTGAATTGCCGACGCATACTCGCTTCGTCGAGCTGCAATCGGGGGCATCAGATCGACCGGACTTACAGACTGCGACGAAGGTCGTTGCAGGTGGCCGAGCGCTGGCCAGTGAAGAGAACTTCGACCTGATTTATCAGCTGGCTGACAAGCTCGGCGCCGGCGTCGGCGCATCGCGAGCCGCGGTTGATGCCGGTTATGTTCCGAATGAAATGCAGGTTGGGCAAACCGGCAAGATCATTGCACCGGATTTGTACATCGCAATTGGTATATCCGGTGCGATTCAACACCTGACCGGAATCAAGGATGCCGGAACGATCGTCGCCATCAACAAAGACGAAGAGGCTCCGATTTTCGAAGTTGCGGATATCGGCTTGGTCGGCGATTTGTTCAGTGCCGTACCGGAGCTAACCAAAGCCCTCGACTAGAGGGCTTTAACCCACGGCTGGATTAGAGGGCTCTATGAGCCCTCGGTCTCACCCTACAGCGATTCCAGAATCGCTTCGACCTTGCTGACTTCAAACTGGCCAGGGGCTTCCACCGCGACGTGAGTGGCGACGCCATCGTCGACGATGATGGCAAACCGCTGTCCGCGCGTACCCATACCAAAGCCCGATGCGTCCATCTCCAGGCCCAATGCAGCGGCGTATTCACCGTTTCCGTCTGCAAGCATCATGACATTGTCGCCGACACCACGGTCTTTGCCCCAAGCATCCATTACAAATACATCGTTCACGGCCATACACGCCACCGTATCGACGTTCTTAGCACGCAGAGCATCCACTTGATCGACGTAGCCCGGAAGGTGGTTCATTGAACACGTCGGCGTAAAGGCGCCGGGAACCGACACGAGCACCACTTTCTTGCCAGAAAATAAATCATCCGTTGAAATGGCGCCTGGCCCGGCTTCCGTCATGATGCCTAAGGCACCTGAAGGCATTTTTTCACCTGCTGCTATGGTCATTTTTGAGTGCTCCTGTCGATCCTGGTTCAATACTCGTTCTCGGCGACATGGACAACCAAGCCGTCGAGTTCATCGGAAACTTCAATTTGGCATGTGAGGCGACTGTTGTCTTTACGTTCGAAGGCCGCGTCCAACATACTATCTTCCATATCATCCATTTCCGCTACCTTGTCCAGCCAGGCTTCGTCGATATAGCTGTGACAGGTAGCGCACGCGCAGGCACCGCCGCATTCGGCAACAATTCCCTCGATGTTGTTATTGATGGCTCCTTCCATGACGGAATAGCCCTTCTCAACTTCAACTTCGTGCCGCGTTCCGTCGGGGGTTAGATAGATGATCTTCGGCATTTCTTTAATCCAATATTCCAGAACCGCGCAATAATAAGGGCGTTGACCGACCACGGTCAACGCCCTCGTGTTTTAAGCTACCGCTTGGCGCGTAAGACTAGTTCGAATTAGGCGCGTGCGCTTTCGGCGCGCCGTGCCTCGATTTCCTTGCGTTTCTTCTGCGCTGCTTCTTCCGCGAGGCGAATTTGTCGATTGCGCTCGACCTCCTGGTCGATGACGCGTATCCACTGGCCGGAAGTACGCTGTGAGCGCGGTGTCTTAGCCGCTTTATTGAACGCCGCTTTGGACTCGTTGTATTTGTGTTGGTTGTACAGGCACATTCCCAGCGAAATCTGGATGTTGTCCGGGCTCTTCAAGCCGCCTTTTCGAACCGCGGATTTTGCTGAAGTTACACAATTATCGTAGTCGCCGATATTCAGATACGAGTTAGCCAGACGAGCATCAACTTCGCCGTCTTTGGCCAAACGGGCCGCCGATATTAACGCCGGTATCGCCTTCTTATCCTCCATGGCGAGCTGCCAGGCTTGAGACAATAGGCGATAATTCTTCTCGCTTTTCTCAACGACACCGGATTCGATTTTTTCCTCCAACAAAATGGCGGCTTTGTAGGGAACTTCAGCCTGGAGGAAGAGCTGCGCCATAGTTACGAACTCAGTACCCTTCTCCAGCATGCCCTGCGTAAACGCTGCGTCGTAGGCGTAAATGAGCTTTTCATCTTCACCCAGTTCCGTAAAGGCGCCAGCGAGTGACTTCCAGTAGCGCTTCTTTGGCCAGGTCTGCAGCAGGATCTTCTGGATATCGCGAACCTTGGCGTAATTTTCCTGCTGGAAATAGGCGAAATTCAGCAAACCATACCAGTCTTCTTTAACCGGCTTGCCTCGAGCCCTGGCGACTTCCATGGCCTTCTCAATGGACGGCACCATTGCCTGATATTGACCCAGATGGTACTGCATCTGCGCTTTTAGAACGAAAGGCTCCGGTGCGGGATTGGTTTCGAGCGTAAACCATTTATTTAACGTTGCCAGTGCTTGAGGGTACTTCTCTTCCACCATCAATAATTGGGCAACAATGAACGTCGTCTGTTTCGCCATCTGCGGCTCAAGCGTTGGAATGGCGAGCATCTTTTCGTAGGTCCGGATAGCCTGCGCCGTGTTGTCCATATTGTAGTGAATGAAGCCGATGTAATTGAGCACGTTGGCCTGCTCATACTCGGTCAGCTTATCCGGGTTGTACAGACTGTTCAGCGTCTTCAGAGCGCCTTGATAGTCTTTCCCGTCCACCATTTCCTGCGCTTTTGTGATTCGCTCATACACGGCCTTGCTGACCGCTTGAGCTTGCTTGGTTTTCGTCTTGTCGTCTTTTTCGGCTTGTCCACTTCCTTGAGCGAATGCACCGCCGCAGGCCAGAAGACCTGACAGAAGAAGCACGCCAAATTTGAGTGAAAATCCACGATTAGTCATCATAAAAAAATATCCTTTTGGATAGGTCCCCGCCGAGGGCTATCAATCGGTCTTAATCTTCAAGCTCGAAAGTAATACGTGTCTTTACGCCCGTCACTTCGACAGGCACGCCGTCGACAACGCGAGGCTTGTACTTGAACTTCAGCACCGCACGCGTCGCCGCTCGCTCGAACAGGCTACTGGTGGACTGCAAGACAATCGGATCTTTAACCGTACCGGCCGAGGTTACGGTGAAAGACATATCCACAAACCCTTCCAGACCACGCGACAGAGCACGCGACGGATAAACAGGTGCAACTCGAACGATCGGCAAGTAGTCGCCTTCAGCGATATTCATGCCGCCCGGCCCGCCGATATCCGTGTTTGCCGATACTTCAGGGCGCGGAATGTCGATGGATGGCGCATCCGGATCAACGTTGTCCATGTCCTGAGGCGGTGTCTCTGGTGGAGTCTCAGGCGGCTTCGGCGGCTTCTCCGGCGTAAGGTCCTGAGTATTCACATTCTCATTCTTCTTCACTCGAACGAACTCGAGCTTATGCCGCTCACGCGGGTCCGTTAATGCCTGCTTGCCCGTCACGATGAGCAGCTGCATGATGAACAACAAGCTCAGCGTGACTACTGTACCGATGACGATTGAAAATGCGTAACGACCTATCATGGTCCTGTTCTCCTGATCAGTTGTCCGAGGCTATCGAAACGTTGCTAACGCCAGCAGCTTTAGCCGCCTCCAGAACCAGAACCAACTGCGCGTTGGTCGATTCTTCGTCAGCCTGGATAACGATCGATCCCTTCGGATTCTCGGCATGCAGTCGTTCGATAATGCCTCGTATTGCCTGCGGCGCCCGTTCCTTGCGATCAATCCAGATCTCATCGTTCGAACTGATCGCGATCAAAATAGACGCATCATCCTGCATTTCAGCCGTAGACGTATCGGGACGATCAACTTGAATACCCGCTTCTTTAATGAAAGTCGCTGTAACAATGAAAAAGATGAGCATGATGAACACGACGTCGAGCATCGGCGTCAGGTTAATCTCCTCGCTTTCTTCTTCGTAGCCCAGTGAATGATTCTTTCGCATGTGTATATCCTATTGAGTTCCCGCTCAGCCTTGATCCGCTATGGATATGGTATAGACCCCGGCACTTCTTGAAGAGTCCATGACCCATACGAGCATCTTATTGGTTGATTTCTTATTCGCCTGAATCACAACCGACCCCTTCGGGTTCTCGGCATGCATACGCTGAATATTGGCGCGCACTGCACGCGGGTCGATCATCCGACGATCGATCCAGATCTCATCATTGGCATTGATAATCACGAGAATATTCGCATCCTCCGGTTTTGACTCCATAACTGGAGCGTCCGGCCGGTTTACGTCAATTCCCGCTTCCTTAATGAATGATGCAGTAACGATAAAGAAAATGAGCATGATGAACACAACGTCGAGCATCGGCGTCAGGTTAATTTCATCACCGTCATCATCATGCCCCATTGAAAGATCAGTCTTACGCATCCGTATTCCTTAGTGGTCCATCGTGAGCGAGTCCTCAAGGAACCCAACTTCACGCGCCGCACGGCGGCTAAGCAAAGTGATAAGTAGAACCCCGGACAAAGCCCCGACCATTCCTGCCATTGTCGGAACTGTTGCCTGAGATACACCGGCCGCCATCGCCCGGACGTTACCTGACCCGGACACTGCCATTACCTGGAATACGCTGATCATTCCCGTCACGGTCCCAAGGAGACCGAGCAACGGACACAAAGCGACCAAGGTCTGGATCAGGTTGATTCCTTTGTTGGTGGCTTCATCGAAACGCGAGATAAACAACTCGCGTATCTGATGGGCCGCCCACGAAGTGCGTTCCGGCCGCGACTCCCAGTCATCACGAATCTCACGCGCCATTTCCTGCATTGTTGAGCGGAAAAACATGATCCGCTCAACAATGAGTACCCACATCAGGAAAATGGTCACTGCGATGGCCCGGAGAACCGGACCACCCAGACTCATGAAGTCTCGAATGGCTTCAATACTGTCAAAAAGCCAAAGCATGGTGACTCCTTATGACGTTAGCCATTCTTTTCAGAGTGTTGAGCAACAAGCCCGGCACTCTGTGACTGAAGGATGTTGATGATCTTGCGACTCTGGCCACTAACAATGGTGTGCAAAAGAACCATCGGAATAGCAACAACCAGTCCCAAAACCGTCGTCATCAGTGCTTGCGAAATACCGCCTGCCATCATTTTCGGATCGCCGGCGCCGTAGAGCGTGATGACCTGGAAGGTCTTGATCATGCCGGTTACGGTTCCAAGGAGCCCCATTAGCGGAGCAACAGCGGATACGACCTTGATAAACAACAGGCCCTTCGTCAAACCCGGCATTTCCTTCAGCGCTGCTTCGCTCAGTTTGAGCTCAATGGTTTCGGTATCGGCACCTCGATTACTTTCGTAGGCAGCCAAAACACGGCCCAGTGGATTGTCACTGCTAGCAGACTCACGTTTCAGCTGTGCGCTGACCCTGCGACTGTCGCCGGTTAGACCGAACCAACGCCAGATGGCAATCAGAAGTCCAACAATACCGAGTGCGATAATGCAGTAACCGACGATGCCACCCTGTTCGATACGATCCGATATGGTGGGTGACTCAACGAGCAGCCCAAGAATGCTGCCGCGCGTTACGTCGAGACCAAAGCTGACCGTTTCGCCACTGCTGGCATCCATCATGTCATCAGTCGTACCGAGGTACTTGCTTTCAGGTTGGCGCAAAAGTTCGGAGATTGAACCTTCGCCTGAATCGTACTGCAGATAACCATTGTCAGAAACCAGGTTGAATGCACCGATTCGAATCACTTCCATCTCGGCTTGTTCGCCGTCGGCTTTAGTCACCAGGTGATTGAAGCGAACAACACGGCCTGATTCATAGACCTCCTGTTGCAGAAGCATCCAGAGCTGCTCGATGTCTTCAATCGATGCGAGACTGCTGGCACCGGCCATCTTGCTGCCGAGCTGACCGAGGAATTCACCGCGGTCGGGATACTGGATATTCGTCAGCGACGCGCCGAAGCGTCCCTGCGCGTCTCCGGCTACCGTCTGCAGCACACCGAACAGCTCTTTCAATGCACCGAGGCGCTCATCGAGTGCCTGTCGTGCCGTGATAATGCGCTGTTGATTGACTTCGAACTGCTGTTCGAGACCGGAGCTGACGTTCTCCTGACGAGTACGTTCGGCACGTGCCTGGTTCAGCAATGACTGTTGGCCATTCTGTGCGCTGGCGAATGCGGCCTCGCGTTGACGCGCTTCCTTCGAATCACGAGCCTGCCCTTGTTCGATCAACCGAAGCAAGTCAGCCATGCTGCGCGCGTCGTCACCTTGCTGGGCGTTTGCCGTCGCGAATCCGAGTGTTAACAGTCCGGCCGCGATAATCAGAGTAATGCGTTTCATTTATGAACCCTCCGCAGCAGAAACCGGGATATTGATGAGCTCAGGCGCAATCAATTGCCGCGCAACCCGGAGGCCTTTGCGAACTTCATTGCGTGCAGAGTTATCGATTTCCCATGTACGAGCTGCGTTGTCCCAGCGACCCGTAACCTTGGTGTCATCAGACTGGAAGTACAAACCCACTCGGCCAATGCGGAGCATATTGAACGCGCGAGTTGCTCCATCGATCGTCAAAGACTGCTTGTAGTCTTCGATGGTCGTTCCGTAGTCGTTTTCGATCTGGTAGGCCTCCATCACTTTGCGGAATTTCTCCGCAACGCTGACGTCGGACCGAGACATGATCTCCTTCAGGCCGGATACGCGCGCTGTGCGCTCATCCAACAAGAACGGCACGTCGATCTTGACGGACTGATCCAGTCCGTCAATCATGCGTTCCATTGCAGGGAAGATCTGGCGATTGATGACATCAACCTGGTCCATGGAAAGACCAACGTCCTCCAACGTGGCCGTTTGGCCGTCAACCTGAGCTCTCATCAGGCGGTTATAGACTTTGAGTCCGTCAATTTCCTTGTTTATTGCCCGGTACTGGTCTTCCAGCGAACGCGTACGGTCAACAACCGAATTTATGCGCTCCTGTGATTGTTGAGCCAGGTTTAACCGACGTTGATCAGCTTGAAGTATCTGATCGACGGACTGGGCTAAAACGCTGCCGGAAATTAAGATAACCGTGGCTGCAAAAAATCCAGTGGTTATGCTTCGGCTGCTTCTTATGCACCGTTTCATGGACGCTCCTTAAAGGTCGTATGTTTTAGTTAATTTTATCGGAGAGGGATGCAACGTATCCGTTGAATACATGCACAAATTAAAACCGGAAATGCAGAGTGCATCTCCAAGTGCGCACGCGACCCTCTCCACCTTCGCCGCGTGGCGATAATTTTTTGGAACCCCTGTTTCTCTATTCGTTGGCATACTCTTTTTTTTCCTGCTGAGTACTTCCCGCCATTTTTTTCTTTTCTTGTTCAGGTCCCCACCTAACTATGGGCAAGAATAACACATGGTTTGCATATGGCCAGCCCAACGACAACATAAGAATCGTGACCCGCAGTTAATCCGAAAGCGCGCGTTGATTTCTCTTTTCGCGCTTGATTGCCGACCGACTTCGGGTCTGAATTCCGGGCCTGGGCTGCAGAGATTTTTGGGTGCTATATATAAGGTATGCAAATGCAGACAACGCAGAAGCAATAAATTTGTTCTTAATTAGGTGCTTATGGTTACTTCTTAAAGTGCCGTGTTTAGTAACACTCGTAACCGGTTAGGTGATGGTTGACATCATTTGCGAGTTACAACATTATTCGGCGCTATGACAAACGCGACCCCAAACTATTCGTCTGTGCGACTTCTCGTGCTTCGACTAGGATTGCTTCTTCTTGGGAGGCAGAGCGGGTAGCGCGTAAGACGTCATTGAACAACGCAAACCCCGCATCCTGATGGATAGTGGGGTTTTTTTTATCTCAATTGCACGAAGGCTAGGAATCACCATGCGAATGTACTCAGAATCAGATGTAGATACGGCTTGTCTGGCAGATCGTCAGGTCACCATTCTCGGCTATGGCAGCCAGGGTCGCGCGCACGCCTTGAATCTCAAAGATAGCGGATTCGATGTTGTCGTTGGCCTGCGAGCCGGCGGCGCTAGCTGGCCAAAGGCAGAGGCCGATGGACTGACGGTTCAGGAACCGAATGTGGCAGTGAAAGGCGCGGCTATCGTTATGTTCCTAACACCGGATATGGTTCAAAAGAGCCTGTATGAGTCCGTAGTCGATGACATCGATAACGGCGCGATGCTGATGTTCGCGCACGGATTCGCCGTTCATTTCAAGCAAGTCGAGCCTCGCGCCGACCTCGACGTGACGTTGATTGCTCCCAAAGGCCCGGGCAGCCTGGTACGTCGTCAATATGAGGAAGGTCACGGTGTGCCCTGCCTTGTCGCCGTTCATCAGGACGCGACCGGCAATGCACTGAAGACTGCGCTCGCTTATTCAGCAGGCATTGGTGGCGCGAGAGCCGGAGTCATTGAGACAACTTTTGCCGAAGAGACGGAAACCGACCTGTTCGGCGAGCAAGCCGTTCTTTGCGGTGGCGCGACGGAGTTGATTGTCGCGGGCTTCGAAACATTGGTTGAAGCCGGATACCAGCCTGAGGTTGCCTACTACGAAGTTATGCACGAGCTAAAGCTCATCGTTGACCTGTTGCACGAAGGCGGCTTACGCAAAATGCACAAGTTCATCAGTGATACCGCGGCATGGGGCGACATGATCAGTGGCCCGAGAGTGGTTGACGAGGCTTCGCGCGCTGCGATGAAGGCCATTTTGACCGACATTCAGGACGGTACGTTCGCACGTAACTGGATCGCTGAAAATGAAAATGGCATGCCCGAGTTCAAACGCATGATGCAGGCTGATCTGGATCATCCGGTCGAGAAAGTCGGCGCCGATCTTCGCGGTCGCATGGACTGGCTGGAAGAATAGACCGAAACGCAACCTGAGGACCCAATAATGTCAGACGCTGGCTCGACAAACAGAATTCGCATTTTCGACACCACTTTACGTGACGGGGAACAGGCTCCCGGCTGCAGCATGACGCTCAGTGAAAAGCTTCGTGTTGCAAAAGCGCTTTCCGAGCTTCAGGTCGACATTATTGAAGCGGGCTTTCCCGCCGCGTCACCGGGTGACTTCGAGTCAGTAAAAGCCATCGCCGAGCGCAATTTCGGTCCGATTATCTGCGGTCTGGCGCGATGCAACGCCGCGGACATTGAGAAGGTGCACGCGGCAGTAAAAGGCGCGGACAATCATCGGATCCATGTTTTCGTAGCAACCAGCGCTATCCATCGCGAGCACAAGCTCAAGATGGCCAAGGAAGAGATCATCAATACCGCGGTCGGTGCCATCAAGATGGCACGTGAACTGTGCGATGACGTCGAGTTCTCTCCTGAAGATGCGTCACGCACTGAATTGTCCTACCTCGCCGAGGTGGTCTCTGCCGCGATTGAAGCCGGCGCAACAACCATCAACGTGCCGGACACCGTTGGCTACACCGTTCCTTCAGAATTCGACAATCTGTTCCGATACCTGAAGAAACATGTCGTTCGAATCGATGAGGTTACCCTTAGCGTGCATTGTCACAATGATCTCGGCATGGCGGTCGCCAATAGTCTCGCGGCCATCGGAGCCGGTGCGCGCCAGATCGAATGCACGATAAATGGCATTGGTGAGCGGGCGGGAAACTGCAGTCTTGAAGAGGCAGTCATGGCGATAAAGACACGGTCTGAGTTCTTCGGCCTTGAAACCGGTATCGATACGACCCGGCTGTATCCAACATCGCGATTGGTCTCGAATATCACGGGTATGCACCCTCCTCGCAATAAGGCCATCGTGGGCGAAAATGCATTTTCACACGAAGCAGGGATTCATCAGCACGGCATGCTGCAACATGCATCGACCTACGAAATCATGAAGCCGGAGGATGTTGGCCTGAGTAAGTCCAATCTGGTTCTGGGCAAACACAGTGGGCGCCACGCATTTCGGGATCGAGTCGCGGAATTGGGTTTCGAACTCGATGATTTTGAAACCAATCGTGCGTTTCAGGAATTCAAAAAACTGGCCGACAAAAAGAAGGACGTTTATGACGGCGACATCGAGTCGATCATCATGAACGCAGGCAATGCATCGTTGGGCCCATGGACGTTGAAGTCCCTGGAAGTGCAGACGCATACCGATGAGCCCGCTACCGCAACGGTGAATTTGGTGGGCGAAGACGGTAAGGAAGTATCCGAATCTGCCCGTGGAGATGGGCCCGTTGCGGCAGCGTTTCAGGCGCTCCAGGTTGCCACCGGCGTGGATATGGTGCTGCGCAATTTCGAACTGCACAGTGCATCGATTGGCGAGGACGCCCAGGGTGAGGTCACCGTCAGCGTCGAAATCGACGGCCAGAGCTTTCGCGGTCGTGGTGCCAGCGTCGACATTGTCGAGGCCGGATGTCGCGCCTGTCTCGAGGTAATGAATCGCACGCTGCGACGCCGTGAACGAGGCGACAACACCGCCGGCGACGCATCTATTACGCACGCAACCGTATAGTTTTCGGGGAGCCCTGTGAGCAAACCAACGACCCTTTTTGAAAAGGTCTGGGCGGACCACGTTGTGGTCGAAGAAACGCCTGACATACCCGCAGTTCTCTATATCGATCTGCATATCGTGCATGAAGTGACGACGCCACAGGCGTTCTCGGTGCTCCGAGAGAAAGGATTGCCCGTGCGACGTCCCGATCTGACGTTGCCAACGCTTGATCATTCGACCCCGACGACGCCGGTGTCGTCTTTCGATGACTTGCTTGCCGCAGGCGTTGGCGCGGCAAACCAGGTTCGCCAGATGCAGCAAAACTGCGAAGATTTTGGTCTGGACCTCTTGGGTTATGGCAGCGGACAGCGTGGCATCGTTCACGTCATCGGACCAGAGCTCGGTGCAACGCAACCGGGAAAGACCATCGTTTGCGGTGATAGCCACTCCAGTACTCATGGTGCATTTGGCGCCCTCGCCTTCGGCATCGGCACGACCGAAGTCGGTCACGTACTAGCCACTCAGACCGTATTGCAACGTAAACCCAAGACGCTGGAAGTCAGGGTTGACGGTGACCTCCCCAACGGCGTGACGGCCAAAGACCTTATTCTCGCGATCATTGGGAAAATCGGCGTCAACGGCGGGACGGGTTACGTCATTGAATATCGCGGCGCCGCAATCGAGGCGATGGACATGGAAAGTCGAATGACGATCTGCAATATGTCCATCGAAGCCGGTGCGCGCGCAGGCATGATCGCGCCGGATGCTTCGACGTTCAATTACATGAAGGGACGGCCACGCGTGCCATCAGGTGCAAAATGGGATGCGGCTGTAGATCGCTGGAAAAAACTGAAGACAGACGACGACGCGGTTTTCGATAAGTCGGTCACGCTCGATGCGAGCAAATTGGAACCGATGGTGACGTTCGGCACGAATCCAGGCATGGTCGTTGCCATCAACGAGCGGATTCCTGTTCGACAGGATTCGAGTTTCCAGAAAGCTCTGGACTACATGCAGGTCGAGTCCGGTAAACCAATGACCGGGAACGCTGTCGATATCGTCTTTGTCGGCAGTTGTACGAACGGCCGTATTTCCGATATCGAAGAAGCTGCCCGTATCCTCAAGGGCCGGCAGGTCGCCAATGGCGTTCGCATGCTGGTCGTACCCGGGTCCGAACGGGTGAAGAAGGAAGCCGAGGAACGGGGGCTGGATAAGATAATCACTGCAGCCGGCGCCGAATGGCGCGAGGCCGGTTGTTCGATGTGTATCGCCATGAATGGCGATCTCGTTGGACCGGGTCTGCTCTGTGTCAGTACCAGCAATCGAAACTTCGAAGGACGTCAGGGGACTGGCGCAAGAACGGTGCTGGCGAGTCCCGCAACGGCAGCGGCATCTGCCGTTGCCGGTTATGTTACGGACCCAAGGAGTTACACATGAAGCCCGTCACGCACATCCGGGCTCGAACGGTGGTCCTGCCAAACCGGGACATTGATACGGACCAGATTATCTCTGCCCGCTTCCTGACGACGACCACAAAGGAAGGGCTCGGCGATAACGCGTTTTTCGACTTGCGGTACAACAAGGACGGCAGCAAGAACCCCGATTTCCCGCTCAATAAAGCGGAGGCGAGCGGCTGCGAAATCCTGGTCGCGGGAAATAACTTCGGCTGCGGATCGTCGCGAGAGCACGCTCCCTGGGCGCTGCTGGATTACGGTTTCAAAGCCGTTATCTCGACGGAGATCGCCGATATTTTTCGCAACAACTCGCTTAAGAACGGACTGCTTGCGATCGTTGTCGATCCCGAAACGCATGCCTGGTTGCTCGAAAACCCGGCGGCTGAGCTTTCCATCGACGTGGATTCGTCGACAATCACCCTGCCAGATGAATCGGTCATCGAATTCACCATTGACGGATTCGCCAGACATTGCCTTCTGGAAGGGGTTGATCAGTTGGGATTCCTATTGAGCCAGTCACCTGCAGTTGCAGCATTCGAGGAGAATTGTCGTTGGAAGCCCTGATCACACTATTGCCAGGCGACGGTATAGGACCGGAAGTTACCGATTGTGCGCAACAGGTTCTGGAGGCGGTTGCCGCCAAGTTTGAACACGATTTCAAATTCGACACCCAGTTAATTGGTGGCGCGGCCATTGATGCCAGAGGCGACCCGTTGCCCACGGCGACTGTAGCCAGCTGTGAGTCTGCCGATGCGATTTTCCTGGGCGCGGTCGGAGGACCGAAGTGGTCCGACCCCAGTGCGAAAATTCGGCCTGAACAGGGCTTACTTAACCTTCGTGGTCTTCTCGGTGTATTCGCCAATATCCGGCCCGTGAAGATTCATCCTGCGCTCGTTGATGCATCGCCACTCAAGGCGGAAATACTCGACGGCGTCGATATGCTCGTTGTGCGGGAGCTGACCGGGGGCATTTACTTCGGCGAAAAGACTCGCACTGCGACATCAGCCAGCGACTTGTGCACGTACACTGTCGACGAGGTCGAGCGCATCGTTCGCGTCGCCGCGAAACTCGCAGCAGAGCGCCGAGGAAGACTTTGCTCCGTGGACAAAGCGAACGTCCTCGAGACCTCGCGCTTGTGGCGCAGCGTTACCGATCGATTAATGCCTGAGGAGTTTCCGGCAATTGAAGTAGAGACGCTCCTGGTCGATGCCGCTGCAATGCATCTGCTGAGTCGGCCAGCCGATTTCGATGTGATTGTCACCGAGAATATGTTCGGCGATATACTTACCGACGAGGCGTCTATGCTTGCTGGCTCGCTGGGCTTGTTGCCCTCCGCCTCACTTGGGGCTTCATCGGTCGGCTTGTATGAACCGATCCATGGCTCGGCGCCGGACATAGCCGGCAAAGGCATCGCAAATCCCTGCGCGTCTATCGCGAGCATCGCTCTCTTGCTCCGTTACAGCCTGGGACTTGAGAAGGAAGCCAAAGCCGTGGAACAGGCGATCACTGATGCGATTTCCAATGGCGCGCGCACAGCCGACATCACGTCAGCTGGGGACTCGCCGATCTCGACGAACGAAATGGCGTCGGAGATTCTTCACTGCTTATTGTAGGTAGCAAGAATCAGCCGCAGACGGCGACCGCGGCGACTGGCTGACCTGCGGCTTTTGCGGTATCGAGAGCATTCAGCAAATCCGCGATCAAATCCTCGCTACTCTCAAGGCCGACCGATAAACGGATCAGGTTGTTGCCAATACCTGCCTTTTTGCGCACCTCTTCGCTGACAGGCGCATGCGTCATCGTCGCTGGATGACAGACGAGGCTTTCTACACCACCGAGTGATTCTGCAAGGGAAAAGAACTGGAGGTTATTAACGAATGCCCTGACTTCGTCTTCGCCGCCGCTGATCTCGAAACTGACCATGCCGCCGAACCCTCGTTGCTGTCGTTTTGCAATATCGTGTCCGGGATGTGATTCGAGTCCCGGGTAGTAAACCTGATCAACCAGCTCATGATCATTCAACACATTCGCCACGAGGCTGGCACTCTCTTCATGCTGTTTGATTCGCGGATGTAAGGTCCGAATGCCGCGTAAGGTCAGAAAGCTGTCAAACGGTGCACCCGTAATTCCGATGCAATTCGCCCAGTACGCGATCTTCTCCGCCAGCTCCTCCGTCGCAGCAACCACGCAACCGCCTACGACGTCGCTGTGTCCATTGATGTACTTCGTCGTCGAGTGAATCACCAAATCCGCGCCAAACTCGATGGGATTCTGCAGTGCGGGTGACAGGAACGTATTGTCTACCGCGAACAGCGCGCCAGCGCCTTTCGCGATCGCGGAGATCTTTTCGATATCGACGATGCGCAGCAACGGATTTGACGGTGTTTCGGCGAGTATTATTTTCGGCTTGCAGGCACAGGCTTTGATCAGAGCAGCCGTATCCGTCTGGTCGACAAACTTCACGTTGAACAAACCTTTTTTTGATTGCTGGTCGAACAATCGAAACGTGCCACCGTAGCAATCGTGTGGAGCGACTATCGTATCGCCAGGCTCAAGCAATTGCGTCAGCAAGGTCAGAGCGGCCATTCCGGATGACGTTACGACGGCGCCAGCGCCACCTTCAAGCTCGTTGAGGGCGTCCGCGAGAGCGTCACGTGTCGGATTCCCGGAGCGTGTGTAGTCGTACTGCCGAGGTTCAGCGAATCCCGCAAACGCGAAATTTGATGAAAGGTGCAATGGCGGTACGACGGCACCGTGATGTGTGTCTGATTCAATAGACGCACGAACAGCTCGGGTCGCTTTGCTTGCTTGGGAAGTCATTGTCGGTCTCCGCTTTGGTGTTCCGTAGCTAATCAAATTACAAATCAGCTCATCGAAACCCTGCGAAGCCCGCAAGGGAGGGGTGTACTGCCCTTCACCCACGCATGGGTTCTGCAGTTACCCTCATCTATCGATGCCCTCAGTAAACTGAGCATTGCATCGCAGGAGTTGGCACCTTTTCGGAATGGTTAGTTCCGCTGGTTGCCCCGGGGTCTTCGGGCCTATCCCTCGACCGGTCTCGATGAGTTTCAAGAAGTGTAGGGTCGAAAGACGGCGCGCGTCAAGGGGCTGTTCGACATTAATTTTGTCACAACAGAAACTATACACAGGCGGTTGCTATTCTCGATAACCTGTAATAGTGTAATAACACGTTAATACACTATTACAACACTTATCCAATTATGAAACCGAACAGAAACGAATCAAACCGTAAGCAACACCGCGCCGAAGAAGATCTATTCGAGGCTCTGCTGGCATTACGAAACACGCGAGAAGTGCGCAACTTCTTTGATGATTTGTGTACACCCGCGGAGCTCCAGGCGCTGGTCGACCGGTGGCAGGTCGTCGAGTATCTTCAGCAAGAACTCCCCTATCGAAAAATTCATGACCTGACTGGCGTCAGCGTAACAACCATCGGTCGCGTAGCCCGCTGCCTGACCGACGGCTCCGGCGGTTACCAAACCGCCATCGACAGAACCTCTCACTAAGGACATCCCAATGGAACACTCTGAGCAGCGCATAAAAATTGCGGTGCAGAAAAGCGGCCGCCTAACGGATCACTCCATCGATCTGCTGGAGCGCTGTGGTTTGAAAGTGACCAAGAGCAAGGATCAGCTCATCTGCTATGGCGAGAATATGCCAATAGATCTCCTGCTGGTGCGAGATGATGATATCCCGGGACTGGTCAGTGACGATGTGTGTGACCTGGGTATTGTTGGCCTCAATGTGGTCGAGGAAAAGCGTCTAAAGCTGCAACAGGAGGGATCCGAGGGGCGATTCAAACAGATATTCGAACTCGAGTTCGGCCACTGCAGACTGTCGATCGCGGCCCCTGACGGCGCGGAATTTACCGGTCCGGAATCTCTGGAAAACACCCAAATAGCAACGAGTTATGTCGGTTTGTTAACCGATTATCTTGAGAAAAATAACATCAATGCGGAGCCGGTCTTTTTCTCTGGCGCGGTCGAGATCGCGCCGAAACTCGGCCGCGCTGACTATATCTGCGATCTGGTGTCTTCCGGCGGAACCTTGGTCGCTAACGGCTTGCGTGAGGTCGCCGTACTTCTCGAAAGCGAGGCCGTGGTCATTCAGACGCTCGCACCATTGGGTGATGAAAAACAGGCTCTCGTCAACAAGATCATCCAACGTCTCGATGGTGTCCTGAAGGTCCATGACAGTAAATACATCATGCTGCATGCGCCACGCTCGGCATTGGCGGAGATCCGCGCCCTCCTCCCGGGGTCCGAGGCACCGACGGTAATGCCACTTGAAGGCAACGACGACAAAGTCGCGATTCACGCGGTTTGTCGTGAAAACGTGTTTTGGGAAACGCTGGAAAACCTCAAAGCAGCCGGCGCGAGCTCGCTGCTCGTGCTACCCGTCGAAAAGATGCTGGCATAAGAATGCGCCTTGCCATACACAACTGGGTAAAGCTCAACGACGCACAGCGGCTAACGCTCCTGCAGCGACCGGCCGCATCTCAGGATGGATCCGTCCGCGAAACGGCAAGAGAGATCATTGCGTCTGTCAAAACGAGCGGTGACAAGGCCCTGCGTGAGCTGACGCTCCAGTATGACGGTGCATCGATTACTGACCTTCGAGTGACGGATGCGGAAATGGCCGCTGCAAAAAATCAACTCACCGACGACCAGCTTGCCGCGATTGATCTTGCGATCAGAAATGTTCGCGCATTTCACGAACTGCAGCTGCCGGCTCCTCTTGCCATAGAAACCATGCCCGGCGTGGTCTGCGAGAGGATCAGCCAGGCACTTGATTCGGTCGGTTTGTATGTACCGGCCGGGACTGCGCCGCTACCGTCTGCAGCAATTATGTTGGCAGTGCCGGCGATCATTGCTGCTTGTCCGAGAATCATTCTCTGCACGCCGCCGCGATCCGATGGGACTGCCGATCCGGCCGTACTGGTAGCGGCGGCTCGCGCCGGTGTCACTGAGGTCTACAAGGTGGGTGGCGCGCAGGCGATTGCGGCGATGGCCTACGGCACTGAATCCGTTCCGAAGGTTCGAAAGATATTCGGGCCGGGAAACGCCTGGGTCACTGGCGCAAAGACGATTGTCAGTACGGACCCTCAGGGCGTCGCCATCGACATGCCCGCGGGACCGTCCGAGGTGCTCGTCATTGGTGATCAATCGGCTTCCGCCGAATTCGTTGCTGCCGATCTCTTATCCCAAGCGGAACACGGCGTGGATTCGCAGGTTGTGTTTGTCACAATTGATCAGCCACTAGCGGATAAAGTCCAGGTCGAAGTCGATTCACAGCTGGATCAACTGTCGCGCGCTGATATTGCGGCTGCCGCGCTCGAAAATTCGGTGATCATCCTTGCTCCGAACCTCGAAACAGCCATTGATATCAGCAATCGTTATGCACCAGAGCATTTGATTCTGCAGATCGACAACCCACGCGATGCCGTGTCGACGGTACGCAATGCGGGCTCTGTATTTGTTGGTCCATGGTCACCCGAATCAGTCGGCGACTACTGCAGTGGTACCAATCATGTATTGCCGACCTACGGATACGCCGCAACCTACAGTGGCTTGGGTGTTGATCAGTTTATGCGCCAGATGACCGTTCAGGAACTCAGCAGAGAAGGATTACAAAACCTTGGCGCCGCGGTTATCAGCCTTGCCGGACTGGAAGGCCTTGACGCACATGCCGCCGCGGTCAGTCGACGTCTGGCGAGAGAATCATGAGCATTATTTCACTGGCGCGGCCGGAAATTCAGGGGCTACACCCCTACAATGCGGCGGAACAGGTTGACGATACCATCCGCCTGAATGCCAACGAATCACCACAGATCAGCTCAATCGGAAACTTCCGACGTCCGTTGAACCGGTATCCGGAAGTACGTCCGCAGGGTCTGCAAAACACGCTCGCGGATCGCTTCGGCTGCGCTTCCACCGAATTGCTGGTGACACGTGGATCAAGCGAAGCCATCGACCTTCTCATACGAACATTCTGCCGCGCGGGAGAGGACAACATACTGACGCCGTCGCCATCATTTTCAATGTATCGCCACTACGCAGAAGTACAGGGCGCCGACATTATTGAAGTCCCGACCTTAGCCGATTCAAACTTCGCTATAGACGTTGATGCTTTGCTGGACGCGGCAACGGAGAAGACCAAGATCATTTTCGTTTGCTCGCCGAACAATCCGACCGGCACGCCACTGCCGCGTGATCAGTTAGTGCGTCTTCTCGATGCGCGCGACGGACAATCGGCGGTTGTCGTTGATGAGGCCTATATCGAATTTGGCGATGAGCCATCCGCGATCGAATTATTGACAAGCTACCCCAATCTTCTGGTGCTCAGGACCTTGTCAAAGGCGCTTGGCTTCGCCGGAGCGCGATGCGGTGCGGTCATAGGTGCAGAAGAAATTATCGAGCTACTGAGTGCCGTACAGGCACCCTACGCGCTTGCCACGCCGGTCGTTGAGTGTGTTGAAGACGCTTTAGAGGCGGATCAACTCGCAATCTCCGCAGCCGCCGTGAAACAAGTGATCGAAGAACGCTCGCGTCTCCTGACCGCTATCACTGAATTTGATTTCGTTTTGAAAATCTGGCCGAGCCAGGCGAATTTCTTTCTGGTGCGAGTACGGGACGCAATCGAGCTAATGGAGCACTGCGCCGCTCATAACGTTCTGTTACGCCATTTCGGTGGCGACCTGTCGGACTGCATCCGAATTACCGTCGGCAGTCCATCCGATAACAACACATTGCTCGATGCACTGAACAGATTTGGGAAGGGCTAGGAATGGCGGAGAAAATTCTTTTCATTGATCGTGACGGGACTTTGATTGAGGAGCCCGACGACTTTCAGGTTGATGCCATTGAAAAGGTCAAGCTGGTAACAAATGCGATTCCCGCGTTGCTGGAATTAGCCGCACATGGCTTTCGCTTTGTGATGGTCAGTAATCAAGATGGGCTGGGCACTGCATCCTTCCCGGAAGATCAATTCACCACCTGCCAGGAACACACGTTGCAGCTTTTTAATAGTCAGGGCATCACGTTCGACGAAATATTCATTTGCCCTCACTTGCCTGACGACGGCTGTGAATGTCGCAAGCCAAGGTCAGGACTGCTGACCCGCTATTTGGCCGCAACAGATATTCATTTGTCGCAGTCTGCGGTGGTCGGTGATCGCGCGACAGACATGGAGCTGGCAGAGCGGATTGGTGTTCAGGGATTGTTGGTCAATTCCTCGGACCCCGGGTCCAAAACATGGAATGAGATCGTCGAGTTGCTTTGTTACTCCGATCGAATTGCCCGTGTTGAACGCAATACGAATGAAACCAGAATATCGGTCACCGTCAATCTGGACTCGGCCAGGAACATCGACGTCGATACCGGTATTGGTTTTTACGATCACATGCTCGAGCAGATCGCCAAACACGGTAATTTTGGACTGATATTGAAATGCGATGGCGATTTGGCAATCGATGAACACCATACGGTTGAAGACACAGCGATCTGCCTCGGCAACGCGCTAAGAGAAGCACTGGATAACAAGTTCGGTATTGGACGTTATGGATTTTTGTTGCCAATGGACGAAAGCGAAGCAAAGGTCGCTATCGATCTATCCGGGCGAGCATCCTTCCAGTTTTCCGCGGACTTTCCTCGCGACCGCGTAGGCGAGTTTTCGACCGAAATGGTCGAACACTTTTTTCGTTCGCTCGCGGAGTCCTTAGGCGCCGCGTTACATCTGGAAGTGAGCGGCGAGAACACGCATCACATGATCGAGGCGTGCTTCAAGTCTGTCGGACGCACACTGCGACAGGCGATTACCAGAAGCGGCACGGAACTGCCATCGACGAAGGGCGCCTTGTAGTGACACAGGTGGCGATCATCGACAGCGGCGGAGCAAATATCGCGTCTCTGCTCTACGCTTTTGCGCGACTTCAAATCGACGCAACGCTGACATCCGATGCCAAAGTCATCCAGTCGGCAGACCGTGTGCTCCTACCGGGTGTCGGTGCAGCCAAAAATGCAATGACACGACTCAGTGACGCGGGCCTCGTCGATGTCATACGACAGCTGACGCAACCGGTTCTCGGTGTTTGCCTTGGTATGCAACTGTTGTGTGATGGCTCGGAAGAGGAAGACGTCGAATGCCTGGGTATTATTCCCGGCACAGCTGGAAAATTACCCGTCGCAGATGATTTTCCCGTACCCAATATGGGTTGGTGCGCGACGAGTTTCAGCTCCAACGATCCGGCGCTGAACGGCATTGAAGATGGCAGCTTCTTCTACTATCTGCACAGCTACGCGTTGCCGGTTACGCAAAACACAATTGCGACCGCAGAACATAGCAGCGAATTCTCGTCAATGACGCGACACAACAACTTCCTGGGTGCGCAGTTTCACCCGGAGCGTTCGTCGAGTGCGGGCGCTCAGCTGTTGCGTAATTTTCTGGAAAACACATGAGGATTATCCCCGCGATCGATCTGAAGGACGGCAAGTGTGTCCGTCTGTTCAAAGGCGAGTTCGACAAGACCACCGAGTACAGCTCGGATCCGGCATCGGTAGGTCGTCGCTTCTCTGCGCTGGACGTCGAAGACTTGCACATCGTTGATCTCGACGGCGCGCGCACGGGAACGCAGGAAAACCGCGAAATCGTCAACGAGATTGCATCTCAGTCCGGTCTCAGCGTGCAGCTCGGTGGCGGTATTCGTGAGCGTAGTGCCGTTGCGAGCTGGTTGAGTGCGGGCGTAACGCGTTGTGTGATTGGCAGCGTGGCCATCAAGAATCCGGAACAAGTCAAACAATGGATCGTCGAGTTTGGCTGTGAGTCGATCGTGCTCGCGCTCGATATCAATTTCGATAAAACCGGGACACCGATGCTAACGACGCATGGCTGGACCGAGGAATCAGGCGTTTCCCTGTGGAACTGTATTGACAGCTACAGCGGCGTTGGTCTGAAGCACGTTCTTTGCACCGACGTGGCGCGGGATGGCGCTATGACAGGTCCCAGTTTCGATCTCTATGCGGACATACTGACACGCTATCCGAACCTAATACTGCAGGCATCCGGCGGCGTGCGAAACATCGATGATCTGAAACAACTTCGTGCGATGAATGTTCCAGCTGCCATCACTGGCCGAGCATTGCTGGATGGTGAAATTTCTGCCGAGGAGATAGCGTCATTCCGACAAAACGGATAATTCCATGTCTCGATGTGAAAGATGGCGTCGTCGTCAAAGGCGTGCAGTTCCGAAATCACCGCATTGTTGGCGACATCCTTGAACTTGCAGAACGATATGGCAAGGAAGGTGCGGATGAGTTGGTCTTCTATGACATCACCGCGAGTCCGGACGGGCGCAGCGTCGATCGAAGTTGGGTCGCGGGCGTCGCTTCGGTCCTCGACATACCCTTTTGCGTCGCCGGCGGAATAAAATCTGTGGCAGACGCGGAAGAAGTGCTCAACAAGGGCGCTGACAAAATATCGATCAACTCCCCGGCACTCGCCAACCCCGAACTAATCACGCAACTGGCGAAGCGGTTCGGATCACAATGCGTCGTCATGGGTATCGATAGTCGCGAGGAGCATTACGACTATTTTGTGTATCAGAATACCGGCGACCCGGACAAGACATCGCCGGCACAACGCAGAACTGTGGATTGGGTGGCCGAAGTCCAGGAGCGAGGTGCTGGAGAGATCGTCTTGAACTGCATGAATCAGGACGGTGTGCGCCAGGGCTATGATACGAAACAGCTTCAGGCCGTCCGGGAACGCTGCACGGTTCCGTTGATTGCGTCCGGCGGCGCCGGCGAAATGCAGCATTTCAGCGACGCTTTCACGGTTGCCAGGGTCGACGGCGCTTTAGCCGCGAGTGTCTTTCACAGCGCCGAAATCAATATCGGCGACCTAAAACAATTTCTTGCTGACCAGAAAATCAGCATTCGCATTTGAGGAATACCGGTGACGATTTCAGATATTGCCTTTCTGTCCGACCTTGAAGTGATCATCAATGATCGCATCGAGAACCCCAGTACCGAGAGCTACACAGCACAGCTGTTTCAGGCTGGCACAAAACGCATCGCGCAAAAAGTTGGTGAGGAAGGCGTCGAGTTGGCGCTTGCGGCCGCGACCGGTGATAAGGACGAGGTAATCGATGAGGCTGCAGATCTGATGTACCACCTGATCGTATTATTAGCCGATCAGAAGCTTAGTCTGGGCGCAGTCGCCGACCGCTTACGCACGCGTCATTCGGGCCACTAAGTGCGATAAATCTATATGACAATCTCTTTAGCGACTTCGCGAAGGTTGTACTGGGAGCTCATCACATGGCCGTACGCGCCAGCGTT
>RCNG010000294.1_pt1 | contig 22303 bp, 21 predicted proteins | sample 2041371 | NCBI WGS metagenome assembly RCNG01 (sample SAMN09708227, study PRJNA481090) | Marine sediment metagenome, whole genome shotgun sequencing project. | biome: marine sediment; feature: ocean; material: sediment; isolation source: Sewage treatment plant 1 marine sediment (STP1) ... | reverse complement strand
GGCAAGCAACTCGCTACGAGCCGCTTCATCAAGGGCAAGAACGTCGAGTGGAGCGCGACCGCGCCGCGAGGTCTCGACTACTGGAAGATGCTTTCTGGGGTCCTCAACCAGGAGCCCGTCCGGGAAGTCGACAAGGCCTGGATGGCGATGGCACAGCCCCTCGGAATCGAGAAAGGCAAGCCCTTTGAGCCCACCAAGCGTCAGCGCGCCATCCTCCTCAAAGGCGCAGCGATGGGCGAGCTGATGGCGCGCAATCTGCAGGTCAACCCGCGCTTCGCGGTGCCGTACTGGAAGGGCACGAACTGGTACAAGAGCTTCGACTTCCTCATTCCGCAGGAGACCGCCTTCCAGCAGCAGATCGACCAACGTGTCACCTGGTTCTACGAAGCCGTTACCAGCACGAAGGGCATGGTCAATCCGACGGTCGGCGCCGGACAGGTCTACATGACCACCAAGCGCGACAGCAAGGGCCGCCTGCATCGCGCCGACAAAAACTACAAGCTACACGTCCCCAAGGACGTGCCAGTGGGGCAGTTCTGGGCGCTCACGCTCTACAGCGAGAACACCCGTTGACAACGGCGGCACTGAGATCCGCGACGTGAATCTCAGCGGCAACATGAAGGGCCTCAAGTACAACGCGGATGGCAGCATCGACCTGTACGTCGGGCCCGATGCGCCGTCAGGATTCGAGAGCAACCATCTGCGGACTGTCGAGGATGACGGGTGGTTCGTCTACTTCCGCTTGTACGCACCACTCCAGCCATTCTTCGACAAGTCCTTCAAGCTTCCCGACTTCGACCGGATCGATTGACGCCGAGAAGTAGCGCTGCCGCCGGATGGATTGCTGAAGCCTGGTCCGATCAATCCATCCGACCGTTCCAGGCCGAACCCAGTCATGGAAACGGGCCCTACGCGATGAACCTGGGTCGGGCTCGGTGTCGCGTGACGGGATGAGTCTGTCTCGGGCAGCCGGCGGCGAGCAAGATGCGGAACCGGTAGCCGGTCAGGTTGCGGAAGCCTCGCCCGGCGCGTTTGACCTGTTTGATGGTGAGGTTGGCGGCTTCGACGCGGTCGTTGGAGGCGCCGGTGGTGTGGTGGGCGAGGATCTCGGTGTGCCATCGGGTGAGGGTCTTGGCGACGGTGCGCAGCTCACGGCCTGAGATCGGGTCGGTGCACCAGGCGATCGCCCGGTCGAGCGCTGCCTCGGCGGTGTCGCGGTCGTCGGTGAGGTAGATGTCGCGCACGTACTCCTTGGCGACCCAGGCGTCTTGGACTTCACCGGTCGGGTCGGCCATCACGGAGTGCTTGGTGGAGGCGTCCCCAGCCGGGCTCATCGAGGCGTTCGGCGGCCATCAGCAACAGCTTGCGGCTCTCGTAGAGCGGATCGCCTTTCCAGCCGCGATGGCCGAGCGTGTTCTGCTGCACCCGTCGGCGGCATTTCGTGAGGGCCTGGTTGGCGAGGCGCACGATGTGGAACCCGTCGACCACCACGGTGACATCGCTGAGCAAGTCGGAGTTGACGATGGCGGTGTGGTACTCCTCGTGCGGATCGACCGACACGACCTCGATGCCTGCCACCCAGGCGGCGGGCTGCTCGGTGAACCATCGTTGCAGGTCCGCGGCGTTGCGGCCATCGAACACATCGATGATCTGACCGGTGGTGACATCAACCGCAGAGGTGATGAACCGGCGCCGGAGATGCCGCTTGGCGGGTGACATCAGGGTCTCGTCGAACCCGGCCTGAGCCACCGCACCGACGCGGTTCGGGTCGCCGACACGGTCACGGGAGTGGCGTTCGATCTGGCGCCACGCCGGTCGACCACGTCACCCCGAGCTCACGCGCCAGCGACGCCGGAGTGGCCTCGAGCGCGCCGACCCGAACCGTCGCCCACACCCCGACCCGCTCGGTCAGCACCGCCCGCGGCCGCACCAGATCCGGCCGCTGCTCAGTCCAGGTCCGCTGCTGACACAGCGCCTCGGCGCACTCGAAGATCCGCTTGCGCCAACGGATCGTCACCGGCCGACCCGCCGCCGGCGTGTCGCGCACCGTCACCCACCGACGGTCCTTGGGCTTGGCGATCACCCCGCAGCTCGGGCAGCCGACCCCTGCCGGGCTCGGTCTCGATCGACACCACGTCGATCTCGGCGTCGTCGATGTCGATCACCCGGAACCCGGGCGCGTTGAACCAGACCAGCGCTGAACTACCTTCCCCCACTGGGGCCTCCTTGAAGCTCGGACCGTTAGACAGTCACGAGATTCACCGAGGCCCCCCCCACCCCTCTCCGCGGATGCTCATCCCAGCTTCAACGCGAAGGGCCAGGAAACGACATCCGCTGTGACGGATCGAGGCCGAGAGCGATCTTCCATGATCGCCAGCAGTTGGAAGAAGAAATGGGAGAACAAACAGGAAGACAATGAAGATCGCGACCAAGTAGGGCGTCCTCGCCTTTGCCGATCTGACGCCCCACGGCATTCTCGACTTCTCGGTCGCCGTGGGACTGATCTGGCTCGATTGCTTTGTGACCGCGATCCGCAGCCATCTCGGGCCAGTCACCGACTCCGTTCACGTTGACGTCAGGCAGCCCGACGAGGAGTTCGCACATGCGCGTAGAATTGGTCTCCAACAGGGGCTCCCGGGACAGTTGACGTTAGACACCAACGGGCTCGCAGGGCCCTTGTGTCGCGCCCGTTGGTGTCTACGCGTTCAGCCCGAACTCACGCTCAGATCCGAGGCACCGGATTTGGGCGGCTCTCGATCTCCCTTCTCAGGATCTCGACCGATGGGTGGGGTTCGCGCTATTTGGCTTGCTTGGTGACCGGTGGCTTCTTCCAGGTTCCGTCGAGAATCGCCTTGCCGTTGCCATAGGTGCGGAGTACCACCCAGGATGAACCATCAGGCGCTGGGAGCCAGTTCGATTCCTTGTCCTTGCCCGGCGATTGGGCTTGGACGTAGATCGTGATCGACCCGTCGTCCGCCTTCTTGAGGCCAGGCGTGGCGCTCCCAATGCTGTACCGGTTGATCGGGTTCGCCGCGAGCCATCGATGGGGGAGCTTGTACATCGTGCACGACCAGAAGTACTTGACCGGTGGCATCTTGTCGGCAGCGAAGGTCACGGAATAGTTGTGCTTACTTCCATCGAGCGGCGCACCGTCGCTGTCATTCGCCATCGAGTAGTAGAAGGACTGTGCCTTGACGTTCCCGAAGATACCCATCTTGACCCCGAGTGCCCGCTTGAAGTAGTCCTTGTCAGTGTCTTTGCGTGACCGGAAGAACCCGGTGGCATCTACGACTGTCGCAGCTGCGGACTTGAGCGCATCAACGGAATCCTTCATCCCGGCCGCTATCGCATCGGCAGTCTTCTTATCGAATGACGAGGCGTCCCACGGTTGACCGGCGACGACCCCGATCTGGGCGATCTTGTCGAGGACCGGTTTGTCCTGTGGGTTTGGTGTGGTGAGCGACATCACGAAGTTGGCGTACGTCCAGAACTCGTCGGTGGTCTCGAGCCCGTCTTTCCAGGCGGGCCACTTGATGTCGGGGCCAGGGGCAGGGGCAGACGTGCCGAGGAAGGAACTGAGCGGTTCGAGCTTGTACTCGTGCTGGATACTCTTCGCCTTGCCCATATCTGCTGAGTCGATCACCTGGACGCGGGACAACGTGCCGAGGAAATCCGAGTCGCCACGAACAACCCGCTTCACACCGTCGGGAAGGTCGCCCTTCCATGTTGGTGAGGCCAGCAGGACCGACACGCCATCGTTGCCATCCTCAACCGAACCAACATTGTCGATCACGAAACCCCACATATCGTCCCACTGGCTCGTATAGAACCGGCTTGGATCAATCTTCGGCATCGTCACCACCCACGGCTCAGCCCGCAGATCAACCCACGCATACGAATACGGTGTGTCGTTGTTTGGCGTCACAATGTCGGTGTCTTGTGGTGTCGCCAACCCGAGGTGTAGCCACTTCCCGAAACCGCCGCTGTACGACGACGACGACGAATCGATCGCCTGCATGAACATCGTGCGGTAGTACATCACCAACGGATACGCAAACGTGTACGCCTCCTTGGCAATCGACCTTGCATCTGCTGTATTGAGATCCGGCATGTGGCGTCCTCCAGAGGTAGTCATTGGGTTTCCTTTCCGTTCTGCTGTACTGATGGGTCGGCTCGTGTCCAGGTGGTCGACGGCCACGGCCTCCGGCATGAATCCAGTGTGGCCGATCCTCGACGGCAAGGAACCACCCAAACCGGGTAGTCACGGCGCGCTCGGTTCCGGCGCCTGTCAGGTCCGAGCCCACGGACTACCCGGAGAGGGTGGTCCCTCACCCCCGGGCGTCGGTGACAGTGAGATCGATGAGGAGAGCATCACGATGGCACATCCAACGACGGCTGCCGAGGTGCGGCGGAAATCGTACGGTTTCGATGAAGACGTCTCGTCGAGTACGGCTGAACCTTGGGCCCGCACCCGTCTTACCCGATGATGGGCCGTTCGTCCGGCCGGCAGCCGTATCGGGTGACGGAGGACGTCCCGCCCGCTCGGTGTGGACGGTTCGGGTGAGCACGGTCCTTCGTAGCCAGGCCGGACGACCGATCACACTGATCGGGTGGCGATCGGGTCCTTGCAGGTCTTCATCTTGTCGAGATCGGGCACGTAGACCCGCATGATCACATCCAGGTCGAGATCCTTGCGGTTGATCGGCAGCCGGTTCTCCGCGGGCACGCCCGGAGGCTGCTCGGCCGCAATGTGGATCTCGATGCCGCCCGAGCGTCAGCCCGTTGGAGTCTTCTCACATTCGTGGCGGAGGCCAAGAGTCGCGGACGCGGGAAGCCCCGCTCGGTCGGTCGGGAGGGACGGGAGGAGCGGGGCTTCCGATGAATCAGGCGTGTGTCTACCGCCCGGACGATGGATTGATGGCGCCGACTACGACCCGACGGCGTCGTCGATCTCGTCGTCAGATTTCGACAAGGCCTTCTGGAGCTTGTCGTAGTCATCGGAGCTGATCGCCTTGTTGATCCGCTTGTCGGAGTTGGCGAGCGCAGCCTCGACATTGTCGAGATACGTATCGTCCACGACCACCACGACGGCCGACGAGTTCGGCGGGAAGTACTCGTCGAGATCGACGCCGAGTTCCTTCTCCTCGTGCTTCTTCGTGAAGTGCCCCAGCAGGGCCCCGATCCCGGCACCGACGGCGGTGGAGATGAGCAGCGGCGGTGCGAAGAGGCCGACGACGAGGCCGATGCCTCCACCGATAACCGCACCGGTCGACGTGTCGGTGTTCGCGTCGCCCTTCTCGAGGACGTCGACGTTGCCGTCGGCGTCGCGGCTCATCACGACCGCACCTTCGACCTTGAATTCGTCGGCGCTCTCGGCGTCCTTGAGCGACTGGAAGTCGCTGTTGGCCGCTGTGGCGTCCGAGTATGACGCTACGTACAGAACGAGATTGTCACCTGATGACATGTATGTGTCCTTTCTCTGACACGCTTCTTACCTCTCCGCCTGACACTGGCGCCGACGGAATCTCTTGTGGTCGATCGACCGGCTCCGGCCGTCAGTCGACCAGGAACTCGTCGGGTCGGGCGATGAAGTAGATCAGCATCCCGATGATCGGGAGGAACAGGATCAACAGCAGCCACAAGAACTTCTCCAGTCCACCGATGTCGGGTCGCTGGAAGATGTCGATCGCCGTGTAGATCCACGCGATGAACAGCGGGATGAAGATGAACAGAATGACCAGCCATTCCCAGAACACCATGCGTCTTGCCTCCTTGCCCGAAACGGGCACGTCTCCCGGATACCGCCATCGACAGCGGCAAGCGCCGGTTTCCGATGCCATTGTATCCGAGGCGAACGCACCCGAACCCACCCGAACCGGGTAGACCCCCGCTCGCGCCGGCACGGACCTCGTTCAGATACGGGTCCTGGACCTTCCCCCAAGCCAAACCCGCCTAACCGAAGCGGACAAGCCGCTCGCAGCAATGTGTCCGGCATCGGCGCGTATGGCGACGCCATCCAGTCTGGGCATGTTGAGTCCGCTCAACAGCTCATTCGAGACTCGTCGCCAATCTTGCGTTCGCCTCTCCAAGGACGGCACGGAGTCTCGACCGGTGGAGGGCCGAGACGATCGGCCACGGTTGTGCCGAAACGTACGTCTGCCACCCCCAACTACATCATGCGCCGCATCCCCAGCCAGCCTGTTCATTGATACGATCGGGCGTCCAATGACCCCGGTCTCCGTGGCCGGCGTGCGGCGGCGAGGCGCACGGCCCGCGCTCTCCTTCGGTGACCTCGACGGCATAGCTCAGATCGCCATCGGAGGGTTCCGGTTCGGAGAGGATCACAACGACGTCGGGGACGGCATCCTCCTCGAACAAGGACAGCAATTCGTTCGGGGGGGGTCTCAGCGAAGCTGCCATCTCCTTGGCCCCAGTGCTTGACGCTTCGGGTCCGAGTCAGGTCCGCGATGTGTTGCGAGCCAGAGCGATGTCGCGCGAGACAGCGCGAGCAGGGGAGTGGTCGATGGAGACGTGCGAATCAGGGCGTGCGTACTGATCGCCTATGACAGCAAGGGTTGTCGCCCAGAGGCCGCCTTGCCTCGACACGGCAGCGGTCACTGGTTCAATTCCAGGAGCACCGACCGGCTGGTTCGCGGCCGGAGCGCCACTACGAGCTACGAAACCGCTTTTCGTTGCCCCACCCGGATTGGGTGGTGAAACGATATGCCGGTGGGTGTAGACATGGGTCGAAGGCCCCGCCCGGCAGGGAGAGGAACTGCCCACAGGCCGAGCCGGGTGAAGGGCTTCAGCGTAATCCTGCGCCTCTATGGACCACTCGAACCCTGGTTCAAGGAGATCTGGCGCTCGGGCGAGATCGAGTTCGTGGGTTCGTGGAGTGACGGCGTGTGACCTATTGGGAGAGGATGGAACGATGACGACCAGCAAGGATGGGCCGCAGAAGAAGGTCGGTAAGGCAGCGGAGAAGCCGAAGAAGTCCGGCGAGACGTTCAGCGCCGCCCAGCTTCGCGAAGAACGCGCCTACACGCTCGGCACTACCGCATTCGAATGGGGCTTTCCCATGAACGAATTGTACCGGGTGCGTGACAGGTCCCTGAAGAAGGGGAAGCTGAATACGTTCGCGAACGTCCGCAAGTTGATTGACGCCGAATTGGCGGTCGAAATCGGGGTTGTTCGAGCCAACAGCGCCACGCTCTACTCGCTTGCGTGGCTGGATCTGGATATCGAACCCATCGTGCTCGATATCCCGCCGATCAGCGACCGCTACTTCACGCTGAATTACGTCGATTTCTATCAGAACAACGAGAACATCAGCAATGCGACGACGGGTCGCAAGGGCGGCTCGTATGCCTTTGTGGGTCCGAACTGGAAGGGCGCCTTGCCCGACGGTGTTCACCGTGTTGATGTGGCTACCAATACGGTGTGGATCATCGGGCGTACCGAGGTCAAGGGCCCCGACGACGTGAAGACGGTCAATGCCATTCAGGACAAGTACCAGCTGACGTCGTTGAGTGAGTGGACGAAGGGCAATCGCAACACCACCGGCACCAACAAGTACGAGGAGTGGCCGCCATACGACGTCACGGATCCCGTCAACTGGTTTGCCCTGCTCAACGAGGGATTGAAGCGCAACCCGCCTCAGGGCGACGACCTGGTGATGCTGGGTCTGTTCGAGCCGCTCGGTATCGGGCCCAGTATGACCCTTGACCCGAAGAAGCTGGACAAGGCAGTGGCCGCGGGATTGAAGCGAGCGGTTGCCATCACACCACAGCTGCTCACCCAGGATTTCAATACCCGCCTTGGCCAGAAGATCAATGGCTGGCAGGTAACCCAAAACTTGGGCGCCTGGGTAGCGCCGGTCAGTGGTCAAACAGACTTCCTGATGCGCGCGGCCATCGCCAAGGGAGCCCAGCCGGGGCAAAGCAACACCCAGGCCATCTATCCCTTTGGGACCGTGGATAGCGACGGCAAACCCTTCGACGGCAGCAACAACTACACCTTGACGTTTGACAAAGGCGAGATGCCACCCGTTGGTGCCTTCTGGGCACTCACGCTCTACGACACCAAGGGTTTCGCGATTCCCAACGTCATCCGCAACCAGATCGGCACCTACAACGACCTGAAGAAGGAATCAGACGGCTCGGCAACGCTCTTGATCCAGAACGCCAGCCCCGGCAAGGACAAAGAGAGCAACTGGCTTCCAGCGCCCAAAGGTGGCTTCAGCCTGACCATGCGCCTCTACAACCCAGGGACTGAGGCCATCACGCTGGATTGGCTGACACCAGCCGTCAAGAGGGTGAAATGATCGACCAACGCAAGAGCTCGCCGGTCGCGGGTGAGGAGAGGGAACTATGACGACAGAGCAAACGAAGGAACACGACCCGAACACTCCCAAGATGGCTACCGAGACCCCGGCGGGAATTGTGGCCCCCGCCGAGGTCAAGACCCGCCTCGGAACCCTGAGGACCAAAGATGGTTTCCCGGATCAAGCCACCATCGACAAGGTGTACGACAATCTCGATTTCCAGCGTGGCGTGCAGGCGGTTCTCACCACCAGCCAGGCAGCCTCGACCTACGCGATGCGCGAAGGTCTACGGGGATTGGGCCCCGACAACCAGACGGTGGCGATGTTCCCGACCTTGATGGACTCGAAGACGCTGTTCCTCACGGCGAACACAACCAATATCTACAACTTCATGTGGGTGAACACCAAAGACGGGCCGCTGGTCCTCGAAGTACCACCAAAGGTGCTCGGCATGGTGGACGACATGTGGTTCCACTGGGTTGGGGACGTAGGAACAACCGGCGCCGACAAAGGCAAGGGTGGAAAGTACCTGCTGCTCCCGCCAGGCTACAAAGACCCGGTGCCGGACGGCTACTTCGTCCTGCGTTCAAAGACGTACAACAATTGGTTCTTCTTCCGTGGATTTCCCGTCGATGGCGATCCCGCTCCGGCTGTTGAAGGCATCAAGAAGCAATTCCGCGTCTATCCACTGTCAAAGGCTACGAACCCGCCTGAGATGAATTTCGTCAACGCGTCTGGCAAGTATTTCAACACCATTGCCGCGGCCGACTTTTCCTTCTTCGAGGCCGTCAACAAGGTCGTGCAGGAGGAGCCGAACGCTGCGATGGACCCCGAGACGCTTGGCCTGCTCGCGTCGATCGGTATCGAAAAGGGCAAACCATTCAAGCCCGACGAGCGGATGAAGAAGATCCTCACCGAGGCTGCGATCGTCGGCGATATCACGGCCCGTAGCCTCGCCTACAAATCTCGTGACCCCGCGGGTTTCTACTACAAGAACAGCGCGTGGCGTCTACCGTTCGGTGGCAGCTACCAGTTCCTGCGGAACGGTGTACGCGAATTGGATCAGCGAACGTTCTACTTGTTCTACGCAACGGGCATCACCCCGGCGATGCAGGAAGAGATGGTCGGAAAAGGATCGCAATACGCCGCGGCATTCGTGGATGCCGACGGTGCCCCGCTCGATGGCAGCAAGACCTACAGCCTTCACCTGCCGCCCAACATCCCGGCCAAGAACTTCTGGTCGATCATTCTCTATGACACCCAGACACGCTCGATGCTCCAGACCGACCAGCAGTTCCCAGCCGTCGGAAGCCACACCAAGGGCTTCGTCGTCAACTCGGATACGTCGGTGGATGTCTACATCGGACCGAAGGCCCCGCCCGGCAAGCCGAGCAACTGGGTCCAGACCGAACCCGGCAAGGGCTTCAGCGCAATCCTGCGGCTCTATGGACCACTCGAACCCTGGTTCAAGAAGACCTGGCGCCCGGGTGAGATCAAGCCCGCCACATAGGGGAATGGCAGCGACCACCGACGCATCGCGATCGGCCGTGCTGCGTCGGTGGTCGCACCGGATGTGACGGTGATGGCGATCATTCTCTTCATGGGCGCGACTCCAGGCGGCCTCCCCAACCCGGCTATGAGCATTGCGTTTGCGGCTCGCGGGACTCTCCGAGGTGCCGGGTGCCGGGCTACACCATCGTGCAGTTGATCGGATCAACGCAACCGGGCCCTCCGCGTCATCGCGCTCGCCAGACTCCGCACCGACCCCGCAACCCGCGTCTACGTTGACCGTAGACGAAGCGAAGGAAGAACCGACCGCCAGACCCGACGCTGCCTCGCGCGCTGCATCGCCCGCCAACTCTTCCAACAACTCAGACAACTCGAACACACCACTTGACACGACATGCGAGCTCCACAACGAGGCTTCGTCATGTACGGCGTGCAGCGGGCGTCACCGCACCCCCGGGCAATTGGTGAAGGATTGGAGATCCTGCCTGCCGTCTTGCGCCTCCCGCACCCGCAGGCTCACGCGAACGCGACCAGGCGACCTGCGCCGGTTCCGCATCACGAGTCGGCGTTCAGGCCACGAGATGCCACCACCGAGGACCCTTGCGCCGAGGACGAGAACAACACCGCCATGATCGTGGCGTTGTTGGCCGCACGAAACTCCTCCACACTCACCCCACCGTACGGCCACCACGGGCAACTACCCCATGTAGGCGGTCCCTCAGCGCCGAGCATCGGCGACAGTGGGACCCGACGCGAACAAGATCGTGTGGCAGCCGAGGCATCCGAGAGAGACGAGGAAGAGAAATGACTGACCGATTCCTTCTACCGCAGGCTGACCAGCCCTTTGCAGGCACGGTCGACACACGCATCGGAAAGCTGGACTTCGACAACCAGTATCCGAGCCACGAATCCGTCGAGACGATCCTGTACAACATGGACTTCCACGGCGCCACGCAGGCGTACCTGTGGGGAATTCCGATCGCGTCGGAAGCGAACTTCCAGTACTACATCAACGAGGTGTTCAAGGCCCGCGAGGGCGAGCTCCTCAAGTTTGGCACCACGGACGAGAAGCGCGGCATTCTCACCGCCAACGACACCACGCCCTACATCATGTCCACGGCGAACCTCGAGAAGACCGGACCGTTCGTCATCGATGTTCCGGCGGGCGCCGTCGGCGGGCTGGTCGACGACTTCTGGCAACGACCGATCACCGATCTCGGGCTGGCCGGCCCTGACAAAGGCGCCGGCGCAAAATACCTGATCACGCCACCGGGCTACGCTGGCGACAAGCCGAGCGGCTACCGGATCTTCGAGTCTCCGACGAACAACATCTTGTTCGGTGTGCGGTTGCTCGATTCCGATCCGAAAAAGGCCGCAGCGGTCCAGGCCAAGGTGCGAAGCTACGCCTACAAGGATCGGGCCAACCCGCCGGCGAACACGTTCCCGGTGCCGAACGCGAAGTACTACTGGGGGCCGCCGCGCGGCATGGCGTTCTGGGAGCGGCTGCACGAGATCCTCAACCGAGAAACGTTAGCCGAGCGCGACCGCTTCTTCATGGCGATCCTCCGGCGGTTGGGGATCGAGAAGGGCAAGCCATTCGCTCCCACCGACCGCCAGAAGAAGATCCTCACGGAGGCGGCGTTCGTCGGAGAGGCGATGGCCAAGGCGAACGACCTCGCAAAGCGGACGACGCCTGTGTACTGGAAGGGAGCATCCTGGAAGGTCACGCTCGGTCTCGATCCATCACAACGCGCGGAGAACTACGACGAACTCGATGAGCGCGCCGAGTATTTCTACGAGGCGGTGACCACCTCGGCCGGCATGGTGACGACCACACCCGGCGTTGGTTCCGTCTATCTGTCCGGCTACGCCGACAGCGACGGGGACTGGTTGGAGGGCAGCAAGCAGTACAAGCTGCACATCCCGCCCAACCCGCCCGCCGAGCAGTTCTGGTCGATCGTGGTGTACAGCTGGGACAGTCGCATCCTGATCGACAACGAGCAGAAGCGGTCAGCCCAAACGTCACGCCAAGACCTCGAAAAGAACGCCGACGGTTCGGTCGACCTCTACTACGGCCCGACGGCCCCGGCCGGTCACGAGAAGAACTGGGTGCAGACTCTTCCTGGGCAGGGCTGGTGGGTCCTCCTGCGCTTCTACGCACCGACCAAGGCGTACTTTGACAAGAGCTGGAGCATGGGCGATTTCGAGAAGGTCGGCCAGTAGTCCCGAGATAGCCGACTCGTTCGACAAGGCCGTCACGAAGTTCGCGTTCGCGTAGGCTGCGAGGACTTGACGCAAGATCCGACGATGAGAAGTGAGAGACACGAAAGGGACGGTTCCATGACAGCAACGAGTGAACTCAGCAGTGCCGAGGCCCAGAACCTCGTCAGACGTTCGTACCAGTACGTCGCCCTGTACAACACGCTATTCAATTGGGCCTTGAACAAGAAGAGCCCGTTCTTCAGCGATGGGTGGAACAGAACATACAAGGCACAAGGGCTGATGGATGCCTCCGCGCGCGACGTCCCGCGACCGAACAACGACTCGCTCTATGTGATGTCGATGCTGGATCTGCGTGCTGAGCCGATGGTCGTGCACTACCCGGCGTTCGATTCGAGGGATGTCTCCCTCGAGACTTCTGCCCTCGATCACTACGTGGGCATTCCGCTGGCGACCTCAAAGGGTGATTTCACGAAGCCGACCACCGTGCTCTTCTACTCGGCCCGCACCGAGGGCTATTCGGGTGATGCCGTTGCGGGTGTCGACAAGATCATCGAAATGTCCGGGGACTTTGCCACTGCGTTCCTGCGAGTCATGCCAGAGGCGGCAGACCCAAAGAAGCTCAAGGAGAACATGGCCGCGATCAAGAAGGTGAAGCTTCAAACGCTGTCGGAGTTCGACGGAGGTGCCGCGAAGCGGCCGGCCAGCGACGTGTTCCCGCCCTATTCCGATACTGCGAGCACCTTCAGCGACCACTTCCTGAAAGTCATGCAGTTTGTTGTCAACCACACGACCTTCGATCCGAGCAACGAAATGGATCAGGCGGCGCTGGCCGCGCTGAAGCAGGTCGGCGTCGAGCCCGGCAAGAAGTACGACCCAGACAAGACTCCCGATGTCGACGGCAAGCAGCTGAAGAAGATCGAAGCGGCGGTCACAGAGAAGCAGGTGGCGACATGGGACGACCCCAAAGAGGCCGGCCCGTTCCTCACCAAGCTGTTCCAGCCGAAGGGGCACACGGACATCGACACCATGGTGCTGCAGTCCGCCGTGGGCCCGCTCGGCCAGCCGGCCGACCAGGCGATGTACCCCGGGGTTGGGACGAGTGACGGCAAGCCGATGAACGCACAGCATGACTATGTGATCCGGATGACGAAGGATGAGATTCCTCCCTATACCGCCTTCTGGTCTGCGACCCTCTACGACTCCGCGCATGGCTTCTTCATCCCGAACAAGGAGAAGAAGTACAGCGTCGGTCAAAACGGCGGGATGAAGCTGGACGCTTCGGGCGGGATCGAGATTCACATAGCCGCCGATCAACCCGACGGTGTGCCCCAGGAAAACTGGCTGCCGATCACCCGAGAGGATCTGGGCCTGGATGTCATCATGCGCGTCTACGTGCCCAATTTGGAAAAGATGAAGACATGGAAGGCGCCGAAGGCCCAGAGGGTCAGCTAGGCCCGTAAGACCAACATCGAGGGCTTTGGCCGATCTCGGAGCCACCGGCCAAAGCCCTCGACTGCCCGCTCCACTTCTCGCTGCGCATCGGCGACCGCTACGTCGGCCCCCGTCCGGAGCTCGTGTGCGATCTCGACCCCTCGGCCGCACTGTGGCTCCGAGCCATGGTTCTGAAGATTTCGTTTCCTGGCGCGTCGCATCAAGGACCTCGACGACGAGTTGCGCACGCTCGACGATGCCCTCATCGAACTGATCCGCTAGACGGCGCCGTGACTGCTCGACTGCCATGGCGTCGGTGCCGTCACCGCAGCGACCTTGTTGATGCTTGATTGTCTCGACAATGCGTATCTGCTCGTCCTGTGGAGGCTCGGGGATCCACATCGCCGCAATCGACTTCTGGTTCAGGGCTGCTCCCCGGACTGCTGGGTTTGTTGACCCGTGGAGCGCGGGGCGGGCAGCGCCGAGAGAAGAAGCTCGCCAAAGACGGGATCCTCTGCTTCTAGGGCTGCGATCGCTTCGTTGGAGTAGGCCGGATCCAGGCCGCAGATCGCTGTCTTCCCAACTGAGAGCTTGAACGCCATCAGAGGTGTGCCCTTGCTGGTTGGCTCTCGTTTCAGTCGAGGCACCTGATCATCTGTCTGCGTACGCAGGTGTGTGAGCCCTTCTTGGGACCCTGTTGTTTGTTGCACGAGCGGAGGTCTCCATTGGAGGCGGACGGAGGTTGGTGGGCACTACCAGGTTCGAAGACGTTTGTGCGCCTGCGAGAGGGATCTACCGCGCGCTCGAAGTAGGCCAGCGCACCGAGGCGGTTGAGAATGCCCGCAGCCTTGGCTTGATCGCCCAACCTCCGGGCCGATCGTCTCCTCGCGAGAGAGTATCCAACAGTCGCTTCGTTCAGTGGGTTGGACTGTCCTGGTCAAGGAGAACCGCTCTCGGTGTCGCGCCGGCTGGACGCCTGAGGCCCACCGAACCCGAGTCGGTCTGGCACCTCGGCGATGGCGCGCTCTTGGGGGTCGCTGAACTCCCGAGCGACTGCCTTCTCGAGAAGCTCCAGCTGATCGTCGAGCACCGGGCGGCGGTCTGCCGGAACGATCTCCCTGAGATCCTCCAGCATCGCGCGCATGCGACGTGCCACCTGCGGCTGGCCAGCCCCGTAGTGGCGGATCTCGTTGCACGCAAGCCCGACGAAGTCCTCCCACGACGGCGGTTTGTAGTAGAGCAACGGGGCGCCCTCGCCGCTCAGAAATGCTACCTGCAGCCGCCGAGTGGCGAGCATTCGCAGGAGATCACCGATCTCGTTGAGCACCTGCACTGCCGTCGTCGGATCGTTGGCCACTGGCGGCAGCGCGCTGTTTGCCATGTCGACCAGCAGGCGAAACCCGTATTCCGGGTCCTGCTCGAAGGTGCGATCCTGTCCTGTCAGCACGAGTGCACGCAGTCGGGCGTCCTCGATTGGGCTGTCGCGATCGTCGATCCGGAGCAGAGTTGACCCACGATGCAGGAACTCGCCGATTGCCGGTTCCAAGTAAAGGATGGCGTTGTTAGCAGCTGCCAGCCGGGCTGCTCCAGCGGTGTCAACTCCGACCACAACCCCGGGTTCGCCCGCATACGCGATTGCCCGGGTCTTGGCGGTGGGGGCTTGCGCGGTGTCCCTTCCGGGATCATCCGGCGAGTCGCGCTCCGGATAGAGCTTCGCGATCACTGGCCGGGTCAACGTGCCGATCTCGCTGATCATGGTCGAGGTCCGCATGCCGTTGAGGAGTTGGCCGACCGTGAACAAGAACGCGAAGATGCTGAGGGTGGCAAGGATCAAGGCGAGCGTGGTCGACAGCTGCGGCACGAAATCGCCGTCGATCGCCCGTAGCACCAGCAATGAGTAGATGGTGTTGCCGATGAGCACGCCGACGGCGATCTTGGGGGCCGAGTTTCGCTGGATCAGCCGGATCAGGCGCGGGGAGAACTGGTACTGAAGCTGGAGCACGAGCAAGGCGACGGTGTAGACGAAGCCGACGAGAGAAATCGAGCCGCCGATGATGGCGCCCAGCGCCGCGGCCGCCGCCGACGGATCCCATTCGAGACCGATGGAGATCCCTGTAGAGCGGTCGAGAAAGGGGAGGGCGTAGCCCAGGATTGCCCCCGCGGCTGCGAAGATGATCGAGAGCACCCAGGAGTTGTACTTGAGCGCGGCGCGCAGGCGATTTCGCCTCCCCCAACTGAAGAGAGCCCTTCTACCTGGCACTTCGGAGCCGGCCGAGACGCGGGCCTCGGGGGGCTTCGTTGCGCTGCCGGGGGTCACGTCCGACCGCCGGATCGCAGATGATTCGTCTGTAGCGTTGCGCACGGAGTTGGCCCAGGTCGTATTGAGGCGCCTTCGAGTACGACTCCCTCCCGAGTCAGGGGGCCACGCGGCACTACTCGCAACGAACGTTGCCTGCTCGGCGCGTCATCGTTCCATTCTCTCTCTATCAGTGTCACACGCCCTCACCCGCTCCACACCCCGCGACCTCGATCTCACCCGGGCGCCAGGTCTCCGTGAACCAGTGTCCCAATTGTCCGGTGAGTCGCAGGATTGCATCTATGCCCTTCCCCGGTTCGGTCTGTGGCCAGTTGCTCTGCTTGCCGGGCAGGACCCTTGGTCCTATATATACAGCCACCGGCATATCGTTGCACCACCCAGTCCGGGTGGGGCGACGAACAGCGGATTCGTAGCTCGTAGTGGCGTTGTGGCCGCGAGCCAGCCGGGGTGTGAGCACAGCCTCACTGTCTTCTCGCGAGGTCGAGTCGTGCGGGCCGCTCCTCGTCTCAATACCGGGGGGTCATCGCGCCCGCTCAAGGCTCGAGCGAACAGCGACTACCGAATAGTTCCACTGCCACCCGACGTTCTTGCCGCGGTTCGACGCAATGTCTTCCAGGAATCTGCAGCGCCAATCCGAGGCGATCTGTTCTCCACGCGGAAGGGAACACCGCCGGCGTACAACAACTGGCAGAGGTCGTTCTGGCTTCCGGCAGTCCGGGGTGCCGGCCTTGCCGACGTCGTCCCTCACGACCTGCGCAGAACCTGTGTAACTCGCCTATTCGTTGTCGACCGCTGGACTCCGGCTGAGGTCCAAGCATTCGTTGGACACTCGGACGCCCGGATGACGCTGGGAATCTACGCAGATGTCAACGCCCGGGATTTGCCGATTCCATCCTTACCGACCGCGAGACTCGACGCTGCTTCGAGCGCTACATCGCCCGCCAACTCTTCCAACAACTCGAACACACCACTTGACCTGACACGGGAGCGGCACGAAGAGGCTTCGTCAGGTACGGCGGGCAGCGAACGCCACCGTACCCCGATGGCAATCGGTGAAGGATTGGAGATCCTGCCTGCCGTCTTGCGCCTCCCGCATCCATCCTCACGCAGGTTCACGCGATCGCGACCAGGCGACCTGCGCCGGTCACGGATCACGAGTCGGTGCTCAGGCCAAGATCGAGATGCCACCGCCGAGGACCTTTGCGCCCAGGACGAGGAACAACACGGCCATGACTGTGGCGTTGTTGGCGACGAGCCACTCCTTCATGTCGTTGAGGGTGTGTTCGGCCTTCGATCCCAGGATCAGGTTCAAGACCACCGGCGCGGCCACCCCCACCGAGGCGATCAGCACAAACACGACGAGCACGACGATCTCGCCGCCCGAGCTCAACCCGGCGGACCCAATGCTCGCCGCCGCGGCGATGGTCAGCCCGAGGTTCTTCGGATTCACGGCCGAAAGCACCACCCCGACGCCGAAGGCCTTCGCGGCGCTGAAGTCGTCGATCGCCGACATCCACCCGGGCGTCGAGGCCTTCTCGCCGGGCTTGGGTCGACTTCGCCACTGCTTGATACCGAGCAGGATGAACACCGCACCGATCAGGATCTTGATGACCCCGCTGGCGGTCGACGGCGCTCCGTCGGACGATGCGATGCCGAGGGCGAGCACGACCAGCCCAGCGCCCAGGAGGCCAATGAGCCAGCCGACGAGAAACGAGAGACTGTTCGCTTTCGCCGACTTCGAGAAGAGCATCAAGATTACGGCGATGATCGGCACCGGACTGATCGCCACACCGACCGCTTCACCGAGGACGGCTCCAATTGCCTCACCCATACTCAACCCGCCTTTGTGTTCGCTGATTCATGTTGCTTCCAATTCATCGTTGCCGTTCGATACCGAACCACCACTGGGGTGCTCGGTCATTTCGCTTCTCGTCGTTGATGGCGGCTTCAGCTGCGCTGGTGCGCAGCCGGATCGTCGGCTTCTCAAGTGTGGCTCCGATAGCCCGACCATGTACCACCCGGATCGGGTGGTACAGCCAGAAATTGCAGCAGTCGACCGCAGCGACGCCATACGGTGGGCCGCTCCGAGGATGCCGCCTGCGGCAACGGCGTGCCGACCCATCCGACCTGCACCACACACGAGAAGCGCGCGGAGCCAACGGGGGCGCCGTGCACTCGCTCCACCTGGGCCCGACGGAAGGACCCTAGGAGGTCGCTTCCTTCTGAGCGTCCTTCGAGTCCTTCTCCATTTCGTCGGCGTCGACCTGGACCTGCTTGCTCTCGACCTTCTCAGCCTGGCTCATCGCCGCCTGCACCTTCTCGACAACATTGCTCGCCGCAGCGACAACCAGCGCCGCCTCACCGGCATCGAGGGTCTCACGGAGATCCTCCAGATCACTCCGACTCATCCCCCCCGACACATGCCCGGCAATCGCGCCGAGGCCGGCACCGGCCGCGGTCGTGCCGGCAAGTAGCCCGCCGCCGATGGCCGCGGCGGGGAAGAGGGCTACAACGAGACCCGTCGCCAGGCCCCACCCAGCCCCAACCCATCCGCCAAGGCGAGTCGGCTGCTCGTGCTCCTTGTAGATCTTGACCCTTCCGCTCTCCTTCTTCCCCACCACCGCCGCATCGAACGTGTCGAGGAGGTTTCTCTCGTAGTACAGGTCCTTGACCGCCTGATAGTCCTGCTCCGCGGTCTCGACATCGGGATAGGCGCCCACATAGAGCACGTACCTGTCGTAGTCGCCCATGATTCCCTTCCGGCAGCGACCCTTGGCGACTCCACCCCACGGGAGCCGATCTCTGCCCACCCTATGCCGGCGCCGCCACCCTGACCCACCCGATGCGGGTGGATCCCCAGCAGCGAGCAGACCGCCTCAGTGCGTGAGGGCGGCCACACCCGGGAGATTCCGCGTAACCGCGTAGTACGGGATCGCGTTGTAGAGTCCCGAGGAGAGTTGCAGGACAGGCTGCGCTCTCGTGAGAGGCGGGAAATGCGGGCTTGGTCTTCAGACGATGTCGTGGCTGAGAAGACGCGCCCACCCGCCGTGTCGGACTCGCTGATTCCAAGAGCAAAGCTGCTCCGGCACCTGAACGAGGGAATGAACCAACGAGGCACCCTCATCACCGCTCCAGCCGGTTTCGGCAAGACCTACCTTGTGGCCGATTGGCTGGCCTACCACCCAGAGATTGCCCAGAGTTGGGTCACGCTTGATCCGTACGACAACGACCCGATGCGCTTCCTCCTGCACGTGATCGATTCCGTGCATCGTGAAGTTCCCGATCTGGTGGGTGATGGACCCTCGATGATCGCCTCGCGGCCGGCAGACCCCAGCGAGATCGTTGACGCACTTGCCAGCTCCCTTGGCCAGAGCTCTGAGCATCTGATTCTTGTGATAGATGATGTCCATCTCGTCGAGAGTGCGGAAACGTTGGCGTGTCTCGAGGCGTGCCTGAACCGGCTTCCCAGTTCAGTGCACCTGGTCATGGTGGGCCGCCACGAGCCGGCGATCCCTCTGGCGCGGCGCTTCGCCGCCGGAGACATCAACGAGCTCCGCACTACCGACCTTCGCATGTCGCTTGAAGAGACTCGAATGGTCGTACTCGAGTCGCTCGGCCTTGAGATGTCCGACGTTGCGACAACCCAATTGCACAGAAAGACGATGGGTTGGGTCGTGGGGATCCGCCTCGCGGCAGCAGCTGCGGCGGACCAACGGGATGTGGCTCCTGACTTCGCGGCGGTCCCTTCCGTCGGAACGGATTCTAGGGAATATGGCGCCGTCGCCGACTATCTCTTCGAGGAAGTCTTGGATCTGCTCGACGAGCAGCAGAAGCGCTTCCTCGTTGATACCTCGGTCTTGACGCAGCTGACCCCACCGCTCTGCGAGGCGGTGACGGGGGAGAGCGGCGCTCAGGCCATGCTGGAGCGATTCGTCGGGAGCGGGCTATTCACGACCCGGGTCGACACCCCTGGGCGGTGGTACCGATACCACGATCTGTTTCGCGAGGCGCTGCAGTCCCGGCTTAGCCGAGAAGATCCCGGCCGCATCGCCGACGTACACCGCCGCGCCGCGATCTGGCTCCATCATCACGGCAGTACCGTCAGGGCCATCGAGCATGCGATCGAGGCCGGCGACTCGGAGCTCGCCGATGACTGGCTCGTCGAGGCGGCGCGCCCCTTCATCATGGCCAAGCAGGGCCGCACACTCATCAGTTTGCTGCGCCAGCTCGACGCAATATCCCCTTCACTGTCGCCGTCGGCGCTGGCGGGCTGGATGGCTGTAGAGCTGTCGGCCGACGGTACCTCTGAAGGCGAGATCGATTCGGCGTTGGTCAGACTGGAGCGCCGCCTCTCCACAACCGATTCTGGGGACTCGTCGTCGACAACGCAACCATGGGAACTGCTCCCGCTTCCGGTGAACGAGTCATGGGACGAGCTCCTCACAGTGGTGAGAGCCTTGCTGGCCTACCGCCGCGGCAACGTCGAAGCAATGGCGGCTAGCGATGGGATCCCGAGCGAGAGCGGAGTGGTCGAGGCGGGCAAGGGAATCGGGCTGATGCTCCTCGAACGGTACTCGGAGGCCGAACCACTGCTTCTGACCTATCTCGATTTCGCGAACTCTCCCCGGAATTCCGCTCCGTCGTTGCGAGGTCGGGCACTCGGGCACTTGGCAGAGCTCAATGCATTCGCCGGGAACCTCGCGGAGGCCGAGCAGTTGGCAACGTCTGGTCTCGACCAGTTGAGCGATTTCGGCCTCGGCGATCGCCCGGCAGCGATGAACGCTGCGATCGCCGCCGGTTGGATCGCCTGGGAACGCGGCCAAATAGATGCGGCTGAATCGTCGATCGCCAATATGATCGAAACGATCGACCGATACGGCGAGATGCCCTCGTTCGTCCTCGCAGGCATCCTCACCGCCCGCATCCGATGGTCCAGGGGCGACCACGCCGAGGCTCGCCACGCGCTCGATCGGGTGACGGTGTCGCCCAGCGGGAGGGTTGCGACAGGGCATTTCGCCGACCGCATCGCCTTAGAGCGAGCCCGCTTCGCCCTGCTCGAAGGAAACACCGTCAATGCTGAGCTGGCCATTCCTGACTGGCGTCAACGAATCGACCGCGGACCAGAAACCATGCGCCACCGTTTGGTTCTCGCTCGGATGGCGATCAGCAGCGGCGGCGACGCCAGCGTCCTTTTGGGCGTCGAGCCGTTCGACGCCGAGATCACCGTGGCGCACCGAATCGAGATCCACAAGCTCCGGGCCCTCGCCGCGATGACCGCCGATGACCCGGCCGGGGCCCTCAACCAGCTCACCCAGGCGATGCGGTTGGCCGCTCACACCGGGCACCGCCAAACCTTCATCGACGAGCAAGCCACCTTCGGGGCACTCCTCGACAACGCGGTCGCCCGCGCGGGTCACCGGCTGTCCTCCGAGGAACAGCTGGAGGAGCCCATCAACGTGGGGGAAGACGCCCGTCGCCCACCGATTGAGCCACTCAGCGAACGGGAACTCGAGATTCTCCGGTTGCTACCAACCCAATACACCAACCGTGAGATTGGTGACCAGCTGTCGATCTCCCCCAACACCGTCAAGTTCCATGTGAGAGGGATCTACCGCAAGCTCGAAGCGGACCGCCGCACCGAGGCCGTTGAACGCGCCCGCAGCCTCGGCTTGGTTCCATGACCAACGTGGGCAAGAAGGCGGTCTCTTTGTTCCATGTGCCCTCCTCAGACCACTCTGCGTCGGGCGCGACGCCGACCGCGACGACGGCCTCGGCGCCGAACTCCGGCGACGGAGGTCGCGGTCATGGGCCGTCCGATCATGTCGATGAACAGGCTCACCGGGCCATCGGAGGGTGCGAGGTCACCGTCGGTCACCTCGACGGCAAGACTCAGGTCGCCGTCCGACAGCTTCGGCTCGGTCAAGACGACGACGACGTCGTTGACGGTGTCGTCCTCGAACATCGAGAGCAGGGCGTTCGGAGGGTCCTCGGCGAAGTTGTCGTCGCCGACATCCCACTGCGATACGAACTCGTCGGTCGGGACATGGCCCGTCAGCCGGTACGGCCGGTCGGAGAAGAACAGCGTCGTTGCCGACACACCCTTGATCGTGATCCGACCATCGAGGTTCACCCCGAAGCCGGTGCCGGTGACTGCGAACATGTACTCCACGTCGCTTCCGGCGGTGGACATCGCGTCCATGTCGCCGGCATCGTCTGACATCGGATTCGCGTCTGTCTCGTCGGTCATCGCTCACTCCTCCCGATCGGCCGCACCGCTGCGGCCTCACACTCTCTTGCTAGGCGGCTTCGATATCGTGCCCGTGGACCGTGAGTGCCCAGATCACAAAGATCGATACTGCAATGAACAGGATCGCCCACACCGGGTACCACGGCAGCCACGCAAACGCGACCAGCGCCCACACGATCGCAACGATCACACCAACCGTACGCGCCCACACGTTCGCGGTGAACAGCCCAAAGCCTGAGATCAGGATGATGAT
>RCNG010000914.1_pt1 | contig 22311 bp, 22 predicted proteins | sample 2041371 | NCBI WGS metagenome assembly RCNG01 (sample SAMN09708227, study PRJNA481090) | Marine sediment metagenome, whole genome shotgun sequencing project. | biome: marine sediment; feature: ocean; material: sediment; isolation source: Sewage treatment plant 1 marine sediment (STP1) ... | reverse complement strand
GCGAGTTGTAAATAGTGTCCGGGCACTCCCTCGTGAATGGTCAAATCCTGTATCGAGTAAATGTTGTACTCACGAAGAAAGGACTGAATTTGTTCTTCGGTCCAGTCGGCGGGTAAGGGCGCAACGGCGTAAAAGGCCGGCTGTTCGCTGTCGAGAGGTCCGGGAGCATCCAGATAAGCGACGCTCACGCCGCGCTGAAACTCCGGCATGATGATGATTTCCACCGGTTCGTCCGGCATCGTCACGATATTCTTTTCGACGACAAAGTCGGTGGCCTGTTGCAGCTGTTGTTTTGCGACAGCCACGATGCCGTCTCGCGGCGGTAATTCCTGATAAGCGTCTTCCAGTGCTGCACGAATAATCGCCTGCTTGTAGGCCTCGTCAGGATTATCGGGAAAAGCCGTATGAGGATGTTTTTTCGAATAGACCGTCTTGGAGACTTCGTACATTTGATTGCGAACGTTTTCGTATTCCTGTTCTGCGCGTGCCGTTATTTCTTTGCGGCCGAGCGATGAGTTCAAAGCGAACGCAAGCTTGGTATCAAATAAACCGGCACCAATTCGAAAATCTCCGGCTGCTTTTGGCAGCAATTCTTCCTCAAGCCAGGTCTGGTGATCGGCGACAGCATCTTTGGCAATTTCGATAGCGGCGTTCAGTCGCTCTTGATCGGCGGACGACAATGCATCCATCTCGGGAATGATCATTGAGTCGATAATCGAGGTGAGTCCGGGGTTTTGCTTTACGGCCGTTTCGGCATGAATTTTCGGGACGCGTTCGGGTTCGATAGCCGCCCTCGATTGTTCCAGGAAGCGCGGCATTTGCTCGAGTCTGGATGCAGCATTATTCAGACGAGATCCGATCGGTGCGAAATCGCGCGCGACCAGACCGTAGATGGCGCCGCCGGATAGGTTGATGTAGTGCAGCGGATTCCAGGCCCATTCCTGCAATTCATCCTGAGACCACAGGTCGGACTGCAGTTTATTCATCAGGATCTCGCCGTCTATCTGGTTGGCGCGAGACAGTTGCTCCTTGTCCAGCGCTTCCAAAGCATCGATGTACTGGACGAGTAGCGCTCGTCCGCGAGCTCGCGAAGCCGCATCTACATCGTCGAGTTGCCCATCGGCGCTGTGATCGCCGATGTAGGTCGCGAATACCGGTGAGAAGTTCGTCAGGTCACTGATGTATTCATCAGCCAGGTTTTCAAAGGCATCGTCGGTTGTGGTGTCTGCCGTTGCGATCGACCCCAGGCATAAGAGAAATGTTGTGACGAGAATTCGTTTCACTGTATTACCTCAAGCTGATTCAGCAGGTGACAAACCTTAGCATGGGCGTGCCATAGCTGTAATATCGGTTTATGCCCCAGTCCTACCTGACTTTCCTGCTGGCAATAGCGCTCGTTGTGCCGCGGCCTTTGCTTGCCGATGGTGAATTGCCAGCGTCATTAATCCGGATTCCGGAGTCGGTATCGACGGTATTTATTGCGGAGACGACGACGGCCACGTTTCACCGATTTGACCGGTCCGATGATCTGCTGACGTATAGCGGCAGCTTTCATATGTCCATTGGCAAAGAGGGTGCCGGGAAGGAGCGATCCGGAGACAAGCGAACGCCCTTTGGTGCGTATATCGTCACGGAGCAACTCGATACCTCAAAGCTACATTCGAAGTACGGCGTTACCGCTTTTCCGCTCGACTATCCCAATGCCTGGGATTTACGGGCCGGTCGCGACGGCGACGGCATATGGGTGCATGGCGTCGATCCCAGGGGCGGCAAGCGTCCCAGGCGTGACACGGACGGCTGCATCGCATTGCCCAACGAAGACCTCAGTAATCTGGCGCCCCTGTTCGAAGAAAACATCACGCCAGTACTGATTACCCGGGAAGTGAACTGGACCGCAGCGACACACAACGAGGCGCTGCGAACGGAGCTCGAGGACCGGGTTTCGAAGTGGGCGGACAGCAAAGCGCGGGGAGACTTGCACGCGTACTTGTCGTTCCATGACGAGCAATTTGAACGCTGGGGTATGAACAAGCGAGAGTGGTCATCGCTGAATCTGCAAACGGAGAGTCTGCGCAGCATCGAAAGCGTCGCAGTCAGCGAACTGTTGCTCGTCGCTTATCCCGAGGAAGACGGTGTTTATCTGAGTCGATTCCTACACACGATCGTCAAAGACGGACACGAGAATTCGACGACGGCTCGACTCTATTGGCGTCGAGATTCGCAAGGCGAGCTGAAAATCATTGCCGAGGATACGGGCTGATCCTCTGCGGCCATTGGATAGCGCCTAACGCAGTCCTTCGCGAACCGTCAGCTCGTCGATCAATTCGATGAGTTTTGGATAACTTCCGGCTGAACTCGTATCGGTACGGTACTTACCGTTGACGACAACCATGGGAACGCTCGCGACGCCGTAACGCCGGGTAAGATCCGCCGCATGGCGCAATGCCTGGTTCACCTCAAACGAACCCCAGGTCCGTTTGAAATCATCTTCACTGACGCCTGCCCGCGCGAATAGCCGTTGTATAGCCGCTTCAGATGTCAGGCGATTGCCTTTGCGGTGAAATTCCTCAAACACCATGGTTCGAAATGCGTTCGGGTTTGTGAGCTTGCCAGTTTGCGCCAGAAAAACTTCTGTGTAGTAAAGCTGCGCGTGCAACTGAGCGAGCTGATTGAATATGGCGGGGATTCTGACGAAGCGAACGCTTGGATCTTTGCCCTCCGCCCACTGATTGATATGCGGCTCAAGGTCATAGCAATGCGGGCAGCTGTACATGAAAATTTCAGCCACCTCGATTTTGTCCGCGCCGCCAACCGTCGGCTGAGTTGGAATCATCCGGGTGAAATTCGACCCTTCCCGGTATTTCCAGGTCCGTGTCGTCGCTGCTTCGACGGCTTGCGCCAACACAATGGCCTGGTCTTCCGGCTCGGCTTCGGCCGCAGATTCTTCAACGACAACGACGGACTCGGTTTCGGTCGCGGGCGCTGCGGAGGTTTCAGCGGTAATTTCCATTACCTGCTCTTCTACAACAGGCGAAGCAGCAACCGGCGCAGGGTCGTCTTTACTGCAAGCGGAAATAGTCAGGCCGAAGACGGCGAGTGTGACGATCCATATTGGTTTGTTCATGCTTACTTGAGACCCTGTACGTAGGAAGAAAGTGCCGCGATATCGTCTTTATCCAGACTGGCTGCGATGTCCTGCATGATGCGAGTCTTGCCATCTGAGGTGCGCGTCGAACCGGCATAGTCATTGAGTTGCTTGGCGGTGTATGCCGCGTGTTGACCACGCAAGGCCGGGTACTTGGCCGCGGGATTTCCGCTCCCGGTCGGGCCGTGGCAGGCCAGACATGCCGAGGTTTTGTCTTCCTTGTTGCCGCCGCGGTACAGCGCTTCTCCGCGATCGAGCAGCTTTTCATCCGCAACGGATTGTGCGGCTGCCGGCAAGCTTTCGAAATAGACGGCAAGATTCGCCATATCGTCATCCGACAAAATCATCGCCTGACTGGTCATCAACGGATCGCTTCGGCTGCCGGCTTTGAACGCCTTCAGCTGTGCCAGGATATAGGGCGCGTTCTGGCCCGCAATGTTCGGCCACATCGGACTGGGGCTATTGCCTTGAGGACCATGGCAGGCGGTGCATGTGAGCGCTCGCGCTTTGCCGGCTTCCGCCGATCCTGCAACGAGACTTTCTGCCTGAATATGAGTACTGACCAGAACCAGGCTGGCGATGGCGAACAGATGTGAGAGCTTCATTTTCATATCGTGTAACCGTGACTTCCCTGCAGTGGGCAATGGTGTTTGTTCAGTTTTTACGGGCGCCGAACGCTGGCCCGGGGCTGGGTGATTCCTTGACTGCTTTTAGTGCCTTGCTGCGTGGCGCCGAACCGGTCAAACTAGCCGATCGGTCCTGTGCTCAGCAGCCCCAAATTATACACATTATCCGCAGGACGGTGCCATGTCTCAATACCCGGAAGCCCAGTTCATCAAGAGCGCCAATGCGCTAAGCGAGTTCGTGCCGGATACGGGCGCGGAGGTCGCCGTGGCGGGTCGCTCGAACGCGGGTAAATCGAGCGCTATCAACATAATCGTCAATCGACGCCAATTCGCACGAACGAGCAAGACGCCCGGCCGCACGCAGCTGGTCAATTTCTTCAGTCTGAAGGACGAACAGCGCCTGATCGACTTGCCGGGTTACGGTTTCGCAAAGGTGTCGGACAAGAAGCGCTATCACTGGCGAGCATTAATAGCGGACTACTTTGAGGCGCGGCAAAGCCTGAAGGGCTTGTTCCTGATTATGGACATTCGCCGCCAGATTACGGCCTTCGATCAGCAGATGCTGAGCTTCGCTGAACAGGTGTCGCTGCCAACCCATGTGTTGCTGACGAAGACTGACAAGCTAAAACGAGGGCAGGCCGCAAAGGCACTGCTTGAGGTGCGCCGGGACCTGGGGGATGTGGCGACCGTGCAGCATTTTTCGGCGTTGACGCGGCTCGGCGAGGACGAGGCACGCTCGAAACTGGACGAATTTCTGTCGCTTGAGACCCAGAATTAAAACAGCCCCGAAGCAACGGTCGTAGCCGTCACCCCGGGGCCAGAAGTAGCAAGCGACTTGGGGTTGCCGCGTTGCGCGCCTGTTTAGGGAGGTAAACAGGCGAGTGACTCATGCACTCAAAAGATTAGAGCTCGGAACTGCCGATGAGTTCCCAATAAAATATAAGTTTTTGAAAAATAAGCAACAAATACTTAGATCAGGTCTAATCCTGTTACGTCGCTAATGCGCTTCGTCCCAATTCATACCGACGCCCGCATCCACGCTTAGCGGCACGGACAAAGTCGCCGCCGAGTTCATTAATTCAATGACACGGCCCTTAACGCCGTCGACTTTGTCTTTGTCGACCTCGAAAACGAGTTCATCGTGCACCTGCATGATCATCCTCGCACCGGGGCGTTCGTCCTGCAGCCACTGGTGAACCGAAATCATCGCCTTCTTGATAATGTCGGCGGCCGTGCCTTGCATCGGTGCGTTGATCGCAGTGCGCTCAGCGTATTGACGGCGATTCGCGTTGCGGGCGTTGATTTCGGGTAAGTACAGGCGCCGGCCGAATACCGTTTCGACATAGCCGTTGGCGCTGGCAGTCTCCCGAATGCTGTCCATGTAGTTTTTGACCCCGGGATAGCGATCGAAATACAGGTTCACGTATTCCTGCGCCTCGCCGCGACCAATACCGAGTTGCTTCGCCAGGCCGAACGCCGACATGCCGTACATCAGGCCAAAATTGATCGCCTTGGCCGAACGACGTTGGTCATCGGTCACTTCATCCGGGGCCACTTCGAAGACTTCGGCCGCGGTCGCACGATGCACGTCTTGATCGTCGGCGAAGGCTTTTACCAAACCGGGGTCCTGAGACAGATGCGCCATGATGCGCAGCTCGATCTGCGAATAGTCCGCCGCGAGCAAGACCCGGCCCTCCGGCGCTATGAAAGCCTGACGAATGCGGCGACCCTCCGGCGTGCGTATCGGAATATTCTGCAGATTCGGGTCTGTCGACGACAAACGTCCGGTTGCCGCAACAGCCTGATGGTATGAGGTGTGAATGCGCCCCGTGCTCTCGGCGATCTGCAACGGCAGTTTGTCGGTATAAGTGCTCTTGAGCTTGCTGACGCTCCGGTAGTCGATAATTACAGCAGGCAATTCATAGTCACTGGCCAATTCGACCAGTACGTCTTCGGCCGTTGATGGCTGTCCCTTTGGTGTCTTCCGAATAATGGGCAGACCGAGGTTTTCGAAAAGTATTTGCTGCAATTGCTTCGGCGAGCTGAGATTGAACGGTCCGCCAGCCAGCTCATGCGCTTTGGCCTCCAGCCCGATCATCTTCTTGGCCAGCTCACCGCTTTGCGTGTTGAGCATCTTTCGATCGACCAATACGCCGGTCTCTTCCATCTCAAGCAGGATCGGCACCAGCGGTTGTTCGATATCGGTGTAGACGCTCCTGAGCGACCCATGCTCGCCCAGCTGTTCCCAGAGCGCTTTGTGCAACTGCAACGTGATATCGGCGTCTTCTGCGGCATAGGGTGAAGCCGTCTCCAGATCGACCTGGTTGAACGTCAGTTGTTTGACACCCTTGCCCGCCACATCTTCAAAGTGGATCGTTTCCCGTCCGAGATACTGCCGCGCAACCGAATCCATATCGTGGCGAGTCGCCACGCTGTTCAGGACGTAGGACTCGAGCATCGAGTCAAACTGCATACCCGCGAGCGCGATGTCGTAGCGCAGAAGTATGTGGGCGTCGAACTTGAGGTGGTGACCGACTTTCTTCTTATCGTCGTTCTGCAACCAGTCACGCAGTTTTTCCAGGACCTCATGGCGAGGCAGCTGATCCGGCGCGCCGGGATAATCGTGTGCGAGCGGAATATAAGCGGCTTCATTGTCCTGGACTGAAAGAGACAGTCCGACGATCTCGGCTTCCATGTAATTGATGCCCGTCGTCTCGGTATCAAATGCGGTTAACTCGGCGGTATCGATTTTCTCGAGCCAGCGGTCGAAGGCGTCCCAGCTTAGAACGGTTTCGTAGTTCGTGTCGGCGGCGGTTTCCGTGGACTCGTTGATGGGCATTGCGGCCTGGGCGTTTTCCTCGTCCAGCTGACCGAGCAAAGAGCGGAGCTCAAAGTGGCTGTAAAGTTCGCGAAGGCGATCCGTGTCTGCCGCTGTTGGTGACAAGTCCGGGATGGTTGTATCGAGCGCCAGGTCTTCTCGAATCGTCGCGAGGTCCTGTGACAGCCTCAACTGTTCGATATTCTCACGCAGGCTGTCGCCGACCTTGCCTTTGATTTCATCGCTGTTTTTGATGATGCCGTCGGCACTGTCATACAGGTTCAGCCATTTCGCAGCCGTTTTTGCGCCGACCTTCGGGACGCCGGGAATGTTGTCTGATGTATCGCCGACGAGGGCAAGGTAATCGATGATCTGCTCGGGAAAGACATCGAATTTCGCTTTCACGCCGTCCCTGTCCATTCTCGAATCGTTCATCGTATTGATCAGAGTGACTTTGTCGTTGACGAGCTGCGCGAGGTCCTTGTCGCCGGTCGAGACCAGCACGCTGAGACCTTCGGCGGCGGCGCTCTTACACAGGGTTCCAATGACGTCATCGGCCTCAACACCCTCGACACGCAATAACGGCAGCCCCATGGCCGCGACGGCATCCAGAATAGGTTGCACCTGTGAGCGAAGCTCGTCCGGCATTGGCGGTCGATTGGCCTTGTACTCGGCATACAGTTCGTCGCGGAACGTCTTGCCCGGTGCGTCAAACACCACAGCGACATGTCGCGGCTGCTCTTCACGCAACAGTTTCTGGATCATCGTAAGCACACCGTGCAAGGCGCCGGTCGGTTCACCGTCAGAATTGGTGAGCGGCGGCAACGCGTGAAAGGCGCGGTAGAGATACGAGGACCCGTCGATCAGGACGAGGTCGGTCATAATTAGTTTTCTTCGGGGGCTTCGGGGGCTTCAGCGGCTTCTTCTTCCTGGTCGTCCTCGCCAGCCGTTTCCTGCGAAGGCGGTACGGCCATCATGCTGGGATCTCCTGGAACGTAAAGCGGGCCACTTTGGCCGCAGCCTGAAAAAAGAAACATAAACGCGAGTGCGGTAGTCAAGAACGTCAGGCGCTTCATAGCATCAACCTTTTCATAATCGTGTTTAGCAAGCCGTCGATTATAGAGGGACGAGCGACTAATGGGGCATCATTTTGCGTATCGTTTCGCGACCTGTCGATACGCGTCGCGAAACGGAATGCCGTCCTCACGCACGAGTCGGTAGGCCTCGGCGGTCGCAAAAATACCGTCGTCAAGTTTGATGTTGTCCGGCTTGAACTTCAGACCCTCGAGGACATAGGCCATGATATCGACGCTGTCGACGGCCAGGTCGATTGAGCGAAAGACCGGGGATTTGAGACGCTGCAGGTCGCGGTGATAACCGGATGGCAGCTTGGCTGTGATCATGAGCGATTCGTCAAGACAGGCCTGCGTTGTCGCCGACGACGCTCGCAGCAATTCGAGGACGTCCGGGTTACGTTTTTGCGGCATGATCGACGAGCCGGTCGTCACTTCGGGCGCGAGCGAGATGTAGGCGAATTCCTGCGTGTAGAACATCAGAAGATCGCTGGCCATACGGCTCAGATCCTGCATAAGCAACGTGATTTCGAACAACAGGGCGCTTTCGGCTTTGCCGCGCGAAAGCTGCGCGGCGGTGACTGGGTTCTGTGTGCTGTCAAATTCCAGCTTGCGCGTTGTTGCCTCACGGTCCAGCGGCAATCCGGGCGTGCCGTAACCGGCGGCGCTGCCCAAGGGGTTCTTGTTGATGCGCTTGCGTACGGTTTTCAGGCCGTCACAGGCATCGGCAAATCCTTCATCGAAGCCACCGCACCAAAGCGAAACCGAAGAGGGCATCGCGTGTTGCATGTGGGTGTAGCCGGGCAATTCGATTTCGCCTTGTCGGTCGCTGAGTTCACTGACCGATTGTCGCAATTCGGTCACGCGCTCGGCGAGATCGCTGGCCGCGTCACGAAGATACAATCGGAGAGCCGTGAGCACCTGATCGTTTCTGGATCGGCCCAGGTGCAGGCGGCCACCGGCAGAGCCGATAGCGTCGGTCAGTCGAGTCTCCAGCGCGGTGTGAGCGTCTTCGTCTTCCAGACTGATGTGCCAGTCGCCGGCCGCGAAGCTGTCGTCGAGAGCACTCAAACCATCGCGAATCGAATCGCAATCTTGATTGCTGATCAGGCCCTGCGCCGCGAGCATTTCTGCATGCGCGATGGAACCACGCACGTCGTAAGGAACGAGGCGAGCATCCAGCAGGTGATCTTCACCGGCGGTGTATCGCAATACACGCTCGTCGAGCGGCAGGCCTTTTTCCCAGAGCCGGCTCATGACGCGGTGCTTTGTTCAGCTGGCGTCAAAGCGCCGATGTCATTGACGACCAGCGTGCCGGTGCCTTCGTTGGTAAACACTTCGAGCAAGATGCTGTCGGGCAACTTGCTCGAGATGATATGGACGCGTTGCACCCCATTTGAGATTGCATCATCGATTGCCGCCGCCTTGGGTATCATCCCGTCGGCTAAGGACCCGGAGTCACGCAGTTTCTGCAGCGCTGTCCGATCGATGTAGCTGATCAGCGAGGTTGGATCATTAACGTCTTCCAGAATGCCAGCGGCACCTGTCGCCAGAATCAACTTCTCTGCATCGAGTTCGGCGGCTATCGCTGCCGCGACAGTATCGGCATTGATGTTCAGTATCGTGCCCTGCTCGTCGCAAGAGATCGGACTGACGACTGGCATCAGACCGTTGTCGAGTTGTTTCTTCAGGATGTCAGCTTCCACCGAATCGATGTCGCCAACAAAACCATAATCAACGGTCGGCTCGCCGTCGCGCTCAACTGGTGGACGCCTATGCGCTCGAATCAATCCGGCATCGACGCCGCTGATACCAACAGCCGGGATTTGTAAGTCTCGACAGGTGGCGAGAATGCGTGTGTTGATCTGACCGTTCAGCACCATCGTCGCCACATCCATGGACTCACCGTCGGTCACGCGGCGACCGTCGACGAACGTGGTGTCGAGGCCAAGCGCGGAGGCGAGTTCAGTAGACTGCGGCCCGCCGCCATGAATTAAAACAACTCGGATGCCGACCTGATGCAGAATGCCAACTTGTTCAATCAGTGCGCGTGCCTTTTCGGGGTCTGCGAAAACTTCGCCGCCCGCTTTGATAACAAAGACCTTGCCTTTGAAAAGCCGGATATAGGGAGCGGCATGTTTGAGCGCGGAAACGACGATCGCGCGATCTTTCTGGCTACTCATGACTGGCCTCCCAGCATCTGATGCAACACGGCCATTTGTGCCAGCATGCGATTGCGCGCTTCGGGGATCACAATACTGCGTGGTCCATCGAGGATCTCGTCGGCAACAACTACACCGCGGCGAACGGGCAGACAGTGCATAAAGCGGCAGTCGTCTTTGGCGTTATCAAACCAGGGTTCGTCAACACACCAGTCAATATGCTCCTCGCGCAATTTCTGGTCCGCGAGCTTGTCGCCATAGTGACGCGTTGATGACCAGGATTTAGCGTAGATAATGTGCGAATCTTCCATCGCTTCAGCGCGCTGATCAGTTTCTGTCACTGAACCGCCGGCTGCGGCGGCCGCGGACGCCGCTTTTTGCATGAGCGCATCCGGCAATTCGAAGCCTTCGGGGCGCAACACCGTCACGTCCATGCCGCGCATGGCGGCCATGTGCAGGGTCGATGCAGGAACCGCCAACGGCAATGCTTTCGGGTGGTAGGCCCAGCTCAGAACGAATTTCCCGCCATTCGCCGGTACCGCAAGATCGTCCATGGTCTTCCAGTCAGCGAGGCTCTGGCAGGGATGACTCATGGCCGACTCCATATTGATATAGGGTTTATCGATGAGGTCGGTGAGCGCGGTGAACTCGCGTTCTTCCATATCGGCAGCAATGTTCTTGCGGTCTGCGAATGCGCGGATTCCAATCGCATCACCGTAGGAGGCGATCACCGGAACGGCTTCCCGAATGTGTTCTGCGGCGACGCCGTCCATCACGATGCCAGCTCGCGATTCGAGCCCGTGGATCGACATTTCCGGTGAGATGACGAATGAGCCTCCGCCCAGTCGGACCATCGCGGCCTGAAACGAGGCAAGGGTTCGCAACGACGGACTTAGAAACAAAAGCGACAGCACTTTTCCTTTGAGCGCGTCAGGTTCGGGATTCGAGTCAAGGCGGCAGGCCAGCTCGATCAGTGCCTGAATCTCTTCGTTCGAAAAGTCCGCGAGGTCGTTAAACGCTTTCATTGATCTTCCTTCAGTCTGTTGCAGGCACGATTTCTTTCAGTGCCCCGGCAAGGTGTGCAATATGCCCGGGTTCGAGCACCAGTGGTGCAAGTATTCGGAGTACGTCGGGATCATTGCTCGTCCCGGTCAAAATGTCATGCTCGAGCAGGGCGTCACGAACCTCCACAGCTGGACGGTCACAGACCAGTCCGAGCAGCAGGCCCATGCCACGAATTTTTTGAATCGGTCCAACAACGCACTGCTCGCGAATTGCCCCCTCGGCGCGGCGAACATTGGCAAGGAGGTCTTCGGATTCGATAGCGTCAATCGTCGCCGCTATCGCAGCTGCGGCAATCGGACCGCCGCCGAAGGTCGATCCCAGATCACCGGTCGAGAAGTTCGCTGCCATGCTGTGGCTGCACAAAACGGCGCCGCAGGGAATGCCCCCGCCGAGTGCCTTGGCACTCGTGAGAATGTCGGGCTCGATTTCGTGCGCCTGAACGGCGAAGAAGTGTCCGCAGCGTCCGATGCCCGATTGCACTTCGTCGGCGATCAAGACGGCGCCGTGTTCTTTCGTCTGCGCTCGTAACGCATTTAGAAAATCGGTCGACAGGTCGTAGGCACCCGCGACACCCTGCACGGGCTCGAAAATAACAGCCGCGATATCGTCGCCGATCATCGTGCGGGCCGCATCAACATCATCTCGAGGAATGAAGTCGACTTCAAACGGCTTTTCCGGGAATCCGTACCATCGATCCGAATTCCAGGTGACCGCGGCCGCGGCCGCGGTTCGGCCGTGAAAACCATTCGTGATTGCCAGGACCTTTTTGCGGCCGGTAGTCATGCAAGCCATGCGTAATGCATTTTCGTTCGCTTCCGCACCGGAGTTCACAAAGAACACCCGATCGAGGCCATTCGGCGCGACCCTGGTCAGTTTTTCCGCCGCTTCAGCGCGAATATCCAGCGCGACCGCATTGCTCTGAAACAGGAGTTTGTTGCTCTGTTCTGTAATCGCTTTGACGAGTCGCGGGTGACCGTAACCGAGTGCGGCGACCGCGTGTCCGCCGTAGAGGTCGAGAATTCGTCGACCGTCTTTGGTGAAAATATCACAGCCGCTGGCGCGCTCCGGAACGAACGGCAATTGTCCGTAGACCGGTATCGTGACGGCGGCTTCGCGAATTCGAGGGTCCGACATTATGGTCTGTTCGTTGATCGTTGCCATCACGTCCACCCTGGAGCGGCGGCCATCAGGCCCGTGGTTTCAGGAAGATTCCAGAGTCGATTCATCCACTGAATAGCACCGCCTGCGGCCCCTTTGACGAGATTGTCGATTGCGCTCATGACGACGACGGAGTCGCCGTCCGTCGCGACACCGATCTGGCATTGATTGCTCGCGACGACATTCTTCAGCTTCGGCGTCGTAGCGACGACTTCGACGAACGGACTGTTCGCGTAGGCATTGGTGTAGACGGCGCGCAATTGTTGTTCGCTGACGGCCTTCTTTGCTTTGGCCTGAAGCGTGATGTGAATGCCGCGGGCAAAGGGTCCGGAATGTGGAACGAAATGCACCGTTGTGTCGCGACCACTGGCCGCCGTCGCAAGTCCCGCTATCTCCGGTGAATGGCGATGCCCGAGTGGCTTATAGGCGTACAGATTGCTGTTGCGCTCGGGGTGATGGGTGCCAGTTTGCGGACTGCGCCCCGACCCAGTGCTTCCGGTCACTCCGGAAATAAAGATCTCCGCTTCTGTCAGACCCGATTGCATTAGCGGTACCGCTGCCAGCAAGCTCGCCGTTGCGAAGCACCCGGGATGACCAATATGCGGTGTTGAGACTGTCGCGGCGTGTTCGGGAACGGCGCAGCTAAACTGTCCGAGTAACTCAGGTGCACCGTGAGTCGCGCCGTAGACGGATTCCCAGGCGGATTGTTCCGCGTAGCGAAAATCGGCCGACGAATCGACCACATGCAGGGTGAGGTTCTTGTCGTCGGCCGCGCGTATTGCGCTCGCGATGATCTCCGCCGAAGCGCCGTGCGGCGCGGCGGAAAACAGCGCGACCTTGCTGCCGTCGGCTATGCCGGCGAGCCAATCCGCACGGGCGACGAAATCGATCCCCGCTAATGTCGCTGACAAGTGAGCAAACGTTTCGCCAATGGGCTTGCCCGCGCTACTGTCGGAAACGGCTGCCGCGAGCTCGAAATCAGGATGGCCGGCTATGAGCCGCAGTAGTTCGCCGCCGACATAGCCACTGGCACCCAATACGACGGCTTGAATGGGGGCGCTCATGCCGCCACCTTGCCGAGCAAAGCAGCGACCGTATCGCCGAGTGCAGGGCCGTTGGAGAGCGCATTAATACCGCGAATGGACAGTCGTTCTGCGATCTGTTGCACGCCGACATCGTTATCAGTCGCCGGACCCGTCACAACGGCAGGTTCGATACTGTATTCGTCCCGCAGGATCTTCGTGCCTCCCCACGCCGAAACCGGATCGTTCGCACACAACACCACCGCGGTCAGTGCCTCGCGTATTTTTTCATCAGCCAGAATGGCTGCGACGCCATAGGCACCCAGCAAACCATCGCCAAGCTCGAGGACAATCACGTCCGGACGGCTGACGCTGAGGCCGGACAGCAATGAGCGTGTCAGCGCCGGGCCATTTTCTGCGGTTGTCGTAACCACGCCGAGGTCGGAGAAGATCATGGTCTCTGACGCACCGGCATCCTCCATCGCGAGTACGTCGCGCCGCAGTGAAACGCCGGTCGCTTTGCAGGCTGCGACGTTTAGACCGAGGTGTCTGAGTCGACCGACGATGGCGCAAGCTGCAGCCGTCTTTCCCGAATCCATGCAGGTTCCAGCAAGTGCGACAACCGGCACGCCATTCATGTTCAATGGGGCGTCGATGTCGAGCGTTGAAGAGCCGGCTCTGGCCGGGACGCCGATGCGCTCGCCCAGATACGGAAACTCGAGCACGGTACCCAACACTTCGCATTCGAAGGGTGCACCGACATCCGGATTCGCCGAATCGCAGATTCCGATGACGCCGCCGATGTTCAGTAGTTGTACGTGATCACCTTTGCTTAATGATTTTGGCAGATGGCCGGAATAGCCACGCAGGGCATTACGATGACCGAGCGCACCAACGACAATATCGCCCATGGTCACCGTGGCCATACGACCCGACGTCAACTCAAGCTGGTTGTAACGTGACTTGTTGTTCAGCACTCGAACCGCGATGAGGACGCCTTCCTCACAGGGGATGTCCGGGGACAAGCGGACCTCGGCCCCCAGGTTATTGTGCTGCGCAACAGAAGCGACTTTGTCGACGACGATTGTTTTCATCTCATTCTCCTGCCGCTCGAGTTTGTAACGATCCCGGCAACGACAGGATGCGCGCAAAGCCCAGCGCATCGCTGGCGGTCCATTCTCCGGCGGACTCGCCGTAGACGCCTTTCGTCGCAGCCAGGAGTGAGTGGGGTGAAGACGTTCCCTCGATGAATAATTGTCCCGGGCGCAATCCAAAGCTAACCCTGCCGCTTACGCGCTTCTGTGAGGATGAAAGCAGTGCTTCGATATCGTCACAAGCGAGATCCAGTTGTTTACCCTCGTGGACAAGGTCGCCGTAAACAGCGGCGACGCTGTCCTTGATACGCATCTGCTGGCCGCTAAGCACCAGTTTTTCGAGTTCACGATGCGCCGTAATCAACGTGATCGCCGCCGGCGCTTCAAACGCGACACGACCTTTGGTGCCGAGCACCGTGTCGCCAAGATGAATGCCGCGCCCGATGCCGTAGCCGCCAGCCAGTGTCTCCAGCTTTTCTATCAAGGTAACCGGCGAGAGTGCTTCGCCATCCAGTGCAACCGGAATACCGGCGGCGAAATCGAGTGTATGACTGGAGGGTTTTTGCGGACTTGTGAAAGCGTTTGCTGACAGTACCCAGGCGGATTCCGGAATCGAGTTCTCGGAGGTCAGGGTCTCCTGGCCGCCGATCGTGATACCCCAGAGACCGCGGTTAATTGAGTAGGCCGATCCTTGTGCAGGCAGGGGCAGACTGTGTTTTTCGAGATAGGCGAGTTGCTCATCCCGAACCCAGCTGTTATCGCGAACCGGTGCCAGAACGTCCAATCCCGGATTGAGTGTGCGCAGGGCGACCTCGAAGCGGACCTGATCATTGCCGGCTGCCGTGCAGCCATGTGCCACAGTCGTTGCTCCGCGCTCTGTCGCGATCTTCGCCAATCGCTCTGCCTGCAGACCGCGTTCCGCGCCCACACACAGGGGGTAGGCCTGACCACGGAGTACGTTTCCGGCGATCAGGTGCTTAATCACCGTGTCGAAGAAATCCTGTTTCGCATCGATGAGCACGTGCTCGATCGCCCCCAGTGCCATCGCGCGTTCTTCGAGCGCGACAGCCGCAGCGGCATCAATGCCACCCGTGTCCACGCAAGCGGTAATGACGTCGCGGCCATAGTTCTCTTTTAACCACGGCACACAAAACGACGTATCCAGGCCGCCTGAAAACGCAAGAATGATAGGTGATGTGTCTGTACTCAAAAGAATCTCCGAAGGATCTTTATGAACGAGCTGAATGCTCAATCCGGGTGATGAGGTTTTTCTGTGCGATGCCCGATTCGGTCGCGACGAATACGGTGTCGTCACCGCCGATATTGCCAATGATCTCGGGCCAGTTGCAGCGGTCGAATGCGAGCGCGACACGCTGCGCTGCGCCGATAGCGGTCCTGACCACAAGCAAGTTGGGACCTGCCGGTTGAATTGTGCGGACCAGTTCAGCAACGGCGTTTAGCTGTTCGTCGTCGTCACGACTGCTTGACGGTAGTTCATAGCCATTGCCGGTTTTGATGGTACCAAGCTCTTTGAGATCACGACTGACGCTCGACTGCGTCGCGGCATAGCCCTGCGCTTTCAAGGCCGCCACAAGCGAGCCTTGCGTTTCCGCAGGTCCTTGCAACAGCATTTGTCGTATCGCGTCGCGACGTTCTTGATGATTTCCGTTCGGCACGGGAGTTTCTCGTATTCGACCTATCGCATAAATATGCGCATAATTGGAACATCATGCGCATAGATAGTCAAGCCACAATCGCACGTTTTGACCATTACTTAAGTTACACTGCGCCGCTTTGTCGTTTGCGGAGTAAGGGTATGCAGTCGCACGATAGCGTCGAGGTCGTCACCGGGGAGAACCCGACGGGCAGTATTATCTGGCTGCATGGTCTGGGCGCCGATGGCCACGACTTCGAACCGATCGTTCCTGAGCTACGGCTGCCGGCGGGTGTACCGCTGCGTTTCGTATTTCCTCACGCTCCCGTGCAGCCGGTCACGATCAACGGCGGCATGGCGATGCGATCCTGGTACGACATTCTGAGTTTCGATTCTGAAGGCCGGGCAGACCGCGATGGCGTCCTGAAAAGCAGTGCAATCCTCGAGGGACTCATTGCCCGGGAAATCGAACGTGGCATTGCAGCCGACAAAATCGTCATCGCCGGTTTCTCGCAGGGCGGCGCGGTGGCCATTCACACGGCCTTACAGACTGAGCACAATATTGCAGGCCTTATGGGACTATCAACGTATATGGTGTTGCCTGACGATGCGAAGAACGCGGTCAGTCGAAAAGATCTTCCGATCTTCATGGCGCACGGCAGCGTTGATCCGGTACTTCAAATGGCCTGGGGACGATCGTCGGCGGACAAGCTGATCGAAGCGGGTTACGAAGTCGAATGGCACGAGTACCCGATGGCGCATGCCGTTTGTCCGCAGGAAATCGCTGACATCGGCGTTTGGCTGAGCGCGATCTATTCCTGAAACCCTTTTCGCCGGGAATGTTCTCAGAATGTAAACGACGAATCACCGCTGGTTCTGCCGTCAGCAGCAAAGCGGCGTTCATGGAAACGCCAGGAACCCTCTGCGTCGCACAAGACCACGCTTGAGCTTCGTGTACCGTAGTCCGGCAATACGATAAAAGGCGCGCTGATGGCGTGCGCCTTCTCGAACGAAAGCCGGTCGCTGTCTATTTCGCTGGTCGGCGCCTTATCGCGGTCATCAAGCAGTCGCAGTAACTGGGTCTCGTTGACTTTTCCCTCTTCAAGCAGTCGTTTCAACCGCGTCTTACTGCGCACCACCTTGTCCCATGGCGAATCGAGCAGGGCGTTGCTGAGCCCATAAATGCCCGGCGCCAGAACGCGTGCACCGTCGCCGCGATTGGAGTGCCAGGCCAGGGTCTCGCCATCACCCACCAGCAGATTGAATCCTGCGTAAGCTGAATCATCGATCGCATTGAGGTACGCCAACGGCTCGTCGGAGCCCAGAAGGAAGTCAGTTACGAGGTGTCCGCGCGAGCGCTTTTTCGGCGACGGTGGTTCCGCGTCACGAAAGTTGGTGACGGTCGCAAATCGGCCGTTGCGATGTACCGCGAGCCAGGTTCCGGCGGCTTGCAAGTCGCGTCCACCCAGGATGTCAGGATGGTCCGGCCACCAACAGGCTTTGCGCGTCGGCCGAGCATGAAATTCATCACGATTACCCGCAACGATCAACGGAAATTCAGCGTGCTGCCTCCAGCCAAGAACGACGAGGCACACAACTATTCTGTCTGGTTTGCGTCTAGCCAGTTGTCGACCAACCGACGTGCTATCGAAATTCTGAACGGTAGTTTGGGGAAACCAGAGCGAAGTTCTTTGCGAGTAAACCAGCCGGCGTCTTCCAGCTCGCCGTCATTCAAACGAATTTCCTGCACAACGTCCGCATCGACTTCCGCCATGAATCCCAGCATTAGCGATGATGGAAATGGCCAGGGCTGCGAACTGTGATAGCGAACGGCGCCGACTCGTATATTCGTCTCCTCGTAGACCTCTCGTCGGACCGCATCCTCCAGACTTTCACCGGCCTCAACAAAGCCCGCGATCGTCGAGTAACGTCCCTCGGGCCAGCCGGACTGGCGACCCAGCAGGCAGCGTTCGCCGTCCGAAACGAGAACAATGATCGCCGGGTCCACCCGTGGAAATACTTCCTTGCCGCATTCGGGGTTCACGCAACGCCGTGAGTTGCCGCCGGTCGCCGGTCGAGCCGACGAACCGCACTTGCCGCAAAACTGTTGTGAGGTGTGCCAAAGCACCAGACCGCGAGCGTGTGCCGCCAGATTGGCCTCATCAGCCGGCAAAACGGAGCCCAGATAGCGCAAATCCTGAAACTCGCCGAGTTCCGGATACGGTGGGGTATCGCCCTTCTTGATAGCGACGGCGAAGGCCGGTTTACCACGGAAAAGACCGAGGAAAACATGGTTGTGCTCGTCAAGGAAATTTTCGATCTGACGCCGCAGCAAAAGAACAAGCTCCAACGGATCACCGCCGACCAGACAATGGTCGCCCCAGACGGGAACGAAGCGCGTCTCCGGATGGATCAGCGCCTCGTTAAGCCAGTCTGTGTCCTTGCGCATTTCGCCGCTGCGGTCGACGAAAGCGCCCGCGAACACATTACGATTTTCCATGCTTTTTGTTATTCGGTACTCAACTCTTGGCGAGTAAGTCGCGAATCTCTGTCAGCAAAGTCTCTTCAGCCGATGGCTTGGCGGGTTCTGCCGGTTTTTCTTCTTCTTTCTTCTTCATCGAATTCAGACCCTTGATCACCATGAAGATTGCAAACGCGATGATCAAAAAGTTGATTATAGTATTGATGAACAAGCCGTAATTGAGTGTCGCAGCGCCTTCACCCTCGCCGAGTATGAACGCGAGATCGCTGAAATCAACGTTGCCCATCAGCATACCAATGGGCGGCATGATGACATCGGAAACCAGCGACGCAATAATTTTTCCGAATGCCGCACCGATAACAATACCGACGGCCATATCGACAACATTTCCGCGCATGGCGAAGGCTTTAAATTCTTTAAGCATTTTTGTTCTCCCTTAATTTATTCTTAGATTGTTAATAACGGCAAGATTGTACCTCACTAATGAACACGATTGACGATCTCGCAGGCCGGGCAGGCGCCACGATCAAGCGCATAAGCGTCCTGCACGTAGAGCACGCTGCAGTTGCGGCAATTGGCCAGGAAAAGTTCATCGTTGTAGGAAATGCACTGCAGCAAGTTCCAGGCCCACTCGAAACTCAGCTGAGGATTCTTGTGAAGTAGCAGGTAGGTCTCGTAGGCGCGGCACAAACGATGACCGAACTCCACGTCGGGGCGTGGCCAGCAGGGGTGCACTGAATCGTCTTGATCAATGCGTACGAGCAGGCCAGCCGAAAACAGGGCGACCAATGTGGTCGCCTGCATCTGATTCTGCGAATTCTTGACGAAGCGCGTGATCTGCCGCGGAGATTTTCCACGACGGCGTTTGATGCCCGTCGAGCCGCCGGTTCGAAAATAGCGGTTATAGAGTTTTCGAATTCGGTCATCCGAGAGCCCGGTACATTCTCGTATGGTTCGTGTTCTCGCCTCATGACGAATCATTCGCAGCGCGAGCTCGAATTGGCTCCGCTCCCCGGAGTAACGATCATCAGTCAATCTCATCTCTTATCCCCTATCATTTCTTGCCATTTATGCTATAAAACGACCATATACAGTAATCATATACCGTATAATATCCATACATGGGAAAACAAGCCGAAATATAGTATTTGAAGAAACGGCCCAATAACGTGTCAGGAGCGACAAACTATGCAGCAAGCAGGGGAATATCCCGGACCGGGTCCGGACGATTACACGAATGTGGAGGCGCTGAATCTGGCCTTCATCAGGGCTACGTCCGACATGAAGGGCCCACAGCGAGGCAGACTGGCGGTATCTCCTTTCCTGCTGTTTTCGATGCGAGAGCAGGAACTCGACTGGTGGGACGACGCCTTGTCGGATCGCCGTCAGGCCGACCTCCTGGAACCGCGTCAACTCGATAGTCCCGAACTGCGTCAGATCCAGTTTGCTGCTTTGAGTTTCGTGTGGCACCTCGTTCGCCGTAATCCCTATGCCGTACGCATCATCAGCGGTGCGAGCGTTGCCTGGTGCGAACGAGTATCGGAATTGCCCATGGTTACGCTGCTTGACCGGATCGGCGCCCGCGGCGATTTGATGCAATCGCGACTTGATAGCGCTGCTGTGCTCGCTGATCGCTTGCTAAGGGACGGAACGAGCTCAATGAAGAATGTACGCCGCTCCTCGCAGTTCGCCGTCTGGCAAACGCTGCTGACGCGTGAAGGATTTGACAACGATGCACGACTTCCAGCCGCTGCCTGCCGCTTGTCGGCGCCCGTTCAGGTTCTGAGCAAGAAGTTGTGACGATTTCCTCGCTCCCCGGTTACACTACGCGAGCTAATGAATGCTCTAACAATAAGAAACCTCAGCAAGACCTACGACAACGGTAATCAAGCCCTGAAAGGCATCGACCTCAATGTCGAAGCCGGGGACTTCTACGCCTTGCTCGGACCGAATGGCGCGGGAAAGACGACCGCGATCGGTATCGTTAGCTCGCTTGTGAATAAGAGCGGCGGCGAGGTCGAGATCTTTGGCCACAGTATCGACACGGATAACGAATCGGCGAAATCCTGTCTCGGTCTGGTGCCGCAGGAAATTAACGTCAACCTATGGGATACCGTCGGCAATATCGTCACGAATCAAGCGGGTTACTACGGGATCGGTGGGAAAATTGCACGGCAACGCGTTGAAAAATACCTGCGCGCCCTGCGTTTGTGGGACCGAAAAGACGACATCGCGCGAAGCTTGTCCGGCGGCATGAAACGACGATTGATGATTGCGCGAGCGCTCGTGCATGAACCGCGCTTACTAATCCTTGATGAACCCACGGCGGGCGTCGACATTGAAATTCGACGTTCGATGTGGGCGTATCTGGAGGCGATTAACGCAGCGGGTACGACGATTATTCTGACAACGCATTATCTCGAAGAAGCGGAGACCCTCTGTCGCAATATCGGCATCATCGATGACGGTAGAATCATCGAGGATGCAAAGATGAGTACCGTTCTGCGTAAGCTGCAACGCGAGGTTCTGATTCTCAGCCCCGCAGAAGAGCTTGCTATCGCGCCAGTACTCGAGGGATTCACAGCGCGACTACGAGAAGACGGAGGGCTCGAGGTCGAGAAGGGTCCTGATCACGATATCAATGACCTTTTCCTTGAACTCAATAAGCACAATGTCCGCATCGTGAGCATGCGCAACAAAGCAAACCGTCTTGAGGAACTGTTCCTGGGACTGGTGGATAGCAAACATTCGACTAAGGAAAGCGCATGAACATTGCTTTGAACCTGGTCGCTGTTCGCACCATTATTCGCAAGGAAATGGGCCGTGTATTGCGTATATGGATACAGACCATTGTGCCGCCCGCAATAACAATGACTCTCTATTTCATCATTTTCGGAAACCTGATCGGGCGTCGCATCGGCACCATGGAGGGTTTCGACTACATGCAGTACATTGCGCCGGGGCTGATCATGATGTCCGTCATTACGAATTCTTACGGCAACGTTGTGTCATCTTTCTTCGGTGCCAAATTCGGACGCCATATTGAAGAGATGCTGGTGTCGCCAATGTCCAATGCCACGATAATCGTCGGTCACGTTGCCGGGGGCGTGTTACGGGGAATACTGGTTGGCGCGCTGGTAACCATCATCGCGCTGTTCTTCACGCGCCTCGAAGTCGCGCATCCGTTTATTATGGTATCGGTGGTCTTGTTGTCGTCGATCGTTTTCTCGCTGGCGGGCTTTATCAACGCTGTTTTTGCGAAGAAGTTCGACGATATCTCGATTGTTCCGACGTTTGTGCTGACGCCGTTGACGTATCTGGGTGGCGTGTTTTACTCCATCTCCATGCTGCCCGAATTCTGGCAGGGCGTATCAAAAGCCAATCCGATTCTCTACATGGTGAATGCGTTCCGCTACGGGATTCTCGGCACCTCCGACATCAGCATTTCGCATGCGTACACAATTCTGGTCGGTTTCGTCGTGCTGCTGTTTACGGCGTGCTTGTTCCTCATGAAAAAAGGCATCGGGATTCGCGAATAGCATGTGCGGCCGCTTCGCCTTCTATTCACCCAGTGAAGCGACGGCCGCTTTGTTCGGTGTTGACGGGGCCCTTGCCGTCGAAGCGCGATACAACATTGCTCCGACCCAGTACGTTGCAGCGATTCGAGACAGCGAGGAAAAACAGCGCGAGCTCGTGATGCTGCGTTGGGGTCTGGTGCCTTCTTGGGCAAAGGATCCGGCGATCGGCAATCGAATGATCAATGCTCGTGCGGAAACGGTTGCGGAGAAACCCTCCTATCGTGCCGCTTTCAAACACCGCCGATGTGTCGTGCTTGCTGATGGATTCTACGAGTGGCACAGGGACGGCGACGTCAAAGTACCGCATTTCATTTCGTTGGCGAGCGGAGAGCCCTTTGGACTTGCGGCGCTTTGGGAGACCTGGAATGACAAGGAAAGTGGTGAGTCGTTGCAAACGACGACGCTCATTACGACCGACGCCAATGACTTCATGC